>Ga0209208_10001138_pt1 | contig 37034 bp, 17 predicted proteins | sample S1TSphfallax_3_FD_187694 | JGI IMG/M metagenome (GOLD analysis project Ga0209208, IMG submission 187694) | Host-associated microbial communities from peat moss isolated from Minnesota, USA - S1T2_Fd - Sphagnum fallax MG (SPAdes) (version 2) | ecosystem: Host-associated > Plants > Peat moss >...
CGCCAATATAAACAGTAACATTTCATCAAGACATGTGAAGGAAAATCCCTAAATGTGGAACTAGTTACTGTTCTAGCAATGATAATGATTCAAAAATTTCCACAAATGAGAGATCTCTGAATATTCTATCATGTTTATTAGTATCAAATTACAAAATCAAATAAGGAGTTCAATTCCAAATGCACTGACAATTACAGTTATGCCTTCTCCCATCGACAAAAAATTACAAATGTTTTCAATTAGAACTAAGAATTTTGTTGCTTTTAGTATCAGATTGTTCTGTGTGCGTATTATGTATACCACAGTTAAGATAAATATGATGCATAGTTGAAACCACCATCCCCTTTCACTACCATCATTCCACAAATTTTATGTTTGATGATACACCTGTGCCCCCTCTCTCTTCAATCAGATCTTTCTCTGAAAAACTCCATGAAGATCTGCATATATGGATTGTACACTAGCAAATCCACCTGACAATGAGTGGAACAAGAAGACAACACCAGATATAGATGACTCCAATGCAGGGATGTCCAGAGTCATGGGGATCTTTAGATTCATTGAGCAATATCAAAATGGTATATAAGCTGGCATGTAAGATGTAATATGACAAAAAATTTCCAGTGTGAAATGAAGTGATTCACAGACTACATTGAACTCTCTCCAACTTAATGTTGAAAATGCATCTCCAAGCTCTCCTATGCATCTTGTTCTTCTTATGGCAGACATCCCGAATGACTATCCTGCACACAACTGTGTGCCTATTGATGACTATGTAATTAAAATAGCATATGCAGGGTCAACAACCTAACAAGCAATTAAGCAATCAACCTAATTACCTTTTGGAAGAAAACAGTCACCAGGAATGAGTTCAGTATACAAACCAAAGAAAGGCTCTCACAATGATCACAAATATACATTTGATTGGTTTACTACATTTCCAACTAATCTGGTGTTCTTGAATGCTAAGGCTCAGGAATGGAACTAGACACAATCCAAGAGGGTCACACTAAGTTACAGACAGATGCTGTGGCATAACTACCCGGAGCAGAATGACATCTTCTTGAAGTCAGAATCAGCATCAAGTTTCATCTTTTTACAAAATCTAGTTCACACTTTGGTAGATCTGTGAAGCAGGATGTGAGTTTTTCCCTTCAATCCAACCAAAGCCCACATATAGTGATGTCTCCAACTTTTGTACTCAAGACTACAGATTTTGGCAGCACTCCTTACTTAGGAAGCCAGAAATTCTTTCCTTTCTCACCTGGACCTGTCCCCTGCATACAAGTTTCTCTAAGCTGTAACAACAGAGTAAGTACCAGCAGCTGCCCACCAAGTCTCCAGGTCTTCCACTAGAGAGAAGAGTTCTCAGATGCTCCAAACTCTGCCTGACATGTATAACACTTCATCTCAGTTTTACTGGTTGTGTTTCTGCAGTTTCTGCTTGAAGAAATTCCTGCAGCCCTAGAAACTGTCCCAAGAGGAATTTGTGGTTTTGTGGAAGTGCAAAATTGTTGTTCATGATTTTTACTTAGATGCAGACTTCTGGATTATTGTAGGCATGAGTCCAAAACGTGAGAAAGGTTAGTCTTTCGCAGTGGGATGGGAGGGTTTAGGGTTTTAGGATTTTCACCCTAAACCTCTACTCTAAATGTAAACCCAACCTCTCTATATAACCCCTAAATCGCAAAGGTTTAGGGTTTAGGGTCAGCATGTCAATTGCATGCTTCGAGTGATGGTAGCAGACAGGATGGAGGAAACAGCTTCAATTTCAAGAGAGTGACTTTGAACTATCCTCCTTTGCAAGCTTCCATCTCCTGAGTCCTCATCAGCAATATCTGATCCACATGAGAAAATGAATCCCCTGTCTCCCAGATTTTTGAATGTTAATTGGTAGTTCCGGTGGTCTTGTAATTTGAGATGGATGCAGTCAGATTGTGCAAGTCGATCAATCATACGTGAAAGAATGCGGTCCAGAACACTACTGACTTGCCATCAAAAAAGTGACACAAACCCATGGGAGCTTGTTCTAATTGTCGTGTAAGATTTACCAAGCAGCATGCGAATTCTGAAGGTTTCCTGTCTTTTGGTTCCCATTTATATTTGGAAATTTGTTTGGTTTGATTGTGTCCCGCCCTTGCAGCTGTATCATCTTAAGGACATTAACAATCTGGTCAATGCCAGAAACTCAAAATGTGCACATGAAATGACAATGAGAAAATCACACAAACGACATGAGAAATTGTGAAGCCACTTGATCCATGATGATCAATTTGATGTGCCATTTGGAGATCAAACCACTGTAATTTGGTTGAAGAAAACTGGGCCTTCTCATACAAATTATCCTCCAGCTTCTTGTGGGGAAGCTTGAGCTGTGCCACAAGTTGGAGTGACACCACATCCTAGCAGCACGCCCATTGTTGATGTCAACCACATGAAGGATCCACTGCTATTAACTATTTTCACTGACAACTCAGACATTAATTTTGCAGTGTCTGAAATATCTGAGGATGAAAGCATTCTCCTTGAAGAACTACAACATAATCTTCTTTGATAACATTTTGTCTCAAACATCAGGAACGAGGTTTTGTACAATCGATACCACTTTTGCACATTGAATAGGTACTTGAGATCGATACCGGATTCTTGCTTGCACTCTAGGAATAGTGTAAAGAATTTTCCAAGTACCTACCCCATATGCATCACCACAAGAAAAAGTGTTTCATTTGCGTTGAGCATTCCGGCCATGTCTTTATACTCTTGGTTGAAACTAAACTACTGCAGGTGCTACTTTTGCAGCTCACGACAAAGCAAGCATCTCAGGAAACATTGGAGACTTTTTGCAAAAGGCATGGATTACGGATCATGCCGTAAAAAATGCGGTGGGAAGGATCAGCGGTCAATCCAAGAAACTGGTGAACGAATGTGCGGAAGCTCTTATAAATTTTGAACAGGTGTGTGCCAAGGAGGTGTAGAGCTAAAAGCCCGTAAAATGGGTTTAGGGTTTAGGGTTCAATGCATTAGCAGGAAGAGAAACAAGAGGTGTGTCACACTGTGGCCTTGCCATTTACATTAAAAAGTATCTTATGGCAAAAAAAGAATTATGGAAACTCAAATATTTCACCGTGCAAAAATATAATCTTCAAAAAAATCCTCTAAAAGAAACCAAAATCCTTCAAGATATCACAACTCTATAACTAATCTCAAGTTTCAACACAAGCCAAAATTATCATCTTTCAGAAATCCTCGTATCAAAATAGACCTATTACTTGAGGGCCAAAATCCCTTAAGCTACTATATTCTATAATGAAGCTAAACACAATATCCTTGCCTTGGTAGGCAAGGCCAATAAACTAAGCAATGCAATACCCTCCTAAAGAAGGGAAACTCATGACACAATATGATCATAGTTGGCGAAGACATGAGGTGCTTTGTGTTAGAACCAATAAATTTATTAGATGGTGCTTAGATAGAGGAGTAACAAGACAAAGTAAGTGAGTTGATTAAGACTCATGAAGAGTTTTGAATTGAAGCTTATGGTGGGAACGTAAGGAGGATTTTTAGAGAAGCTTTTTAAATGGCTAGACAATGGAACATTAGGAGAATTATGATCATGAAGAACATTAAGTAGTTTTGAGAAAGATGGGGTAGCGCATGTTGGAGTTATAAATCAGTTCTGATGGAGAACATTGATATTACAATGTAATTTTGTTTCATGTTTTTTCCCAATATGATATGGTTTGATTCTGTTTTCAAATCATTGTAGAAGCAATAATTGTGCAAATATGTATTTTGTAATGCATTTTGTGTTGAGTTTTACTTTTGATTTATATAGTTGTTATATAAACTCTATAAGTTTGAAAATAACAAGATATGTACAAAATTTCAAAATAGAACAATGTTAGAATATTAACATTTACCATTTGGTGACCATCCCCATGAAATGAATTTGGGGTAGAAAATTCAAGCTTTTATGAAAAAAATTTGTGATAAGCATAGAAACGTTACTGTGAGAGAATTTTTTTTCTTTGGTTTTAGAGATTCAAAATTGGTTAAAAAGTTGTCAAGATTTAAATATGAACAAAACAATTGTTATAAGGATTTCAATTTGTAACAATTTATTTTTCTAGAAAAAAATGGTAGAATGGGAATAAACATGAATCACATGGTGACCTGAAATGTACAAAAACAACTAAATCAAGTTGTAATTCAACAAAATGAAAAAAAAAATGGAGTAGGAAAATAATTATTATTGTTAAATGATGCAACATAATTTCACATTTTATAAAGAAGACAATATATTGTGTCAAAAATACCCAAGATAGAGGAATGGCCAACATGGTCTAAAACAACATCTACAACAATTATGGAACCTTGGGAGGCATTTATTGGTAGACCATGAGGCAACCTAGTATTTGAAAAAGGTTATCGATGAGGGTAGTACCTTCGAACATTGAACTAAAAGGATGAAAAAAAAATGCAAATAGGGTTATTCTTGTAGATCTATAACAAAAGGTATATGAAAGAACTAATATGAATTTGCCATCCTAAAGACATGGTAATTTGTATAGGTCTAAGGAGATATTATGTGTCCACAAAGAAGCACAAAAAAGGTTGAAGATAAAATCCACATACATAGGTTTCACTTAGTAATTTACTTCACCTAAGTATCATCAACCCCATGAGGAGTGGGACGAAGAACCATACAATCATAAAGTTGAATAAACAATACCACAATATGCCAAAATTATACGTCAAATAGAGTATCTGGAATCTTGAACATGCTTTTGCAACTAAAGTAGTATACTAATCAGGGATGGGAAAAAAAAACTAAACACAACATTCCACCAATAATAGTAATTAAGACAAAAGTGAATACAACAACCAATGCCAATGTCTTGCAAACTAGTGAATATAAGGTTAAGCAAAGTTGGCAAAACATAATTTTACTTGGAGAATGGGTATGGAATAAATCTCATCAAGGTGTAAATCGAAAACCCAAACCTACACCCAATCACTGTAGTTTATGGAAACACAAAGGTCATTTTCATGATCATGTAGCGAACCATTATGAATTCAATATAACCACAAAATACATTAAAAAAATCACCTTACAGAAAGGTGTGAAGTACGAAGGAGTCCCTCTAATGTTAAAATACCTTGACCCATTAGACAACCACATTTTGCTCCGAAGAAAATTAGGATGACTACAACCCATCCTACTATGAGTGATGTTTTTTGAAGTAATGGATCTATGTTTAGAATGTGGAATAGACAAATGGTAAACACTACAATTAAACAATACGATAATGTATCATTTGATAATGGAATGGTTGATATAGCTCCATAACTTCTTATGATAGTTGACAATGTGACATTTGGTATAATCACAACAAATGCATACCAAAATAAATGTGTGCATGTTAATGAAAAAGGATATATGATATCTATAGGGAACCAAGAAATTTTTGTAGTACCAATAGAGAATTATCCTTTGCAAAATTTGGTATATATTGAACCTATTGTGACCACAAAAGGGAATTATTCACATGGTCCTAAAGCAATACCAACTAAGTTTTAAAGTAAGGAAATTATAATATCTTAACCTAATGTAAAGGTACATGTACGTTCAACTATAGGAATACCATCACATAGTATAATTACTACTAAATCAGTACCACTAAATCCAAGAAACAACCTTTCAGAACCCATAGGAGGTATTGAAGTAACATTTGTGCAACATACTTTATCTTAGGCCTTATAGGAAACCTCTTAATTATCATTGAAAATAAAAAAAACTTGATCTAAATGTTCATGTATGAATCTTCGAAGTTGATATCAAAGCTAACAATGAAACGATAGATGAAGAAATAACCAATTTATTCAACTTTACATTAAAAGACAATGCATCATACTTATGCAATAATTATATGCAAAATCATCCAAATTATAAATTCATAGAATTATAATAGGATTTATATAGATGACACCAAATAATGCAAAATGATGAAATGTGTATCTATAATTGAAGAATATAAAGTAAGAGTCAACAAAATTAGTAGAGGTGTATTATGAAAAATTACTAAAATTAGCCAATAGTATGTAGACTCTTACTATTGATAATTTTATAATGACTATGTTCTGATATGGACTATAGTCTTATCTACACATTAGTACAATAATAATGAAACAAAAAACTTTACAACAAGAATGGATTTGTAAGTTAATGTGTGAAGAAGATATTTTTGTACCGAAAATACAAGTTCATTATTTGTACCATAAACTTTAGGAACATGGATTGTAATTATGGGAAACCAAATGAGTGCAAATTCGAGTATGTATTATACAAGTTATCATTGTACAAACCATAATGTGCAAACATGTAAAAGAAAAAATAGGAACCTGCTATAGTTGTTATTGAAGCTACTGCATTGGTTGGTAAACCTCTGAGACCATTAAATTATCGTTGTCATACTTGTGGGATTGTGGGACACAAATCGACAAATTGTTTGAAGTTTGGCAAAATGCATATCATGTTCAAGGACAAAGGAGGTAAAATTGTAAAAAAAACAAGTTTAAGTAAAAGTTGTTAATGCTTAAGTTAACATGGTGGATGTTCATATGATCATTCAACGTAAGGTAATTGAAGAAGAAATGTTCAAAGATTGAGATTTAAGAAAAGAACAAAACTACAAGTGATTAGGAAGCTAAAAGAAGTTGAAAAAATCTATGGTGGAAATTATTGAACAAATGCAAACAACTAATCCACCACCCAACATATGTACCACTATAACAAGAGAATGGACTACCAATTGGGCAAAGATGCCAAGTCCAACCAAACTTGCAAAACCAACAAAACCACATGAAGTATTTCTTACCTCTCCAAACAAATTCATATTTGTTGAGGAAATCTTTTAGGATATCAATAAACAAATGTTGGAAACTAATTATACATTGAACCTTGAGTAGTTACTTAAAATTACACCACACCTAAAACAATATGTATGGCAAAGATTGAAATTAGATAAACCATAGACTAATATTAAGCCCATGACTAACAAAACAACCACATTTGTAGTTTTTGACATTAACACAATAGCAATTGCTATAAATAATCTTATGGTTGTTATTTGATTATAAATAGAAAGAAACAATATTGATGATGTACTTTTGGATGGAGGGTCAAAGGTAGATATCATCACAAAACAATTGAAAGCTAATTTACATTAGTAAAAAATTGTCAATTTGTGACTAAAAAATAGTTGCAATCAACTTTAGTTGCATAAATGAAATCACATTGAACCTTTAGTCACAAATGATGACTTAACATGATGTCAGCACATTTCCCATGGATGAAATATACAGTCAACATATACATTTCCATCCTTTGATTATCATATAACATTTATAACTATTAACCATTTTTTTGCAATTAATAAATAATCCTATCACTAATTGCCATTTGTCAACATAATGTATTTAGGCTACACATTTTCTAATTAGATTTCACCACATGGAAAAACTTGATTTTTTTTCATAAATTATTTTATATGATATATAATGAGGAAAATCAACATGGTCCAATCTCAACATTTAACATGATGACAATTGGACAGAGGAAATTTTCACACATGGCACTTAGAATATTTATTTATGAAAAATAATTTTTAATTGAAATATTGATCTCAACCATCCATTACGATTATTCAATTTAAATGTATTCAAATTGCGACACATGGCACAATCAAAAGTTGCCATGTGACATATTGATTGAATTTTGGAAATAAATAATTAAAATAAATAATTACTTACATAGGTTGGTAGGTAGATAAAACTATGTGCTAAAAAAGTACCTACTACCTAAAAAAGAAGGTAGATAAATAGGTAGAAAGGTAGAAGGTAGAAGGTAGATGAGTTAAAAAGTAACCATGTAAATACTTTTATTTTATTTTATGTTTTGGCTTTAGGGTTGAACTACTCTACGTTCATCCCAAATGGAACAAGACTTTTAATGTGAAATCAAAAGGCACCTTCTTTATATATATTTTGTAAGATGACATTAAAAAACAAAACATATGGGTTAAACTTTTTAGTAAATTCAATTGCAACCAAAAATCACTATCCCACAAGTTTTGTGTTTGTTTTTAATTTTGTAAATTATACAACTAAATAGGTAAGAAATACGTAACTAGTTAACTAAATAATTAATTAACTAGTAACTAAATTACCTACCCACCCATGCACTTACAAAACTACCTATTACTTTTTTTAAAAATATTTTAATTGTTTAAAAATATTATTGATCATCATTATTTCATGGTTTTACCCCCATACAAAGATTTTTGTAACTTCCAAACAAGTTTTTCTTGCCCCTCTAAAACTTGTCCATCATGTTGTTCTATGAAAATGACTTCCTCCAAGTCATCTATCGTGAATGCACTTTTGAAGTCAACTTGGTATATATCTAAATCTCTTATCACAACTATAGCTAATAACAATTTGATGAAAGAGAACTTCACCATCGAAACAAATGTATCATTAAAGTCTACTTCATGTTTTTATGCATAACCTTTTGTTATGAGTTTCACCTTGTAACAAATCAATTGGTTCATAGTAATAATTCAAAATTAATAATAAATTATTTAATATCTAGTTAACTAATCAAATCACTAATTAAAAATTAAAATTTTTAATGTATTTAATTATTTGGCAGCTATTTATAAAAGAATAGTTATATATTTATTCAATTACTTAAATAGAAGCACTATTTTAAATTCTGAAAATAAACCTTTTAAAATGCTAGTGATCAATTAATTAAATAATAAATAATTAGGCATTAATTGATTATCTAGCAAAATAAATTATTAACTAATTGATAACTCCTGAATATTAACTATAAATTATTAAACTTCTAACTTATTAACTTAATTAGTGGATATTAAATCAGTTTCAATAAATAAATAAATAATATTAGCTAGCTAAAAACAAAAACGTGTGAATCATTCATTATTTTTAATTTTATAGCTAACTAACTAACTAACTATTAGCTAATTATTATTTATTAACTATTAACCATATTTTTCTTATTGATAAATATCAACTATCACATTGTTTAATAAATGTTAATTATTTATAAATAATTTATAAATTTATATTTAAGAAATATTAACGGATTTAAAATTAAATATCAGAAAAATCATATATTATAAATTTTATTAATTAATTAAGTAAATATTAAGTCAGTTTTAATTCATAATTAATAGTAACTAAACAATTTAATTTGTGAAGAATTTATTATTTATTATTCATTGGCTGACTAAATATTTACTAATTAGTAGTCATTAGCTATTAACCATAGCTCTTGATTAACTTGTTAAATTAGATTATTGAGATATTTCAGAATTAAATATGTATTTCAGAATTAATTAAATAAGGAATAATCAGATAATTATTATCTGAATAATTAATCAGAAAATTATATATATATGACTAATTATTCAAAATAATTAGTTATTTCATAGCAACTAAATATTATATAATAGTTAATAAACTACTGACAAATCATTCATTGATTAAATATTAGATATATATTATTTATTTATAAAATGATTGACTCATTGACAAAAATTTAAATACTTTTTAACTAACTAATTATTATTTCATATTTCCTCATTAATCAATGAATAATGATCAATTATTGTATCAATTTATGATTTAATATCTAATTAATCAATGAAAAGTTTTGAAGCAATTAATAAATAATAATTTATTACTTAATTAGTCGATATTAGTTGTAATATAATTAATTGATTAAGTAAAATTATTTAGTTCATAATTTATACTAACTAATTAATTATTTGATAATAATAATTTATCAGTAATTAATGTTTGCTTAATACAACAATTATATCATATTAATGTGACCTCGCTATTATAATTTAATCATACCTTAATAAATATGGTATATTTAAATGAACCATACAAAATCAAAATGATTTCTTTCAATCCAATATGTATTCAAGGTATATTAAACATATATATGCACTTTAATGTGTTAAATAAGTTTAGTAGATGTTTAATATACCTTAAATAATTTTTTTATAATATTTTCTTAATGTAGTCCACAAAACTTTAATGTACATTAAATGTATAAACAAACCATAATAAATAACCAAATTACAAATTACAACTAATTTTGAGCTAAATGAACATAGGCTCCTATTCATGGATGAAAAATCTATAAAGCAAGTCAATATGGAAGGATGTGTAATTTAATAGTCACAACATAGTTGCAAAAATAGTTGTAATTCTTTTTAAATGGTATTAATTGGGAAAACGATAAAACAAAGTTGTAAGTGATAAATAATTGCATGTAATTACATGTAGTTACAAATTGAATTGTTACATATTACAAGATTTCTTGTAATGTCACAACTACCTAAACCTAAACCTAAATCTTACAATATGTCGATGGTAGCTCAAACAACAACAAAACTAATATGATTGATCAAAAACCTCATGATGTATGTGCATGGTATACTGTACATTAGCACCTTTACAATTTTACAAAACATTGTTGTGAATTCGAACTATTTTATGTTGTTTAGTAAACCATGGCTTAAGGATGCCAAAATGGCACATGAGTGGGGGAATAACATGATTAAAATATGGGGGAATGGCACCATCAAAATTATAACAATGACTAAACATTTGGGTACTAACTTGAAAAGATGATAAGTTTTACTGTGCTTTGATTATCAAAATGGCATCACAAATGAGGAAGAAGATTTGATGTTATTTTCTATTGGTAAAATTGTTTACCTTTAGATGTTGTGAGTGTATTTGTAATCAACACAATCTAGATTGAGAAAGCAATATGTATTCCAAATTTTGCTATAGAGCTCACCTTAACCTACAAAGGTAGTATAAAAATTAGTGATAATGAACCTGAGGTAGCTCTTGAAGACACGATGTATCTTGAGACTTACTATCACCACAAACCCAATCAAGTAAAAATTGATGATTCACCAACAAAGGTCAAAATATAGGAACTCCAAATTACAAGATGGACCTTAATTGAAGACTAATAATTGTTGCAAATCAACCTAGGAACAAAGAACAATCCATAGACAATTAAGGTAAATGCACAATTAATTAAAGAAAACATGAATTCATTAAGGGAGTTGTTGATTGAATACATCATTGCATGGACCTATAAGGACTTCAAAGGCATACTTCCAAAATTGGCATGACATCATATTGAGTTAGAAACATCAATTCCACTTGTGCATAAGGCTAGGTTCAAAATGAATCCAAACTATGTTGTAGTTGTTCAACAAAACATAAACAAATTGTTAAAAACCAAATTTATACAACATGTAGAAGAAGCTACTTGGCTAATAGTGGTAATTCCCAAGAAAAATGGAAAATTCAAAATCTATGTAGACTTTAGAAAACTAAATGTAATCATAAAGATAGATCCATACCCATTTCCTTTTATAGATGAGGTTATGAACAAAGTTGTAGTGCATGACGTTTATTCCTTCTTAAATGGATACTCTAAATACCAAAAGACAAATACAAGACAACCTTTGTAACATATTGAGGACCTTTTACTTGGGTAGTGATGCCTTTTAAAGTGAAAAATGGACCTCCTACTTACTAGAGGGTAATAAATGCATCCTTCAAAAATTATCTTGACAAATTCATGAAGATTTTTAAAAATGATTTCATTGTTTATAATGACATGCATATTCATTTAAAGTTAACTCAAATTGTGCTTCTAGAAGTGTAGAGAACTTGGGATTAATCTGAACCCAAATAAATGTGCCTTTATGGTATTTTTAGGGATGATTCTAGGGTTTATAATATCTAAGGAAGGAAAACTACCAAATCCTAAGAAAATGCAAGCCATATTTTAGACGTTTGTACCCACAAATCCACAACAAATTCATATATTCAACATTGTTCAATAGTTGATCATATGGCTATGGTCTATTTAGTGAACAAACCACAAGTTTTAGGTCATGTTGTTAGATGACTAATTATGTTTATAAAGTATGAATTCATAGTAATATATAAGCCTTGAGATGTACACATGTAGTGGTAAACACATAATTTAGGCTACTAAACATTACATAACCAAGAGGAATACCTAATTAAACCACATATGTAACTTTGTTTTAGTTACAACCAGTCTGGTTAGAAGAAATTTAAAATTATCTATAGATAAAGCAAATGTTTGGAATTATGACCACTATTCAAAAACAAATGCTAGCAAATTGAGCATAACCTTTTATGGTACATGATGGAATTTTGTATTGAATGGGCTAGGACAATAGATTTTGACGATGTGTAACCACATATCAAACACAACAAATATTATGATAGCTCCATGAAGGTTTTGCAAGTGGCCACTTCGTAATGGACATCAATGCCAAGAAGATCTTAGATGAAGGATATTAGTGGTGCACATTATTTAAATAACAACATTACATAATATTGTAGATCTTGTGATGCATCCCAACAAATTAGAGGTTTAACAACACTGAATCCAACTAAACATGGTCACTACTCTCCTAAAATAACCATTTATGAAGTGGGGATTGAATTTTATTATACCAATCAAACTGGCAGGGTGATTCACATGTAATAAATATATTTTTATAGCCATAGATTATGCTACCAAATGGGTGGAAGCCAAGGCATTCTGAACAAATATGGTTGTTGTCATGGTTAAATTTCAAATTATGATTACATTCTAACTAGATTTGGTTGTCCATTGACCTTAGTAAGAAATTAGGGAGTTCATTTTATTAATGATAATATCAAATATCTAACTAAACATTTTTTGTTGAAACATGTTAGTTCTACCACCTATTATCCATAGGTAAACATGCAAATAAAGTCAACTAACAAGTTCATTGTCAATTTCATTATTAAATTAGTGAATGAAAATAAGGCAAATTGAAATGAACATTTACCTATTGTATTTTTTTCATATAAAATAGTTTACAAGGTAATTGTAGGGTATATTTCATATTAGTTACTATACGGATTATATCCTCTCATGCTTAGTAGAATATGTTATGGCAACATTTGATGGGACCACAAAGGTGCAAACCATGTTGAAATATTCACAAGATAGACTAACAAAACTAGAGAAATTATAAACTAATAGATTGCATGCATAGGAAATTATTGGGAATCAATAGTGGAATTGTGCACTTGGAGTCAGCAAAGGTATTTAGAAAAGAAATTCAAATATGGAGATCATGTGCTTTGGTTTCCAGAAGGATAAAAAACACATATTGGGAAATTCACCAAGAAGTGATTTGGTCCATATAGAACACAATTATATTTACCAAATAACACTTTTATATTAGTTAATGTGGATAAGTTTGATCCAAACCTTGTGTTTGTCAATATAAAAAATTTAAAACCTTATTAGTTTTTGGATGACAAAGCACAAACCATAGACAATTCAAGACCAATATATTAGGAAGGACGAAATGATGTTAATGTTAAGGACAAATAAGAGGACAACAATGAAGAACTAATATGTGATATAAATTGAGCAAATAAAAAAAGAATGCACGACGATGGTGGACATGGATGACATTCATTTTCATCCAACACCGGATGGCAACAAGAAACACAATGTTTCAAATAACAAAACCTTAAAATAAAAAGCAACAAATCAAGGGACGTGAAAATTAGTGGCATTGATTTGTCATGATCACATTTGTGAACAATTGTTTTCATTCATTTAGAAATTTTCCATCATTTCCCACTCATCAAAATGAGTGAAAAGAGTTTTGTTGACAAGCTTAAAAGACAAGCAAAAGATAAAGAAAAGTGAAAAGAAACATTGTTTGTGAGAAAAACGAGTTGAAGCATCAAAAAACATATGTTACAAGAAATCAATAGTCATGAGCATATCAAGCTTCACATTTTGGATTTGTAAATCCATAGCTATTTTAAGTTTATTCTCTGTGTACTTTTCCATGTTATAATCCAAGAAGGAGAATTGAAAAAGGTTTACATAGTTCAATGTGAACAAGAAGCAAAGCTAAAAAGTGATTACAATTGTAAGAAATAAGGATTTTTTTTTCAAGGTGTGTTGGAAATTGTGGTGCTACCAAATTTTGAGGACGAAAACAACCTCCAATTTTTTCAAAAATTGAAACAATCAGCACCACCTTCATTCATTTTTACTTTTGAACAACATTATGTACCAAGTTCTTCGAACCCTAGTTTTTCAATTCTCATGTCTACAAGCAACATAATAGAATGGTTCAACAAGCTAGGTCAATCTTTTCACCAAAACCCAATAAATCAATATTCATACCCGCAAAGCAGTCCTACAGCCAAAAGTTAAAGCAATTATAACATGGGTAAAGATGGGAGTTATAGAGAGAAATGAACATCTAAAGTGCAATTAGTGGGATTGTTTGAAATCAAATGGACAACACCACACCATGATTGGTTGTGGAGTTTATCAATACCTAGTAGCAAAAAAAGGATACAATTTACACTAGGATAGGAGAAAAAGTGATTGATGTTGATAGACATGTGATCATAAATGTTTCCAAAATTTCCAACATTAGTTAGAAGGAAAAACAAATAAGTAGATAAGTAGACTATAAAAGCCATGCTTCAAGGGATTGTTTTGCCTAGTGCATACATCAATGCAAAGCAATGGAATGTCAATAAAATGAAAAAATCATATACCATTCATTTTCCTGCATTTACTCAAATAATTCACATGAGAAACAAGGTTTGTTATTTAGTAATAGGAATGTCATTTCAATCATGATAATAGACCAAGGGAAATTTGTAGATTAGGCAAACATTATGTACAAGGTGCAATCGCATAGGGAATTAAGTAAAGTGGACATCTTCATAGACTAAGATGTTCAAGGGTACAATAAAGGTTGATGTAAAAAAGGATCTATGTCATTATGCATTAGTCATAGAAGTGTCACTATAGTATTTTTCCCCTAAGAGTAGTCCATAGATCCTAACCATGTTAGAGGCGGCCAAAGTGCAACGAGCTTCCACATCAAAGGTTGGTGCTTCAAAGTTGAAAAACATAATGCGAAAAACCAAACATCCTCTAACATCAAGTAAATCCCCAAGGATGAACCTAGAGCTTGAGAAGTAAAGATAAAAGATAGGTAAACACAGTGTCTAATGGACTCTAACAAAGAAAAAGAATAGGAGATGCCTTTACATATCAAAAGGAAAAGGCAAATGAAGGAAACATTGAACCCAACTCCAAAGGCACTAACATTACGCCAAAACATGGTTTTGATGACTAGGATAACTTGTGACTATTGTCCTAATGTAGTCGTGTAGTCATATTTTGTATTTAATCACAACCATTTTTGGGATTGTGGTCAATTTCATGATTAGTATATGACTATAGATATGATTATAAGTACTTATGACTAGACTAATGGATTTATGGTAGTGGGAGCACCTTATTTGTGAACACATATTTTTATGTATGTACATTAGAATTGTTAGACTCTTTTGAATCTTTCTTAATTTCCATGGGGTTCTAGGTTTAAGGTGGACTAATTCCTTATTGTAGTTCACAAAGTAGAGCCATGTTGTGCATCTTAGGCTCATGAAGCTTGTTGTAAATTTGTAAAATCATATTCATTCATGATTGGGTATTGAACATGTTTTGAACTCAAAGCTTTCCTTTTTTTTAATCTTAAATGTATATGAATTTCCATTGTAATTCATGGGAGCCTCTATACTTATGTTTTGTATATTCAAAATAGAACTTTTGAGTAGATGAATTTTGACAAAGGCCATTAATATTGCATGCTTTAAATGAATGAATAAGTGAATGATGGATGCTAGGTTACTCCAATCTATTGACAAATGTTCCATATGCCTTGCTATTTTGAAACTATAATGTCTACTAACATGGTGGTGGTGTTCATCAAGTTGGAGAACAAGAAGAACTTTCAATGCATTATTGTCTGACAAGCACACTATTGCTTGCTTGCTCTCACAATGGCTAATTAAACCCTTCGCTCCTTTGGTTTTTGTAGTTCCATCACATGCCCAGTTTTGTTTGCTACCCTAAAGTAGTGCTATATATAACACAACATTAACAAAAAAATAATATTTTTCTAAATTACATATCAAGCAATGTAGTTTATTATGCAAATTTATCTAAAATTGCATTTCAATTACAGTTTATTGGCTTTAGGAATGATGCATACGTGGAACCTTGATAGGTCCTTGACATGACCTTTGCAACATTATCATAATGTTCAATAAGATGAGACTAAACCTATGAAAACACCAATCAATGAAGTTGTATTGTGGTCAAAAGAACATGATTTAGAATATGTGGCAATGGTAGTGGCATTAACAAAATCAAAGGTCATAAGACTAACAATCTAACCAGTGGAATTTGGAATTTCTAGAATCACATGACTCACATGCAAGAAACATGAAATGATTGGAGCTTTGAAGATGGGTTGAATTTGAAATGCAGGTTCACACTTTCCCGTAGGTGAAAAAAGTTTTCATATGAAAGAAATGTAAATATCAACTTCATGCAAAACTAATACTGGCATATCTAGTGAATTGTTATAACAATTGATTGTTCACAAGTTGCAACATCTTCAGTCTCCATTAACAAGATGTCTTCAAGCAATAAAGTTGATCAAAGCTTACGTGTAATGTTAGTACCAATCTTCTTCATCAACAATGAATGGTTTCTAACAATTTCCACACAAATGGAAATGATCAGAATTTTTTTACTAACTGTCAAAACCAAGTTTTGTCAACAATGATGATGAAAAGGGAATACAATTAATGATACGCATAATTTGTTATATTACTATTGTTTAATTTGTGCAATTTTTGGGATTGTGCTCTTGATAATTAAATCTCAACCTTCAGTAATCAAGATGTTAATGTGTTTCCCAAGGGCGTCTTTAAAATGCTTGTGAGGTGCAAAACAAAACTCCAAATATCAACCATACTAGGAAATACCACTCAACCCAACCCTCACACTGGCCATCAACTTGATTTGACAACCCACTTAACTATGTTTCAACATTGTATAGATCAATTAACAAAATACACTCAATCATCTTTGCATAAGAAATATTTTGAGTGAAATATTATGTGAGGGTGAGGTCATGAAACTCTCTAGGATGAAAAATTAGTTAGACACACCTTGAATTGTAAGACACACCTAAGTTTTTATCACATTTCCAAAAACAACAGTAAGATTTGGTCACGATGTTGGTTAACACTCAAAAGACATATGTTAATTCTTGTAATATCATAATATACTTATGGGATGGAAGAATTAGATAGTTCATCAAGCTTATTTCTAATGTAAGTATTAGCTATTGTTGTACTTGTAGTGAAATGTGGTTTAATCACATTGATGAAAGAGGCTAAAAGTTCGTAATCTTTACAAATGCGATTTTCCAATTTGATGAATAGTTCCATCTTAAAATGGCAAACCTACAATCCACCCAGTGATGATTCATAGATCAAAATATTATTTTTTTCACAATTAAAGGATAAACTATAATAACAACCAAATGTCTTACGTTGGTTGCAAAAACCTCCCAAAACATTCAAGGATTACTAGGGTCCCAATTTAAGAAAAACAACCTCCTTTTTGACCATGAAAGTGAAACACAGCCCACCTACCCTGCTCTTGTAATGCAACCCACATGGTGAACATAGGTTTTCACATAAATTGACGAGCTCCCAAGCCCCTTGATAGACTCAAATGTGAATTTGAAGTGAAAATAGCAGAAGAACAAGGAATTGAGGGACACGTTCCCTAGTTCCTAACACTTTGAGGGTAGAGGGGCATGCTAGAGCTCTGAGATGGGACTAGGAATAATGACAAGCACTTAATCACTCACATGGACTTGCACAAAACCGAACAAGAAGTTGGTTAATGCATAGTTGGAACATTTTTGGTGCTAGGATGAGTCACAAACAAACTCGAATTCACAAGACTCACCACGGCCTGGACTCGGGGGAAGCCACCACCTTCCCCCTTATAGTATACCATGTGGTTGGCCACAAGACTAGCATTCAAATGTCATTTGATCCCATGAATCCCAAATGGGAGTCCTGAAATTTCCATAGTTGGGACTCCTACAACTTTGGGCCCCCATAACTTTGCATGCAGACCTCCAATTGAGATGAAGTTAAAAAAAAAGTTGTAGCCCTCGTTGATATCTTTCCAACGATATGTCGCATGCCACCTGCACTTGACGAAATTGGGGCGACTCTTGACTTTTAATGGTTAGGAGTCAAATTGCCAATTTGACTCCCAACCCTACTTTTGGCCATAACTAATGTTTCAAATGTCCAAATGGGTCACGCAGGCCCATTTTAGACATTTAAGTTCCAAGAGCTTTTCAATGGTATATAAAATTCTTCGATCCATTGGGTTCTGATCCCTGTAATCACTTTTTGAAGATTTAGAAGTCCATCAGGACTCTAACTTCAAAAGTGGAAACTCCCTTGGGAGTGTGAGGGTTCATTCCCTCACACTTTGCTATGCTCCTGGGAGCATGAGGTGTGACTCCCTTGGCTTCCTTTTTGGCTCGCAACCTTGCAAGCCCTCGCTTTGGTCGCGAGCCCAAGGCTAGGGTTGCAACATAAATAGGAATGTTATAATTCACAACATTGGCAATGCCTTCAACATCCATGCACCGGGTAGGTGCATTGGACACAACCATTACATGCAAATTTCCTCTCCTAAATTCTTCTAATGCCTTCTTGCCAAGTAGACCACATTTTAATGAATGGTTTACTGTTGATTGTAGTTGGTGTTTATTTGAAACAAATATGATACAAGTCCTTTACTGTTTGTATTGCATTTCATGTAGCATGACAAGAATTTAACCTAACAGACCTTCTTTGGCACAATCAAAACTTTCCTAACAAATCTCTTCCTCCCATTTATTCCATTTGTGCATATGCTTACATGTCCAAATATTGGGTCAAATTAGTAATTGGCCATTCCCTAACTTTGTGTTAAAAGATCAAGATGAAAATTTACACCTCTGACTTGTGTACCTTGACAAATTTCCTTCTAGTCTTTAGATCTCACATCTCACCTTCCTGAGTTCAAATGTAGCAAGAGGAAGTCTCAAACGGAGGAGATTAGCGGTTCTCAACATCTTATTATAAACATGTCTATGACAAAATGAGTGGAAAAACAACTATCAACCAACAACCAACCTAGATACAAATTCTTCTTTTGACTTATGGAGAAAATCTATGTGTTCATGATCAAAGGACCATAGATATTCTAGATGCTCCAAATCTACCTGAACATTCACAACTCCCAAGGTATCCTTACTTGGAATGCATTAACATTGCATATGACTTTGAAAATGCAAAGCTTCTCAATTTGTTGTTTGGAAAGATTGAGTAGGTTAAATAACCCATCGCTTTTGCCTTCGTGAAATTATAAATGAACTTTCAAGGTTATTCATACAACTTGTTTAGATCATGTTAGTTTTTTCAAAACATGGGCAATTGTGAATGAAACAATAGAAGTTGTAAAATAATAAATAGAATAAAAAACATGCTTCTTTTAATATATGGTGCATGTTGATCGCCTTACTTATGATTGCAATTCTTATATTTAATGTTCCCATATTTACAAGTGCATGTAATTTTATGTGAATTTAGTGTTGATCCATACAATGTTGGTGGGAGTTTGGGGCTGGTAGGCATGTGCAAGCCAATTGGGAACATTGATATTAATGTTATTTGTACAAAGTATTTTTTTCCTTAAAAGTATTAAGGTAAACATGCAATCATGTTTTTCTACATCTGTTGATCTCGAAAGAGATCTTATGGAACATTTATAATTTCCAAGTGGTCTATAGTTTACAAGTAAATGTATTTATGACATTTATATGCAATTTCAAGCACATGATATTAGGCAAGAATGCTCTAGTTGTTTCAATGAATTTCCTAGTTTGGAAAGGTTGAATGTTGGATCTCCAAGATTTCACATCATAACTAATTGTAAAGATAAGTGCGTTTTCATTGGCATCATGGTTGTTGGTATTTTCAGGATTGTGGAAACCATCAAGCTCTTTGTGTGATGGTTGTAAGAGATTATTTATGGACATTTATCATCAAGGGCACACAATGATGTGGCAAAACCTTGTCCCCCGACCCTACTAGCGTATTATAGAATATGCAATTACAAAACTTCCAATGGTTTGGTATGTGGGTTGGTTTGTTCCTAAACTATTAGCTTGAAAATGAATTAGACTAAGAAATCACATATTTGTAATTGCCTAGTTATGTGGCCTTTAAATGTTACATTTTGAATTTCCTTTAGTCTAACATTTGAACTAAAATAATGTAGAATAGATGTAGGTTAGTGATATCATTTTACAACTATTTTTGCACTTACACAATTAACATATTGTGAATTCCAATAAAGGTTCTACTCAATTCCAACTACATTGTAATCAATTGGTCAACTCAATGTCAATGGTAGATCGTAGAAATGAAATTAGACATGTTATTTTTCATTCAACTATATACCAATGTAATTGTTGAATAGTCATTATGTTGATTTGATTTCTGTAGTGGGTTGACTATCATATGAGTGTGAGTGGACCACGTGTCACCTCAATAGTAGCCCAAATGCCAAATCAAATAGTTGTAACATAGTCAACCTTGCAACTCAATCTTTACTATAACTCGATTAATCCCTCAACCATATTCAATTACCATATGTCACTTCACCATTGTCCAAATGCTTTGTTCCTCAAGGTTGTAAAATAATCAACCTTCCAACTAATTCTTTATTGTGGGTCAATTGATGGTGCAATGTTGTGGGTGTGCCACACATCAGCTCATTATTGGCCTTCAATCATGACTCACAACTAACATGATCAACATGAATTGCATGCAAATTGCCTTACATTGAACAAACATTCATTTCCAACCACCAAGTTGGGTTGACACAAGAATTACACTAGTTGTAATAGTGTGTGTTTATTCTATGCTCACCAATTTCACTCAAGATTTAATTGTGTGATTGCTAGTTTTGGACTTTAAAAATCGCACATTCCAATTATGACCATCACACAATTTGTTCCATAACGTTTACATTATTTATTTGATGACATTGAAAATTGCTACACATAATTCTAACTATAAGAGTCATTATCATGCTAAAATTGTGAAGTTGAAATGATAAGGAACAAGGTGAGGGTCACTTTTCAAAGTTGTCATATTATTGATGTGTTGTTGCAAAGACCCCTGCCCTTTCTTAACATGATATCTTCCAACTCCTTGGTCCAATCTTGTTGAAATTTTATGAACAAGTGCACCATTTCATGTTCTACTATTATCTCAAGTTCCAAAAAGATCTAATAAGGGGTTAAAAAATTACAGGCCTCCAAAGTTGAGGTTTAAAGGCTACTGTACCAACTTAATGTTTCACTTGACCTCAATTCAACAACTTCATAAAAAATATTTTTTAATCAAAGATGTTCATTTTTTTCCATCATTTCCCTTTCCTCTTCATAATTACTCTCATGTCTTCTTGGCTATGTTTAACCTTTTTTTCTTACACGAGCATCACAAATTCTCATGGAAAAAACTAAGTGAATGAGCCCAAGAATTTCCAACCCCTCCCATGAGCCCTCCTCTCTCCCAAGAGTGAACCTCTTACTTTGGCCAATGGGAATGAAGGGGAATCATTTCCTTGCTCTCTCCTCAAATCAATTGGCTCTCATCCTTAAGTCAAGGAAATCCCCCTACTTCTTCTGCAAGCCAATGGGGGTTGGAGGAGATTAACTTCCTCCAATCAAATGTGGATGGAATTCCCTTGTGCAATGAAATCACTTGATTATTTTTCTTCATCTTCCTCTTTGATCCTTTCAATCATGATCTTCTTTTGACACTTTTCCATCCATCCTTTTCATGTTCATCTAAAGGTAATTATCTCCAAAAATAATTTACCCTTGAAATAAATCATCGAAGATTTATTTGTGCAATTTTTGTTCACCAATTCTATCGACTAAATCCACCAAACTACTTGGGATAAATCCCTACAATTCTTGGTTAAATGTATTATTTACCTTCAAAGTTAACTAATTTTATCATCCAAATTGTATTAGTTACTTATGTAGTACATGTGGTTAAATAAATCAACAACCTCAAAATTAACATAAGATTTTCACTTAACATCCTTTGCCATCATCAATTTTTTTAATTTGATCAACGCCTTTGAACCTAGGACCTTTCGTCTAGCCCCATTAAATCACCATAAAATCCATCGCCTAATGCCACACATTGGAACCTTGACTACAATTTACTTAAATGATATTCTTAACACCATCACTATTGTATTAACACCATGGCGAGCACCTTTGAAATGCATGTCCCTTGAACTACATTGATTGATGAAAAGTGGTTGATTGATGTCGAAGTCAAAACATTATAGTTGAGTTTAACATAATTATCAAAATGTGAAAAAGAACATGCCCTAAGCGTTGTGCACCTTATAATGGATCGATCAGTGTGATCAATGTGGGACCATCCACTATTACCCCTTAATGTTAACACCTTAACAATATATTTAAAGTTTGTTCATGCTTTTTAAGATCACCCACGAAGGTTTGCTAAATGTTTAGTTGACAATGATGATGTGCGTTTATTTTCGAGGACATGGGTCCTAGTGATGGGCATTATCATTAATTGAAAGGCCTAGTTAACAACTTGCCCATGGAACAACGAGTTAATTACGTTGTTTGTATCATTCATAAAATTTTAGATTTCTTATAGTTGTGACTCAAATGTTATTTATGTCTACTCAAATGTTACATTAGTGCTTCATGAATTGATTTCAAATGTGGTTAAAATTCTAACACTTGAAGTTTAGAAAAATGATATTCTACAATTAATGGTTCAGAAATGGAAGAATGTTTTCTTCTAAAACACCCTTGAAGCTAGCAACATTTTTTATAGCATCGTGGTTGAAGACGTTTAACATTTACATCTACTTGTGACTCATTGCAACCCTAAAACTAACATATTGCTTAATATTCAATAAAACTAGCATCGTTACCGTTTCAATTACTAAAAACTTCCTACCTGCATTGTTCAAAATGTTTAATCTATTTTGGTTCATTTTTATCCACTTAATTAATCTTCACAAAATGAAATAAAATTCCACTTAATCCCAATAAAAACAACTATTGTGAGCTTAACATTATCTCAATTAACTAAATATTCATTCCCTTAATTCAAATCATTTAACATTTAGTTATTGGAAATTTACTAACTTATAATCATTCACTACTAAGATTACCATTAAATTATGACATGTATAACCTAATCATTAATGTTGGTGCTCACACCATTCCCTCTAAAATACACCCTTCAACATAACCCCACACCTCCATTTTTTAATCCATTCATGCAAATTTTTAAACACCAAATTTTCTTTTTTCCATATTTGTGATGATGAAATTTTTTATAATTTTGCCCCAAAAATAGCAAACTTGGTTAAAATTACATTATAAAAACACATTTTCCCAATATTTCCCAAATTTTATTGTTGCAAAATCTAATATTCCTTGAAAAAAAAACATTGGTTCAAATTAGTTAAAATGCAAAACATTATGCATGTTTAAATATAGAGGTAAACCCCTAATTAAGTTAAGGTTTGATTATGGATTAGGGTTCAATTGGGGGAACAAATTAGGGTCTACTTATGGGGATTATGGGTGAAACTTTACTTTTCGGGTTTTAGTACCACATAAAGTGTTCATCTATACCCCATCTCCACCCATAGCTCTCATTGATCTCATATATTTTAGGGTTTTTGTTTGTAGGAATTGTTATTTAAAATTTGTGTGGTTTTTTGTGGGAATTGGGCTCGGGACACATGGTTTAGATTTGGAAGGAGGGGTTGGTTGGGTTGTGAACCATGTCATGCTTGTTGTTCATCAAGCAATTGCCCAACTCCAAGTAGACATGGATGAGCTCAAGGCACAAAGGGCTACTGTATAGACCAACAATCAATCACAAAGCTTGAAGGTGTCAAAATGTAAGAAGATCGTAAAAAAGGCCATCATCAAGCAATCAAAAGAAAAGGAACATCTTGAAACACATGGCTCTACAAGAAATGAAATCCAAATAATAGTTACAGCCTTCAAAACCAAAATGTTAGATCCTACTCATGTGGAAGAGCCTGACTTTCTTATAGCCATGAAATTTTGGCTCCCACATGTAATCAACTTGTGGGATGTTGATGAGGCATAGTACTAGCAAGTGGCATCCATTGAACAAGCCTAGGTTTTGTGAAAAAATCTACGACCCTCACCATGGAAGAGAGGGAGTAGTAGGTTTGTGGTCCAAGCTACACAATCTAGACAACCTGATTTTGACAACCTCCAAGCAACAAAAAATCACCACATGAAAATGTTTACCTATTCTGAAGACCACAACCATCTCAAGGTCATGGATTCCTACCTTAACCCAACCATGCATTTTCCCATATGGACATTAGAACCACAATCATCGCCAATCACCCCTCACCCAGTCTATCGGTGCTTCTTCCCAAATTTAGACATTGTGGTATTGTCATGTTTATGTATGTACCATTGTTAGTGCATATAGTTCTAGTTGTAGATCTTTGTAACATGTGCTTGAAAATCATGTGGTAAGTTGTTTGATCCTAAGTGGGTTAAGAATGTTGCTTGGAGTTTAAGCTACCCATGGGTGGTCACCCAAATGCCAAGCAAGAAGGTTATTTTCAGGTTGAAAGTACATATAGTTCCTTACCTTCCCAAAATGTGTTTGAACTCAAGAATTTGTTGTGTCGGTAGTTTGACGTTTAGATTCTAGTATTTGTCATTTGAATGTTTGCTGCAAATGTTGATGAAGCAACCCACCAAATGTAGGCATCTAATGATGCACTTGGGTGTGAATCAAAACCTAGGTGTTGAGTTTAACAAATTGTGAAGTGGAGGAGTAATTCATTGTCCTTGGCTCCCGTGGATAAATACCCATGGTGTACATTAAGGTTGTTGATACAATGGACATAGTTGGATTGCTACAAAAAGTTTTGGATATAGGTTCATAGTAGATTCAATGCACATTAATCTACATTACATGTGGAATCTATAGTACTCTACTTTTTTGGCAAGTTTTGGTTGGAATGAACATAATGACACCAAATATTACTGTTTAATACTACAATTGGGTCTTTACTTTGTCAATATATTTGGTTGTTAAGATCAAGAAGATATGTTCAAAAGGACTAAATTTGTTTGATTACAACTTCACACAACCCATCAGTACATTTTATTGGGTTTCTATCAACCCAAAAAATATTTTGATCAATGTTTAGATAATGTCATCTTTTGTATGCTCATTTTATATTCTTGCGATCCACACCTAAAACTTGAACAACCTATCTACCATTACAACTTTTGTTAAACATTGTTAACCATGAACAATATCCTTCACAATGACAAGGGGTGAGGTCTTTTGGCCTTTTCAAATGATCTAACAAACCACATTTCAAATTATCTACGATGAAATGATTTAAAAAAATTCTTGCTAGATCTTGTAAATAAGATCACAACCTTTCACCAAAGGATTATTAATAAACTTCTCAAGAACTAAAAATTGGAAAGATTTTGGATAACCGTTCAAGGTGTCACAAAGCACAACGCCATCCTAGCCACAATCACACTCTCCTTTTGGACCTATTGACAGGTTTCATTGGTGTATTTTGTAGGTTCAATTCTTTGGTGTGTAAGAACCAACTTTTTTCTTTTGCAAAATGATTTTTTTTGGGTTCATATAGTCTAACAAAGTTTGTATTTCCATTGCCATATCCTCTTATAAGCCCTCCCCTTTTCGATTAGAGTCAAATCTTCATCCTTGTGATTATTGCATAAGCTGTAACCATGGGAATTAGATGGCAATGCTATAAAACTTTCACCATTGCGAACATTTGGCAACTCGGCATTTGCAAGTACATTAGCAACATGTGTTTTAGCAAGATCAACATTGATGGCATTATGAACTTCTATAACTTCAAGATCAAAGTAATTAACATTTTTTAGTTTTCCAATTGAAGATCACCAACTTCATTTTGTATTTGGTTTTGATAAAATTTGGGATATGATTCATCAAGCTCGAGAGGGTGGCAAAGGCCTCCTTTCCTCCCAATTCTCAAGTAATAGTCCCCCATGCTTACAAGGAAGTGAACTATAAGAGATGACCATGTATTGGGTCATCTTTAAATACCTACTTGTTCCCACAAAGTCCCCCATAAGTTCATCACAATCCAATTGGCTCAATGTTGTAAGAAAGTTAAGATTTGATTACAAGGAACATAATTATTTAAAATAAAACAAACAAATGGACAATGGAGCGATCCTTATAAAAATGCGTCACCTCTAGTTCCCATATGTAGGCAACTGCCAAAATCTAAATGTGCATGTCAACCTAGAAAATGCACACAACGCATACAACTTTTCAATGTTATAGTCACCTTGGACATCAACCAAATGTTGCATTGTTGTTGCCCTCCTAGAACCCTTTTGTAACTAGGTTTTGAATGTTGCATCCATGTTGTTTTTCTCCAACCTCCTTCACTGTTGATGCAAAGATGCATCTCCAACAGGAGGTTATAGAAGGGCAATGCCAATGTTGCAAATATTTCATGTTTGTGATGATAATCCCCCAAAGACATTGCGTTTTGTTGCATTCAAGAAACCATCGCAAAAAGCAACTAGAGCAAAAAATGGGTGAGAGCTTGTGGTGTTTTGTTGTGAGTTGAACCATGGCGCAAAGTTACAAGGTGGGAAATTGCTATAATAAAATATTGGTCAAAGTGGTGGCTAGAGAAAGATGAAAACAATGCTACATACAAAGTTGATGGCTCGTTTAGTGTGTGGGTGGGAGCTTGAGGTGATGAACCTATGTCCAAAATGGTAGCTATTTAAAAGTATTGTGAGAGTGACTTAAGAAATACTAGGGGCTAGTTAGGGTTTGTAGTTCAAAATTCACAAAGATTTCAATAATGAAAAAATTAATTATGGTCAGTGAAGGATGACCTTGAATAATGAATAATAGGTTTTCCAATTAGCTCGAATAGCATTGTCATCCACTTTATTTTGTTCATCCATGAACTTGAAACTTTCGAAAAATGTGAAATTAATGAATATTACATATGTAAAATTTTCATGTTCGGTAACAAATAAATGTGAATGACTTTTGTGAAAAAAATATTAAAAATGCACGATTTTGAAGATTAAAAGGACTTTTGAATGAAAATATCACAAATGAAAGGAATTATCACATGTAAACATCACATCCATAGCACTTTTAGTCCTTCCTATATTTTATGTACTTAGATCATACTCCTCACCAATTTCAACATGATTAGTGCCCATTTGACAAGGGAAAAGTTTTTTTTACTAAAAATAAGCACTTGTCCACACAATTTTTCTAAGTTTTTAATTGTACAAAAGGACTCTTAAAACATGGAAAATTTGTGTGAAATTTTTGTGGGTTGAAATTTTGGGTATTAAATAACCTATTCCGAAAAAAATTGAAATTTCAAGTTATTGTGTTCTCATAATGTCATTCCAAAAATACAATTGTACATAATGTGTGGCTCCTTATAGTGTGATTGTATCCCTTTTAGATGCTTGAATATGGTAATGTTATTACTTTATAAAAAATAAGAACTCATTTTAGTACCATAAGAACCAATAGTGTAACAAAACAATACTCCAAGTTTAACATTTGCTAATGCAACAAACGATTCATTCTCCAAAAAGATTCAGGTTGTTTTGTTTCAATGATCCAATGGAGTCAAATGCACTACCATTTTGCAACCTTGCACCATAACCTTTTTCATCTTGTTTCATGTTCCAATTTTTTTTTTGAATGTTATGAATAAAATATTATTTGGTATATATTTGCGTATTTTATATCTTTTCATTTGCTTTTCTTTTTGTGGGATAGAAGTTATGTTTTAGCCTCGTACTCATGGGGAATACTTTTGGTTGAATAATTTTGCACATGTGATATAAAACATTCATATGAAAAACTTCCTAGACACATGCAACCTTCAAATATGGGACCAAAATTTGTGAATGTGACTAAAACCAAAGTAATTTGTGATTAATATAAAATAAGATAGAATCCCAAATAAAAGTTTTGAAGTTTGAACAAACAAAACACACACACACACACGCACGCACACACAAGTAATACTTTTAATTTCAATGAGTGGTTGAAAATGAGTAAGACTGACTTAAAATGTAATAATATTTTTGTAGTTTTAGCATGCAACCAAAATTTTGTACATGTGACCAATCAAAACATGAATTTGATAGAATGTGCAATTGAAAGAATTTTTAGAAAAGATTAATGGTGATTGTAACATTTTTACATGGAATTAGAACACATATATGTTTTAAGAAAAAAATTGGATACTACCAAAACACACATTAAACAACTTATTGAAATAGGGGAAACAAAACAAAAAAACATGCAATGGATAGTTTTGTAAAGGAATTGAAAATTTAATGATGATGCATATAACACTTATAGAAGTGACCAAAATATTTTAAAATGAGATCAAAATATTTACACATGTGATTAAAACACTCTTAGGGTGACTAATTATATTTAATTAAAATGAAATTTGCAACACAATTGTTTTGGACAAGTGACCCAAAAAACAAGGCAAAGATTCATCTATTATGATTCTTTTGCAAATTACATGGGAATTCTAGCAAGGTTAGGCAACATGAATCCCAAGTTTTAGGCAAGGATCCCAACTTGGAATCAATTTTTTCCTTAAACATGTCCCAAATCTAATCCCAAGTTTTTCCTTTACCATGGTTAAAAAATACCTTTTTTCATGAACATTCAAGTTTGGAATACATTCTATAACACAATTTGACGAAATATATGAATTTTATCATGTTCAATTATTACACATATATTCATAAAATTCATTTGAATCTTTTTAGCGAATCATTTTCTAATCAACCATCTTGTTGAAGTTACATTTGCTAATAGCAAAACATAGTTTTAGTAATTTTGATAGATTCACATACTTGTCATTTTTGTCTAACAACCATAATTCTTTGATTCCAACATTGTTAGGAATGTTGAAGGTTTGGTTCTTTGATGTTCACTAAAAATTTATGGAATTCCATATTTGCATAATAGTAGCAAGTTCAATTTTTTCTTAGATCTAGGATTGGGTAATAGTGAACATGTTCTATTTCAATCAACATATTATATTTCTATTTGTCTTAAATGATTACATGAACCTATGTTATTTTCACTAATTTTGTGTCAAATGAGATTATATTGGTTTAGTTATTGTTTGTTTTGGATTTCATGTCTTTTATAGTATTTTGAAAAAAAAATCACAGTTATTCAAATTTGACCCACAATTTTTTTTCAATTTGGATCTATTAATTAAATTTATTCCATTGGCACATATGGAATTTGATCACAAAACTAGTAATCAATGGCAATTAAATTGGGTAAGATCAATACTTTGAATATTTTCATTTATCACATCATGATAGATAATGATGACAAAGGCAAATTCACTTTGTCATGTCAATTTTAACACCTCTAGTATCATAATTACCTAAATACTACAATATTATAATCATGAAGGTCCAAGATGCCATAAAAGGTCTTTTTGGTTCAATTTTTAAAATGGGAACATGATGTTATTGATGATTTTTATACTAATGATAAGGTAGTACAATCGTGTATAACAAATTGAAACTAAAGGTCACTTAAGACAAGGGTCCAAGGTCCCACAAAATGGAGCATTCCTATTGGTCAAGATCCATAAATTAGATCCAAGGCCTTTAGATGAGGATCCAAGACCAATTGAAGCCAAATTGAGGTGGCATTTACATGACACCATTTTGGAGGGAAATTCAATTGGTTCAGACCAAAAAATGGAATTCAAAGGAGAGCTCATGATTTAGAGAACCAAGATGTAAACTAGGGCCCAAGGTTGTCTCTTCCATTGTTTTTCACTATTTTTCATTGTTTTTCAAGGTTTTTTTTCACTTGTTTTTAAAGTTGAGAATGTGCAAGAATGGAAGACATATCGTGGATGGAGGAGGACATTGTTGAGTGCACACCCACTAGTCCATTTTTGAACACATTTAGTGTTGGCATGGTTGGTTTTGTAGATCCACACAAGGTTGTTGTTTGAATGAATGCATTTCTAGTTCTTGGAAATGCTCAAAATGATGGTGTTTTAGAAATGAGGACAATTTTTTTTGGTCACGCATGGTTGAAACACTCATTTTCACAAGTGGAAGGAGATTTGGATTTACAAGAAATCCTTAAACTGGCTCCCCTTCCTAAAAAGATAGCAACAAATAAGAAGGTAACTATAGTTACAATGAAAGAGGAAGATGAGGAAGGTGAAAAGGCTAGAAAAAATTGGGCAGATGGTGAAGTTTTACATATGATTGCACTATAAAGAGAAATGGAATTTGAATTTACCAAAAATGCAAAAAAAAAGTATATTCCAACTTATTGAAACCCTAAAATTATTTTTTTATATCTAATTTTGCTCTATTTCATATTTCAAACTTGGATGTAATGATAGAAGTTTTGAAAGCAAAGTAGGCCAAAAAAAAAAAAAAACAACAACAAGAAAAAAATTAGATTCAAATTGGGCTTTTGCCTTTTGCCCTTGCCCCCTTTTCCCCCATTAAAGGTCACCACTTCGGCCACAATGATTTTTGAACCCACATCGCCTTGGGGGGGAGGAAAGGAACTAACACAAAGCCGACTTTATTTCAAGTGTTTTGATGTGGTTTGCATTTGCTTTGATCATGTAATCAATTCTGATTTTTTTGTTTTAAGGATTGTTTTCAACCCATAAATCCAAGTTTTTTATCTCGTTTTTTTTTTCTCTTTTAGGGGTGGATACATGGGTCAAATTGCACACCCAAATGTTGGTTACATTCCCTAATTCTTCAAGGACTCTGAAATTGCTTGCAAGTGGAATTTACAAGTAATACAAAGATGATAAAATTGCAAATGGGAGTTTAGGTAATGATCATCATGAATGTCCTTTCTATGATGCATTGAATAGTTGGTGGCACTGAAGTGGAAATGTGATGAAGCATGTGAATGCTTTTGCAAATGAAATTGATGAAATTATGGGCAATCCAAAATTTCAAACATATCTTGACAATGGTTTTAAGGATGATGTTAGCAAAGAGCCTTTAGATAGACTAATCACTCTAAATGAGGTTACAAACAAAACAAGAGGTAGAAGATCAATGTTTTTGAACATTTTTTAACCATGGTTGAAAATAACACAACAATGTTACAATAATTTGTAGGATCTGATGCTTTATTAAAAATATGGATGTCTAAATTGGACATTTCATATATAAGCTATAGGTTACATAATATATGTGCTTTGAGTCATTCACCACAATCTGACCAAAAATTTAATGTATTTAGGAAGGCAAAATTACCATCTTTTTCAAATGAACTTTAAAGAAGTTTTTTGCTAAAAGTTCATGAATTGCCATAGCCTCTATCGACATCTTCTCGATCCTTTCTTCTTTTTCTTTCTTACTAGGATTATTTTCAATGTTTGTCATATCTTCACCTTGATGTTCTATGTATTCCATGCCAATCCTATCATCATCCATTGTTCTTAGATTTTGTAGCCTTTTCATTTGTTTGATTGCTTCTTCAACCACTTTGAATAAATTAGCTCCTTTGATGTTGCCAAATGTTGAATTTGCTTCTATTTGTGTTTATCTTTGAGCCTCCAAAGTCTAGTCCATATCAAAGCCATCCAAATTGGCAATGCACATGTTATGCAAACATATGCAAGTTGTCACCAAGTCTTGCATGTGGTGCAATGATTCATCTACTCTCTTGAGTAAAATTAAAACCTTCCTTTCAACATTCCAAAAGCTCTTTTAACTAACATCCTTGTACTTGATTGGAGAAAATTCTACTGTGCTTTGTATCTTGGCAGTTCATCTTTCTCACCTTTGAATGGAGAGTAGAATCATGGTCACATTGGATAAACAACATCTCTTATCAACTTGTAAGGCAAAAAATTGTCTTCCATCATTTTGATTGCTTAACTCTATTTTTTGGAAAAGAGCCCAATCCATACTTGCCCACCCATAGTCATAATCCTAGAAACTACAATTTGCATTTACAACTTCTTGAATCAGTGTGGAGTAGAAACCTTCTTGACAATAATATGATTTGGGATCTATCTTAGGTGTAATAATTGGAACATGACTACCATCTATGGCACCTAGGATGTAAGGAGTTCCATGTAAGCATTCAAAACTAATGGTAATTTCTTTGATTTTGTTTCTAGTCAATTTAGGTATCACCAATGGTTTCAAATGGTTTCTAATTGCTACACAAAATTGACTATAATGGAAGTTGTACTTTTTGCAATGCCATAGACCTCTCCACACATTTGTAATGAATTTTCACTACCCAATTTTGCAAGAGCCATTGTTATTCTAATTTCCATATAGATGTTTTTTCTCATGTTTTTTTTTTTGTTCAAGACTTGAACCTACAACCTTAATCAAAACATGAAATGTGTCAAACCTTAACCTTGTACGTTTTTGAAACATCCTCTCCGAAAATCTCCCAAAAAATTGATTCTTCATATATCCAACTACCTTTTCATACCTCCATGGATATGCTCCAAACTTGTGGTGGCATGTCCACAAACTTTGAAAGAAACAACGCACTCGTCATATTCCAATGTTGTGTAATAGCTACTTGTTGTAATGAAACCACTTGTGCAATGACTCTATGGATGGCCATAGTAAAAACTAAAACAACCAATATTTTGTGCCTATGCCCATCCATTATGCTTTTGTTGTAGAAATCACAAAAAAACAAAGAAAAAATAAGAAACAAAGAAAAGAACATGAAAAAAATGAAGAGAAAGAAAAAGAACAAGACAACTTAATTCTCTTACATGTAAATATCACCTTTTTACTAATTGGACCTTCAAATTGGACCCTATGCCTTTACACATGGGTCAAAACATAGTCAAAGGAGCCACAAAGGGCATCAAATGTCAAATTTTGTCATAAAAAAAAAGAGTTTTTTTTGCCATTTGAAGCCATGATAATCATGGCACATTATTCCTTTTTAACACACATGAATGTCAAGAAACTCAAATTAAAAATCCATTTTATCCAATTTAAAGTTTTGGTTTAATTAAGAACTTTTGAAAGTGAAAAATTTTGTCATTAAAAAAGGACATTTTTAGAAAGGACTTCCAAAGGACTCATATAATACAAATAAGTTGATGGTAAAAAATATGAGTGATAACAACATGTTAGACACATAAAAAAAACATTCACAATTTCAAAAATGTGAAATTCTAGAAATTTAAAACTTCAAAATTTGTACATTTAAAAATTTAGAATTTGAGAACTTTAGGAATGTTTTACCACATATAAATGGGATATAATGTACTTGATGTATTAAACAAAGTTGTAGTTTATATTACACTAAATTCAACTTTTAAAAATTATCATTTTTTGGTATGATTTCAAATTATCATTATTTTTCAAGATGAAACATGAAATCTGCAAGGAATCTGTACATTTTTAAAAATTCATATTCATAAGAAAATTATTATTATTATTATTTTGGGACTTATTGGGGCAATTCTAATATTTTTTCATAACAAGTTGCAAAAAAAATCATTCAAAAAATCATTCGTATGAAAAAGTTGTTTTGGAGAAAAAGGACATGCAAAACTAATATATACTAATGCTTGTGGCTCCTTTGAGTCTCATTTTGACCCACACACTTATTATACATTACAAAAAACTGTTTTTTTTTAATGTGAAAAAGGTCCAATTTAAAGGTTCAATTTGCTTCAAATTGGTCCCTGGAATTTTGGACCCTGGACCCTCATCTAAAGTGACCCTAAGTTTGCAACACAATCCATCATCATGACAACATAATAAATATTATTACATTGTATCAATTTTCAAACAAATTTAAACAACAATCTATTACAACATCGGCCTTTTGACATTTTTCATGAAGTAAGTTGAAAGCAAAATTTGAGGACCATGAGTTGATAATGTATTTGTCCATAAGATGGAAAGAGCTAACATGTGACTTGGACAAACAATATAAAAATGTGGTATACAAAAAACTTACAAATCTACCAATGGAGTTGTTGTAATCAACCCACTGTTTCGATCATGAATCACAAAACAAAACTCAAAATCATAAATCAATACAATTTTTAAAACCTTGTTCTCTACACATTATCAAGTATTTTGCAAACATGGAATTTAGGTGGGCTTGAGGCTCATGAACATGAAAAGTACAATGGCAATATTGACAAATAAGAGGGCCTCACTGATAAAGTTTTGGTGAAAGAGACCAAAAAGCTGTTTGTAGGACACAGTCAACCTGTATGTAAGGTCAATCTATGTCAGCCTTAAACTTTAGTTGTTACCTCACGTAATTTTGATGTCGTAGACAATGAAAGATGACAACATATAGCCCAAATGTGTGATTAAGTGGACACTTATACATACAAAAGATGTTACACCTAAAAGTGAATTAACTTTTTATTGAAAAAGGAAACTGATTATCACACAATAATGACTTTAACATAGAAAATTGAAATACCATAAAATGGGAAATAATAAGAAATGTTGTAAACATTTTAGTACACTGGGTTGATTGTATTGCATGACATGTTTGCTGATGGGAAGAAGATTTACAAGCTTCACTGGCTCACATTTGAACCTCGAACGCCAAGTGTGTTTGTGAGCAAGACATTTAAACATAGGTTTGCCCAAAACAAATTCGGCAATCAGGGATGCATTCTCTAATGTTGGGTGTGCACTCTGTAATGCTAAGTTTAATGGATCAAAGGATTAGTTTAATTCTCATTATGTTCGCTTTTAAATCTGTGTTCCAGCATTGTGTTGCCAACTTATTGAAGCTAGGTGGGGCATTTTTATTTTGGATGTATTAGCAACCCAAAAGAGCCTAAGACCCTAGAACTATGTAACTTGTACATAAAGTTCAAAGTAAACATCTAGATAGCAGAACAAGAGGTCATGAACTCAAATCTTGAAATTTGCATAGGAGAAGGTGGGTTTTTATAAATTTTTGCACAACATTTCAGGATTTATTAGATGTTGAAATGTAGTGGTAGTTTTGGTGCAACACATTGGTTGAGCTATAGGTTTTCAAGTATGTAGGATTTGGAATAATAAACTATGAAGTAGCATATTTTGTGATTCAACCTCATCAATGTGTTTTTGTTGAGTCATGTTTGTATGTCCATGTTCATTGAACATGTGGTGCTTTTGCTAAAGGATATTTGAATGTAATGGTCGCAAGTCATGCAAAACCCCAAGGAGTAGAAAAATATATAGCCAACAATGGGTTCTTGCAAAGGTGGTTGTGATGGGAGTTACACTAATCATATTTCACTGTGATGTGATTTAGTTAAACATAGGTGTGATTGTGATTGTTAAGTTCAACCAAAAACAAGATCTACATGTTTTCCCTAAAGTTGTCTACACCATAGTGTGCTTTCACCCATTTACATGTACCTAGTAAGTAATTCCTACCTACCTAGGATAATTTACTTATAATATAGCTACCTAGGTAAGTAATGCGAAAAAAATGAAGTTCATTAATGCGATATGTTGATGAAAAAAATCATTGAAATTTGCTACAATATGTTGATGTAATATTTGTTCATTAAAATATGTTGACACAAATGTTTATGTTATAAGGTGGTGGTGCAAATTTTGTTCTTGTTGGGCTTTTGTCATTCACCATAAGTTCATTCTAAAATTGTTTTTAATTTCTAGGAGTTTAAGTTCAAACATGTCTGGGGCTCTACACATACATATTTACACCAAATTTTTTTTGATCTCCAGAAAGGACAAACATATGTAAACTAATTGGTAACTTGGGAATTTACAAGAAACAGATGTCTAAGAAGATCAAATCCAAATATATTGAAGGAAAACATGTAAATGTATCAACTCTTTTTCAGTTGTGTTGTTTTAATCATACATGATGCATCTGGTTTTTCTCTGTGATACATACGTGTGGTATACTACAATTTAAAGTAAACGTTATCACAATATGATGCCAAAGATACCATCTTCTTAAACATCATACTCTTTCAGATTTGATCACTGATATTTTTTTTCAAATTTCTGATGTTGCATCATTCACTAGCATCCCAACAGAGATTTAGCATTAAACTGCTACATGTTTTCAGAACCTGTCTAAAGAGTAAAAAAGACTGGTTAACAAATGTTACCAAACTAAAATCAGAGTCCAAATGTGATGATTTAAATTTATTATTATTATTTTTTTGATGATTTGTCCTACAAAAAAGGGGAATATTGCAACCAAAAATTCCCTTTTTATTTCTATTTTTTTTATTTTGGCGAAATTTCACACCAAGAAATCCCCTTGTGGTTATAGACTTGTGACTCATCTAAGACTGGACATAAAGAAGACTGAGGTAACCCCTAAGTTGGGATTAATAAAAAGAAGACAACAACACAAGGGTCACCCTGGAAAATTCGCAACTAAATTTCAGCAGCTTGGTTTTTTGGCTGCCACCATGGAGTTGACCATGGGGTCCCATAACCTCTTGAAAAGACTCTCATTTCCATATAGGCTTGTTTAGGGTGACAGACACGGTCATATTACAAGGGTGACAGCTCCAACAGCTGGAAGGCTTATCCGCAGTTACAATGGGTTCTCCTCAACTTCTTTATGTTTTCGTGAAGAGAAAGGACCACATAACAGCCCCAGAGAACTTCATATCCAGCAGGTCCTGAATCCTTGTACTTTTGATCCACAAGGAAAACAACAAACACTGAGTGTATGTTTGTGATCTAAGTACCCATCAGTTTTTTAACCAAGGAGTCCTAGCACCA
>Ga0209208_10001139_pt1 | contig 37025 bp, 27 predicted proteins | sample S1TSphfallax_3_FD_187694 | JGI IMG/M metagenome (GOLD analysis project Ga0209208, IMG submission 187694) | Host-associated microbial communities from peat moss isolated from Minnesota, USA - S1T2_Fd - Sphagnum fallax MG (SPAdes) (version 2) | ecosystem: Host-associated > Plants > Peat moss >...
AAAAAAAACCTTCAATCAAGAAGTGTTAGTAGACCTAATTGAGAAAACAAAACAAATGATGCAAGGGTTGATTGTAGAGCTCTTTTTTTTAATTGATGGAATTGATAAACTTTATAATACACTTCAAAGAGGAATTAAATGAGTTTGAAAGCTCATTGAATCAAATGAATTGAAAAAAAACCGTAATATTGTGCTTTTTGTTTTGAGTAATTTATATTTCAAAATGGGATTTTATGTTTTTGTTTTAAATATTAAATTTTTTTATAAGGAAGCTCATTGGTTTTTTTTACCTTGACCTATGAAAATTTTGAAATTTTGAAAAATGTCTTTATATTAAGATCCCTTTCAACAACCAAGATTGAAATAAGTTTATGATAAAAATTAATCTCCACCTTTCCAAAATCTTAATAACTCATTGATTCTTCATAAGCTATTGAATGTCATATAATATCATACCGTGTGATGAATCTTAGTCATTTCTTAATACTATTGGCAAATTCACAAACAATCTTATATAGAACATCATCATGAAATGAAATCAGATTAATAATGTGAGTAGAGTGTGTTTTAAACAAAATAAAATAAAATTATAAAAAATATTTTTAACATTAAATATTATTTTAAAATATTTTTAATATAATTGAAATAAATTTGGGGAAAATATTACATGTTTTGCAATTGTTTTGGAAAAAGAAAGAAAGAAAGGAAGAAAGAATGATGTTTTAAAGATTATTTTCCCCTTTTTAATTTTAATTTTAATTTTAGATTTTGACCTAGGCACTAACTAGGTAGGTAGCCATAAACATAAAGACCATTCCTAAAAACAAAATTGTCACTAATTAATTCTATATCCTTTTGGGAAATGCTTGCCAATGAGACGAGGCAAGAATATTTTTTAAAAACCTTAGAAAACTGATAAATAATTATATATATATAATTTTAAATTAATTTTTTTTTTCAATAATTAATTTTACAAATATAAATTTAATAATTAAATTGCATTTCATAAAACCTTGGAGCCTAGAGGTGGTGCCATCTCACATCCATCCTCAAAAAGAAAAAAGAAAATCTTCAAAAAGAAAAGAAAAGAAAAGAAAAGAAAAGAAAAAAAGAAATTGAAGGACAAGTTAGCTTAAATGTCATGAAGCCTTCTTCTTCTTTTACTGAGTTTGGCGTTTCCTGAAGTTTTCTTCTACTACTTCGCTTTGCCTTCTTTTACTGGGTTTGGCGATTCCTGAAGTTTTCTTCTACTACTTCGCTTTGCCTTCTTTTACTGGGTTTGGCGATTCCTGAAGTTTTCTTCGACTTCGCTTTGCCTTCTTTTACTGGGTTTGGCGATTCCTCAAGCTTTCTTCTACTTCGCTTTCATGGCACCCTTGAAGCTTGCTAGCTGCTGTGCCTGTTTGCTGTTGCTGTGCTTCAATCGCACAGCAAGGCAGCGATTGAAGAATTTGGTTGCGAGTTTTGCTGTTGTTGTTGTTGTAGGAGGATTGAGATTGTAAAGAATTTTTGTGTTGTAGCAAAAAAAAAAAAAAAAAACGAAACAAAACAAAACAATCTTCACAATTCATAAAACAAAGATATTGCTCGCAAGGCGGGAGTAATACACAAAATAGACAGAACAGACACTAGTAGAAGAGACACAGAGAGAAAGCGTTGGTGAGAGAGTTGGTGAGAGAGATGGATATCTTGTCCATCAGATCTGCCAACTATTCCAAGCAGGACGAGCCCTTGTACAAGCGATGGTTTGAATTTGCTGACACAGGTTTGAATACCGTCCCCTATATTTTTTGCCAAGAAGAAACTATCTGTGATGAAGAAGGAAGGAAGGAAGGAAGGAAGGAAGGAAGGGGAGGAGGAGGAGGAGGAGGAGGAGGAGGAAAAAGAGGGAGAGGACCAGTGGTTTTGTTCTTCTCTTGCACCATCAGCTTGTCATTTCTGTGCCTTAAAACAGTTTGTTGAGAAAAGAGATCCTCATTGTTGTTGATTGATCCTCCGTAAGCTCTCAAGGATTGTTGCACGGATAAAGCATGGCATAGGTACATAATACGAGGCGTTATCCTTGGAGTTCCAAAGATACCACGGCCGTTGCTTCTTCTCAATGTGTTTTAGATGTGAACCTGATGGTTGTCGGTCATCTTGATACATTTCTTTCTCCATATCCCTTTTGTCAACAAGAACGGATTTCAGATGCCACAAACATCCAATTTGTGTTGCATTCGGTGTTTCTGTCTGTGCTGAGGGTTCATGGGGTTCATTGTCATCGGTTTGTTGTACTGTACTATTGCAGATGCTGATGGACGGCTTTCGGGGCCGGATGCGGTCAAGTTCTTCTCACGCTCCCAGCTTTCCAGGGGAGATCTTAAGCAGGTTTTGTGGCTTCTGTTTCTTGGCACCAAAGAGAGAGAGAGAGAGAGAGAGAGAGGTTTTGGAGGTTCTTAGTGTGTGGAAGCGAGCAAGCGGCTCTGTTACTCTCCTGTACATTGCAGCTTGAACTTTGTTTGTCTAGGACCTTAAGCAACTGGATTGATTGCAACAGAATGCCGATTTCAGGACTGTGGAAACCCTACTACTGTAATGCAAGAATTTCTGACTGATTTCTTCGTGCCGGAATGCAATACAGTAGTATCTTATGGGCACAGCAGCTGGTATAGGTGTGTTGTTGGGCCAAAGCTGATGCTGGTGGGAGTGTGGTGATGATTAGGTTTGGGCAATTGCTGATGTGAAGCGGCAGGGTTTTCTTGGCCTCAAGGAATTTATAGCAGCAATGCAGGCTAGTGCACTTTCAACCCTATTGCTGCTTACATTTTCATTTATCAGTACAGGCTACAGTTTTTATTTGTAATGGGATGATTGGTTTTGCAGGTCATATCGTTGGCACAAACAGGCCAAGAAGTCAGTTCTGAAATGCTCAACAATGCAGGTTAGCTTTCTCAATACCTACATATGTTGTTGCCAGTCTTGGGATCAATTCCATTGTAGTAGCATACTAACCCATCTGACTGCAAAGTTTCATTTTCCAATTTGCCTATCTCCACCATCACTGTGAGAAACTTTGAATTGGTGGATGATGTTGGTTCTTGCCAAGTCTGTATTTTGTTTTTTTTGTTTTATGTTGTGTGGGAACTGGAAATGCACACAGTGGTGAGCATCTGCTGATTCAGTTTGACAGATCCAAGGAAATGGTCTGAGATTGTGCATGGGATGCTGGGCTGCAGATTTGGAGAATGTCAGTCCACCCAATATGGAGGGCTTGGAGGACCTTATTTCTGTGCGTTTGTAAATTCTGATATCAAGAGCCTTTGTCAGTATGTTGGCTGTCCTGTTGTGGAGAACTCAAATTGTGTGGTCACAGTGTTACTTTGTGTCTTCCAAGCCAGATACTTCAGTAGAATTCACCTTTGTTTCCTGTAATCCACTGATCTATTGGTCCTATGCTCTGTGTAGCTGGCACGACCAAAACAATTGTCATCATCTGATGATGCATCGGTCTACACAAATGGTATGTAATCATTCTTCACTGAGTGTTTTTTCCTGATTCTAAAACCATGGCAATCAGAGGAGTAGTAGCTCACTTCTAGGGTGCTGGTGGTCACTTCTAAGCATCAAGCTTCTCAACACAACACTAATAATATAAGAGTTGCAAGTTAGGGTTTGATGGTTCACCTTCTCTCTTTCTAAGGGGACTTGGTGGGGCTTATCTGTCACCCCTCAACTCAACAAGGCTGCTTGGTGCTGCTGTGCAAGCAGGGACATCACCCCAGGTGCAGGCACAAACTGCACAGTGGTTCTCACAAAAAGCGCCTCAAAGGGTAAGCATGTCTCATCAGTGGATTTCATCTTCCAATAGCTTTTGTGTCATCTTGCAACTTTCTGGTGGGTCAGGTTTGGTGAATCTTATGGCTGAACTCAGGGTTCAACATAGTTCACAACTCTGAAGAGCAAAAAGCATCTGTGAACTTGAAGATTTTTGTTGCCCTGCCATAGCATGTTTTTCCCTTGCTGCTTACAACACTCAAATAATGTGAGTTTTTGCAGTCAATATCAGCAAAGTTGGTGACATCCATAATTGATGGGCTGAAGAAACTTTATATTGAGAAGCTCAAGCCCTTGGAAGTTGCTTACCATTTCAATGACTTTGTCTCACCCATACTGGTCTGCACTATTTCCCTCTGACTTCAATACTTGCACCAGTTGTCAACTTTTTGATATGCAAAGGGTGTACTGGCTGGCTCACATGAGCTCTTGTGGGTAAATTGCAGACAGAGAGTGACTTTGATGCCAAGCCTCAGGTGATGCTCCTGGGCCAATATTCGACAGGAAAAACCACTTTCATTAAGCATCTTCTACGGACTAGTTACCCAGGTAGATGGAACAAAATGTTTGTTTTCTGTAGCTCTGGTCCTTAAATGCTGATAACATATATGATGCAACATACATGCTGATTGGTTTTGGAATTGACATTTCAGGAGCACACATTGGTCCTGAGCCCACAACTGACCGCTTTGTCGTTGTCATGGTGGGTACTCACTCACTGCATTTTTCAGAACATCATGGAAAGAAGTTACTTTTCAAAGCAGTTCAGCATTCAGTTGCTGTTTGCATTGTAGCATCAACAAATGAAGTTAGAGCATATTTTTAAAAGCAGCTTGGGTTACAGCTGCTGTTCTCATTAGATCCTTGGTTTGACTTGCAACTGCAAAGCCTATAGTGATGGTCAATGGTTTGGCAGGGAGGAACAGATGAGCGTTGTGTTCCTGGCAATACAATTGCAGTGCAAGCAGACATGCCATTTGGTGGCCTCAGCAAGTTTGGCACAGCTTTCCTTTCCAAGTTTGAGTGCTCCCTCATGCCTCATCCTGTAAGCACACACCTGCACAATTTAAGAGCTCTATGTGGAAATTTCCTGCAAACAGACACGATGTGCATCATTATTCTCTGCTAATTTTCACAGAATCTCTGTCACCCAGTGTTGGAATGTTTCTGTTTGAGAAGTGCAGTTAAAGGTTGAAATATGGTTGTTTTTCCACATATGTTTCCAAGGTCCTCAAAGTCCCACCTGTGTTTGGAATGCATAAACAAAGAGTATGTTGCAGGCAGATCCTTTTACTCATAGGTGATGTCACAGTGCTCATTTTAGGCATCTGACAATAGTAGTGAGAGCAAACATTCAACAAACCTACTTTCTGAGTGTCTGAGGAATGTTATGATTTAGCTTGTTGATGGAAAAGAAATATTTTGTTTGGAGGGTTTGGTGTTTAATCCCTGCAACACTCCACTACAGTAAGGTTACTTTCTCAATATAGACACTAGTACAATAAGTGATGCTCTTGGTTTTCAAATCACAAAATTCTAGCATAGCTTCTGCTACTCCTCCTTTGTTTCAGTAGTCATTAGAATCAGCTTGTGCACATGTGCACAAGACAGGTGCTGTGCTAACTGTGTCAAATGCCATTGCCCTGAAATTCATTTCCACCATCACCCACTTTTCTGGTCAGTGATATGTAGTGGAGAATGACAAAGAGAACTGGGTGGGCAGTTACTAGAGCATATCACGTTTGTGGATACACCAGGGGTGCTGTCTGGAGAGAAACAGCGTACACAAAGAAGCTATGATTTTACTGGTGTCACATCCTGGTTCGCTGCTAAGTGTGATCTCATACTGCTGCTCTTTGACCCACATAAGTTGGACATTAGTGATGAGTTCAAACGGGTTATCACCTCCTTACGTGGTAATGATGACAAAATTCGTGTTGTCCTGAACAAAGCTGACCAAATTGATACCCAACAGGTATGTGATATCCTTCTTGCTTGAAACTCATTCAATGTTTGGAGGAACTTCTTGTAAATATCTTCTGCCTCCCTGGGAGACTTGAAAAGTCAAATTTGTCATGATGCAATGTCCTACACTTGTGATGGTTGAGTAGGATGCCTTTCACAGTTGCATCTGGTTTTTACGTGGCTCAGAGGCACCCAGACTTGAGGGTGCATCATTTGACTCTCCAAATAGAGGTCCAGTCAGGGCAAAGCACCACAACTGTGAGAAAGTTCAGAGAGGATCTCTCTTTCTGGAAAATTGTGTTGAGAAGAGATTGGGCAAGAGAGTTGATAATGGGGATGTGTTGTGGTGCAGCTAATGAGGGTGTATGGTGCACTCATGTGGTCACTCGGCAAAGTGCTCAATACACCAGAAGTTATGCGTGTCTACATTGGGTCTTATTTTTACACCATTTTCCCAGTAATCTTGAGCTTTTGGCAGGACAATTCTACTTCTTCACAGAACACAACATTTAGTATAGAAGATAAAAGGCTGGAAGTTGATTTTTATGTGTGTAGTTTGGTGCTCTATCATGCAAATGGAATGTCGGAGGTAATATCCAGGCTGAAAGTTGACAGCAGAATGGTTTTGTGGCATGACAGATCCTTCAATGATAAGCCAATCAATGAGCAAAATATAGGCCCAATTGGAAGAGAACTTTTTGAGAGGGAGCAGAATGACCTGCTGGCTGATCTGAAGGACGTCCCCAGAAAGTCATGTGATCGACGGGTTTGTCTTTTTACACCTTAAAATTTGGTGCAGTATTGCGAGGAGTGATAACTGTCATAGGTTGCTTGGATCTGTGATGATGGGAGGGTGCAATGTGATGGGTCCAGATCAATGAATTTGTAAAGCGGGCACGGCAAGCCAAAATCCATGCCCACATCATAGGCCACTTGAAGAAGGAGATGCCAGCAATGATGGGCAAACAAAAGGCCCAGAAACGCCTTATCGAAAATTTGGAGGATGAGTTTGCCAAGGTTCCAGTCTTAACATACTCCTGGCCTACATACATTCAAGCTCTTCAGCATTTGCTCCACTGCATGATTTTCCTTGACTTCTACTATGGGATAAAGTTTATGTCCTCTTCTTCTCATGAAATAGAATGATCTGCATTTAGCCCATGAGTTATGTCTCCTGAGCTATATCTCTTGGGTGCTAGCCAACATCATGATTGAGCCTTCCCATTGCTTCTGGAAATAAGACAGAAACTCAGAATGTTTGTATAATGGTTTGCCTGAAATTTTGGGTTGATTATTATATCCTTATGTACTCCCACTGTCAGGAGCTTATGAATTCATTGGGGAGTCATGGCGGCTCATCACTTTTTATTTATGATGAAGGTGATGGTCTGACACTTTGTGGGCAACTCTCATAAGGTTATGACCACATTCATTGTCATGAGATACAGGACCCATTATATAGATGGGGACTGCATTATGAACTTAACTTGTATGGAACCTTAATCCCCTATTCATCATTTGCTGTTTAACAGGTCCAGAGAGAGTATCGTGTACCACCAGGAGATTTTCCCAGTGTGGAGCATTACAGGGAGTCTCTATCAGGCTATAACATTGACAAGTTTGAAAAACCAAAACCCAGGATGATCCAGGCAGTGGATGACATGCTAGGCTATGATATTCCAGAGCTGCTTAAAAGATTCCGCAACCCCTATGACTAAACTGAAAATGTGTAAGTCCTTCCTTTGTACACACCAAAAAGACCTGCTATGTGGTGTTTGATCTAGACTTGAAACACCTTCATCCATTGCAATATAACCATAGAAGTTCAACAAACCTTGTGAGTAGCCCTGTTAACCTCAGAGCTTGTACCTCCCATTTTGCAGACCAAAACAGTCCTGCTATCCTACAATTGAAATAGTGACTTGCACATCTTCATCCATTTACATACCCAGTGAGTAGCTCCACAAACTTCCTCTTTGTTTTCTCATCACTTGGAAATGCTAGAGAGAGTAGCCTGCATTTGGAGAACAGAGATTGCTGTATGCCTTCCTAATATGCTCAAGCCAAGTATGTTTGGGATGCCCTATCCATAAACCCCTCCACAACTCAATCAATGCCTGGCGTGGCTCAAGGTGGAGATGTGGGACTCTGACTGTGCATCCTATGCTGGGTGATCTTCAAGAAAAGCACTGCAAAACTGCAAAGATGTCAGAGGCACCACAACACAGCTAGGGAAGAGGCTTTCAGTCAATTTGCTCCAGTTATCTACATGCAAGGTAAATATATATCATACAACTCACAATTGAGGGTGTGGTGAAAAGTGTCATCTGATTGCTTCTAAAATGAGGTCACTTGAAGGATAAACCAAAGTTTCCAGAGATTTACAACAGCTTAGACTTGGATGAGTGTTCTTATATAAATAGAATTGGCATATTCAGTGTACACACACCTTGTGAGTGATGATCAAATCCAAGAGTAACAGCTCTTATGACAGGTCATCATGACTGAAAATAATCATAACAAATCTTGTGGACTTGCGTTCACCCATGACTTCAGTAGAATTCCCTTCTTCTTCATCACTTACTTCCTTCCATTTCTCTTATTGGGTTTGTTACAACTTTGTGTCCTCTTGTCCGTCTTCCCCATTTCCACTTGTTCAAAGATATTGTTATTTCCTATTGGAATGACACATCATGAATTTTCCATAATGAAAGTTTATATTTTGTTTTTGTTGTAGAAGACCTCCTTGTAGTGCACACACTTGTATTTGCTTCTGCCTCCCATCTTTTGTCTTCACATTGTAGCAATCAATTGTACATGACAACTACCAACTTTTGAGTCAATGATCATGTGTTCCATAATAATGGTTACGGAAATTCCCATTCTAGTGTATGATATAGTTTGCAAAAGATGGTGCCTTGGATGTGGTCATTCACTACTCCAATGTTAAATCCATTTTTCCATGTACAATCCATTCATGAACATTTTACAGCTATGGCAATATGCTCGTTAAATTATTACAAACCCGAAATTTATCATGACCCAGAAATGTCAAGTAACCTTTACATGTTTTATAAGTCAAAAATGGAATTTTGGAATATTTTGAATGGATGTGGATGGGTTTTAAAATTTTGCTTGTGGGATTTTCTTTGAGATTTCAAACGATGTATTCACTAGACATCATCACATGGATTTGGTTGCTGTTTTGGTTAGATAAGTGCGTGGAGCAAGCCTAGAGTTGGTGGATTTATTGCCTTCACTAAAGAATGACACTATGATGGTGGTGTCAATTGCACTTGGGTAAGATGGGTTAATTTCAAAAAATTCATTTATGAGCTAAAAGGCCTAGTATGGATTAGTCAATCTTTCGACGTTTGATTCAAAATGTCTAATCTTTTTTTATAGGTTATTTGTTATGGGTCATGACATTAGTCGTGTTTTTGAAAGTTTTGAATTTATTTATTTTTAATTTCAAAAATGTTTTTGGTTTTCACTCTTTGATTTAATCAAATGTACGTAAGCCTTATCTTTATATTTTGTTGACAATCGTTGAATAGAAAAATGAGCCCTTTTCAAGGGAGTTGTTCTTCATGTAATGGTGAGTGGCTTGAAATCACACAAAAAAAAATGTCATGATTGAACAATTAATGATTATGATGTCGTCAACTTGAAAGGAATTTTTTTAAAGCTTGTCAACATAGGTTCTTTTATGAACATTATAATGGGAGTTTCCATCACAATGGATTTTTGCATGATGTTAGAAGAAGATAATGCATAGCCAATGATATTGGGTAACCTTCGTTGACAAAAATGCATGTGAATAATTATTGAGGTGGGTGATAGATGGTTATCAAAATACATTTCAACCAATGAAAGGTTCAATTTACAGATCTTGGGAAATTTTCAAAACATAAAGAGTTTTAGAATGAATCAAAAGTTGATTTTGTTTTCAAAGAATTTACATGAATAATACTAATGAATAAGAAAATGGAATTATACATTTTTTAAATGTTTTTCAAGTTTAGATTTTGACTGTATGAACCAAGGTTTCAAAAAAGGAAATCTAATCATCTTCATTCATATTAATGCACAAAGAAATTATAGATTAAAATGAACAAAATTTCATTAAGATTTCTTTTAATGAAAATAATCTATATAAATATTTATTACATAATACATCCATCATTTTGCCTTTAGACACTAGGACCTTGAAAAGTTACTTTATGATAACACATGATCAAACTTTTTATCAAATGTCAAATTAATTAGCATTAAAGAAGGGAGGTGGAATTCAAAATACACAAAAATGGTTTAAAAAGATGTTGTGTGTTATGGCATCAATGTTTATAATTATTGTTGTTCATAATTACACATAATAATACAAACCCCTCTAATGGTATAAATATAAAACATTTTAAAAATTATCTTCATCAATTATTAATTCGTCACTAAAAGCTTTTAAAGTTGAGTAAAACTATATTTTACTTCAAATAAACATTCATTTAATCAAACTTTTGATAATATCAATTAGTTAATGTTGAAAACCTTTGGAATCCATAATATCAAATGTGTTTTATCTTTAAACCTTAAATATAATGTTCCAAACTTTAACCCTAAAAATGATGTTAAAATTGTTTAGCTATAATTTCGTGTTGGATTTTTAAAAACAAGTGCATCTACCAAAACCTTTCACAAGGCCAACAAAATTCAAACTCATTGTGAACTTAAAAAATGTGATTTACTAACCATAATCTCAATCTTATTATCATAACAATCAATGGACCATTTTAATGATTAATTCCAAGATTGTTCATAATAACATCAAAGTCGGGTTATAACCTATCATTTTATTGTTGATTTCCAATCTTCTTTAATATAAAAAAATGCATGGATTTGGTTTGATTAATAATCCAAATATGTTGACTTATGTCCCACAAATTCAATACAAAATGGCATCTATCCATGTGATACATATAATTTGTGTCTCATGAATTTGTTGTGAATTGACAAAACCTAATTAAGTCTAACATTTTTCACAAAAAAAAATAAATTAAGCATTCCCCAATACAACACAAGTGAAAATGCACATTATATGTATCGCAAATTTTCAATGATAAAATTTCAATTTTATAAGCTTGAACATGAAACTTACAATAACAAACAAAAGTGAAAATTCAAAATGTTTGCAACACAACATACACAAATGTCGATGGCTTGACACTTTACCACATGTGAAGTACAAGTATTCAAACTTAACAATACAAAAGACCTATTTAAAAAATTTGTTAACATTATAACAAAATATAACATTTATGATTAAAAAAATTAATCATATATGTTTTGATTAGATGAATATGTAATTGATTCAAACTTGTCATTTATGCCATCTAATCATAACCATGACTATAATTGTTTATGTGATTCCATATCATTCTCATAATTTTAATCAAAGTTATTAAATTTGGTAATACTAAACTAAATAATAATCATGGATATTGTATTCAATGGTTGATATTTAATTTTTGAAATATATATATAAATGTTACTTGTCAACATAAGCTACACTTAAAATTTTATTAATCATTTATAAGCTATTAGGTGGTAACTTAAGGCTAAGAAACAAATTTTTTTGGGCCAATCATGTGATGTCACATGGCAATGAAAGTTTTAAAAGAATATGTTATAAATTTTAAACTAAACAACCTAACTTTGAAAACCTAACTTAAACCACTTATATTAAAAACAAACCTAAAGTGTTTAAATAGACTACCTAAGCAAATAGCCAAAATAATTTTAGGTTGCAAGTGTGAAGATTTGAACCTTCACCTTCATTTTAAAGGTTCAAATCCCTAACCATTGTATAAGGATTTTGTATTTATAACAGAATCATCATAAAGTTACAAACACAAACATATTTTCATTCATGTTAACATAGGTCACCATAAACCATCATGTATAGCCTAGGTTTAAGTAGGTTAATTTTAACCTCCCTAAGTTATTATAGGTCAATTTAGTATAATTTATATCTACTTAAATCAAATTAAGATAAAATTAACAATTAAACATATAGCCTAATCTTAGTTTAAACTTAAATGTTAAACTTAAAAACTAAACCTAGTCCAAACTTAACATGTTAAATTGAGGTTACATGTAAAAGCTAAATTGATATTTTATTAAAAGTTAAACCTAAGTTAAATCTATAAATTAAATTAAAAATTTGTAATTTAGATTAAACCTAAATATTAAACCTAGGTTGAATTTAATTTAGACTTAAAGGTTAATCTTACATTAGATTTAAAAGCTAAATTTAGGGTGAATTTTGATTAAGTATAAAAATTACACCCAATCTAAACTTAGGCTAAACTTAAAAATTTAAACCTATGCTAAACATAAAGCTTAATCCCAAGTTATACTTAAAAGCTAAAACTAAATGTTACACTTAAATTAAATGTAAGTTGATTAATATATGGGTTAATTTTAAATATATTTGAGTTTAAATGTATTTTAATATTGGGTTCGAAAAGGAAAAAAATCAATGGCATGATGTAGAATTAAGTTTATTTTTATGATTCATGTACATATTTTAGTATCTAAAATTATTCATAATTTATTAGTGATCATAAACTATTCTAAATTTCAAAAAATAAATTCAAGGCTACTTTTGGAAAGTTTTAAAAAATGAAAATTTATTATTTTCTTATGATAATTATAATTTTATTTTTAAAGTGCATAAATGTAATTACAAAAAAATTCATGTATATTTTTTCAATTTTTAAAAATGTCTAATATGTTTGTTTATTCAGTAAACATAAGTTTTGAAATCAAATCATGTAATTATGAGCTTCAAAACATGACCTAATCATGTAATCATAAACATTGCTAAGGACATGAATACATGACTAAAATTTAATCATAATCATAAAAATGTCAAAGTCATGTATGTTGCCTTTTGGCATATTGTAGTACCTTTTCAAGTTTGGCAAAACTTAGATTATTTTTTTAAATGTCAAATTAAAAAAAAATTAAAGTCCCTTTTTGCTCTTTTTTTTAATAATTATTTTTAATGAAGTCAAAATTTCATAGGATTTTTGAACTATTTAAATTTTTTCTCTTTTGCCATTAAACACCCCCTTATGAACTTTATTCAACACCTTTTATGGGCCTAACAATGCAAGCTTGCATATAATTATATTGTTTTGTTGTAGGATTTAAATTTCTTTTCTTTTTTTGAATTTATGCATGCAATAAATGTAACAAATAAACCTTATTTTTCAACGCCTTGTGGTATGCTAGTGGTTAATGCCGTATTTCCTAAAGGGGGGATATGGGATCAAAATATGTGTTGTGAAACAAAACATTTGTGCATAACATTGGTGATGAATAACATGTAGATATTTTTTAATTAATTTTTTGGGTTAAAAAATTCAAATATATATTTTGCGCCAAAATCAAATTTTCAAAATAAAATAATTATTTGGCAATGAGATGCTGAACTTCAAAAGGTATTATGGTAGTGTAAAAATTAATTCTAAACACACCATTTTTTTGCATCCATCAAAACACCCCAAAACTTTTCATGTCCAAATGGATTGAAATATTTCACACATGCAAGCCTCTTCACCCAAACGTCAAGAATGAAAACTTCACAAAAATTTGATATGAATTTCCAAAAAAACCTCATTTGATTTCATATTTCAATATGAAATTACTGAAAATTTTAAAACTATCCAATCACAATGGTGAATGTGTTTGAATTCTTTTCTATCTTAATGGTAAATTTTAATAAATAGTTATAGGTGAATGATCACTGACCTATTTGTTTGTCCACTAATTTCGTTTTTGGTTATTAAATGGATGAAAAAGATGGATGAAAAACTCACATCCAAGTATAGATGAAAAAAATTAATGAAAAGTTTTAAACCTTTGAAAATTAAAAAATTAAAATTAAACATGTAGCATGTTTAAATTAAACCCAAGCATGACCTTTCCCAAACTTGAGGTTTAAAATTTTGAATTTAAAAAAAAACAAAAAAAAGGAAGTCAATATTGGACCAAAGTTGGGTGGGTATTGGAAAATGGATGAAAATTTAACATGGTTTCAAATTGAGTTTCAAGTTGAATACCTTTGGGCATTACTTAGGGTCATACCTTATTTGAAATTTGTTCACCAATTCTCACTGAATTAAAAAATGGGCACTTGAAACCTTGTCTCTATCTTTTTTTTATGACTGATATCATATGAAAGTTTAAAAAATACGAAGGTCATCGTTTTAAATTATGCCCAATACTTAACACATTCAATAATCACTTAAGTGTTAAATAAGATTTAAAGTTTGGTTTAAGGTTTAAAAGGTGCCACTAGTTGACTATCTTTGATATTATAATTATTAATTTTCTCTTAAATTAGCTTGTGTTTTGAAGGGTTTTGTGCATTATGATTTTTGGTTGGTTTTTACTTTTGTTCATTTGTTGGTTCATGTGTTTTTGCTCATCATCACATTTCATGGTTCATGTGTTCCTACTTGTTGGCATCTTACTTGGTTCTTGCTTTTGTTCCTTTAATGCTTCATTTGGTTTGTGCATTCCTTTGTTCTTTTGCACCTCTTTTAGTTTTGCAGCTCTTTGGTGCCTCTTTTAATTATGATGTTTAGTGCATTTTAAGGTACATTTTTGTTGATCATTAGCCTTCTCTTGGTTCTACTACTTTTGATCTTTTATTCCTTGGCACCTTCCATAATTATGTTTTGTTCTTTAAATTGTTATTATTCCCTTTTCTTTTACTTTATGCAAGTGTGGGAGGGATGGAAGTTTTGTTCAAGTTTTTAATTCCAAGTTTTAGGATAGTTTTGTTTTTAAGATTTCTATTTAGTTTTAAAATGCTTCAATTCCAAGTTTCAAGGTGTTAGTAAAATTTTGTTTTGAATTGCTATTAGGTTTGTTATGTGTAAAGCCAACAAACACACCTATCCCAAACATACATTTATTCACAAAACATATTAGTTTTTTTTTTTTTTTCATCTTACATTTTTTGGATGATGAAAAAAGGGTAGAGAAGTGAGTAATTTTTTCATAATTGTAAATGATTTTTGTAAATAGTTGAAATAACTAAACATTAAACCCTTTATTTCAGTAAAAAAATATTTTTTATGATTTATCCTTCATTTTAGGCCATTATCTTGTTTTTTTTGGGTGACAAATGGAGTCTAATTGAAATGAAAACATAATATCCATTAAGAATGAAATGAAACTAAATGTCAATGACATGAATATTGAAGAGGAAATTGTGAAAAGATCGACAAAAAATTGAAAGTCTTTAAACATAAAACAACATAGCAAAATATAATGACAAAAAATTACAAACAAATCTTCAAAAATTACATTCTTAAATCAAAATATGGAAAGGACATAACAAAAATGCATTATGTCAGGCCTTCTATTGTGTTAATGATGGGAAAGATATTGAAAGGGGAAGTATTCAAATCATGGAATGCATTATTTGTTATGTTAATCATGTGAAAAATATTAATCCAAGCACTAAAGATAAAAAAATGTTTAATAACATGTTATAAAACCTATGGAATGGTTGGTTTGAAAAATGTATGAATGTCACTCATGCCATAATTGTAAAAATAATTGAGGAAGATGTTAATAGTTCAATAATAATAAATCTTGTTGAAAGCCAACTAACAAATAAAAGGCTTGATGTGGTAGGCACTACAATATATATATTTTAGTTGTTAAAGGTTATTTTCAAAACAATGATGTGCAACAAAAAAAGTTTTTGTAAGACCTTGGTCTTTTGATTGTGAAAAATCACTTGTTTTTGTAGTTTGTGAAAAAAATTAAGTTAAAATGTTTGAGTTTACATTTATGTCCTCAAATTATCTTCCTTTCTAGAAAATAATTTTCCACAAAAATATTGCCTAACTTAGTGGAAAAAATGAAACAAGATTATTTTTTCTAAATTAACTGATTCTATTTATGTAACAAGTTTTGATTTATGGATTTCTAAGGGGGCACATGATATATTTGCTCTTGTTATTAATTTTATGATATATGATTGGCAGCCTCAACAAGTGACTATTGGTTTGTTTGAAGCAACATTGACAACTATTCAAGCTTTGGCTAGTAAGTTGACATAATTGTTTGATCAATATGGGTTAAGAAGAAAAATCATTGCATGTGTCAAATAAATTTGAATATTATGACAATTGGCTTGAAATCCATTGTGAGATGTGAACTCATAGGTTTGAATCAAAGTTTTAAAAATACTTGTTTGGCCATGTTTTTTCTAAAGCATTTCAATATGTTACTATTGATGAAAAGGTTTGCATAAATTTCATATTTCTTTCTTTCAAGTTTGCCCAATTAAATTTGCAAACATGTAAAATCTAGCCTAAATTTGTTGGGAAGGGCAAACAAGAATGGAACAAGGCTTGTTCAACTTCTAAACTTCACCCAAGAAAATTGAATACTTTAATGAAAATTGGTGAACTTTTAATTATCTTCTACAACCTATTTTTTCCCTTTTGTTTTATTAAATCTTACTAGTTGCATATACTAACATAACATGATTAAATATTTTTACAAAATTTCCAACAAAATCATTATGTTCCAAAGAGGTTTTGTAATTAAATTTTTTTATTATCCTTTATTATATTAAGAAAAATACTATTAAAATCAATAGGAAAGTACCACCTCTTTTTATATGGCACATTTCTAAAATAAATTTAGATTTTTTTCTCTTGTTGTGAGTGTTTATGATTTGAACCAATCTAATAGCCATTGGTTGCTTTCTAATGCATTATAGTTTGCCATTGTTATGTGTTAAAAATTCAAGGAAGAAGTTATAAATCCACAAGACCAAGTCCATTTGATTGATGATGATTCTAGGATTGTTATTAGTTGTCTTCATTTGTTTCCAACATAGAAAAGAGAAGTTTGTGATGTTACGGAATTTTTCCTTTCTTTTAAAATAAGATTTGAAAAAAAGAAAAAAGAAACATGTTGTCTTTGTTGCTAAAAGCCTTTAATGGAAAAAAAATGTATAACAAAGTTTATGGAAAAGCCAACAATAACGTTTGTCTTTTCATAGTGTCTTTGTTGCTAAAGCCCTTTAATGGGAAAAAATGTATAACAAAGTTCATGGAGAAGCCAACAATCAAATATGTCATTTCATAGGAAAGAAAAAGGAAAATAAATAGAACAAAACAATAAAGCATATAGGGTCCATAACAACTTTAACATCATCATCACAAGTCCCATTCACATCAAAATTAACATCAAACAAATTTAATACATGTAAAAAATTTCAAAGCATGATGACCATGAAACATTGAAAAACATGACAAACACAAAGGTCTCTAAATTTTTCAATGACTAGCAACACCAAGTCATTGTGTAATAGGATGCCATTGTCATTATCATGTGTTACCATGCACCATCTCCATCATTAATATCTATTGAGTTGAAATATGCATGCAAATGATGATGATGTTGACCTTCATTGTGACAAGCCTCTAGGGAGCTTCTCATCCATGTGGAAGATGTTCATCCATCTTTCAAATGCTATTCAATTTCCATCCATTTTAATCGATGAACACAAGTGCAAAGACCAAATATAAATTTTGATCAAAGAGATCTTGTGGGATTGAATCAGTTCATAAAACGTTGTACATAACTAATTGGTGAGGGTAGATGTTGAGTTAGTGAATGGACAAAAAAAATGGTGAATGAATATTGGAATACCTAGGTAGGTGTGTAGCTTCAACATTTTTGTGCCAAATTATTCATTTATTTTGAAATTTGAATTTTAGCACATGAGTTTTTGATTTTGAACTTTTCAACATGTAATAAATATAAGTATATTAAATGTAACATGCTTGTCTTAACATTCTTATTGTCTTTATGGTTAGTTGGTTTAGACCTTTCACATTTGTTATGTAGTTGGACATGGTTTCAATTCTTATTGCTTGCAAATTTGAATTTTTGGGAATTTTTGATATTATAATGTTATAATTTTTCAAAAATCCTACAAAATAAATAAAAAATTAATTTATGCCGAAACTACCCATGTATTATGGTAGGTCTTCATTGAACTTATAACATGACAATAATATTATTCTAGAAATTAATTTAAGTGATTTATTTCCTTTTGGAAATTCATTATGTCTTCATACGGGGTTGGATTTTGTAGGTAGATTGCACCATTATATTCATGGAAAAGAACCCAACATGCAAGCTTGAAATTAGAGGATTTCAAAACAAAAGTTTTTGGAAGATGTTCAAAAAACAACATTTTCATTCCTTCATTTTGGCACATCAACTTCAAACTTCATATCCATGATTTTGACTATGTTACTCTTCATTCAATTACATGTTTTCTCCATTGCATGCATACTTTTATCTCCATTGATGCCATTGGGTATCCATCTATTAGGATATACGTATGGTAATAAATGCAAAAGAGCACATTGCTTTGGATTTATTGCTTAGAAAGTTGGTTTATAAGTAAGTTGGGATCAATTGCATGTGTTGTTTTTGCAAGGTTTAGGGTTTGGGTTTAGGGTTTAGGGTTTAAACCCTAAACCCACCCTAAAACCTTCAAACAATGTGAGATCATTGTCTTTTCTAAAAATGAAATTCACACCCTTGCAAACACCATTGTTGTTGATCCCACTTGTGCTAATCTCAAAACAACCCTAAACCCTCCCAACTTGTAGAAATTGTTTTTGAGACAAACCCTCGTCACTTCTAGTTGAGGAGGAGAATAGATTTAGGGCTACAACTTGAAGGCTCACTTCTAGTTTTAGCCCTAAATCTATCGATGAGAATTCGAGCTTAACAATTAACCTCAAACCTTGTCCTTCTTCCTCACCTATAAAATAAGATAATTAATAGGTGAGGAAGAGATGCCTTGGGCATTGTTTTTTTTTTGGTAAGGACCTTGCCCTCCTTCCTCACATCTGGATGATAATCAACCAACCTAACACATAAATTTGGGGGAGGAAAAAAAAAAAAAAAAAAAAAAAAACAAACACAAAAAAAAAAAAAAAAAAAAAAAAAAAAAACACACACACACACACACACACACAAAAACAAAAAAAACAAAAAAACCATGTAGCCCTATTTTTTGGCTGGCTATATGTATAACCAAAAATCTATAATTAAAAATTACAAGTTGTAAAATCAAGTGCTTTTAAAAAAATCTGGTAGCCAGAATTTGACCATTTAAAAAAATTAAAAAATCATTAGATAGAGATCTCTATACATGGTTCAAGTACATAGCCAGATATCTATACATAGTTCAAGTACATAGCCAAAAGGATAGAAGGATGCTTACAAAATTCTAATTTCTATATTTTAGCTTGTAGCCAAATTTGGCTAAATCTTCATGTGGATGGTAACCACTTTGGCTACATCACAAAAATTGACCCCCCCAAAAAAAAAACCAATGCCACAATGGTTAAGGTAGTGGACTGGAATCCCAACAGAGACATCCATCCTTCATCCATTAACATCCTTCACAGGTTGTGTGCTTCACTCTCTGGCTTAGTGTTTTTTTTTTAGGAATTTTTGTTTGCAGCCAAAGTGGCTATCATCCATCCGTATTAGGAAGATGTGGAAAAATTGGCAATTGTCCCTAGGTAGATTTAGCCAAATCTGGCTATAAACGAAATATGAAGTAACAAATCTTCAATCATCCTTTGTATATTTCTGGCTTACACACTGAAAACAAAAATATAGAAATCTGGCGATTTTTACTCTGTTTTTTTTTCTTCTCACTTCTGGCTATTGAAAACCTCCAAAATCACTTCATTTGTTTACTTTTGAATTTTGAAATTTCGATTTTTGGCGACATTTCGCCAATTTAAATAAATATATATATATAAAGACTGCGAGTCTGGCTCGACGACCAGACACACTCCCCCGCGCGCTCGCGTTCTCAGTCCGAGCTCCTCGCAGAGAAGCACGGGGACGGAGAGCTTCGCAGGAGTTCAGGGAGACGAAGAGACAAAGAGGAGCAATGTTGGAACAGCTCTTGATCTTCACTAGAGGAGGTCTGCTTCTCTGGACCTGGCAGGAGCTGGCCAACTCTTTGAAGCGCTCTCTGGTGAACGTCCTCATCAGGTAATCAATCGCTCGCTCCCCTCCTGTTACAGTCACATCCGATTTCTTTCTTTTCTCGGTGAGTACCTAGATAAAGGAGGCTTGGTTAAGGTATCTGATCTTCCTTCCATTTTGGTGCTTGAACTGGTTTTGAAAACTGTTGTTGTTACATTCTGTGCAACTGAAAGCAGCGATGTTTTTATTACAGTTTAGGGTTAGGGTTTGCGTGGTCTCGAAGTAAAGTTTTCTGTTTCTATAGAATTGACGATGATGATCATGGGTGTTTTGTATGTAGGTCATGGCTTTTGGAGGAGAGAGCTGGTGACTCTTGTTTTCAGTATGCTGATGCTGCAGCAGCAGCAGCATACACTCTTAAATGGAGGTTCCACAACCAGCTTGGCTTGGTGTTTGTTGCAGTATATCAAAAATTGTTGCATCTTCTCTACGTGGATGAATTGCTGGAGAATGTAATGCGAGAATTTTGCTTGGTTTACAGCCCAAGGCAAACCAACTTTCCTGATTTTGATGACACATTTCGGCAGCTCTTGAAAGAGGCGGAGGCTAATTCTAAGCGAAAGGGAGTTGCACAACAGAATCTGAGGAAAGGATTAGAGGGCAAAAGGCATGTTATGCGATTTGAAGGCAAAGGTGTGAAATCTGCAGGGAAGGAAAGCAATGAGAAAACCTCATCAGGTGGAGATGATGAGGCAGATGGCGAGGCAGATAGCAAGGGAAAGACATTCAGGAATGGGGATAGTGGTAAGAATGCAAATGGCAGCCATTTGAGTGGGAGCAGCAGTTATAATGATGATAATGACAGCCTCATGAGCAGGAATTCACATGAAACTGCATTTGATGTAAGTAGGTTACAATTGAGAAATTCAAAAGGTCATGGGAAGAAAGGAACTACTCCCTTGGATGCTCAGAATTCATCTCCGAAGGAAGATGTGGGGAAGAAGAAGGCTAAAAAGAATAGGGTCTGGGGTCATGCACCTCCTCCCTCAAAGCTAGACTTTACACAGCCTAGAGATGAAGGTGTACAGGGAGAACCCAATGTTGCAGTGGTAGTGGACCAAGGTTTGAGCTTGATGGACAAGGATGAGAAAGATGAAGATGATTTTCAAGTTGATTTAGAGGAATACAATTTTACAGCGAAAGGAGATGATGAGAAGAATGTACCAACCAAAATGGGCTGGCTTTCTTCTCTTGTCCAAAGGTGTGTCTAATAGCCCCACAAATGATTCCTCAAATGTCTGCCAGTACTTTCAGCCACATCCAGTTGCCAGGACTTTCACTATTGTGTGGGCCTAGGAATTCTGGTTCTTCTGGATCATTGTCTTCATGATCTTGATCAGTGTCACGATGACTCTCTGACAAAATCCAGTATCCAGCTTATCATCCTTCAATCCTCTTTAGTTCATGATAGCTGGGATCTGGAATGTGGACATACTTGCTTCTGAAGCTTGGGCATTTGTGAACTTCTTGACCTGAACCAGACTGTAACCCCTCAGTGTTCTGCTACTTCATGATCCTACTTTCGAGGATTCTTGGGCATGTTTGATTTGCTTCTGTACATTGATTAATGTTTGGCAACCATGGCCAGGAATGGATGAAGTCAGTGGAAGTGTTATGGTACCAGGTCAATGCATTACATGTTGCTGTTGATAGTCCCTCAACATGCATATGACTGTCAATGTCTTTCAAACTGCTCCACAGTTCTGTGTTGTGGTCTAGTTTTCTGTTTTGTTTAGGGTGGAGTTTCTTCTTTTTTATGCTCGCTGATTGTTGCTGGTTTGTTGGCAGATCCCAGATATCCGTAACCTTATTATAGGGTCATGTATCAATTCTTTTCAGGTTGACTTAAATCATAAAGGATTGAGAAATTCTTGGCACTCATGCAGATATTGCTTTGATTTGCTTCTGAAGTGACATCACTCCCTGAAACAGTGTGGCAGGGAAAGCAGCACTTGAGAAGGTGGACCTGGAGCCAGGTCTTAAGGTCCTCAGAGATCAGCTCATGACCAAAAATGTGGTATGTATGCTGGAGCATCATGTTTTCATATTTGAGAGGGATTCATTTATGGCACCGTGTGTAGCACTCTCTCTATTTCATCCATATGCAGAGGGCTGCTCATAAGATTCCACTCAGGGTTTGTACAGCAAGTCTTCAAGCCTATGTGGCTATGTTAGTTGAGCTTCTGGTTTCCTTATCCATAGGCTGTGCTTTTGAACACAAATTCCGTGTCTTACAGGTCATTGATGGTACATTGTTGTGGTGGACATGTTGAAGGCTGCAGATGTTGCTGTGAAGTTGTGTGATTCAGTAGCAGCCAGTCTTCTGGGAAAGAAACAAGGGTCTTTTACTCGTATCTCTTCAACTGTCCAGGTTTGTTTATATGGACCCTTAGCTGTCCTCATGTTGCTCTAATTTACATCTTTTGCTACACTATAACATTGTACTTGTTTTTAGCTGTAGTCAACTTTGTATTATGTCATCACATGTGGCTTTGTGGAAATTCATCGCTCGGATACAGGCAGCAATGGAGGGAGCACTTCTTCGAATCCTAACACCAAAGTGCTCAGTGGATATCCTGCATGATATTCACCAGGCTAAAGAGCAGGGACGGCCATATGTGATTGTTTTTGTAGGCGTTAATGGGGTTGGCAAGTCCACCAACCTTGCCAAGGTAAAATACGACTTCCAAACCTGCGTATCACAGTTTGGTGAACAGAGTCTCTTGTTGCATGCACATAATTGCTCCTGAGTAGAATGTCTGACCTTGTCTAGTAACACATGTACTTGCTCTACTCTGGATTGAAAACAGGTGGCATATTGGCTGGTGCAGCATGATGTGAGTGTGATGATGGCTGCCTGTGACACATTCAGATCAGGTGCTGTTGAGCAACTCCGCACCCATGCCCGTCGACTGCAGGTGCACTCCTTGTGGGAAATACTGTATGTCAAGAGATTGTAAAATTGTTGTACAATGAGTTATGGATATGACAAAGTGGTTTCTCAAAAATAAAGCTAGTTATCTCTATACTGTCTTTTGGGTGATGAGCTATGAGAGTAAGCTCATGGATGGGCTCGATGTGTGATAGATCCCCATATTTGACAAGGGTTATGAAAAGGATCCAGCTATGGTAGCGAAGGAAGCCATCCATGAAGCCTTGCGAAGTAAGCAGGATGTTCTTCTAGTTGACACAGCTGGTCACATGCAGGTACAGCTTCATACTAAGCTTTTCTAATTCTGTGTGTACATGATGTTAGAGCCTTGCTGCTGACTGTCATTTCAGGCCCCTCCTTTGTTGTGACAAATGGAAAGAGGTTGAGATGGTACATAAGATAATAGCTATGCAATGATTGACATCAGTACCTACATTCAAAGACTTTGTCCTGTAAATGCTTTCCAATGGTGTTTATAGTTTGTTGGTTTTATTTATGAACTCATCACCTTACAAACAGACAGGTAGTTTGGATGATATTGAAGAAATGGATTTCTTTTGAGGCCAAAATCTACATGGGATATTTATTTTGTGATAGAAACTGGATACTGGCAGGACAATGAGCCTTTGATGAGGGCCCTGTCAAAGCTCATCAACATGAATGAGCCTGACATGGTACTCTTTGTTGGTGAAGCTCTGGTCGGCAACAATGGTGTTGACCAACTCACCAAGTTCAATCAGGTAACCTTCTGCAAACTGCTTAACAGTGTACAAAGTGTGTAGGTTTCTGGCTGTCAATAATTTGTAGAATATTTTTCGAAGCCAGTACCTCACTTCTTCTTGATGTCTGCAATAAGAAAGAGGAATTTGACAGTTTGTTTATTCCCAGTCTTTAATTAAGAAGCAAATAGACCATAGGGAGATCCGGTGAGTGCAGTCATTACTGGAGTGGGTATGGAGGACTTCAGATTTGCAGGAGTTGTTGACATGCTTGTGCTTTGTGTTGCAAAAGTACAGAAACTGGCGGATCTTTCAACCACAGCTAATCTGCGCTTGATTGATGGCATTTTGCTCACAAAATTTGACACCATTGATGACAAGGTACTGTGTGCATTTGTTTCTCTCTCTCTCTGAATTCAGTGTATTCTCAAGATATTATATCGCTGATGTTGAGAGAGAAGAAACTGCAAACAATGATGATTAGATCATAAGACTATACTTGATGCTTGAAAGGGCCTTTGGTGTTTTGCAGGTTGGAGCAGCTCTGTCCATGGTGTATGTATCAGGTGTGCCAGTCATGTTTGTGGGTTGCGGTCAGACATATACAGACCTCAAAAAGCTCAATGTGAAATCACTTGTCAAATCTCTCCTTGTGTAGCCAATCTTGGTTATTTGATGTACTGTAGTTAGTTCTGTTCAGCCTATTATCTCAGTGTGTTGTACTATATGAAGTGCACTACAAACAATGTGTCAAGATGTGATCTAATATAAAGCATGTGGAACTTGTACATGCCTTGTTTCCAGGTCTGTGCGTGTTGTCACTTACCTGCAGATACTCTATATGGTGATGGTGATGGCAACAAATCCTGTTCTGATTTCTTTTGTTTGAGAATAGTTTATCTGTATATATCTGAGCCAGAAGTTTCTTATTGTCATATCTTTTCTCCTTGCAGTGAAAATTATACTTCTGTTGAGGTCTAGAGTTGAGAAGTTCAAACTTTTGACCCTAAGCTTTGAGGTTGAATCATCAAGGGGTGCATTCAAACTAACTTGGCAAGACATAGAATTGGGATTCTGTGGGACCCTTCACCTTTCATCTCTACTTCTGATGAGACATTGTACACTTGCTGTAGTATGTTTTGGGTATTATGGTTTAAACTTTAAACTCCCTACAGGAAAGAAAGGTTAGCCCCCTCCCTATACCTGTGGCAGTAGGGCGCCATCATCTCTTTAGTACCTATATGGAGCTTACAATGATAATTGCCTGGTTTTAGTACCTATAGGGAGCTTACAACCATGATTGCCTCAAAGGGTGCCTTCCAGTACACATCAGGACTTAATATTTCTTTTGTATTTGCAGGTACTTTTTAAAGCATGATCTTCCTCTTTGCCTTCAAGGCTAAAATCCATAAGGTAAACCCACCTTGAGAACCAACTAGTATATTGCCTAGATAGGTTGAGCTACAGATAGTAAAAAAAACCAAGTGCAAATTAGCACTGCACTTTTGTCAGAGCTCTTGGCAAAAAGATACTGCATTTGTGATGCAAAAAAAACTTTTCCAAAAGATTCAGGATTAGAACCCAGAAAAAGAGGAAGAAATGCCATTGACATCACAAGCATGGTTTGCACTGAATCTGCTTCAAATTCAAAGATTAAAGTGTATGCTCGGAAAGTTACTAAGTGCAACAATATTGTTTAGGGTTGAAGGATTAATAGCTTTTGACAAATATGTCTCCAACTTCTGGTTCTTTGGATACCTACTTGACAAGTAGGTTCTCTAACCAGTTTTCCACTAGTTTAAGAACTAACAGGTAGGATGATCAGTAATCAACCCTTGTATCCTTATTGATAACTGATGATTCCATCACCCTTTAGATGAGGTTTAGGGTTTCAATTAGGAAGTCAATACTATCTCCCATGAAGGTTACGGTCAATTTGCACTATTGCCCGAAAACACAGAAGGACCAAATCTTTCATGTATTCTCAAGCATGTATCTACAAAGCCTCCTTTCAGTTTGAGGCCTAAGGTTACCACCATACCTTTGGGCCAGCTTCAACGCATGTTTGTTGAATAATTAATTAATTAAAAAAATCATTTCAACAAATATAATATTCCTGAAGATTCAATACTTTTCCTTCACAAATTTTTTTAAATTTTTTTGGAAATTTGCAACATTAGAGAAGTACAAGATGCACATGATGACTAGACAGTGCCTAAAAAAAAAAAGAAAAACCTGCACATTCGTCTGTTTCGCATACAGATAATCATGCACATAGAAACACGCAAATATGTACACACACACAAAAAAAAGGTGTTTGAACATCTCCAATGGTGCTCAGTATGTGTGAGAGACTCTCTGCAAAAATATATATATTTATTTCACATCCAAGTTTTAGTTATTTTACTTTTTTGCAACCCCACCTGCTGGAAGGAAGGAGATGCTCTTAAGGCAAGCAACCCATCTTCATCAATCATCATCATCATCATCATCATTAGATGGTACTTTTTATCACTCTTTTCCCTAGTGATGATGATGATAACAACAAATTTTTATGTTTGTTTCTTGATCTGGGGAGTAGTGGGATGGTTCAATGCTGCTGAGCATGACAGGATGCATCAGAGAGCCATGTCCCATCATGATACAGACCCCTCCACAGTTTTTTTTGTCCCTGCCTTTAGGCCCAGGCCAATAATGGTGCTGAATAAAGTGAATTTTCTTTAGCCCCATGAGGTGTGTCAATATGAGTTGAAAAGGTTCAGAATTTTATTCTTTTTCTTTGGGGAGTATGGGGGAGCTTTGGAAATTTTATTAGTTTAATTTTTTTTAATTTTTTAATTTTTTAAATTTTAAATTAATTAATTAAATTTTTTTTTTGGTGATAGGTGCAAGACAAACAAAATTTAGTCTTCTTTTTAAAAATAGGTGGTACATGCTTAGTATAAATGAAACTTATGTTTTCATGAATTTTGATTTGGTAGTTTGTACAAGTTTACAAAGACTTATAGTCTTGTCATTTATCATAAAGTGGGCCATGTTGACATGTTCTATTTTGGAAGTACGCCAAGAAGGGGGGATTTTTTTGGGATCATGGACCAATAAAAAATGCCCATCACCAAAGCAAAATAAATAATATTAATATTAATATTAATTAATTAATTAATTAATAGGGGACCACTCACAATTAGGCACCACCAATCTTTGCACCACATGCCTTCATGATAAGCTGGCCAAGTAGGTAGAGTACATAATAAAGTGTGCATATGTGTGTATATATATTTACAAACCCTAGTACCTTGATTAATTATATTATTTTCAGAAATGTTGACATTTTCAAAAATTATTTCTTCCAAATCAAAAAAAAATATTGTGAAGAATAATAATGAATACTTAAGGAATATTCATTCCATTTGTTGAAATGAAAATTTCTAAATTAAAAATTAAAAAAATAGAGTGTTATGCATCATATATCATCAATGATATGCCATGCTGAGCTATAATAATAAAATATAAGTTTGGTACCAAGAAATATTTACAAATTTGTCAGCCCATGGTCCCAAAAAAAAGTTGTGATTGATCAATTTTTTTTAGATTTTTTTTTTCTCATTTAAAAAAAAAAAAGGGTGTGAGCATGAAGTGTGTTATTAACCCATGGGCCAAAAAGCCATGTTTGGTGTGATTTTTTACATTTTTTTTTTCTCTTCTATGATCCATGGCAATCTTATGATGGAAGGAAAAACAATGAAAAAAAAAGAAAAAAGACATACCCTAAGTCAGTAGTAAAAAAATTAAAAATTACATAAAACATCAAATTAAAAATCAAAACTTACATAAAAACAAGATCACCTACAATTTATTATCCCCCAAAAAAAACATTTTTTAAAATAAAAGTGTCTTGTGTCTATTTTTCTTCAAAAATAAAATCTCCTTGTGGATAGGATCCCCACTTTTGGGCCTTCTTTTGTCTCGTAGCCCGCCCCGCGCACGATCGAATCCCACTTCCTTCCAACTCCATAAAGGCTGGCTGCCCGTGCTTTTATCCCCGTTTGCTTCCCTTCCCAAGTGCATTTGTGCTGCCATTTGCTTGCTCTGCTACTTCTTCACGTTCGCGCTTCCTTTCGGCGGCCGTTCGGGCTTTCTTCTCACGGCTCAAGAACCGAAGAAAATAGCCGGGCCGAGGCGGATACAATTCGGAGTTTGTTTCAAGGTATTTCTTTCAGCTTCTTGTTGAGTATTCTCATTTTTCCACTGTTCTCCTCTTTTGTTTTTTTGCTGTGCCGATGTCGATGTTTTTTTGTGTTTGTGTGAGGCAGAAGACGACTCCTCAGTTTGTCTTGTTTCTGCTGCTCGCAGTTTTTTTTGGTCGTGTGCCTTATGGTTGAACGTTTCTTGCCTGTTAGAAGTTTTTGCCATAGCAGTTGGGCTTTTTCTTTATTACCGAGTTGGAAGCTGAAGTAATAATCTTTAATTCTTTGTTGAACACCATTTTGCTTGTATCTCTGTACTGCCAAAGGTCCGGAAGCTTTCGAAGACCTTGCAAAATCGCTACATTACTGAACCTTTTTCAGTCACCTCGTGAGTTTGTAATTCCGTTTTTATTTTCTTCTTTTTCTTTTTTGGTGTCATGATATGGTGTGTTTCGTGTGGTCTTGTGCTAAAGCAAAGGTCGATGGAACAATATATCGAATGTCTTTCACAAACATTGACTTTCTCTTTTGGAACTTTCTTATTATGCTTTTGTTTTGTTTTTGTGTTTGCTTTCTGTTTTCTTCTTATACCTACTTGATTTGTTCACATTCCTTTGCAGGGCAGGCAGAGCAGGGGGGAGGTTTTGTGATTCTTGATCATCATTCCCTGAAGCATCTTTAGCCATTATACAACATGCAAGGCCTAGCAAGACTTGTCCAGGTTCAAGGGAGAGCACTTTCTGCTAGTCTTCTGCAGCACATTCGCTTGGGAGGATCTGCCTTGTCATCTACCATCCAGGCACGCAAGGAGTCTGGACAGCCCGACAAAGAGAGTTTGGAGGAGCATGGCTTTGAGAGGAGCACCATTGCTGACATCTTGAAGGAGAAAGGGCAGAAGGCTGATGGCTCCTGGCTATGGTGTACTGTAGATCAGACTGTCTATGATGCTGTGAAGCAGGTAGGATAAACTCTAATTCAATGCACATCTTTGATTTATTTTGATCATGACATCTCAATTCTGTGTCCCTCCACTTTCTTGGTGCAGGATTCCCCTCTTTGCAGTGCTCACAACGCAGTTTTGAGCACTCTTTGATTGAACGGGCTCATACCCCTCAGCACTCTTTGATTCAATGGGCTGATACCTGACTGCATTTATGCAGATGACTTCACACAATGTGGGAGCACTGTTGGTGCTGAAACGAGGAGAGAAGGCTTTGGCTGGGATCATTACAGAAAGGGGTGAGTTCCTGAGTCCTGGCATCAGAAGTAGTTTCCATTTGTATTTGTCAGGTCTCTAATTGCTTGAAGCGTGAACCCAATGCATCCACCAAGTTGCTCTTTGCATCAGCCTGTCAGTAGTTAGTTCATTCAGCCCTAGGTCTTTATAATGCCATTTCTTGTGCATAGACAAGTGCCCTAATGAGTAAATTTGTGTAGCTTTTGTTTGTGTTGTTTTGAGCTTAGGATCAACTTTAAAGGGGGATGTGGGTCTGGTAGATCAAAGATACTTCTTTTGTCTTTAGTGTTTTCTATTTGGACTGTCAAGGAGGGTGGATGTGCAGGTTAGCATAATGATGGCATGCCTGATCATGACAGATTATCTGAGAAAGATCATTGTCCAGGGACGGTCATCAAAGACAACCAAAGTTGGAGACATTATGACTGAAGAGGTGTGTTTGTTGTTGTATAATACTTGTTGCTGGTTTTTTGTTGGTCGGATTTGCCAATCTTGGGGCTTAAATCTGAGCATATTCCATGTGTGTATAGTGGCTTCATTCTTTGAACCATGTGATGGTTGTGTCTAGAGCCAGTTTGAAGTGGAAGATTTGCACAATCGTTTCTCTGGGTTTGAACAAAATCAGGAGGAACAATATTATATGTGCTGTCCATACTAAGTTTTCGTGCTATCTCTTGATTGGTGGTTTTAAGTAGATGTTGACTGGAAATGTCTGCTGCTTCTTGTGCAGAATAAGCTGATTACAGTGAGCCCAGACACAAAGGTCCTGCGAGCCATGGAACTCATGACTGGTATGTTCAGCTAGGAAGTACACCTTTTAAAGGTTGGCATTGCATTGTATAAGTATACACGGTTTAAGATATCTCTGATAGTGTTCATTTCTCTATGTTTATGCTGTTACGACCAGACAACCGCATCAGACACATTCCTGTGGTGGAAAATAAGGAGATGAAGGGGATGGTATCAATCGGTGATGTGGTTCGAGCTGTAGTTGATGAGCATCGGGAAGAACTTCAGCGACTTAACTCCTTCATCCAAGGTAGCTATTAGTTAACAACACCAAGCATTCATGATAACAAGAAAGAGCAGGTCATTGATCTGGATGTCTACCACAGAAGTCAACTTCGGGAGGTCCCTAACAATGTATATAAGGTCACTGCAGCCCAAGATAGCTACCTCTGTTACAGTCTTGATTTTGCTCATCTGGCATCACTCAGTGACCATGAGTGAAGCTGGCTTTTTCCTGCATGAAGTTCTCCCATCACTTTCTGATCTAGCATCAGCAACCATACTAGGGCAGCGCAGTCTCTAACATGCATTCTGATTTCTACTCCTGGGGTTCTGAAGGGCCATTTCAGTCTCGATTCTCCTGCTCTTAGATGCCGCACCATGTAGCTTGCGATTGTGACTAGAAGAGTTGTGTGATTGCTGGTGCATAGCTTATGCATTCCTTTTGACTTTGATATTTCACAATCACACTTTGACAATGATGAAAAAGTTGTTTTCTGTTTCTTCCTGTACATTGCTTGTCCCTTGCAAATGTTCCTGTGTTTTGTATTGTGAAGTTATTTGACTTCAAGAAATATGTTAACCAGATATTTCGTGAACAATTGGTGCATGGTTTGGTCCTTGATGTTGATAAGAAAGCACAACCACGGGTGTGTTAACAAATAGGAGATGAAGTGCAAAATACAATTGATTTCTTGCAAGAAAACTAAAGAGAAAAAATAACATGTTCATGAACATGGAGCATAAGATAAAAAATGTGTTCTAATGTCCTAAATAAGGTACGGTATTTTGCAATAATGAAAAGAGAGGTTCAAAACAACATCAAGAAATGTAACTGGTAAGGTACATTAAAAAGTAATCAACTAAATAAAATAAAATATTCATCGAAGTAATTCAGTTTTTTTTTCTTAGTTAAGTAACTAAACTAAATTGAACTTTAATTTTCAAATTTCTTTTGAAAGCCCAAATTCATATTTAGTACATCAAACATATTTTTGAACTTCTAAAACTTGTCTAGACTAGACTTGAAATGTTTGTGAAAAAAATCAACAACTTAATTTTCAATATTCACATGAACAAGGTTAATTTTTTTTACTAAATCTTTCTTTCATAAAATGGTAGTGCACTTTAATATGTTTTGTCCTAGCATGATAGATGGGATTGTTAATAAATGATAATTGTAGCATCCATCAAAAATGTCACTGGGACATTATTGTCTTCAACTCGACATCAAAGGATCACATGCATCATGTGTAGGAGGTATTTGGAAGATTTCAAGATCATAACCTTAAGCTTTATCTAAATAGGTGTCGATTTTTCCAGACACAACTATAATACTTGGGTCATATGATTAATCTAGGTGGATTAGGAGTACAAAAGGCCAAGGTTGAGGCCATTTTACAAGTACCCCAACCAATTAATGTCAGCCAATTATGAACTTTTTTAGGCTTGTATAATATTACTGAAGATTTGTTAAAGGATTTAATAGCATTTCTAAACCTTTAACTAGGTTGACATAGATCAACTAGGGTTATGTTTGGGGTGAGGAGTAAGAACATGCATTTCAAGAGTTGAAGGCCCAACTTTCCTTAGCCCCCATTTTGAAGTGACCCATTTGAAAACGTCATTTTCAATTGCATACTAATTTGAGTACCTTAAGGATGGGAGTTATGCTTACCCAATTGGATAATGATGGTTAGGAGTTCGTGGTGGCGTATGCTAGTTGGTGCAACAACAAGACATAAACAAAATACATCTCATATGAGGGATTGTATGAAAGGGAGTGCCCTGTTGTTGTTTGGGCAATTTATTCTTTCTAGTGCTATCTATATGGTAGCCCATTTACCTTGGTTACTGATCACCAACCCTTGAAGTTTTTTATGGAATCAAATTGATTCATAAGCAAGTTGACTAAGTGGGTGCTTATTTTACATGAATATGATTTCAATATTATTCACAAGGCTGGTAGGGTTAGTTGGGATGTCGATGGGTTAAGTTGGAACCCAAGTTCTAATGAGGAGGATACCATAGGTGCCAAGTGGCATGGAGAAGTGGATTTGGAGGTTGTACCAAGATGGCATGTTTTTACATACATGTGTACTTTGTTGGGGTGTTCTAAAGATGTACCCCAAGGCAACATGGGTGGTGGGAATTCCCATAATGATGATGATGAGCCAAAATGCATTAATGCCATGGACATCCATCTAAATTTACTTGTTATGGCATATCTACATGCAAGTGAGGTTCTGGTGGGATTAACACCCAAGGAGTAGGATCGAATTATCCATAGGGTGAAACAATTCTGATGGGAAGGTAATTCTTTATTACGGGTGTGGATAAATGGGTGAATATGAGTAGTACCACGCCCAGAACAACATGAAGGCCTTGTACAAATGCTCATGAAAAATTGGGTCATTTTGGGGTCCAACGGACCTATAATTTGCTCCAAGCATAATATTGGTGGCATGGGGTGCAATTATAGGTTCAACAATTTGTTTCTTGGTGTGTGGTGTGTGATTGAGTATAGGCATCATTCAACACACCAACACCCTAGTTACAACCCTTATCAATTATGGGGATGGGTTATTGATGGAGCTTGGATTTTGCTCACCCATTGAATTTGACACCATGACATAATTGTTATGTTTTGGTTATGATCGAACACTTCTTCAAGTGGTTAGATTTGATGCCCTTGCCAAATCATAGTAGCGAGGGAATTACATATTTTTTTTGACATAGTGCTCAATAGGTTTGGTGTTTTAGCTAAGGTTCTCATTAACCAAGGAATTTTGAATGAATTTTTAAAATTTGTATGATAAGGCATTAATAGATCATTCAACTACTTCACGAGATGATTTTCAAGTAGATGGGTTGGCCAAATGAATGGTGTAAATAGTGAAGCAAAGACTGAAAAAGTGTGGGCTTCAAAAAGGCCACACTCAAAATTGGGACTTGTAGTTACCATGGTTAGCCATGGGATATAGGTTCAAGCAATAGGCCTCATTAACATCTTTTTCACCATATTTTTTATTATTTGGTCGGGACCCTATTACTAGCCTCCATGACGCACCCCCAAGCTCCTTGATGGACTCATTTGTGAGTCCAAAAGTGAAGACAATGGAAGGAGGAATTGGGGCACGCTCCTTGGTTTGTAACACTTTGGGGGTAAAGGGGTGTGTTGGAGTTCCGGGATGGGATTAGAAAGATTGACAAGCAATTCAATTACTCACACATACTTGCACAAATCAAACGACATGTTGCTTAGTGCGTAGTTGGAACACTTTGGTGCATGGATGAACCATGGGTAAACATAGATTCGCAAGACTAATCACGGCCCAGACTTTGGGGAAGCCACCACCTTCCCCCTTATAGTATACTCTATGCCTGGCCATGGGACCAACACCCAAATGTCATTTTGTCCCGAGACTCCCAAATGGGAGTTCCAAAATTCCTAAAATTGGGACTCCTGTAACTTTGGGGGCCCATAACTTTGTATGCATACCTTTGATTAAGGTGAGGTCTCAAGAAAAGTTGTAACCCTCATTAAGATCTTTCCAATGGAATGTGGCACGCCCCCTAGAAATAAAAAAATAAGGGTGATTCCCAACTTTTAGTGGTCGGGAGTCAAACTACCAATTTGACTCCTAGCCCTTCTTTTGGGCATAATTTATGTTTCAAGAACCCAAATGGGTCATGCAAGTCCATTTTAGACATACATTCCAAGAGCTTTCTAATTATATGAAAAACCTTTCAATCTAATGAGTTTTGATTCATGTAATCACTTTATAAAAATTTGGGAGTTCATCAAAACTCCAACTCCTTTAGTGGGAGCTCATTTGGGAGTGTGGGGTTCATTCCCTCACATTCTCTCACATTCCCAAGAGCATGAAATGTGACTTTCAGCTTCATTTTTGGCTCGCACCTTTGCAAGCTTTAGCCTTGGTTGTGAATTCAAGGCTAAAGTCGCGACACTCTATTTGATGTGATTTTATGATTATGATTAGTTTCGATGATCCTTCAGTGTGGGTTTAAGCATGTGAACAACAAGTTGTTTTGTTCAAGTGGGTGATGCCTATGGCTATAGAGAATCTAACAATTATTTAGCATTAGGATACTCTTCAGTACGTTATAATTCATGGAAGAGGTTATTGAACTTGGGTTCATAGCTTCAAACTAGGGGATTATGTTTACATGCAACAGACAACACCCACCACATTGGATGTGATTACACGTTTTGTGATTTTATGTGTTCGAAAGGTCTTATCTTTCGAAATATTATTGTTGGAAGGATGATATGGTTAGACATGGAAGGACCATGTGCATAATTGTGCACCATGTCATCTTACAATGTGGATGGCCAAATTGACCCATCTTTGGCCGTTATACCTATTGGTTAACAATGTAAGTTGTGTGGTAGTCCACAGGAGTTGTCAATATGTTGGTTTGTGACCGATGTTCAAAAAGATTGCACATGCCTTGGATCAAGTATTAGTTGGCAAATGGTTTTGTCCTTGGTGCATCCATTAGACATGGTTCCCACAATTACATAGTAGAACTAATCTAAGATATTTCCCTAAAATGTCTCACCTTTGATTAAAGATGTGAAGGATTCCATATAGGTGGCTAACAATGGGGTTCACATTTGCACCTGGCCTAATGATCCTTTTATGTTGGAACTGAAAGATTCACCTTGGTGGATTATTAGCGATAATTATATAACGTTATATGGTTTTAAACCCCAAATAAGGTGGTTATTTGGATGTGGTCTACTAGTTAATGTATTTTTATGTTATGTGTTATGGGTATCGTGATAGCGATAGTTGTATACATCAACTTTGGAACACACGACAATAATTATTTAGCCTTCTTAATATTTACCAACTTATGTACCTACTATAACCTACTCATTTACACACCCACCCCTTTACCTATCGATTTACCCACTTGTCCACGCACCCACCTAATAATTATTATTTATTTACTTGCCCACCCACTTACCGACTTGTTCACGAACCACCCACCCACCCACCTATCTATTAATTATTATCTACTTACTTGCTTAGCTATCCACCCACCTACCTTTTACAACATACCTACCTATGTACTTCATAATCTTGTAATGATGTGTCAAAATAAACATATGAAATAAAAAAATTGATAAAAGTTAAAAACTTGGTTTAACATTGGGGAGGTCAAAGGTTCAATTCTTAATATTTAGAACCTATGTACATGCTTAGGAAGTTAAAGTAGGTAGGCTAGGGTAAAATAAGCTACCACCTACCTACTTGCATTTTTATGACCTACATACTTACCAACAAATTATTTTTATAATTATTTTGAATCATTTGACCAGTCGAATGGTCTTTATTCTATTAGTAAAAAAAACCACCTTAGTCACATTGGGCATGTTAAAAGTGACTTGTCCAAAATGACAAAGGGGTCTTTTGACCCTTACTAAAATTTCGTTGTTTTACCATAATCCTTAGTTCTAAAAATCAAGATTTTAAAAAATGTAACTAAAATTTAACTAAGTGAATTAAGAGTTACTAGTGGGTGCCCGTGACTTTCAGACACTGTGAAGTCGCGTGCTTCAACACCACCACCACCACCTCCGCCAGGCTTTTGCTTCACGATTTGGTTTCCTCAGCAACGCCAGCGAGAGAAAACCAGAAACAAAACTTCTTGTTTGAAAACACGAGAGAGTTGCAACAGAAAAAAAAAAGATCTTGATTTTGATCAGCTCCAATCAAGATCTCTCTTCTCTTCTCTTCTTTCCTCTGTCCTCCTCCTCCTCTTCTCTCGCCTGTAGCAACGCAACGCTCCTCCTCCAGGCCACGCTCTTCTCTTTTCTTCTTTTCTCTCCTCTGTCCTCCTCCTCCTCCTCTTTTCTCGCCTGCAGCAGCGCAGCGCTCCTCCTCCAGGCCACGTTCCCCCCGTGCTGGGAACCAGATAACAGCCATGCCCGTTTCGCCCGTTCCACTCATGCAGGGGACCAAAGAGTCGGTCAGCCTTCTATGACGGACCCCGACACCCCACGGCGGGCCTGATCGGTGGAAATCCGAAAGTCCGAGAGTGCCGAGCCGGGCCCGGTCGGCCTTCTGTGATGGACCCGAGCTCCGTCACACACATACAAGAGAATTAATATATAAGATTTGTTTGAATCAATTAAAAGTGAACTATAACTGAACTATGAATTAACTGAAAGTGAACAAACTAAGATAATTAAAAGTTATGGATAAACATTTGTAAAAATGAACTCCATCCATCATGTGAAAGTGATGTTCGTGTTAAAAAGTGAAAAAAAAAGTTTGTAACAACAATTGGAAAAGAAGAACGTGAACAATAGTTGAGCTCAAGGCATGGAGCTTGGAAACAACTCCAATAATAGTGTTAACACATGGCCTTAAGGCATGGAGCTCAAAGAAAGGAAACACAACTTGAGCAATGTTGAGCTTGGAAAAAGGACGGTCGTTAGTGTTTGGGTTGAGAAAGAAAGGCATGAACAAGTAGTTGTTGAGAAAGGAAGGAGGGTCGAGAGAGAGAGAAGGTTGAAAAAAAGAGGAGAATCTACCTCTCAAAAGAGACAATAACGAGCAAGTGGTTGAGAGAGTAGAGTGTGGGCCAAGCTCCAAGTAGTAGCAAGATGTTGAGAGAGAGGCAAGAATAGAACAAGAAAGAAGGTCAAGAAAGAAAGAGAGTTTAGGTCAAGAGAGAGGGAGAGCTGAAAAATAGAAAGTTTGGGTTGAGAAAGGTAGCAATATGATGGTGTTGGAAAAAAAAAAGGTTGAAAAAGAAAGGGCAAGAAAGAGGGATGTGGTGTAAAGTCCAAAAGGCAACAACAATTGACCGAGCTTTAAGAAGGAGTTGAAGCTGCCAACATTTGATCGCCATTGTCATAAGACCATGAGACCACCATCGCCACAAGACCACCAAGATCAACCTACTCACACACACAAAGAACCAAAATCAACCAACACAGAGAAAGCAAATCTACATTGAAACACAAACACCTAGGAGCTTGAAGAATCTTTGCAAAC
>Ga0209208_10001140_pt1 | contig 37006 bp, 21 predicted proteins | sample S1TSphfallax_3_FD_187694 | JGI IMG/M metagenome (GOLD analysis project Ga0209208, IMG submission 187694) | Host-associated microbial communities from peat moss isolated from Minnesota, USA - S1T2_Fd - Sphagnum fallax MG (SPAdes) (version 2) | ecosystem: Host-associated > Plants > Peat moss >...
AATAAAAGGGCGGGCAGGGCAGGTGCCAAATAAAGAGTAAAAGATAAGAAAAAATAAAAGGGCGGGCAGGGCAGGGGCCAAATAAAGAGTAAAAGATAAGAAAAAATAAAACGTATAAAACTTCCCAGTGGCCCAAGGTCACGGGCACCCACAGGGGACTTCAAGGTGGCCTTCGGCCACGGGCACCCACTAGTATTTCATAAAGTTCAGAATTTATTAGTAACTTGGGGCAGATTGAAAAGATTTTTTCTATTTCAACCTTGACTCCTAGTGTAAAGCCCTAGGGGCTCATTTCAACTTTTGCAGCAATAGCTTTGCTTGATTTGAGTTGAACCCTGGCCTTGACACCTCGTGTAAATTGGGCCTAAGTTTCCATGTATTTGAGGCTCAAGTAACTCTCCTATTACTAATAATGATGCGATCTGGTCCGTTTTTCAATGTGAACTGAACTTGACCTGTGGATTTAGAACATAGGTATGTGAAAAGGGCAACGGCCATAGTCATGGCCGTCCGTCCAGAGCTTTTGTCCTTGGCCATTCAGCGAGACGTTGGTGGCAGGTGAAGGCGAGGACGAGCTTTGTTGTTCGTCTGCTGCTGTTGTCCGCCATCATCGTCGATTTCGTGCTCGAATTTTGCATGCGTTTGTAGAGGAAGTCGTGGCTGTTGCGTGTTGAAAACTCGCACACAGATTCTTGAGATATTATTATTGTTGGAGAATTTTTGCGGTTATTTTATTTGTGAAGAAGGGAGTGTCTTCTTTTGCCGCTGTTGTTTTTGGGATTCTTCTTTCCTGGGAGGAGCGAGCACTTTGTTTTTCTTTGCAATCTGTCTCAGAATAGAGGGATTGTTTGTTTAACGTTTTGTCGATATATGCATTTTTATTGGTTTTTGATGCTCCAGTTTTGTCTTCACCATGCTTTTTGCTCGTGGACTACGGGAAAGAAGAAAGAGCTCTTACATCGATCGAGAGCTTGGTAGATTGTCTCAGGGACGTATGAGCTTTTGTGAAGTCTTTTGTGGTTTTTGATGCGTTCGTCGGTGGTTGAAGAAGAAGAAGAAGAAGAGGCAACTGTAGGTGGAGAGGTTAGGGCAATTCGGGTTTTCGTAAAGGTTGGGAGGTGTGGAAGCGCATACCAGATCGGTCCGGACTCCGGAGAGGTGAAGAAGCTTTTCTCAGAGTCAAATGACAGTCAGGTGGTGTTAGGTCAGAGGCGGAGGGAGTGCGAGAATCGATGGGCAACTGTTGTTTAGGGTTTTCGCCAGCGGAATCGAGGAAGGAGCGGAAGCCAAATCCGTTTGCGCAAGATGGAGAATCTCAGCAGGCCTCTGCGGCGGTTCACATACTGAAGAATCAACCGAAGTCGAGAATCAGTGACAAGTATGTTATGGGAGGGGAGCTTGGCCGAGGTGAGTTTGGTGTCACCTACTTGTGCACGGACATAGAGAACAACGGGGGCGGGCGGGGGGAGAAATATGCTTGTAAGTCCATCTCCAAACGGAAGCTGAGAACTGCTATTGATGTGGAGGATGTGCGACGGGAAGTTGCTATCATGAATCATCTACCACAACATCCTAACATCGTCAAACTCAAGGCAGCCTATGAAGACGAGCATGCTGTGCATTTGGTGATGGAGCTCTGTGAAGGTGGTGAGCTTTTTGACCGTATTGTTGCCCGGGGTCATTACACTGAGCGAGCTGCAGCAGTTGTGACACGCACAATTGTTGAGGTTGTGCAGGTCTGTCATCAACATGGGGTGATGCATCGGGACCTGAAGCCTGAGAATTTTCTGTTTGCAAATAAGAAGGAGGTTTCTCCTTTGAAGGCCATTGACTTTGGTCTCTCTGTTTTCTTCAAGCCAGGGGAAAAGTTCGTTGAGATTGTTGGAAGTCCTTACTACATGGCCCCAGAAGTCTTGAAGCGGAACTATGGGCCTGAGATTGATGTGTGGAGTGCAGGTGTCATTCTCTATATTTTGCTTTGTGGTGTTCCACCATTCTGGGCTGAAACAGAACAGGGAGTTGCACAAGCGATTCTCCGGGGTACTCTAGACTTCAAGAGGGACCCTTGGCCCTTGGTCTCTGATGCAGCCAAATCATTGGTGCACCACATGCTGGAACCAGATCCAACAGCCCGGTTTAATGCACAGCAGGTTCTAGACCATCCATGGCTGCAGAATGCAAAGACAAATCCCAACATTCCTCTAGATGCAGTCAGGTCAAGGTTGAAACAGTTTTCAGCAATGAATAAGTTGAAAAAGAAGGCCCTGCAGGTCATTGCAGAGATTCTTGGCAGTGAAGAGATACAGAAGCTGCAGGACATGTTTGAGACAATGGACACAGATAAAAATGGTGCCATCACTTTGGAAGAATTGAAAAATGGGTTGGTTCAGATAGGTTCTCAACTGACTGAGGGGGAGGTGCAACAGCTGATGGATGCAGCAGATGTTGATGGTAATGGTACCTTGGATTATGGTGAATTTGTTGCAGCAACAATCCACCTTCAAAGGCTTGACAATGATGACCACTTGCAGAAAGCCTTTACTCACTTTGACACGGACAGAAGTGGATACATTGAGGTGGAGGAGCTTAGGGTAGCTATTGGCAACGATTCAGCAGCAGCTGAGGCAAGTGTGATCAATGGCATTCTAGAGGAAGTGGACACTGATAAGGATGGTCGTATTAGCTATGATGAGTTTTCCGCCATGATGCGAAGAGGTACAGACTGGAGGAAAGCATCTAGACAATATTCTAGGGACCTATTTAACAGCCTCAGCATGAGATTGCTCAGGAATGGAACAGTGAATCCTGCCAATCAATCCGAGAGATGATGAGCATAGGCTTTTCACATATGTCAGAGGGATGCATTTATTAGCTCCTTCTTGGTGCAGCTTGATGGCCAAAGTCTTCCATAGATGAGGTAAGGCAGCCTTTGGGAGGTTTGTCATAGATGATAGACAAAAGTTATTCGCTCAGACCTAGGAACACAGGGAACAAGTTGCTTTGTCTGTTTTATTGAATTTTTTTTGGTCTCAGGAGTTGTTTCTCAGCAGCTTGGACCATTGGAGGAACATCGAGCAGTATGAAGGTTGCATAGAAAGTATTTGTAGGCTGCTCACAAGGAAGACCTTGTTGGGATGGACAGCTGGCCAAACATTGTTGGGGAATCAGCACTTGTGATTTGCTCTGAATTAGAACAGAAATAGAAGTGAACTATCAGAATTGACAGAGAATAGTGTGAAAGTCTGAGGTGAACTAAGGCAAATTATTTTGTAGTAAACACATGTAGATCTTGATGGCAGTAATTTGTGCAGAATTGTCAGAAGGGATACACTCTCAAGTTGGGAAGGAAAGGACGTCAAAGTGGATGATAACAAGTGCCAGGATGAATTGACTGCAGTCATTTTCCACTGCATCATGGGAAAGGAGATGGACCCCCTATAGTTGGGAAGAAACTGGCTGCAGTTTGACTGTCACTAGTGCCATGGTCAATTTTACCTTTGTGGTACTCCCTCTTGCTCCTATGCAAGGCTCTCAATCCACAACATGCAGGCGGAGTCCAGGAATGGATTTAGGGAGATTGAGGTTTGCCTTGTGAGCTTAACTACTATGAGGCATGAGGTACTATGTATCCACAGCTTTTACACAGCTAGATGCAGCAGCAAAACCTTTAAGGCCATGCCTACTGGAGTTTTTTCTTTTTCTGATTCTGCTCTAAAACTGATGCAGAGGAATCTCAAGGATTTCAGAAGTTTGCAGCATGGATGAGGCTAATGATTTCCTGTGGTCCTTCAGTGCCCTCTCCATCATTATAAAAGAGATGGCCACTTTGTGCTATGCACTGCTGAAATGTCCTACATCTCTTGAAGCAGATGCTTACCAAGAGTATCCTGTTTGCATGATGGTTTCCTTCACATCATTTGCAATAGCCAAATATGAGCAGCAACCTTGTACATACTTTTCTGGTTGTGACGGGGATAAAGCAATGCTTTCTGAGTTAGAATGGTAACTTTCTTTCTCTCTTTTCTCAGTGATAAGCTAGTATGTAATGATTAGTTGACATTTTTTTAATTTGCCATTGTTCAGTCCTTCGTGGTTTACTGCAACATTTGCGAGTATAACTAAAATGTGACTTGATGTCTGAAGCTGGAGATCTTGCTTGGTGTGCAGAGATGGTTTCAGTAGTTTTGATCTACTGTTGTATTCTACATGTTTTGTGGGTGCTTAGAGTGGGGCTGGGCACTAAGAGGCTTCAACTAGTTTGATGAAAACTGCTATATGTATCCCCAGCTGAGATTGAATTGGGCAGTTCCACTGGAAGGGCAGAGCTGCCACAGCTCTCATGTTCCCAACATGAGTTATCTCTGAACCTTGTAGCATATATCTATTTACTGCCAGTCCAGACATTTACCCTTTAAGTTTAAAAGTATGCAATGACCTGTTGCCACAATGGCAAAACTGTCATATGTTCAAGTAGAAGTGATCCAACTGTGTCACATTGACCTTGCAGCATGGTGTGCATCTCCATGATATTCAGCATTACATGTCTTGATGATTAGATTGGTGACTTTTGGACTTGCCCAAAGTGTCGCAGGTATTGTATGCAACATTGACCCCCTATCAGTGGGCAATGTTGGCAGTAGATGTATTGCAAATCTGTTATGATTTGAACATTGAAAGGGGTCTGTTGAACTGAGCCATTGGCTGGATACCTCTATTGTTGTCTGTTGGATGTGAATAGCCTCTGCTGTTCTATCTATTGTGGTTGGCCTGGCTTGTTATGATCCCCCTCATATTGTTTTTGAGGGTGATGATTGTTCAGGTCTTGAATTCTTTTGCAAAGTTTAGTGATATGGAAGTTAAGCTACACTGCAGAACCAGAGTGAATGAAACAGAACCATTTGCAATATAGGGGAGTGCAATGGTCAGAAGATTTGGGGTGTTGACCTCAGGTGTAATTATGACTCCAATGTAATTATGACTGATGTGGTGTGGCGCTCTATTTCATTTGCTTGACTACTCTAACTGCCAGAATTAATATGGATTCCTAGCTACCTCTATTTCTCTATACAATGACTTTATGGTTCTGGGTTTCTTTCCACGGTAGCAAGCTCAATGCGAAGGTATGGGTACAGGTTTTAAAGGTATGAATCTCTTTAGGTGAAGTAAAGCTCTTGGGAGAAATCAGTTCAAAGGGGAAAGTCTTTCTTTGTAGCAAGAGACTTAATAATGTTCAAGTAACCTCCAACTGTAAAAGCATGATTGTCTATTTAAGTATGTATCCTGCAAGCAATGTGGAATGATTCTTCACCAAAATTGCAGACTGAAAGGTTGGAGAAAATGTCACTCACATCCAGTAGTCAACAATGACAACGACAATAAGAAACCTTAAGACTTGATTCCCCAGACATAAAGGGCCATCATGCATTAGCTGCTCACTGACTGGTTCACAATGTTTGCAGTGTATCAGCCCTGGTACTCGGCCAAGGCAAGCTCTGTCTCATTTTGTAATTGCATGCAATGCCCTGCCAAGGTTCCTGTGTAACCCAAGGATGGAGGGACCTTGGTTGGCCTTCTTACAGAATACCTGCAATCAGTAAACATGTATTCAGTTTCTATATACACTTGCAGCATCTCCACTCTCCTAATATATCGAACTCATGCCTTCATGCTTTGGGCTTCTAGATCTGAGACCAGGGACAAGCCTTGCACTAGGCAGTTGGATAGAGGTCATGTGCAGTGGAAAGAAGAGAGAAATCAACATGGACTGTTCCTAGCACAAAAACATCCTGGTCAAAAATGGCAGCTCAATGCTTAGATCGAGTGATACAAGATTTGGTTACATCCAGGTCTCTTCTGAGTAAGCTAGCCCATATACCCATGCTAGATCATCTGCAACTGTCTACAGCTCTATTCCTTCTTCAGCTAATCAAAAGTTCTACATACCGCTCAGCTACTGGAGGTAAGATGATGCACTCTACTGGTCACCCACATAATGTGTCCACTTGCTTGCTGTCTCTGTGGGCGCCTTGAAGCTCAGTCCCTTGTGCATAATTACTCTCTGTCAATTCCACTTCTTGAACCTTGCAGTGTTTTCACTGAATCACGATGCTCACTGAAGGTGCTTTGGATAGCCACCCACCAACTGCTGGCACCTCCAGCTTTAGCTCTAACAGTACTCTATTGAAAGTATCCCACATTTCTACTCTCAGAAGTAGCAAAACACAGCAAACAGAAAAATATTATTGTTAACCAGAATTTTTCACATCCAGCACCCATTTCGTGTTACACCTGCTCCATAACGTGAGCCTCCCCAAGGCTCATCCAATGTGAACATAGCTGCAGCAAATGTATACCCAATTGGCACATAGAGCATGCCATTGGAGGCAAGCTTTGTGTGATGGTTGTCCAAAATTATGGACTGAATTCAAAAGCTGGCTGTTTCTGAGCTTTGTTCTAGTTTTCAAAATCATAGGCTCTCCTTACTTTCTTATGTACATGAATTCAAGTACCAAAAACATGCAAGGTGTCAGATAGATGAAATAGGATAGAAAGGTTTGGGCCAATCTAGAAATTATGCCAAAACTCACTGTGTTAGGTATAATATGCACAACATCTCAGATCAGGAATGAGACATTATATCGATGACGTTCATGAAATGATCAAGCTTCAAAAGAAGCAGTCCAATATCTGAACAATTCTTAAAAGAGTTATGAGTCAAATCACCTGGCTAAAACCAATCTGGAATGTGATTATACAACCAGCTGATGCAATAATTGAGAGCACATATGAATCAGGCTGCATTCAGGCAGTTGCATGATGTGCAACAATTACTCTTATTCAGAGTCAAGTCTGATGCTGTTGCAAATTGACTTCATGATGAAACCTTTGATCTTTGAGTCTCATCCAAAGCGGAGATGGAAGATTGGTTGATCCTTGTCAGCTTTTTGAGGCAGCATCTCTGTCCTCAGGGGTTACAGCTTCAGCTGCATTAGCCTTAAGCATGAGAAAAGTGCAGTGTTGATCCCCAGTTCCCACATTCAGTGCATTTCCGCTTTGAGGTGCTTGGCACACAGCCTGATGCCTTTCCCATGATCCCAACACAAGAATCCCAATGAATGAACACCTCTGATGCTGGAGCCTCATCACCATAACTGATGGTAGGGAGCATCTCACTAATGTGGCAACTTGCCATTGGACAAGAGCTCCACAATTTGGCCCTTTTTTGGGTGGGTATATCTAGCAAAAATGATATGTTTAATTCGAGATATTGGGAATGAAATAGGAACCACTTTGGGGAATAGGTAATCAGTTGAAAATGCTAACATTATTTGAGAAAACATCTTTGAGATTTTATCTTAGGACATAACTGGGAACCATGGGAACATGCATTGAAAGAATAAAATGTCCTCTTGGTGTCTTTTGTGTTGTTGGGCTACAAAGTGAAAAAACTCAAATTGGATTTTTGTCGAGGGATTTCATTGGGAGCTTTGTTTCAGTTCTTTTATTTTTAGCTGAATTGTTTCTTTTGACCTTCCTCACTTTCATGTCCTTTTTCTCCTCCTCATTTTTTTCAATGAATTTAAAATATAGCCATCAGGTTGGATAGAATGATGTATAATCAGGACATTCACATTTTAAAAAAAGTTATTGCAACTTTCAATTATTCTTTTAGAACAAAGATGTATGCTATATTGATGGTTATGTAAAGGTCTAGTTCTATACAAGCACCCATCGAACAAAATGTTTGTAGCATGTTCTAATTGACCTTTACATTCAATGATCTAATCCGTTAGAAATTATACTCCGTTGAAACTTCCAAACTCAATTGAAGGAAGAAGGAAGAAATTAAACCAGCAGGCTAATCACATCACAATATCTTTCAGAGTTTTGTACAACATTAGGACTAAATATGTTCACAAAAGAAACACCCCTTGACAAAGTGGGAATTTGTAGACAAAGCTATTGATATGAAAAAACATTGTCCCAAAAGTAGTATTTCCCCCTCACCCCCCTCATATGTGTGATTATTTTTTAGTAAAAGTATCCTCAATTTTTGTATTGAACTTTTGAAATTCCAAAATATGAACTGATTTTTTATTGAAATTTTTAAAAATAAAGGTAAATTGATCAATATTAAATTTCATTCCAAATGATTTAGAGTGATTAAGTATGTGTTATGTTATGGATACTTAAAAATTCACTCATATATGGAAACCTTCATTGAAAACTTTAGTCAAAGTATAGTTGTGGATTTTTTAATTGTTAAAATTAAATCTTATTTTCATAAGTTCATTTGAGTGGCAATTTTTTTTTCCTAAGAGACACGTGTTTTAAATCTTTAGTTGGGCCCTTGTTTATATGGATTTTATTGGTTCATTAGTTACAAATAATTCCCACTTATTCTATGACACCACATTAAACTATCGATTTAACATTGTAGAATTCTACCTTCATATGGACTATTTTTTTAAAGTTCAAAATGAGTCACTGGTTAGTGCAAAAACCCTAGATGATATGAACCTCCTGCCACTATCAACATCCTCTCTTTCCTAGATTCAAATGTAACATGTTAGCTTGCACAAATGCAAAAAACTATCATATGTTTTCACAATGCACAGATGGCTCCTTCTTCCAAAGTTTTTTTTTTCCCCGCATGATCATCATGATCACACATGCTTCAGTTCCCAACTAGAATAGTGGAAACTCCAAACGATACTTCTAGAGTAGAATTCATACGAACATACAAATCAAGACCAAGAGATCTAAATGGGAAAGAATTCCAATCTTCACTTCAATATTATATCTCTGACAATTCTTGATCAAACTCATGAATTTAACACAAGACAGTGCGGACTTGGATCAAACAAAACTAATGAATTGCACCGAATTGGACAATAATCTACTTCCAGATTTCCTTGGGAAGAATTTTTTTTTGATGAGCAGTACCACCAAACCAACAATTCCATAACTGTGCATAAACTGTGCAACAAAATTACAAATGTCATATAACTGTGCAATTGTGACAATTGGGACAATTGGTGTGTTTATGTGACACACCAATGGAAGACTGTGAAAGAGGGTACAAAGTATCACCAGATTCTTTTCAGACTGTGCAAAGATTTGTTTTGGAGTAATCGAAGGTCGGCCCGGCGGGTCCTAGCAATTGTTGAATGTCGATCTTCCCCACGAACCTATACCTTTCATTGCAAGCCTTGTGTCCTAGGAGTACACACACGCGCACTCGGCCTGGAATGCACTCGCACTAGTAAGTCTCTTGTCATGACTTAAAATAGATAACGAACGTGCTCGGAGCGTTTTGATATAGTCGACATGCTCATCTGCGAGAGTATCAATACGTGTGTGTGTAATCCTATGACAAAGGCTTGAAACGGGTAATCGTGGTATTAATGTCACATACTTACTCGCCGCGCCGCGCATATATGATATCCATATTTCCCGCCCACTCATGAGAACCGGTCACTCATATCGCAAAGTATCTATCACCCGCGAATAGCACTGGACATCTCAAAAACATTTTCGGTCAAGCACAAAAACTCGGTACCGATCGATCCCACGAGATCTATTGGTTTCCCAGAAGCTGCGGTGATCAAGAGTACTAAAATTATATCATCAGCTTGAGCACTCATGTGACATGAAACGGGAAAAATGTTAAAGACTGAGGTACAAAATATTGTTCTAGATAGGATTCTCACTTGTAATGTTTCCAAATCTAGAAGCTCCATGCGCGGCGCAACGGCGAAAAAGTGACTCTAGAGGAAATTTTTAAAAAGACGGAGCTTCTCAGAAAAGGAGACGAGAATCTGCAACCAGCTAACTAGGTCAGGTGCATTTACAAGCTGCTTGCAACAAGTTCGACCACTATAACGCAAGATGAAGTCAAGCAGTTGCGGTGCAAGCGTCTAGCAGAAGCTGCAGGCAGCTTCATGCGGACTTGCTGCAGTCTCACATTAATTAATTATAGCGAAAGAAGTGTACTGCGACCACAAACTACTGCACCTATAACCTGAGCATCTGCCACCACCGTCGACCCAACCTAGTCTGTCGGAAGCTAGAGTCTGCAAACATGGCTCAACCAGGAGCTACTAGATACACTATTCAATATGGAAAACGCGCTGCAGCGCGCGCGCACACACACAGAGTGTACACACACTCACACACTTGAAATAAGTGCGGAGGGGAACTGCTGCTGCATTCACATGATCCGCAGATCACAGGGGGGAGCCTGGGAAAGGCACTGGAGTGAAGGATGAATGGAATTAGGGTTCACAAAGTCCAGCCGGAATGACCCAGCACCCACCAGTGCACCATCAGTCTATCCACTGGATGCCTATGCTTCAGTTGTGAATTATTAACCTCAACTATGTTTATGTCTGGTTAATTTCAACTTGGTAACCCATTGTGTGGTTGGTAAAGCCCTCACCTACCAACTACCTACCTACTAGCAACTCTATTGCTAACCATGGTGGTTAGGTGGTTTAGGGTTTCGGGTTAGTTGGTTTATTGCTAACCACCTAACCACCATGGTTAGCTAGGGAACTGGAACCCAACAGAAAACTGTTTCCTGACCACTTACCATCCATCCTTCATGGGTGCACTGGTTGGTGCTGGTCAACTCTGGCCTTGAAGCCCAGTTCTCCTTATCAAGCACAGTGGGACCCGAGAGAGGAAAAGGCTAAACCCTAAACCCTTGTGTTAAAAGCTGGGATTATTTTATGCGGTTTCTTGACAGGTCTAGGTTCAAAGACACTAGGAAACTTCTCTGCGTTGCATTACGTACAAGAGGAACTTCCTTGTGAGGGGAGTAATCATAGCTTCATGACACCACCCACCTAGGAACCCAAACAGAGTGCCTGTGGATATTTATTATATTTCATAATTACAGCAACTCAATCGTCAAAGCATGAGCACAATAACATTTGAAACCATTGATGTGCACTTCTAGTTGAATCTCAGGTGTTAGTCAAATAGTACAAACAAAACTGACACATTTGAACAATTCATTCATCCAATATGTGCTTACAGTTTTTTTTTATTAATTTTTTTTTTTGATGTTGCTGAAGCGGCGACCATCCATAAGATGATTTAAACAGATTTAGCAATAAGAAATATGAAAGTAAAAAAATAATCCAGCATCTTTCTATAATTTTTATTTTTGGCTACATGCTGGGACTTAGGATACAATCTGGTGATTTTTAAATTTTTTTTTTTTAAATTCCAAATTTGGCAACTGCAAACTAGCAAAACACTAAATTTTCTCCAATTTGAAGGGAAAAAATCACCATTTGACAAAATTTCACCAAATTAAAAAAGATTACTGGTGTGCACTATGTTTCAATCCTAAGCAATAGTCAAATAGTATCAACAGGTAAATGTGTATATCTCATTCCAATATTTCACAATAATAACAGATGTTTGTTTCACTGGGCCTTAACAAGGTAAGGCACATACGTGTAAGGTTGGATGCATGTAAGGCACATGCATGTCTTATGATGACATATATAGTGCATGCTCAATGGGTCCTCTCACATTGACGATATAAGTTATATATACAGTGAGCATTAAATCATGCAAAAGTGATTGTATTGGTGGCAAACTGTCATAATATACGCAATTGACCATGTCAAAAGTTCCTGGGACTCCCACAAGTCCACTATTGTAGTACAAGGATCTGAAAACCCCCATTAGTGGTACAATTTTTGGATAATTTCTCAAATGGGTGCAAGCCTCACGAGGTTATTTGTTTAGACTACATGTGAAGCTGATAGAGCTCAATTTATTAACAAATTATATATCAGGGAATGATGCTTCCTTACAACCTTGATTTATTTCAAGAGTTCAACGGATGGACTATCTTAGCAGTTAGCACTGAGCAGCAGTTGAATAGGGCAAGCATACCCCACATATACATGAGTTATGTGTCTGCAAGGATAGTACTAGCAGCCCTCATTTTTGTGTATATAAGACATTGTTAGAGTATTTGTTGATGATCTGCACATGTGATGGACTCCCATGAGTTTTGTTAATGTGAACTGTCAGCAAAAGTGAAACAAAGTGAGTCCAACAGTGACCTGAAAACACAAATTGAACCAACTTTAACTTTCCAGCCTGCCTCTGTACCCTTATAGTAGAGTTCTGTGCAAAGAATAGTGGATTTTTTGTTGTGATGCACTCTCTATGCCTGTGCTATTTGATCCTAGAACAAAGCTTTACTACACACAACCAACTACACAACTCTACCTCTCATTGTTTCCATTGTCAATCATGATTCTTATTTGACTTTCCAACTTCAATTATTGGGTGATAGCTCACCCAATAGAAGCATACTCCAAAAGGATGAACCTACAAAGGTTTTTTGGCCATTTCAAGGAAAATTGTCAAGATCAATTGAAAATTGCCCGTTACAAGGTGAACTAAAATATGTTTATCCAAAATGATAGTATGAAACACATGCTAACATGATTTCACTTGGGGTCCAAAGTCATAAGTAGGAGGAGCCAAAATCGTGCTAAGATGATTTCAAAACACATGCCAAAGCACATGCTAAGATTATTTCACATGGGGGTTCAAAGTCATGGGTAGGAAGAGCCAAAATCATGCTAACATGATTTCACTTGAAGCCAAGTCATACCTATGAGGGCTCAAAATTGATTTTGAGGTTCTTAATTTTTAGATTAACGCATGTCATCTTTCCATTTTTTTTTCCTTATATCCCACTCTTGTCTTTTTCTTTTCAAATGTTTAAGGGTTCGTGTGAATTCAATGGATATTTTAACCAAGGTTGTCACCTAACAAAAGAGAAACTTTGAAGAAATGAAAGTGGACTTGAACATGCCAATCTTGTGTCTAAAGTGATGAATGGTATGTTAATTGGCCAAATAAAATGAAGCTTCAATAGACCACATTAATATAGGTAACACATATGATTTTGTGAAAAATGATTCTCCAAAATAATAAAGGTCAAGATCCACCTTAGTCTGGCTTGAAGTCAAGGATATTCCTAATGTTCTATTATAAATATTTTTAGTTTAATAGAAGTGGATATTATTGATTTGAGGGCAATTTTTGACAGTTGGCATGTTAGGATTATTTCATTAGATTAATGAAAGAGGCTTTCATCTCATTCATTGTGCAAAAAAAGGTTTGGTTCCTTTATCAATGGATATCATGAAAAATGAATTTATGAAATAAGATGTGTGATTATATGAGGTGTTTTATCAATACAAGAACCAAAACCAAAGAATCATGGAATAAAGGTGGAAAGTGACATTAAAACAATACTAGAATCCCTTCAAATATGTGAATGTTGATGCATTGAATGCATCATTCCTCCTTTGCCTTTAATTGTGGTCTCATTTTTTTTTTCAATTATTATTCAATTCTTTGGATTTATTTTTTTTGCAAAGTTCTTTAGAGGTCTTACATTCTTGCACATTCAATTTTCTAGTTTTTCTTGCCATTGAAGTTTTTTTTCTTTGAGAAATTGTTGGCAAGTGATAATCTAGCATTGCATTTGCTTTCTATTGCCACAGTCTTTCTTTATAGAGTGTTTGGGAGGTCTTCATTGTTTAACATGGCACTATGACTAATGCTTCCACCAGATTTTAAGTCTAAAACATTTTCCAACAAATGATTTTTTCCTAGAACCCTCCAAAGTGTAGACAATTGCAATCTTGATAACCCTAAGAATAACCAAGTTATAGAAAGGAACATTTGTTGTTGTGTTGAAGTTCTACAACGTGTTCCTCCCTCTAATTTTCACCATCCACAAACAAGGTCATGGTTGGTGGACCAAAAACTTTGGATGGACCCAATGTCAACCATTCACAAACAACAATGTCAACCATGGGCAACTCGATTTTTTTCAACAATGATGGCATTGTGTTTGCAATTAGATGCATTGTGTGCACAAAGATGGACTAAAAGGAAAGCTATTAGTTCCAAAGTGGGATTCTTTGGGAAAGCATGTGGGAAAAGGAAAATCAAGGGAGGGCAAATGATGTTGGATGCAAAATGTGCACATGTGAGGAATGAAGCGCAATATGCCACCATGAAATGCCCTGTTGACAAGGAGCAAATTCAATTTGGTGTGGTTCCAAACACAAGAAAAAGCTCATCCAACTTGCTTCAATATTTTTGTTGTTGAATAAAGGCATTGAATCATTGACTAACTCCAAGACCTTCAAGGTTGTCTTTGAAATTGAAAAAAAACTTGATGAAACATTAAAGTGATTGAGTTTGTTGGGAGATGGTTAATTGTATCCACAACCAAATCTTAAAGGCCAATAAAGAGGCATGAATTATAATGCATATGTTGCATTCAACACTAACAAAGTCATGAGCATGGATAATCAAAGTTGGATTTTAGTATATGGATAAAAGCCAAAAAAAACACCTTGAGTTTACTAAACTAGCTTAGATTATGGAAACAAATGAAAACAAGATCTTGCACAATGTGAAAACATGTTAAATCCTCATGTTGTCAGTTGTGAAACAAGTTTTTTGTGAACATTGGCCATTAGTTCTTCCACCGTATCCTTGGTTCCTTGTAATCTAGAGCTACTACATGATGTGGAAATTATGTTGTCCTCGGTGTGCTTGATTCTGATGTTGGAGATGGTCAATGCCTTGGTGAATTTTGCCCAACTTTGTGATGTCTTTGTTTGTGATGTTGTGATGATAATTAATGAAAATATGCCAAGATGATCTCCACAAACTTTGTGGATTATATTAATAATGATTTGTTTCAAAGGTTCCATGCGTGGGCTAGTGGAAATTAATCATGAAGATATTTAACATGGAGTGGATCACATATATATTCAAATACAAGGATTGACCACTTGGTCTTTGAGTTTAATGGCCAACATGTTTGGGCAACACATAAAAACCTAAAAAATGTGGTTAGTTCTTTTGTGACCTAGGAGGTTAGTATTTTTTGATTTATAATGATTCAACTTTGTTCTCTCCATGAAAAACAATTCCCAAGTTACCATGGTGCCCCCACATCAAATCAATCCTTTAACTCAATTGTGGAACGGGTTGACTATTAGCCAAATTACGAATCATCAAATTCCACAGTACATAAAATTGGGACAAATTCAGTTATGCAAATGATTAGATCAATGGAGGATGGGAGCACTTTTAGCACTCTAAACTTCATTTTTTTAAAAACTAAGAAATAGGCTTACCACTCACCTTGATTTAGTGATTCATATGTTTTCCCAACATTTGTACACTCTTCAAAAATTTCCTTACGATGTGCTTATCATCCACGAATGCACATCAATGTGTATTTAAAATGGATATGATGCATAACTTGAAGTTGTGCTTAGATTGTGAAAAATATTTTTATTTTGAAACAAACTACTTGTTATGTTAAGTGTAATCATTTGCTTTGTGTTTTGATCATTATCTAAAATCTAAATGGATTATCAATTGGTGATAGTTAAGGGTTGGACCATGAAATTGTTCTTTAGTCACCTTTGTTTCCATAATCTTCTCTTGTTTAGTAAGTGGTAATCAACAATTCATCATCCATAGGCCAGTTCTTTTTTTTTTGTAAAAACACTAACCTCCATTCCTTGTGTAAATAAGTCATGTTGCAGTAGGAAAGGCAATTTTTGTTGGGGTTCCATTCCCTCACATGTCATGTCCAATATATTTTTGCATTAGGTTCCAAGAAAATTGTTAGATTTTGACTTCGCTACCATGAAATTGCCATTCACATGACATTTAAGTTTATTCCTTCACTAATTGCATTTGAAAACTAAACAACCAATTTTGCAAAACATTAAAAAAATATCAAAATTGTTATCCACTTCAATAACGTGACACACAAAGTAGCCAATTGCTCCCAATATTGCCCACGAAGTAGCCAATTCATTTACTTCTAGAATTTGAAATAAAACAACCATTATGTGGCCCATGGTGAAGACTAAAGACCATACTTACATTGAATACCACATTGTTCAATCATAATTGACACCAATTTCAAAAGATGTGCCTATGAAGGAGACGGGCATGTGATCATGTTTAGAAATTTGTACATATGTAGTTTATTAAAAGTAGAAATGTATTGTCTTTGTTGGAAAAATGGAATGGAAGTGTTGAACAAGAATTGTGTTATTCTTGTTGGACAAGTTGGACAAAGGTGGTTTCAATAAGAGACAGAGTGGACAAAAGTAAAGGACGACTAGCTAGGATTAGGTCTATTGAGATTGAATTCAAATTGGTTTATGGTGAAAAAATTGGATTGATCGAAAAGACATTGTGAGGATGAAGAGGATTATGAGTATAGTGGTTTTTTTAAAGAATGGGGAAGAAGGAGCTCAAGGAGATTAGAAAACATTTTTTTATGAAAAAAAATAATGTTACTCTACTATGTGTTTTGTTTACATATTTTTCCATAATTTTTTGTTTTATTTCCATTGATATGAGAAATTGAATCTATCCAAAATTATTCCAAAATTACAACTATGCAATTTTTTTTGTTGTGATGGAATTTTGGTTATATTCTAATTCAATTCATGTAATTGTTTCAGGACATACTTTGTATTTGCAAAATAATGTGTTAAAAGAAACATATTTTAGATTTAATACAATGTTAGAACATTAGTATTTACCATTTGGCAACCATCCTTAAGATGAATTCAGGGTAGAAATTTTAGTTTCTATGAATTGTCTAGGTTTTGTTGTTTTTGTGAGAAGCACATAAAGGTTATTATGAAGGATTTTTATTTTTCTCTAGTTACAAATTTAGAATTGGTGAAGGAATTGTTAGGAATCAAATCTAAGGAAATAGTTATTGTAAGGATTTAAATCTACAACAAAAGAAATTCCAAAGAAAGTGGTAGAATGGTGACAAACATAAATCAAAAAATCTATAGAAACAATTTGACAAGTAACAATGCAACAAAGTGAAGAAGAAAATGTAGTAGAAGAAAAATTGTTGTTTGTAAATGATGCAATTCAGTTTTGCACTCTAGAAATAATACAATATATTATGCCAAAAATACATAAGATAGAGTGGCCTACAAGGTACATGACATTATTTATAGTAGTTATGGAACCTCAAGAATCATTTACTAGTAGAGTGATGAAGCAACTTAGTATCTAAATGAGGCTATCAATGAAGGCAAAACCTTCGGACGTCGAACTAGAGGGATGGGGAAACAATGTAAATAAAATTACCCCTACATATCTACAACAAAGGGTATGAAAAAGAACAAAAATGAATCTTTCAACCCAAAGACATGGTAATTTGTACAAATCCGAGGAGATACCACATGTTCATTAAGAAGTACAAAAAGGTTTGGAAACAAGATCCATAATAGAAGTTCTACTTAGCAATCTACTTCACTTTAGTATCGTCAAACCCATGAAGAGTGGGATAAAACCCTATACAACGATGAAATCAAACAAGCAATACCATAGTGTGTTGAAACAACACTACATGCTAAGGATCTAAAGGAGCAAATTTTAATAACCGAAACAATTTATCATACAAGATTGGAGAATAAAGTTAAGCATAACATTCCACTAATGATGATTATCAATACAAAAATGAAGATAACAACCAATGTTGATGTACTACACATTAGTGAATCCAATATCAAGCACAACCAACAACACGTATTACTACCTAAAAAATAGGTATGGAGTAGATTTGGTCAAAGTACATATTAAGAACCCATACCCACAACTAATTGCTATAGTTTTTGTACACATGAGGGCCATGCTTTTACAAATTGTCCTTTCATTCAGAAAGTGTATAGGATGCGATGATCACTATCTCTTTACTAAAGTGCAAATTGACTAGAATCTAGAAAATGAACGTAATTTGTTAGCCATTCCATAGAATATTATATAAAGAAGACAACCACAAAACTATAAAGATGTAGACAATATAACAATGAGAGGTGATGTACGAAAGACTCTTTCTAATTTCAAAATACCTCGAACCACGAAACAATTCCACTCTACTCTAAAACATGTTAGGATGATTACAACCCATCCTACTTTAAGTGATGCAAGACTTTTAGTTTCCAAAAGTGCAAAATCTATGTTTAAAATAATAAACAAAAGATTGTTAGATACCACACCTAAACAACATGGTAGTAAATCATTTCATGGAGGAATGACTAAGACAATTTTATATTTTTTTACAACAACCAATGACAAGATGCAAGGATTCCTTACAATGGCAGCATACTTGACCATATAATATTCAGATGAAATCATTACAAAAAATGCATTTGAAAGTTAATGCAAAACCTAGAACATAGTCCATATGCCCACTTCAAAAGTTCATTACTATATGATTAATGTATGTTTATTGAATTTCAACCCTCAATAAATATTCTTATTCAAGTTGAAAATCTTAACCCATTAGTATTTGTGTCAATTTGATGATTTTACAATGTGTTTGTGGCATTTGAATAAAATACATTTTGCAAAAAGTCTTGAAAGGGACAAAAAATGAACCACTGTAGCTTGCAACTATCCATATGTGAGGAACAATGGAATTCTTGCATTAACATTTGAAAATGGTCCTTTGTACAATTTGGCACATGTAAAACTTGTTGTGATTATACAAAGACATCATTCCAATGGTCTTAAAGTTATACCCATTAATTATAATGTAAGAAAATTTATAATAGTTGAACTTGATGTAGAGATACCAACACGTTTAACACATGAATACCTTCCCATAGTGTAGATACTGTTAAATCAGTACCACCAAATTCAAGAGGTGATCCTTTAGAACTCCCAAGAAATGCTATAATAACATTTGTGCACTTGTAGTACCCTATTCCAAGCCTTTTAGGAGACCATTGAATTATCTCAAATATAAGAAAAACTCTGATCTGGATGTTCATCTACAAATATTCAAAGTTGTTAACAAAACTATAACATTGAAATGGAAGATGAAGAAATAACTAACCTAGTCAACTTTACATTGAAAGATAAATATGCATAAAATGGGTGCAATAATTACATGCAAGATCATCCTAACTGTAGATTTGTGGATTTAAAGTAAGCGTTTTTTAGATGCTATCAGATTGTACATAATGATGAACAAGTGTATTTGCAATTGATTTTTTAAAAATAAGAGCCCATAAAAAAAGTAAAAGTGTATTATGAAAGATTATTTAAAATTAGCCAATAGTTTGTAGACCCTTACTATTGATAAATTTTTGACATACAACAATATTATAATTTGAATTATAGTCATACCTATGTGCATTACCATGGCAAGAATGAAGCGAAACACTTTGCAACATCACAAGGAATCAACACTAACACATGAAAAACGTATTTTTGTACTAGAAGCACATAATACATTATTTGTACCACAAATTATAGGAATAGGGAGTGTAGCTATGGGAAATTAGATAGCTGCAAAACCAAACATGTATTCTAGAAACAATCATCATACAAACCATAATGTGAAAACATGTAGAAGCAAAAAGAAGGAGGAACCTACTATAACTACTATTGAAACCACTGCATAGGCTAGTAAACCTCCAAAACCATTGAACTATCCTTGTCACATTTGTGGGATAATGGTACACAAACTTACAAACTACCCAAGATTGGTGAAATGCAAACTATGTTCAAGGATAAAGCACTAGAAGAAATTCTTAAATCTATGACTTCATATATGATTGATTTTATACTAAACGGTATATGACTAAAGGCCCTTAGTTGTAACAGATGAGTAGCAAAGGACAAGTACTCATTTAATGTTTGACGTGACACTTTTCATCCTATAATCATTAATGACAAGTCATAGAGGACAAACCATATATAATAATGAAGTGTCTTATAATGAATGACTAAAATATGATTGGCAAACACAAAGTATTTTTAATAGGTAGGTAGGTAATAGGTTTAAGTAGGTCAAAAAAATAGGTACATAGGTAGTAACTTAACCTACCTAACCTATGTAACCTACCTATGTAACTACCTTAGTCTAGCCTACTTACCCTAGCCCCTTAAGAATTCACATAGGTTGCAAGTATTAGAAATTGAACCCTTCACCTTCACAATGATAAACCTAGTCTTTACCAATGGACTACAACATCAAAAGGTGTCCAACTTTGGTCAAGTTTTTTATTTCACATGTTTATTTCATATCACTATGAGACTATGAAGTAGGTAGCAAGTGGTAGAATGATAGGTAGGAAGTGGGAAATAAAAGGTAGGTAGGAAAGTAGGTGAGTGAGTGGGTAGGTAAGTAAGTGGATGGGTAGGTGGGTGGCTAGGTAGGTTGACAAAGTAAGTAGGTGGGTGAATGGGTAGGTAAGTAAGTGGATGGCCATGTGGGTGGGTGGATGGGTGGGTGGGTAGGTAAATAGGTAGGTACATAAATAGGTGGGGGGCGGGGTAGGGTTGTTTATGTTCATATCAAATGATTTATAATCATTTTTTAATCATTGTAATGACAATTGGACATCCACATCACTTTGTCATCAGTCATGGATGCCATATAGACGAAATAAAAGTGATGAAAACTAACATGCCACGTCTTGTTACCACCTCATCATCTACTAATCACATGCCCCACTAATGTATGACTATAATTTTTTATAAATAGGATCCAAAGTAATAGTTTATGACTAAAGTCATACATATAGTCATTTAGGATTTGTAGTCATAGATTTGTTGGTTGCAAAGGACATAATTTCTTATAGTGAAAGAGGTAAAATTGCAGAAACCAAGCCAATGGCTAAGGTAAAAGTTACTAATGCCTCAATTAACATGGTGGATGTTAATGTGACCACTTGAAGCAAATCAAGTGAAAAACAAATGTCTAAAGATTGATAACCAAATAAGATCAAATGTACAATTGACTAGGAAACACAAGAGAAGTTGAAGAAGATTATGGTGGAAACCATACAATTGATGCAAGTAGCTAATTCACCATTTGAACTACTACCACTACTATAGGAGAATGGACCACAATTGGGTTGGGATGTTAAGTTCAACAAAACCTGTAAAACCAACAAAACTTCAAGAAATACCTTCTACCTCTCTAAGCAAAATCATTTTTGTCGAGGGGATTTTCCAAGATATTAGTAAGCAAATGCTAGAAACCAATTATACATTGAACCTTGGATAATTACTCAAATATCACCAGACCTGAAGAAATATTTATGGCAAAAACTAAAGGTAGACAAACCATAGATCAATACCAAGCCACTAAATGATAAAATAACCCCATTTGTAGTTACTGGCATTCGCACCACAACATTTGTTATAAATAATCATATGATTATTATCCAAATATAGGTAAGAATAAACATGATTGATGATGTGTTCTTGAATGGAGGATTAGGGGTAAATATTATCACAAAACAATTGAGCACTAAGTTAGGATTACCCAAGCCAAAACCTGCACCTTATAATCTATGGATTGCAGACCAAACAACAACAAAATTAGTAGGATTGATAAAAGGTTTGAGGATGTATGTGCATGGTATACCATAGTAAGTACATTTATAGTCCTACAAAACATTATTGTAAGCTTAAATTATTATATGTTGTTCGATAGACCATGGCTTATAAATGCCAAAGTAGCACATGACTAGGGGAATAACATGATTATGACATAAGGAAATGTTATAGTCCAAACCATAGCAGTAATTAAACATCTAAACACTAACCTGAAAAGACTAGAAGCCTTATTGTGCTTTGACTATCAAAATGCATGGCATTATAAATGAGGAAGAAAATATGATGTTTGCCAATGAACTTGAGTTGTTTTCTATTAGTATAATTAGTTTACCTTTACACATTCTTGATACAATTGTAGTTAACATAATGCAGCCTAAGAAAATTACAAAAACAATAAAATGCATCATAAAACATACTTTAATTCCCAAAGGTAGTGGAAAATTCATTCTCAATAAGGAATCAAAGGTTAGTTTAAAAGACAGTGTATCCTGAAATGTACCATCACCACAAACTAGGTCAAGTACAGATTGATGAAACACTGATTAAGGTTGAAGTTTATGAATTGTAGATTGCAAGATGGACTTTAATTGAAGAACAATAATTACTATAAATTAACTTGGGAATTGAAGAGAGTCCTTAGACAATCAAGGTGAATGCTCAATTGGCTACTTAGGAGAACACGATTTTTTTTAAAGAAATTGTTGTTGGAACAACATATGCAATCTTATGACATTATTAGGGAAAAAAGAGACTTGTTGAAGTTAAATTAAGAAAGACAAGATGCAAAATATTGGGCCATGAAAATATAGGTAGATGACTTTGAAATTCAATCTACAACTTTGCTATGGGACAAGGATATTTTGCAAGGATAGGTGCAAGCAAAAGGAAAAAAAAAAAATCAAACTCAAGGAAGAAATTCAGATTGTTGTGCACCAAAGAGACATGAAGCTATTCAAGAAAAGGACAAGAATTAGGCTACATGTAACAATTCAATCCAAAAGTTACAACACGTGATGCTAGGAGGATACAAATAGTTATGGACAAACTCACAACCATGGAACCGTATCTACCCAAGCATAGGTTGAAGGAATATGACAATGCAAAACAAAATTTTGAAATCCAAACAAATTTAGTCACTACAACTACAAGCCTCTGACATTGATAAGTGGTGAAACTTAATCCAAATTCTTTTGTAGAAGGATCACAAGAAGAAATCTTGTCCTTTTTCAACCCCCACACATTGTGACAATTGTCCGATTTGATTACATTTCAATCACATTTGTCAATCTTAAGTTTGCAAGTGTTTTGTTGCATTATTAATGGTCAATATTATTCATAGTTATTACATTCACTATGTTGTTCACCTATGAGTATAATTTGGACCTTATTTAATTATTTAATAATTTCAAATTGTTGACATGGAAATTGAGTTAACTTTTAACTTTATTTACACAATGCATTAAAATGGCTTAGTGATTTTTTTGACATTTCTTTAATTACCAACATGGTACATGAGTTGAATTATTGACTTTTAACATGTTGAAACCATTATTAAAGAGTTGCATTTTACACTTACCATAATTTATTAAAACACATGTAATAGTTTTAAGCCCCACATTTATATTGGAATAAATTAGTGGATTTTTTCACATCTTTTCAATTATCAAAGTTGAACCATTCATTTTTAATATATTAAGACCATTATTCACAATTGCATTTTTCACTTATTATAATATACTAAAACATATACAACTTAATATTTTACAATTAGACTTGAATGATTTAGTGAATTTTTTCACATTTTTTGGATTTATTACGATCTTAAATATTGAACTTAAATGTTTTCAAATAAATTTGATGTTGGAATTGTTTATGTGTTTAAGGTTGGAATTATTAGAATTACTTTTAAATTTTTACTCACTAGGAATAACATTTTATTTATCAAGTTTCTAATCCCAATTTTTTGGCAAGTTTTTTGTTGTTTACATTTTTCCTTGAATTTTGAGCTATTTTTTCCATACTTTCCCAACAAGAATTTCCAACTTAATAAAAATCAAAACAAAAAACACATGTTGGTTAGGGGGAGGGGAGGTTAATCCAACTATTTAAACCCAAAATTTCCCCAAATTATTATTTTTTCCTTTTACAAAAGAAACAAATGTAAAATATATTTTTACGTCATTAAATATATATATGTGTTGTGATTTTTTTCAATTTTTAGTATGATTAATCTTGTTAAACAAATATGGTCTTGATAATTATTGGTTATATTTAATATTTATTTAATGTTTATTCTTATGACCAATTTATGTTAATTTAAGGGGGCAACAACATTAAAAAATCAACTTTTGAAAGAAAATTTTTTTAATCCAAATTTTTAATATGTATTGTTAATTATTTACAAAAAAAATCATAAATAACCATAATATTGACAAATTTAAACAAGTTTTCAACTACACACCTTATATGTAACCAAATGTGGTAACCTTTTTATGGATGATTACCATTTTAACAACATCTTTAAAAATAAAAATAAAAATTATACCTAATCATATTGGGGAAAAAAAAAACTTTTAATTCTTCAAAAAATGGACATATTTTGTGTAATGATTTTTTTAATAAATGACCTAATAAATGCACTTTTGAATTCACATTGAATTCACATAGATTTAGGTCAATTTAAACAATTTTTTTTAAAAAATTATTCATGAAATGCTATTTTAAGTAGTTGTTTTAACATTGTAAATCTAATTTTTATAAATTATAATAACTTGTTGAACACATTATTGAACAACTTCAAGATCATCTTTTCACTTGTAGCATTTGAATAAATTTTGCAAAAAAAAATTTATGTTAAAGTTTGAATCTCCTAAAATTTCATGCCAAACATAATAAAATTAAACTTTTTCATCTTCATAAATAAAGTCTTGAAGTGGTTTGGTAGTTAAGACCTTAGGGGTGTTTGCATGTTATGGTTTAAACAAAAAACTATAACACTTTGACAATTTTTAGGGCAACCAAAGTTTGATGTATAATATTAATTATAGAAGGTTTAGTTATAAAAATATGTAATCAATGATGGAACACATCCTAATGTATCATTCTATTAAAAAGTCGATGCATATAAGAATGATGCAATTGTCCTTTGGAGTACATTTTCAATTTGCATGGTTCCGTAACAAAACTACATTTTTCAAAAAAGGACTAAGAAGTATTATTTACACATGGAATTTTTCAACAAAATTTTACACATTTAAATATGAAAGTATATAAAAAAAATCTTCCATAATCTTTCACATAATTTGGTAAAGTACTTGGAAATCCATCAACATTGAAACATATTCTATTTAGTAGTACATTATAGGAATATAAACATCCTTTTTTGCAATTTGTTTTGGGGTCATTTCCATAAGTGGTCTATAGATGTGCATAGTTTTAATTTAAACAAATGGATTGGATTAGGTGGACTTTTTAAAAACCCTAGCCCAAACCATTATTGATGTAAATGTAAAGGTTCAATATTATGTGTACTACTCGACAAACATAGTGAATATGATCATTCATCCATGTTGTCATGACTGTCTGATTCATGCTCTAAGTAAATGAGAACTTCCAAGGTAGTCATTGATGGCCAAGAGAAGGGCAAATTAAGCTGATGCGAATTGAACTATTTTTGGGAGCAAGAGAAACAAGAAATTTATGTGCAAGTGGGACCAAAGTGGATTTGTGATGCAAGTGTTTTGGCATAGTAGCTGGAAGGATAAAACACTATAGGGCTTCGAGCGGGATGAATGTTTCTTGGAGGCAAAGAGCAACAACTTTTCATCTAGTGTGTTACAACAAAGTTTTGAACTTTGCAAGAGCATGCTTCAATTTTGATGGTATGTTATCTTGAACAAATGTCACACCATGTGTTTTTTGAAAATCTTGTAACTTGTCGATAAACATTCTATGTGTAGTGAACCAAATTGAGGTATGTGCATTCTTGCCATTTTACAACACATCAAAACTTTTAGGTTTCTAGAAATGTTATATCACCTTGATGGGAAACTCTAAGAACCAACAAAGAAAAGCTACGTTAAGTCAACTAGGTCTTGTAAGAAGAGTAATAGAATCTGCTTTAAATGAAATTGCATTACAAAAAAGAAGAGAAAAGGGAAAAGTAAGGCAACAATGATTTAGGGAGAAGGCAAGGAACTTGGCTATAGTTGCAGTAAATTTAACATCCTCTTGTGGAATGACACCAAAAAAAATACACATGGTCTATGGAAAGTGTATAGCTTAGTGCAAAGCTTGCAACTTTCATAAATTATAAGCTTGGGACTTTTCCTTCTGAACTTAGTAGACAATTGGTCATGGAGAAGTTGTTGGGTAGCAAGATGATAAAACCCAATCTCCCAAATTATTATCTTCCTCTTATTGAAGCAAAGGTTAAACATGTCCTTGTCCAAGGGTTGAAAATTGAACTTGACTATGTGAAAGGCGTGTAATCCAAGGAAAAATTAACATGCAAGGGTACTTTGCTTAATGTTGTGGTTAGTAGAAAAGTTGGTGGTATTAGGGCATTAGGCAAAATGCTTAATACAAATCCAATGAACATTTTTGTTGCTATACAAAGACAAAATCATGTTGAAGCATCTGGTTCATCATAGTGGGCTCTCTTTATTCGAAAAGAATGGGTAGATTGTCTTGATGAAATCACTATTTCATACATGATAGATTGGTGGAGAAGTCAAGCAAGGATCAATCCTAATAGGATTGATGTCACAAGGAAACACATTGCTACTAAAGTGTATGAAGAACATGCCACACATCTATTGCTTGAAACCCAAGTGAGAAATACATAATCCTTTTCGTTCAATTAATCTTTGAAAATTGCACCAAAATGTTTGTGAATTTTTCTAGATTGTAGGAATGTGCAATGACCATGATGAATTTCTTTAAAGAAAAGGAATTTTTAATGTAGGTAGTATTAGTAATGTGAATCCTTTGATCTTCGCAAAGTACCCAAAGCAAATTAACTAATTTTTATCTCCATCAAATGCACTATATGTGAATTCTTGTAATTTTTGTTCTTTAATTTGTAGACTTCCAAATATAATGTGCATTGAGCTTTATAGACCATAAAATGTGATTAATTTGAATCTTCTTTTTATTTTGGACTTTGCATATGTTTGAATTTTTTTTGTCGTTGTTGTATGTACTTGAATATAAGTAAACTCTACAATGAATGTTAGAGCTACTATATGTTATCTCACTTCTTCTATGCTGTTTTTGCATATTTTAAAATACAATGAGCAATGTCATTCCAACTTTTTACAATTTGTGTAAAGTGACAAAGGTGTAATATATAAATATTATAGTCTAAAGTGTGTTTTTTGTTTTGTTGTAAGTACAATGTGCATTTTTTCTACAACATTGTACATTATGTGTAGACCATGTGTGACCTTAAGGCTAGGTACTATATGTAGTACCAATATACATAATGTATTGTATTTATGAAAATTTAAGAATGTATGTGTATTCTTTGCATATTATTATATGCATTTTGAATATCATGTTTACTCATTGTAGTGCATGTATACATACATGGTAGATTTTATTTTCATAATGAATAATTTGTAATAGGTTTGTATTTTTTTGGATTTAAATGTGCATTTTCAATAATATTTGTAAAGTAAATACATTAGTAATGTGTACTAATGATGTGAATTGGACTGCAATCTACCTTTTTTCTCTGATTTCAAGCATCCCACTCATAATGCAAAATCAAGCAATGTGCATTACAGAAGTTAAAGCAGTACTATGTCAAACCTCTAAAAGACAAAAACATTTGTTGTTATAAATGCAATGTTGAGTTGGATATGTTGAAGGTTGGTTTAAACTTTCTGAAGGATCCAAAGAAAGGAATGCATGAGTAGCTAGGATGTCATTGCCATTGCAATGTTTGTTCTTCTATTAGTGAATCTAAAAATGTAATGTGTTCAACTCCAAGTAAGGTTTATAAAGGCATCACCCAACTCTAGCAATATTTTGTATTTGGGAAAGGTGAATAATAAAATTGGCACAAACGTGAATGCCTCCTAGGCGAGTGCCACAATTATGGAGTTGATAAACCACCTTTATGTCCGAATGAAGTAGTAGGCAATTTTGATTATAAAATATCTTGGAGATGCTTTGAAATTGGTGTTGTTAAACAATCTAAAGATGGGCAACCAAGGAAAAGAATTAGAGAAGTTTTCAAAGAAACCTCTACAACAAAATTTCTAACCTACATGAACCCAATTTGTAGAAATTTATTAAACACAACTTTATGGTTCGTTGGCAAGATACCCAATGTAGGCTAGCCATGTTAGACCTACCTAAAGATGTGGTATTGTCTCACATAAAATTTGCAAAAAACTATTATACATTCCAAATTAAGAATGAAATTTAATCTATGCACTACGACATTCATTCCAAGTAATAATCTTGGTCCACATTATGTACATGCTTAACCCCACCTATAGTAAGACTAACGGTCAACCGAGTGCAAACATGATAACATGAGCCACACTTGCTGGCCTTTTGATCGCTTGTGTGATTATTTTGTGGGAAATATTTTTGGAATATTCTTGAAACAATCTTCGAAAAAATCTTTTTAATTTTTTTTATAAAAAATCACTCTATTTTATTAAGGTCATGTTAAAAATTTGGATAAAAAATTTCATTTTCAAAATAAATCATATCCATTTACAAGTCCTTTTATTGTTTAAAAATAAGCATTGCAATGCTTAATGAATGTTTTTGTTTATTTTTTACTCATTGGATTAATTTCGATTTAATTCACATGTTCCCATGATATTAAGAATACAAATATATTTTTAAAAATTACAATTTCAACATCAAATTAAATTACAACTTTAAAACATGAAAAAACCAAGCAAGCATTACACTTGTTATTGTATGTGTTATTGTGACTACACCCAGCTTATAATGATCAAAGAATCTCATTTTTATGTGGACGACAACAAGGAGCATGACACATTTTTTGTACAACATTGTTTGTTGCTACATTGGGAATGGTCTGCAGGCCAAGGTGTAAAGCCTCAAGAACATTGGGTGTTCTTTGATAGTTGTGCTAGCTAGTTCAAAGGCACCAAGTGCATGTTTTTTGTGGCTAGGTATCCCGATTTGACAAGAGGTTGCAAAATGAGATGGAGATTCTTTGGCATAAGCCATGGAAAAGGTAAGTGGAAGTTAAATAATTGTTCAAAATTTTGTGTGTTTTTATTTGAACTGAATTTTTTTATATTGATCATTTTTTAAAACCCATTTCCCACTACTAATTCCATAATGGAAATCTTGCAAGAGAGTAGGATGGGGAAAAAGTTGTCTCGAAAAGAATATTAAAATGAAAAAAATTGCAAAATCCTAAAAGAATACTACAATTTGCTATAGAGGTGGTTTCTTTCCTTGATGATACTTGAATTCCTACTTCTTACTCCCAAACTAAATCGGACATTTTTGGGAAGTTTTGGCACATTACCACTGATGATGTAGATAGGTCAAACCCTCATGGATGTGACAATATCCCTAGATCTTCAAATTTCCACTCCATTTACTTAGTATTTATTGTCGATCCTACATTGTTGATGGCACGAGATCTTACATGTTTCTATCCTCCTTGTGTGATGGAAGAGTGGGAAACATGTCAAAATAGGTTTCATGTTCTCTCGTGGTGGTTGATTAGACTCAAACCTAGCAACACCAGGTTGGTGAAAGAACAAATGCAAGAGGTTGAAGAGCAAGAAGAGTGGGAGTTTGGAGGAAATTCTGAAATACTTTATAATATGATACAGATTGGAAACAATTTTGTAGTTCCAACTATTGAAGGGAATGTTGAAGGAGTTGATTTTTATAACCTGCAATGTCAATGACCAAAACACATGGTTAGTGAAAAATTTTCTTGTGTTTGGGGTTGTAAATTTGAAGTGGGTGATTATGTAGTGGCTCAAACTTATTACCGTAAATGGGGGAAGAGTAATCAATCCTATGTTTATTTAGAACACTCCAACATAACATATATAGATGTTCATTTGGTCCAAGTTATTACGTTCCCCATGACACCACAAGATCATCAAGTCAAAGGAGATGATCCAATTTACAAATTGTTTTAGAACATGAAGTTATGATATACTCTACATTGAAAGAGGACGACTACGTGTCTATAATGTTATTAACTACTATAAATTGGGTTTATAGGCTCTTTTGTTTCTTGTTAATTTCTAATCTAGTTCAAGGCCTTTTGCTTTGATCATGGGTCATCCATGGGGCCTCTGGAGATGTCACAACCTCAAATGCATTATTATTTCCTATTCTTGATTATATTATAAATATATCGACTTAGTAAAGTCTACATAAATTGATCCAATAGCTAAAGGTATAACCAATTGTGGGAATTGGTGTGTTAGCATTGATATTGAAGGATTGTGGTGGCAGGATAAGCTTCATTCAAATAATTGTTCTTGAAAGCTTGGTCAATTGTATTTAATTCATGAGTCATCAAGTTCCTCAACCCAATTTCTTAGATTTGTTAATTATAAAACACATTTGGAAGGATTGATTTTCACTTTAAATATGGTTGCAATACCCATGGCTTTGACTGCATACATATAATTAGTTCTTCAAACAAAATTTTGCAAGTTGTAAAAAACATGACAATTGTATGTTACATACATTTTGCAAATATTTTCGACCCACTATAATGCATGCATACATACATAGTTTGAATACTTTGTAGTAGGGTTGTGTAGATTTTATGTACTTTTACAAAAAAAATTGAACTTTTCAATTGACAAAGATCGTGACTTTGTTGCATCATAAAGTGTTATAATACATGATTTAATAAAAATATATTGACATCATTGACATGAAAACCATGAAGAAGAGCTTTTTGGAAGTAAGACTAGGGTCAAATTAAAACAAAGGAGGTGTAGGTTTTGAGCATCCATAGATGCCCAATAGTTAGACTTATATTTTTTGAATTGTTTTTTAAATGTATGGAAATAATTTTAAGTTCATGTGTGAAAGTATTAGCTTTAAAATGTTTTATTGGGTCCTATGTTTTGACATTCTAGTATTGCATAAGTGCCTTTCACACACTTCACACAAATACTTGTGACACATGGAGTTTGCAAAAAATGGATGTTCTAAAATGTAGCAATATTCACATTCCATGGAGGGTTGGCACTTTATGTACTACAAATTTGAGCTTGTATTTTGCATGTGTAATTAGATTTCAATCTAGTAGATATCCTAATTCAACACAATTGTTCAATGAAATATGCACCATCTTGAATATGTTTTAATTTTAGTACTTTGTTAAAAAAATACTAAAGAAATATTCTTTTGCTGTATTTGACAAAATTGTACAAAAGTTCGTAATGGTACAATGGGTACATGTATTTTCAATTGAGCTACAAGGCTAGTACTTCAACCTCATATACCAAGTTTTTGCCATTAATTAACTTGAAGATGTTCAAATTCAAGATGTTAGATTGCCACATTAAAAAAATGGGTTATTAGGAAGCCCAAATGCACCCCCTAGAACATGAAAGTTCTTTCTATCATATATTTACCACCAATCATTACTTGGGTTTTTTTGTAGCACAAATTAATCAATTTTTGCATTAGTTTCAAATATTAGATATGAAATATTTGCAAAACCATACAAGACCAAATGTACATCCAAGCTTCAATAAAAAAAAATGTAAAAGTTGTGGGGAATCAAACAAAAACATAAAAAATAGAACCATTTGTGGAAGCAAAAAATTACATCAAAGTTGAGTTTATCCTTTCATTTGAGGTTGCAAGTGGAAGCTGCAATAGGAGATAATGAGTTTTTTCAAAAAAAATAAAAATTACACAACTGTGTCAATACACTAAACAACACCCCAAAAAATAAGGAACCAAAATTTGCAACAACCACAACTTTACAAATCCTAGGTTATCAAAAATAACATTTATGTACAAGTTTGAACTAGGTGAATAATGTCACAAATTCCTTGTAAAAAAATCCAAGATGAAATGCTTGTAAAAAAAGGAAGTTCATTTCCTTCTTATATATGGAGGAAGTTCAATTCCTATTTGCCTTTATAATTTGCATCACCACAAAGGCAAGAAAAAATTACAACTGGATGTTCTTAGTCAATGAAGTTGATTCCATAATCCTGTTAAGTCCAAGTGGAAAATATTAAATTACTAGTGGGCATAAACAAGGTACTCTATACATAAAACACAAAGCTCAAATTGATGGACAAGTTTTAATTGAATTGCTAGTGGTAGAAGTAGGACCTCTCCATGTAAGCTCTTCCATGGCACTTTTTTTTTGGAATGTGAAAAATGCCACCTACACAAATACACATACATTAATCTCAACCTAAAATGTAGTGACACAAATGAATGTAACAAAAGAAGGGAATGAAGAAACATACGTGGTATATGTGCTTAACATTATTTTCAATTTGAACAGGGATGTCGAACAAGTTTGCATTGTGGCATTGATGGTTTAGAATTCTGGAAATATTGTTGTACACAATTCCATCCAAACATAAAGCCCCTTCATCATCCAGTAGGTTCTCCATGGTTCATCAACATCCAAAACAATGATGTATGGTAGTCTTTTGCAATCTTCATACACCTTGTTGCAAGAAGTCATTTTTGCATTTGTCATAATCTCATGAACAAATTCAAACACAAAAGAACCATCTGCAAAGTCCTCCATTGTTTGGATGCCCCATCCTTTTCTAGATGCAGTCATAAACACCTAGCCAAAATTGAAACCAATGAAACCATGAAACTCTGATATATATTTAACTTTGATTTCAACATACAAATGTTTATAACAATATAAACAAAGACAAAAATGAGATAAAAAACCAATTCATATATGAAACATGAATTATGTGAAAGATGAAATAGATAACTTGTAGTTTGTGATTGATCCCTCTTTGCATAACTCTATTCACACAATCTTTAGAACAACCACATTTTCTAGAACATTTTTTAAAGAAGCTTTGATATTTCTAAACCTATGATTTCAAATGATCAACACCCCATGGTAGGCTTCATCTGTTCTAGTAATCACAACATGTTACATGCAACATGCTAACATTATAAACATATAGTTGATCAAAACAACAAACATGTACCTTCTTCAAAAATCTTGGGCGCAAATGCCCACACTCAAAATAAATATGTTGGCCTCCACTTTTGCATGCACAATGGGATCCAAGCAGTTTAAGTTAGTGTGGTTTGCAACAAGCTCTTGATCAATTGAAAATTTAGTTTCCAAGTTTAAATGTGCATTATAATGAACAATGGGCTTTGTGATGTACATAAAGCTAGAAGCAAGTGAAACATTTGTCCTATCATTGACCCAAGGTATAGGTATTCCTTATGCCCACTTGAAATGTCTTGGCAAAACTCATGCAAGTCCTCACCCTTCCAAACAACTACACTACAATTTAAACCACAATTAAAATTATCATTTTCCAATATTCCTTTCTTACATATCGATGAAAACCATGAAAACAAAATAGATGTGAAAATAAATTGTGGCGTGGCACCCCACAATGATTATAAAAAACAGGTTTAGGCAAAGTGAAAACTTAATGCCCATACATATCAATGCAAACCCTATGGAGTTTACACTTTCAAACTTATGTTATTTACCAAATGTGAATTATTTCTTGCCCTTCTTCACAAGCTTTGTTTGTACTTGTGTACTTACAACCTTCTTTTTTGAACCATGCTTTGTACATCTAGTCTTAGGACTTTGAGATATTCTTGTGATTCTTGGCTCAAACTTATGCTTGTGGTCATTGAAATCATCCACAAAAGTGGCCAATTGACGGGTTAGAGCCTTAGGTGCATTAGAATTAGAGGATTTGCTGACATTTTTTGGTGGCAGATTAATATGCCACGTGTCCTTATGAATGACAACTTTTTTCTAAGCTATTAACCTTGGCAACTTCAAAGTACATTTGGATGGGGTCTTTTGATTTTCAACTCTTGTTGGGATCTCCTACCCTTTCTTAAGTAGTGTAACTTCCATTGACTATACCTTATTTGTAGAGGGAACAAGCTTTGTTCACTTCATTGGGAATCAGATTAAGTACCTCCAATTGAAGTACGAGTCTCAACATTGTGCTTTCTTTTTGGTGTCCCTTTAATAACATTCTTCTCATGGATTGAAGCAACTAGAGGATCTTCATGGACTTCTTTTGAGTTTTCATGAGATATATCTTGTGATCCATTCAATTCTTGACCAAGACTATCAATCTTTTCACTTGAAACCAAAACATCCTCACCCAATTCAGCCTTTGGCAAACCTACACACTTTTCATCCCCATCATTGTCCTTTAGCAAGTCCTTATTAACAAAGTGATTTTTAACCACACTTTGTTTACATTGTTTCATTTCAGTAGAAGGGTTATACATGCATGAACCTACCTTCTTCTCCTGAAATGACTCCTTAACTTGGCTAGTTTCACCCACGCTGAGGGTCCTAGTATAGTGCATGTAAAAGTTGGTTCCATAAATGTCTTCATAAAAGACCCTGCACAATAAAACACGATATACAACATTGCTCAACTTATAAAACAACAATGTTTACATGTACCATACATAAGATATGTATATCGCTCCACAAATGTAACATTACCTACTTCAAATATGTTTAATACTTCAAATATGCAAATTACCCCTACATAAAATGTGCATAATATGGTAGTAGTATACAATGTACATTATAGTACAATAAAGAAAATACAAGTATAGGGTCCAACCAAACTATTACGAACCACACATGCCCCTTTAGACCATTACTTTATTCTTAGAATTTTTTTAATATGTCTTTCAAAAAAATAATAAAAATCTTTAAATTTATCTTAATATTATTATGTTAAGGTGTTATTAAAAAATATCCCAAAATGTATCATTAAAAATTATTTTCAAATTGTGTTTTAATGTTAGAACTATTTTTAAGCAGTGGTTACAGGAGGTTGAAGTCCTTATATTTATTTTTCACTCATTAAATTGATTCCAAATTTTTATGACATGTACATAATGTACTCACAATAAAATTTTATAAAAAATTATTCTATTTATTATTATTATTATTATTATTATTATTTTATAATCCAAAGTACAAAAAATAAAACAATGATTATGATTATTAATAGTACATGTTAGTATGACTACACATTATATGAACATTTGGAAAGCAATAACAACATAAAATGTATTAAAATATCAGTAAATGCAAAAACAACATAAAGAATAACTAAAAATTTGTTAAAAGTATGAACAATTACAAAAACAACATAAAAATCATGTGTTAGTTCAATATGAACACTTGTAAATACAACATAAAGAAAAAAAAACAATGTGTTAGAAGTGACTACAATTGCCAAAAAAACATTAAGAATAACATTTGCAAGTATGAACAACAAACTTTGATATTGGTCTCTATGAAATAACATGGTACACATGGTGATAGATATGTTCAATAGATACATTGAAGGTAAGTTGATGGTGTATAAATTCATACACTATACATCAATGTAATCAACTCAAAACTTGAACTTGTACATGTTCTTATCTATAAACACAAGATATATTAGACAACAAACAACAACTATAAAAGGAACCATGAGTGTAGGCAATATGCAAATTACATTAAGTTTAGAATTTTTATTTTCTTGTTAATGTAATAGAGTGTATCCGAGCGCATACCTATGTAGCAAATGCATAAAATGGAAAATATAACAACAAATGTATCCACTACCAAAACATATGAAGCAAAGCACCACAACAAATGAAATAGCCTCAACAAACCTCCACATCAGAATGCAGTATTCCACTAATGCAACAAATATAGTAACATCAACAAAAAATGACTTGATCACAAGGGAATGTAAGAAAAATAGAGAACTCACCAACATTGGGACAATCTACCAATGCAGTTTGCTTATGCAAATTGAGATGTTGAAACTGTGCCTTTTCACAACCTTAAGATACTTCTTTTTCTAGTAGCTATTTGTCAAATTCTTTGAAACCAAAGCTTTTGTACCACTCGAGGGACATATATGTCCTACAATTAATATTTTCACATTTGCTACTTTGCTTGAAGTGTATCAAAACACACCACGAATGATATATTTGTCTACACAAAAAAACTATGATATCATTGTGTGGGAATCCACACAAACAAGCAACACATGGTGCAATCTTTAGGAAACTAAGCCCAATGTCAAACTTCATATTTGGGTTGCACAAGGGATGAAGGTGCATTGTTGATCCATTGCCCTTTTTTATGAAAGCAACATGTTGCTCCCCCAAAGAAGTGTATTGCAAGTCGCAAAACACCCTTCTTTGATTTAACTCTCTAAGCTCTATTTCCTTAAGGTTCAATTCAACCCCCAATTTTTTGGATTATGTTTCATGCTTGATAGTTAGGTTCTAAAAACATTTTTCTTGGATTCTTTGAGCTATCAATGCATCTAACTCCAACTTAAGCTCTTCATTGATCAATTTAGGTGATGATACCTCTACCAATTGGGCCAATTGATTTAGTTGCTATAAATCACATGCACTTTCAATAGCAAAGTTGAAACAAGGAGTTCATTCATGTTGTCGATCCTCAACCTTTAAGACCTTGTCTTCTCCTTTTCCTCCATCAAAGAAACATGTATTAATTCTTTTAACATTTAGAGAATTCACAATTGGTCAACCAACTTTTATTTCTCCTTTTGTGTTTATTCAAATCTACTTAAAGCTTCTAGCTCCATAGAAACAAGTTGCAGCAACTAAACCACCTCACCTTATAACTTCAAAGTCCATTTTTTTGAAGCTTCTTGTTGTTCAAGTACGTACAAGTTCGTTGGAGTTTGAAGCTTTGTGTCATTGGCCTCAAAAATCTTCCTCGACTTGTGATTCATGTTTCAACCAAAGGACTTTGCCAACTTTCATCAAGTCCTTTCTTTGAAGTTCCATGTTGCTCATTAGCATAAAGTACTTTGAACGTTGATTGGTGTCGGTTTCTTCAACGAATGTAGCTCAACTTATTACTTTATTGAGCTTCTTTGCAACAATGCCTAATGCAAATTCCTTTGCAATCAATTTTGAATAATGCATTTATGCTTTCCCATAGCATAGAGGCCAAATCTTTTCCACCTTCACCTTGATGTCAAGATCTTGGCATTTTGTGTACCAAAACCCTAATCGTGGGAGTCACCTTGCTAAAGGTCTAAACAAGTTTCTCCATAGGTAGGTCACAACCAGCCTTCAATCTAAGAGGGTTTAAGCTTGAACCGTTAAACCCAATTTTCATGAAATATGTGAAATCCCTTTTCGGTGGGGGTTTTTTAAGCCTCTCCATTTGAACTTCTATCTCTACAATGGGGTCTTTCGATTTAGTGATAGAGTCTGAATGCTTTGTGTGAAATGTGTATTTGCTTTCATTATACCTTGCCTCACTAACTTC
>Ga0209208_10001141_pt1 | contig 36974 bp, 20 predicted proteins | sample S1TSphfallax_3_FD_187694 | JGI IMG/M metagenome (GOLD analysis project Ga0209208, IMG submission 187694) | Host-associated microbial communities from peat moss isolated from Minnesota, USA - S1T2_Fd - Sphagnum fallax MG (SPAdes) (version 2) | ecosystem: Host-associated > Plants > Peat moss >...
TATTGACCATATATGAAGATAAAAAAGTTAAAAGAATCCTTTGTATATTTTGGCTACCTGCTGGAACTTGTTGGAAAAATCTGATGATTTAGAATATATATATTTGGAAACCTAGCAAATTATGATTTATTTTTTCCACAAAAAATCCTTTGGATGTGTTCAAATTATACTTTTCAGGTCAAAAAAATGCAAAAATTTGCCCTAAAAACAAAACAGTGCTAGTGTTATTCCTTGATGATTTTCCATTCTTTTTTCTCCTCCCTTCTTTGGGAACACTGATCATCTGTTTCTTAGAGCCCGACCTTCATCGTGGAGTGGATTGCTGTATGGGTTTGTAATGTAAACTACCATGAGATGATAAGGTTCAACAGCCAAGTGTCCAAATCAACTTCTTTTTAGGTTACCAGGCCGTCTCAGTACTTCAGAGTTTTTAGGGTTCAGCACATAGGATTCTCAGTTATTTCATCTCTTATTTTCAATCCATATATCATGTCCATTATCTTTTTATTTGTTTCATAAGATATCTTGAGATTATTCAAGAGTGGAGCTATGACCCACAATTTGAACTACATTTAATTATGCTTTCACTAGTTTTTAATTACAAAAATTCCTCCAATGAAATGTAAGCAATAGTTGGGTGGTGACACCCTCTGTATGTGCAAGGCAAGAAACAAAGCAACTTGCTAAATGACTTGTACCATTTTTTGTAAAATGTAAATAACACGAGCCAATTTTCACATTTTCATTACTCCAATTTGAAACTTTTAAATTACCCATCTACAAGGATTACAGAATTTCATTTAGTTCATCAAAAAACCTCATGGAGTTTCTGAAATTTCTCTTCATATGATGTTCTAATTATTTTATGCTGAACCTGACAAGGTAGGGTAGTGCCATCTGGATGCCAAACTAACATAATCTCTCTTCCCTTTCATAAAAGGCTGGATAGCAAAAATACACACTACCTTTTACATACTATCAAATGGTCAAGCCTTTGCCCATTACATTCGGTAAGGCACCAAGTGAACTTGTTAGGGCTGAGCCAAGCAATACACCCAACATGATGGGCAATGGCAAGGCCATTCCATGACATTGAGGCATGGGGTGGAAAATTCAAGGCTTGACAAATTCATGTCCAGACACATTTTGCTCACTATTATTACAAGTGTATTTGCAACAGAAAGTGGTGATGCAGACTGCCTGTGATGTAGTTGCTTGCAACCATAATTCTACAAAAGATTCAAAAAATTGTGGAGGGCAGGAGTCGTTGACTGCTTACTTGTAGTGCAACGACAATGCATGGGCAGGTACAAAATACATTGCAATTACTTTTCACAAACGTCAGCTAATTTGAGGGAGGGAGGCAGAACCTGTCAAGTTTGTAGGGTCTGTAAGTTGGCCCTATCAAAAGCTTGAAGAGAATGGGGCAAACTTGTTGAACTCCACATCTCCACCTTCAAATTTCTGTTTCATTTGCAAACAAAGCAATGAACTGCTCAGATGCTCATGTTCATCTGTCTATCCATTGTAGAGAACCTGGTGGCCGAGCACATGAAGTCTGGACACCCATACACAATTTACAGATACCAAGAACCATTTTGGTGGGTCTACTTCATGTTGTTCACATAACTCTATATAATTTGACAATGTGGCTATACCTCCATTGTCCCTTACTCCATAACTGGCAAACTCCTCCAAAGTTTGAAAAATAAAGAGCACTTCCATTAGATCAGAAGAAAGCAACGGACCAGGCAGGCTTGAAGTCAGGGAGATGAATGGCCACATACATGCCCTGCCTCTAGCAGACAAGTATGAGATTGCAGAGACAAGACTCCAATATAAAGGTGAACGCTATTTCATTTCCAGCAAAACTGAAGTGAATAGAACAAGAGTTAACAGGGTCATAACCCTGCAAGTGTATTTCACAAAGTATGAGACCATCACCTCTGTCACACATCACAGTGACCAGCTGCAATTACTCCCCCCAGTGGCTTCATCAGCTCCTGGATGTGGTTGTACTAATCTGCTCAAGATTTGAGGCAAACAACAAAACCCTAAACCTATTCTCTTGAGTTCCTGTCTCTGGCATAGTAGCTTTTTTCCAAATTGGAGATGCAGGCAAGTAAGGGAGTTCAAAATGGTGTGGCAAGATCAAACAAACCAGAGATTGGAGATCACAGTTTGAACGAAATGCACTTTGTCAATCTTAGAGGGGGAGGTGGGCACAATCGATGAGCACCAAATTTACATCAACAGCTGATGGTGAGATTGATGACGCCCTTTCTCCCTGATCCAGGTGTTACTCCACTAGGCAAATAGATGCTGGCCTTTCAAATATCACAGAAGAACAGCTTTACCCTTATTGGAGTTACTGCTTCTCTAGGCAAGAAGAAATTGCATACATCAAAACCTAACAATGTCGACTGCAACAAAGGAAATGCTGCTCAGAAGACCCAATGCCTCAACATGAACCCTACAACATCCTTTGCCCATTTTCCACCCACCAGGACTTGTCCTCCACTATTTGCATGTTGCACTGACAGAATGACATGTATGCCCTCCTCCATCTACTGCTGGAATCCGTGGATCTTAAGAGGAACATACAGTTATAGATCACAGAAACAAAAGCTCACAACAATCTACATTAGCAATACCTGTTTCCACCAAATTCAATATTTGTAAGATACACATTCAAATCCCTTTCACTTCAAAAAGACTTCATACAGTCAGGAGCAGATTCGATGTGAGGGAGGAGAAGTCTAGTTCGTCGAGAATACAAAAGTTCCAGCACAGTCAACAGACAAGTGAGAAGGATTCTCAGAGGGTTTTCACCGAACCGATCGAGATGCATTTTGTCTGCAATGAGGACTTCTTCTGACATTAAGATATTGACAAGGAGATATTACAAGAAGGTAATCTATTTATCAAGCTGGCCATAAAAAATGCCCTCAATCAAGACTTCCTTAGGAGCTTTGGATCCCAAGTCGGTGTCAGAAGGCTGCAAACTTTTGAACACTCCTCCAATCTCGCCTGTCTCAGGGTTGCTCTGCACTATCTTGAAGGTTATGTTGCCTTCTAACGCTGCTGTGTTCTTCTGGTTCTCCTTCAGTAGTTCCTCTTCGTCTCCCGCACCTCCTGCGGGCAAAGCCACGGCGTTGTCATATCCAGTGGAGCCACCTCTGCCCTTGGGGTCCAGGAAGGATGATCCTCTGTACGAAGGAACCAGATACTTCCCACCGAACGCTTCGGGTTTGCCTGTCGCCTCAAGCTCCTTGATGGTGAAAAGAAACGGAACTCTCTCTCCTCCTGGAAGCTGCACGGTGGTTGCGGCGTAGTCGATTCCGTCAACCTCCTTGAACTTCACAGAACCATCAGATCCGACGGTGAACGGTCCTTCAATCTCATCAAGAGTGTATGTCAGGCGTGTCATGAGCTTCGTGTTCTGGAACTCCTTTTCCCCGGACTTGAATGGCGACTCCGCCTTGACTTGGAACTTCGTTGGCTCCAAGCACAGCTTCTTGATCTGGTAGTTACCCGCCGGGAACTTGAATCCGTCTACAGCAGGACTAGCCAGTGCGGGACACTGGTTTGCAGTTCCCGACCCCTTGACTTCATTGTACGTTAACGAATTGATCTCCTCGAACGTCAATCTCTTAGGCGTCCCTTCCGCTTGTGCAGCGGAGGCAACGAGAGCAGCTGTGGCGAGTGCAACAGCCGCAGCTTTTCCAGCAACAGACGCCTTGGTAACCAAGGAGCGCACGTCGTCAGCAAGCGAGCACGACACTTTACTAGCGCCATGATTCCGGACACCGAAAACAGAGTTCACAGACGCAGGTCTCAAGTCCGCACCACTACGGCTCTTCTCCAGCGACGGTTGTACCAAGCAGCTGACAGTCACCTTGCATCCTGCAGCAACGGAAGTCGCCATGATCACAACGCAAACGCAACCGCAAACAAGCACAAATGCCACAAGCAAGCAAGCAAGCGAGCGAACAGGAAAAACACTCGACGCTGCGCAGACAAAGTAGAGAGAAGCGGGCACACACGCGGGTGCAAGAGGACCAAACCACGCGACGCTCATTGGTACACGGAGATCTCCTCATTATCCGAACGCATCTTCCGCCGTCCATATTACAGCGCTTCATCCACTTCTTGTTCGACGCTCCGGATCTGACCCACTCCGACCTCCTTCCTGCCACCATTTTCACACCCCCTGTGGGCCAGGGTTTCTTTTCTTTTCTTTTCTTTTCTTTTTTGGCGAAATGTTTTTCACAATGCCGAAAATTTATTGTTTTTTGAGTTTTTCAGTCGCCAAATTTCGAAAAAAATTCAATTCGCCAGATTCTATCGTAAATTCCAGCAGGTATCCAGAATATATATACAAGGAAGCTAGATTTTTTTTTCACCTACATATTTTCTTATCGCCAAATCTGGCTAAATCATCTTAGGATGATTGCCACTTCAGCTATATCACAATTTTATTTTTATTTAAAAAAAACTGCAGTGTTATTTGATTAACCCTGTCTGCAATATCAGCATTTCTATTACTGGCGAAATTTCCGCGAAAAACGAAATTCAAATCGAAATGGGGGGGGGGATTTTCGAAAACAATTGCTAAAATTTCGGAAAAACACTGCCAATTTTTTCGAAACCATGAAATCGGAAAGAAAAAAGGGAATAAATAAATAAGTAAATTATTTATTTATTTATAATCCTGCTGGTCTCAATCGCCAGAAGTGAGAAATTTTTTTTTTGTCAGGATTTTTATTATATTTGGATTTCATTGTGTAGCGATAAATATAGAAGGTTGGTTAGAGATTTTTACTTCATATCTGGTTTGATAGCCAGTTTAGTGGACCATTACACCAAAATTTTGATATAAAAATTATTAGCTCCACCATTGTTTTTTTTGGGACGAATTTCACTTTTTTCCTCACCTGAAAAATATGATTTCAACTTTCAACACATAAAAAACTGGCCTTAATTTGTCATATATATAATTGGCAGATTTCTACAACAAGTTCCAACATATAGCCAAAGTAGAAAAGGGTTCTTAAATTTTTTTACTTTCATATTTGGTTTATAGCCAAATTTGGTTAAATCTTCTTGTGGATATCACTAGTTTGGCTACATCACAAAAGGGGGGGGGGGAGAAAAATGCCACAATTTCCACCTATACAAAAGATTTTTCATGAAAAAGTTTGCCCAAATTCGCTAGATTTTGCAAAAACATTTCCAAATTGCTATTTTTTTTAATACATTCCTCTCAATAGCTAAAAATATAGAAGGATCCTTGTTTTTTAAAATTCACATGTCTAGAGCCTAATTTGTCTAATTTTTCTTCTAAATGATTGCCACTTTGGGTATAACACAAATTTGGGAAATAAAAATCGAATATGAAATTAATTCATAAATATGTTTTTATGTAAATGTACACTAATAATTTTTGTAAATGTTATTTAAAACGTAGGACCCTTTGTTTTCCAATACAACTATATCATATTAATTGATTTTTAAAATCCACTTTAAATTTGTAGATTGATAAAAAGAACATTTAACTCAACTATATTTTGAATGAAAGAACATTTTATAACCTAAAAGAATCATAATAATTAACATTATCATAACATTATATATTGTTGAATATTTGTGTATCATTTAATATAAACTTCATAATTTTAAAACAAATCGAAAATTTTCATGAAGAACATTGTTGATTATTCATTACATGGTTTTCTTGTTCTAAGTGCAAAATTTCATGAACAAATGATCATTAAAATTACAATTTATTAGCCCCTTTTTAAATTGTAATGTTCCAACAAACTTTTGCAAGTTCAAAATATATTTCAATTGACAATTGAATTGTTAATTTATCTTGACCATTATGTTAGGTGATGCTTCGGTGGTAGAATATTAACCTTGAAATAACCTCACCCTTGGTTTGTAAGGTGTAATGTTTCACATAACATAATCCCAAAATAACACTTTTTTATGAACGATTTTTTCATGTATTTTTTGAATAGTCAAATGTAACAAGCATTTCCAATGGAGAGGGAAGTTGATAATGAGGGAATTGGTGCACATGTATTGAAAAAACAATAATTAACATTTAAAAATATATATACTTTATTGAAAGATTGGAGTTCTTAAAAGTTTCCTTCATTTGTTAGATTGCACAAATAAATCACTAGTAGCCAATTGGAAGATGTGGGATTCATTTACAAAGCTCAATTTTCTTGTTCATAACTTAATATTTCCTTTGAATTATGAACTTTGCAAAATGAAAATTGTCCAAATAATATATAAGTGTCCTCAAAAATGCCCCCAAACTAAAAAGACAATCCAAATGCAAGGACATTTTTTCAACCAAAAGAAAAATCTCAAATTTTAGCGACTTTTTCAAAATAGGAAAGAATATGTGATAAAATATTCTTGCTTTTGTATTTTTTTCACCAAGTTACAAAACTTCAACATGAAAAAAGGTTTCAATTGTCATTGCAAGCAAAAAAACAAAACACATTTTTTCATTTATGCGCATATGTCAGGGATTAACATTTTAAATTTCCTTCAACACGAGATCTATTTTCATCATAATTTCATCGTCCATTTAGTTGCCTTTCCACATGTTCTTTAAATAGTTGGTCCCATTTGCAATACAATCAATGTCGCTAGGGGAGTTTTATTTTGAGTTTCTAAATGCATCTTGATTCTTGATTGAAAGAAAATCGTATGATCACTCAATTTCATCTCAAAACAACTTCATTTTGAGAGCGTTGTCTTTCAACTCAACTCTTTGAATACAATTTCCAGAATTTCCATTTCTATTGGCACACACAAGCTTCACATGATTAAAAATAAAACTTCATTCTTTCAGCACATTCTTCCAATTCAAATCTCATTTCAAATTTCATTTTTATATTACACAATCACTCATGATATAAAATAATTGGGGATTGAAGAAAAAGCTGCATGAAAATCACAAGATTACTTTGTTTCACTCAACAACTTTATTGTGTTAACACGTTTGGCTAACTTGAATCCATATTAGTTTCTTTCTTCCATTTGTACATTGCAAACTCTATGTTCTTTGAATGTTTTCTTAAGGTTCCAATTTTCTTTTAATTTTCTCTTTCATTTGTACATTCACCCATGGCATAAACACTATGTTCAAGAGATATCATTAATAATCTTAAATCTCAAAGAAAAAATCCAAATTTTATGAATTTCTTTTCAAAAGAATATATCAGGTTTATGTGAAACATTCATTCACAATTTTTTGTGTAATGTATTGTATGACTTCCAACTAGTTAAATAAAACAATGTACTTATTACACAATCATTATGACCTCTTGTTTTATGAATCAAATTGTTGATATGATAAAAAAATGCTTCACATTATTACAATATTAGATTCACAAATGAAAAACTTCGATGCAAAAATTCCTTTGTATTAGTTGCTTATGTACTACTTAGTTTGTATGGGTTTCTTGCTTCAATAGCTTTGGAATGGTCACAGCTGATTGCCATTACCTTCAGTCAAGCTCAGTTGGGCTTTGCCATCTATCTAAATGATTGGCCTCAATCATTGAATACATCTTGCCGCATCCATTTGGTTGCCAACCACTTCTCTCCTGCAAGCACTTTGCACCCTCCATGCAAGGTGTTGTGATCTGTTGAACCATCTGACCTCTGCAAAACATCCAGCCCAATCAACAGATTTTGGTCTTTAGCATCTTTTAAAAACAAGCTTTTGACAAAATCCCGATTACCCCTTGAAAGCCTTTAGGGCCCTTCTGGATTGCATCTTGAGGAAATTCACCTAATGAATTGCTCATGTCAAGAACTACATAGTACCATAGTAGAGAATGCAATACTTCATATCAAAAGTTGAATTCGTCTTAGATGCAATCTTAGAAGGCACTTTGAAAACCAGGATCAGCACTCTTAATGGAATCCCTGACAATTCCACAAGAGGATATGATGGACTCCAGATAAACTGTTAAAAATGATTATTAGAGTTCTGGTTCATCTTGAGACTTTCTTGTCTCTGCATTGGTCTGCTGCTACATCTTGCTGTAAGTCGAATGTCCAGTCTGATGTTGATAATAGGCATACCATTTTGTGTGAATCCCTCACGCATTCCCCAAGCTAAAATCTTAAAGAGTTATTCAGTGACTCAATTTCTTGTTGTGAAAATTAAGTTTGCTTGATGGACTTCCAAGTATTGCTCAAGTAATTTGCACAAACTAAGCAGCTCCTACTTCTAGCAAGAGAGACAGGGAGGATAGAAAGACATACAGTGTTCCAAAAAAGGAGGGCATCACCCTGCTTGGGCTTTACACATTGACCCTTCCTCATTACACCACCACAGCTACACTCACCTGGTCCAGACTGCAATACCAACATGTTACATCTTTGAAAAACTTCCAAGCAGAATCAGCAAGCATCAAAAACCACAGAAAGAAGTACATTCTCACCATCACTTGAAGGTGACTCAGAATGCCTTCCCTTGCCACTCTTTGATATGTGGCAAAAGTTTGCAAGGGGTAGAGAGTGGCACCCACCCATGGGAAGTAGGTTTCACCACCCTCAACCCTATCGCTCAGATACATGAGCATTGTAGCCACTCGTTGGCCTCCACTTTTTAAGTTGAACTGGACCGCACACAATGTTCATTGTTGGGTTGTGTTTTCTGACCATAAACCTCAAACAAGATGCACCTTGATGAATGGAAAAAAAATGGACCATTCCCTCCAACTGTCCAAATGAAGTCATCACTGTGACCCTCCTTTCCTCTTGTACAAGAAGTGTGATCAACTTCCCTTCCTAAAAGGTATGCAACTGTAGTGTAGCCATCACAGGTCTTCAAATTGCAAGCAAAGAAAGTCAGCACTAATACACCAAAACCTTGTGCAATAAGAAAGTTCAATGCTGGCTGCCAATCTCCTTGGGTATTAGGAATTTGTGTATTCCTTCCCTGGGGAGATTTGTCATGCTGCTCACTGAGGGCTTTGTACTTAAAAATGTGCTAGACTGAGATGATGCTGTGTCTGGACTCTGGACGTGAGTTAGTTTCTCTAAGCAGTCTGGGATAATAACTCTAGGACAGACAAGAAAATTGGTATGATTCTCAGCACCAAATAGAGTCTAAACCACAATTGAAAGTATCACAGCAGACAGTCGAGCTCTATTTATCCCTCAGTTTCAGACAGAACTTGATAGAGGCTATGGTCCAAGACAGTCTACCTCATCTGTGAAATAGTCATGATGTGGTTTGTAATACTGGTCTGGTTCATACCTATCCCATCATGAAAGCTATAATTGTTAGCATCTCCAGACATCTTGTTTTATCACATAGAATCTGTTCCATCACATGCTGTTTGAAAGATGTGCTGTTCATGGTGAAGCATCAGTGATCATCCTCTTTAAAGGAATCACTGTGTACCGTAAAACTTGAAGACGCTCTCCATTTTCCATCGGGATCATTGAGTACATGGCTATACGTTTCTCTATAGCCTGCAACAAAGATGGTTTGTGGCCCCTTACAAGAGCATGCCACTGGTGAGAGAATAAGGCTCCTGTTTAGAACATCCTGAGATAACAGTGTGTTGTAGTTGTTAAGAAGATTCTAACATGCAGCTTTTGACAAGCTTAGATTGGTAGTAAGAGTTGCACACTTGGATGAGTGGATGCTCTCCATTGCTCTGGTCAATGGACATGCCTGTGCTAGTGCGTACCTTGCTTTCTGTGCTCTACACATGACATCCCACCGTCAACATAGACTTGAAGTCAGTTTGAATCCAAGGCCCAATTTTTCTGCTTGAATATGTGATCAAGAAATTGATCCAGAAAAATTCTGAAGTGTTATTATCTATTTCATGACCCAAGGAATGTGCTATTATGATCTATTATTGAAAGGGAAACAGAAAATATACCATGCCTGTCTGAGCATCCACCACTTCTGATTTGACAAGATTGGATCTTGCAACACTTATTAGATGATTGCACTCCTGCAGTTTGCCAATTCATGTTTCACTAGACATCTTGGAACTGAGAGTCTATTGCCTAAGCAGTTCTTGGGATCCTGGGCCACCAGCATGTGGTGCATTCAGTGAACATCCAAATGGAAGTGATTCAACCTAAAACAAAGATCACACAAGTTAGGGTTTGATATGCTTGTACGTATAGAAACATTGCAGACTGGCAGTCCTCTACAATCAGGGTCCAATAATTTCCAACCTTAATGTCCCTTGCCCAGCGAGGTATAGAAGTAAACAGAACACTTGCAAAGGAAGCGACAGACCTGGATTGATAATGCAGAAGAAACGAAGGATGGACAAGACACCCAACAACAGAGGTAACTGAGATGCAATCCAATTAAAAATGCACAGAGAAAATACTTGCAAAGCAATTGGGACAGGTATGGGCACACCTGTACACTAAGGAAGTTGTGCAAGAGCATAATCCTTGGTGCCCGACTGATCACTTCTTGTTTGACCTGCAACCCCGATAAACTTATATCTAGGATTTAATTCCTGTATAAAAATATATGCTCTTGATGCATCTAGTCACAATTCTCTACAAAACTTCAAACCAAGACTACTGTTTGATCATTGATTTGAGGTACATCTGTGATTGGTGTTGTGCAATGCTAGATCAAACATACCAGCCCAATTCGGAGTATGCTGCCGTCTTGGTCATTCTTCCAGAAACTGTATGCTGACACACACCAGTGCACACAGATGTAGAAGGAAAGATTACACTTGCTGTCACAATCCTTGTAAGAAACTGAGGATGTGAGTGGATATCAGGCTTGACACAAAAGTCTGGAGTTCTTGACTTTTCAGACTGCATCTTTCTTTGACAATCTCTGATGTTTTGTGACCATTGTAAGCATGAATATACATACCAGTGGTGTATTCAAGGCACTTGAACAGAAAAATCAATTGTAAAGCTCCTGCATGTACCCATGTCCTGATCATCATCTCACCCTTTGATTTTCTGCAAACTCTCACAGGAACACAAAATGCTTGTAACAAGTCTGGTTTCAATAATGTAGTGGGTCTTTTTTCTGGCAGGCATTCAAAGCTTACCAGCAGCCATCATGGTGACGGTCAGGAACACGAGGAGCACAAAAACATACTTAGAACAGCCTCGTCTGGTGACCTGCATTTCTCGAAGATGGCAAAAAACCCTGATTCCTCGATTCAAGAGTGAAAACCACATTGATTGCTTCCTAAATTTGAGCATAAAAATGTCTAGAGACCAAAGACCAACTTGGGTGGTCCCTCAACTCACGGACAAGATGAAGAACTCCTTGAAGGATCAGATTGCCAGAAAGGATATGTGGGTAGTTGGCGGAACAGTTTTTCTGGTTTTACTACTACCGTTTCAGCGTTACTGGGACTGTTTGTGATCCAAAGAATCCAGTTACAGTTTTTCTGGTTGTGCAGCCGGTTTCATGATCCAGAGATCAGATAAACCAACCGCCAAATTCTCCAGTATCTCGTTCGAATTCTTGCTGGACAGAAAGGGGAGGGAGACGAAAATTGGTCCTACGAGAACAGTTAGGGTTAGGGTTTAGGGTTTTAGTGAGGTTTATGCCTGAGAAGGTCTTCGTTCTTTTTCTCCTGTGAGCGCACACATACACAGAGGTTTGTCTATGGTGTTTGCTATTGCGGATGGTCTTGTTCTCACGTTACATTTGATTTTTGTATCACTTGCAGATGCGAGAAGCAGTCACAAGCTCTAGGGCGAGGGGATTCTTCTTCGTCTTATATTGTTTTTTTGTGGGTGTTGCATTTGTTTGCAGGCCAGCAGCAGCAGCATCTGATAAAGAGTTGGAGCAATAATGTCGGGCCCTGGGAGAAGGGCTTCTTCTCTTCTCATCAGCGGCTATAGATGGGTCTCTCTCGGTAAATTACTTTCACTGTCCTCCCAATCATATTTTGTGTGCAAGCGAGAAAATCTGCTAACGAGCAGAGGCACTACAGATAACTCTGCAATCAAAATGTGATCTTTTTTTCTCCTTGGTTCTTCTATTTTATTTTCCTGATCTACATTGGAAAAAGGCTTCTGAGAAGTCACAGGAGATAAAATGTTTGTGGGTCTCAAAAGGCAGTCAAATCATGCATGCAGTTGGCTTTGGAGATGGACTGACTTCAGTATATAAGATGAGAGCTGCAATTGTGTATCTTGTAATTTTTCCAATCTCAAGTGCCAGTGCTCAAAAGCTCCACTTACAGATTTTCATGAATGGAGAACCTGCACCCAGTGTGTTCTAGGGTTCTGGAGTTTTGTCAATCGTCTATGGTGGAAATAAATCTCTTACAATAGGCTATAATATAGTGGCAGCTCTGTTTTTAATAACTTTTGTAGTACTAGCACTGGGCTATGGAATGTGGAGATCTGATGAAGTAGGATCCAGAGATCTAATCAAGTTTCTCATTTCACAGACAGAGAGGTTTCACATTATTTCTGATCATCTGGTCTGCTTGAAGGTTCTGAGAATTGGATTGTGTTGGTTTATCAGGCATATGCGATGACACAGTACTTTCATTGAATCAAGCATTTTGTTCAGGAGGAATTTATGGACAAACTAAGCATGATCTCAATGCTCTTTCCACTTGTTCATGTTTTGGTAATGGCAAGATTGTTGTTCATGAAGAAAAGCTTGCAGAAACAATTGTTGGAAATCAAATGGCATCATCATGGTCTGTGATGTTTTCCACCAGAGATGAAAGTACGAGAATGGCTGTTGGTGTCAGAAAAAAACTTACTGCCTATGTTTGCAATGGATATGTTGATCAATGTGGAACTAGGAACTGGGGGCTCACACACCATACAAGCAGCTGCCGCATTTGGGGTTCATTGAGAATTGGAAATGAATTGTGGCAGAGACATTACAGTGCCCAGATACTTGGTGAGCCTGAAGCTGCACCCAGCAGAACATCCTCGCTGGAACAACCTCTGCAACACTTGGAAAGTGGTGGAGGGAAGGAACCAACTGTAGATGTGACCCAAACTTCACAAAAGGATCAGTCGCTTGATCATGACAGTGTGGTGATTGAAGCTCAAGGTAAGAAGGCTACTATGTGCTTTCAGTGGTTTGTGTGATATTCTTTCCGATTTTAGCTCTGGAAACAGTTGATTTGCTGCCATCAAAATCCTTGCCAGAATGAGCCTCATTTCTGGACATGTCAGTGTCAGAATGGATTGGGACGTTTCGGAATATGGAATTGAATGAGTGACTGGTATGTGCAGATGAATTGATAGCAGATGATGAAGAGACGGAAAAAGAGAAAGCTCTTGATGGAGCACTGTGGGAAGAACTCAACAAGCGGATTCAAGAAGCCCAGCAAACTAAAGGTGATCACATTCTGAAAGCCTTGTGAAATCTCTCTTCTGATCATTTGCATTCTGATTGCCACAAGCTAAAGGTCACACGTGTCTGGCATGCTTTAGTGCAACCCACCAAATGTGAATCCTTGCTTGAAAGTGGCATCTGATGAACTTAACTTCAATGGACCCACTTCATTGCTTGTTTGTCTCCTATGAGGCAGAGATGTTATGTGTTGAATGAGGCTCAATCGTCATACTTGCAACATGTATAAACAACATGTTTGAACAATCCAGGGGAGTCAATGAGTGTCATGAAGCTCGAAGAGATGTTGCGGCACTTGCAAGCTGATGCTCACCCACAAGACCCTCGAATAGCCAGTGTTGCTTTAAGACTTGGTCAAGAGTACGACTCTAGTGGGGAAAGCCCAGATAAAGTTCTTAGATATGGACAGCAGGCCCTGCAGGTTTTAAAAACGAGTTCTATAAGTGATCCTCTGGAGACAGCAATGTGCTACCACCTAATTGCTTCCGCGCACAATAAACTGGGTCATCACGATGTTAGTTTGGCCAACCTGAAGCATGCACTCCATATCATTGAGAAACATGAGGGTCCAGAGTATGGTCCTGTAATGTTTGCAGTTCACTTCTTGCTGGGTGACACCTTTGCTGCTTTGGGAAAGCATGATGAGTCGCTGCATCACTATTCCAAAGGACTTTCTGTGCAAGAGACTTTCTTGGAGCCTGGTCATCCTCACTTGGCCTCCAGCTATCGGCAGGTAAGAACCTGATAATCAATACAGTGTACAAATCTTGGACAAGAAGTATCTGAATTGGTCAGAACAGGATGTACATTGCAAGATACAAGCTTCCTCAGTCTCCAGAATCTGTTTATCATTGGTAGCTCCTCTGCTGAATCAAATTCATTTCGTTTAAGGATCTTCACTTGTTTGCATTCACAGGTGGGTGAAGCCTTCACCCAGGTAATGCGTTTTGATGATGCAAAGACTTTGGCAGAAAAGGCTCTGGAGAGTCACCTCAAGATCCATGGTGAAGGTTCAATAGAGGAAGCTATTGATAGGCGTCTTCTCTCTGTCATTTACAGTGGACTAGAAGATCATGAGAAAGCTCTTGAGGAACAGTTGTTGGTGAGGAAGATTCTAAAAGAGAGGAATATTGGATCTGAGACTGTTTTTGTGGAGATCTCAACAGCAGATACCCAGATCACACTTGGCAAATTCGATGATGCAATTGCATCCCTCCAGAGTGCTTTGTCTCAGATGGCTGAAGACAGTCCAATGCGGTCACTGGCTACAGTCAACCTTGCAAAGGCTTACGCAGGACTAGGCAAAATGGAGCAAGCAAGATCTTACTGCAGGTGAGAAAGTATTTCACATGATTTGAGATGGTTCAAGTACAACGAAAATTTCTTACAATTGCACTTTCAATTGAAGATTTGCAGACTTAAAGTTGTGATTCTTGCAATTGCAGCATGGCCATGGACATTGTGAACAACAGAAGCAAGGGGTTGGTGGCAAAAGACCCTCATGCACTTGCTGTTGCAGAAGCTTTCACAGAACTTTCTGCAATATATGAACAAATGAACCAGCCTGAGGAAGCCATAGGTCTCCTGAAGCGGGCACTCACTGTCTTTGCAGAAATTCCTGAGCAGAAAAATGCAGCTGCAGGTACTCAAGCTCAAGTTGGTCTGCTTCTAATCAACAATGGCCAACTAGAAGCAGCCCTCCCTCACTTGGAAGATGCTGTCGAAAAACTGAGGCAGAGCTTTGGAGACAATCACTTCTCTCTTGGGTTGGTGCTCAACCATCTAGGTGTAGCTCATTTGGAGCTTGGTCATCCAGTGAAGGCATTGAAAATCCTTGAGGAAGCAAAGGAAATACTGAGTAAGGCATATGGCCCAAGTCACTCTGACACCCTCGGCAGCTATGAAAGCCTTGTCAATGTGTATTCCAAACTGGGGAGGTATGCCCATTCCATCTCTCCTTTGGTGTGCTACTTTGGTTCATGTTACTCAGAAATCAAAAGCTGTGTTGATGATCTATATTGGTGATGATGAAATGCTTTGAAACAGGTATGAGGAGGCAATTGCATGTGCAAGACACATTGTTAGTGAACTGAAGGAGCAAGGCAATGAAGATGCATTCTTGGAAGCCCAGCGAAAGTTACGGATCCTTGAGGATCAGAAGGCAAGAAATGCAAAGTAGAATGGGAGGATTTTCACAAGGCACCAAAAAGAGGACACTAACAATGACATTGTCATGAATAATCTGTAGCAGCCCATCAACCTGATTGACCAAAAGTATGTAAGGTACTTCAGAATCTGTACTTATGCATCAGCTTGACACATTCGAGTATTTTGGGCAACTGAATAGACATGTAATGTGAGAGTGAACTTCCATACCTATGGTACTGTTTTCTGCTGCACAGCTCTGCTTGCCAAGGATGTTTGTGTAACGAGCAAGCCACAATCCATAGATTTCTGCAGACAATGCTTACCACAGAAACCTTGACTCATCCTCTATAGAAAGTGAGTGTGTTTCACACTCCTCTCAGGTTTGATGGAGTTTTTCACTCAGTGATGAAGGTCATTCTTGTGTTGATCTTGACCAACTCTCTATGCAAGAGAGTTAAACCCATGGTTTTCATTTCAAAGTGACTACTGTGTTTGCTACAAGATCCCCAGCCAAACTCACCCATTCTGTTGAAATGGTCCCTTTCGGAGAAGACATAGTAATGGACTGCTTGGGAACTAGCAACTTGTCCATATGACGGAAATGTTCAAAAGGAACAAATTATCCTTCAAGTGAGAACGGTTTTAATTCGTTCAGATTGTTGATTGTAAACTGCTTCATAGTAGTCTTTGATAAAGTATCGATTTCACAACAAAATGATTGTGAATACTCAAAATGGTTGCAATATGTTCCTATCCTATGGATGGAAACTTTGTGTTGGGTTTTGCAGCTCCATGGGGCTACTATGCTTTTTGTCACATATTGAAAGACTCTACACAAAATGGGGATACCCATGTCCCAGGTGACAGTCTAGTTGCTGAAGAGATTATGCATCTTTGCCCTTCTTATCAGCCAACCACCCTTTGCTTGACAAAGGCTGTAGTAGTTAGTTCTCATGTTCTGGGATAAGCTTGCATGGCAACTCAGCACTGCTATTCATGATGAAGGTGATAATCTCTCTGGCACATTGTGAGCGACACTCATAAGGTTATGACCAGTGTTGTTCTGGTATCAGGTTTTGCAGATACCAGGAGGTTCTTGGTATCAATTTTTATATTAAAATTTTTGCGTAGGGTTTTGATTTTTTTTAAAAATCAATTTTTGGGTACCAGTGTGGTATCAATAGCTTGCTGGTTGAAAATCGGCAGCATCAGTATCCATCGGGTATGTGAGTGTTGAACTTGGTGAAATAACAACTCAGGTATTGGTGTTAGATTTAGGATTTTTCATTGTTAATGTGTATGTTTCCAACTAGAGGAAGAATCACAAACAACTAAGAAAACAAGCAGTCAATGATTCAAGAGTCAAGCAACATCATGCGCATGTTAAACTTGTGCAACAATATATTCAAAAAGCAGTAATCAGCATTGTATATGAGCATAAAATGCATAAACAACCCATCTAACATCTTCAAACACATGATTTTGTCTTTTCAAAATAGCTTGCCTTCTCAAGTGGCTCCTCATTTTCATCTAGTAATGGGTCCTTTGCCACAAAAAACTCTCTTAGTTTATCTCCAACAAATAGCTTGCAATTGACCTGAGCGTCAATAGGCCAATTTTTGTAAATCATGACAAGTTTGTCAAGATTTTCAACCTTAAGATGACACAATTGCAAACTAATGAGCACACTTGCAATCGAGAAGATTTGTTCAATCCCAATTTGTGAACTTGGGATGCCTAAAATTTGTCGTGCCAATAAACCAACATTCAGGAACCCAGATTCATCAACAAACCACTAGATCAAAGGATCAAGGCCATCAACATTCTCCACATTGAACCTACGAAACAAAGATAACTTACCTTTGGGAAGGCCTTCAACTGTTTCTTGCGTTGAACTTGCTAACCCAAACAACCCAGTTGAAGTTGGAGGTAACTTGGGTGATGGAAGAATTGAGCTTGTAGCTTGATCCGAATTCAAAAATCCCATCACAACTTTCAACAAGGGCATCACAATTAACTCATCATATTGTTGCACTAATATGGTAGCTTGATCCCTACCAATGTAATCCATGATGCAATCTATGGCTTTGAAGCGTGGATCTAACTCCAAAACAAAAATGTTGTGGGCTCTTTCCCGTGAGAAGGACTTTGTAAAACTTAAAAAAGGATGCAACAGATTAATGATTTTACAACCATTATACCATACAAAATCTCAATCTTTTGATCAAATTCACCACACTAAAGTGGAGGAACAACAATAGTTCGATGGTCATATTCCATCTTCATTATCCCCATGATTGCAAAAATAACAAACAACACATTTAATAATAACTAATACCTTCTACCTTGATTCAACAAACATTAACAAACAACTAGGTTTAAGGTTTGAGTTACTACTCGAGCAATTGCCCATGTGAGCCTATTGGGAACCTTAGCTTGCAAAAATGAAGTCTCTGACTATAGCATATGTTGATAGCATTTGCATATTTCAAAGTCTCTTGGAATAAAATCACCTTGGAAGTAAAACAAGTCTTCATAGGGGTGTTGAGTTTTCTATGCTGCAACCAACTTCATGACAAGCCTTTTCCCATTCATGCCTACACTTCCTAGACCTCTTAGTCCAAGTAATTGTCTTCTATAAAGTAACTTATGCATTTTTCAAGTTGACTTCTTTCATACCCCCACCCACCTTAGCTTCATTTGTGGCATACTAACATGCCTTTGACATAGCGTGACCAAAACAAAAGCCAAAAAATAGTAAAGCAATTGTAAAAGCTCACATGACACAATAGAAGTGAATGTAGTTGCGAGGGAATTTAGATTGGCTCCTTCATCCTTAACATATGCGATGACCTTACTTGTCAAGTTGAATTCAACCAATAAAACCTTCATTTGCTTTGTAAGAACTCCATTAGGAGTATTGGGTGTTTTGAAAAGCCCAATAATAATGTGATAAGGAACCTAGGTCTAGTTAATGAAATGAATTACCAAGGTAAATGTGTTATACCTTGACTTTGACATCCATAGGTCAAATGTTGTTGTCATAATTTCACATTAGCCAATGGCAAGAAGCACATAAACTTCCATGGTTTTCTATAGTAGAACAAGAAGGTGTTCATGAACATAAACTTCCATTGTTTACGAAAAGGAAATTGAACTTGACCACAAAGATGCAACACCATTCACCTCAACCATGGGCTTTCCACAATAGACAATGGCATGTAACCCTTAGCAATCATCAAAACAAAATCCTCAATGAACCCCATGTGAATTGAGTTAGATTTTTGTAATGCTTCATATTGCCAAAAAAATTAGTGATGGCTATAGGCATGACAAATGTTTTATTCTTACATTTCTATCTTTTACTACTATCTCTACCCTCTAGATTAGTTTTGTGCATTGCATACTTCACCAAATCTAGCCCATGTTCATTTGTAACATGTTTATTCATGGCCATGATGCCATGCCCAAGATTAAGTTATGAAACCTTTTTGAAACCTCGTTGAACTTTGAGAATTTGCATTTGAATTTTTAGAAAAGTGACACATCACACACCTCATGAATTGCACACCTTATACATCGACCTTGGTGTTGTTGTCGTCCAACACAAAGAAAGCCCATGACTTTATTACACAATGCCACAAAACCCAAAATTTTTGGTTGGTTGTAAACTATGTCAATCATTGCTTCTATAATACTTCTTCTTTAGTTTGTCATTCTTCATCAACTACACCTTGAACCTGCAACATTTCCTTTGACAGTTTGGAACTTTCAAGCTCATTCATAACCAAATTATCAGGCCTTACCATGGTGAGTTCATATGCATAAAAGTCCAACAACTCGAAGGCATCTATCTCCAAAGATGATTCAACAAACCATAAATGCGAAGAACACAAAAAACACTAGGAAACACGATGAGAAATAAACATGTTGTAAGTGTGAAAATAATTAATAGAAGGAAAGTGTAGAGTTAGTTAAGAAATTTCACCTCTTAATATAGAGCTCTTCTTTGTGATAGCAATTGAAAGCTCATGAAAAATGGCTCTTGGGTCTAAACGACATATAATGAGCCAATGTGTTTACTTTGCATTTAAGATTATTATCCTTTTTGGGGTCCCTTTTCCCAAAAAACATGTTTTCCCCAAGAGGAATTTTCAAATGAAATGTTTTGAATATTTTTATATATTGTATTTATAGTTGCCCCAATATGTCATATGTTTTTTTACAATCAAATTTGGAGAAATACTAAATTTTGAACATGCACAAATTTTGTTATATTTTGTGTTTTGTCTTGAAAATTTGTCATAATTTCAAATCATACCAAAACATGTTACCACTTTCAAGTTTAATTTCTTATGTTATAAGTTGCAAGTTTTCTTGAAACAACATATACATTGCATCACATTTACATGTCGAAAAGGATTCATGAATTTTTTTTAAACCTTATTTTCTGATAAACACGAAATCAAAAAAATATGAAAATTTGAGTGCTTTTTAGATGTGTTTAATAGTACCCTATTATTATATGAAAAATTGAAGATGAAATAAATTGTAATATGAAAATTAAGGGGCCCTTATGAAAGTAGTGTCATTGAATGAAGTTGTTAATCTTTTATTCAAACCAAACTTTGATATTGAAAATTTGTTTGATTCATTTTAGATTTCTCAATATCATATTATTCAATAAGCACAACTTTGCATAATTCATGTCATTATAATGGCACCACATAGACAAATGTAACAAAATAATAGAAAAGTTGACATTTTTACATCAATTTTGGCTCATTTGAGCTCATTCACACCTTCCTAGATGCATCAAATCTGTGGCATCATCACCAAAGGAGGCACTCATAAACATGGATCTCTAACCTAATTGATACCATTTTCTTGTTACTAGAATTCCATGCAATTGGTTGAGCTTTAGTATCACATAGGTTTTGCAAAGCCCTAAACCCACATGTTCAATTAACCCTAACACATCAATTTCACCAAGAATTGACAACTAGGTTTTTAACCTTTTTATTGGTAACTTGATGACCTACTAGTAGGTTTTTCTATACCTTAATGCATACCTAGGTTTATGACCAACATTAGTTATGACCACATTCATTGTTATGTTACCTTCAAAGTTTGATGTGGAGCTTTTCTTTAGAGTCTCATGGGTAATAAACAAAGGATTAGTCCCAATCATGTTTTGGCCAAAACTATGCACGAATTCTAGCTAGGTCATTATGTTATTAAGTATTTTACATAGACATGCTTGAAAATTACCTATTTTTCACCTTAAGGTCCAAGTTAATTACAATATTAAGGTCATGTAGACCCAAATGAAAACATAGTCCTTTTGTAAAGGGATGGCTCAATAAATCAAGGCTCAACCTTCATTCATGAGAAGGTTGATTCAAGATCTATGGCTAGATGCCCAACTCATTGAACCATTTGTTAGGAGACCTTTCATCTACCAATAAATTGATGTTGAAATTTGTTCGCCAATGAGTTAAGGTGGAAATTTAGGTGGTCTTGTGGATGTTATGGTACTGGAACAATGATAAAATGATTTAACATTGTCATGTTTTGGACCTCAAAAGTATTCTATGATAAAAGAATGGTGGTACATGTTTACGTTTTGTTTTTCTTACCATGACTTACTTACTAACCAACATTATTTGCATTTCATCTTTTCCAAACATGAATGGATGAATATGCATTTAGAGTAAATGTCGCAACCCCACTTTGGCCAAGTGTGGGGGTGAAGCCCAACACTCCCAAAGTTGGGGATTTGGAGTCCTCCGGGACTCCCGAATGTTTAGTGCTCAACAGTAAGGCCCAAAACACCTCGCATTGGGGTGTTCTTGGTGTCGTTGGAAAGGTCTTGAAGTGTAGATATCGAAAATGGCCTTGCATTGGCCATTTGGACATCTGTCGCCCAAGTTATGGGCAAAAGAAGGGCCGGGAGTCAAACTGGCAGTTTGACTCCCGACCACTAAAAGTGGGGAATCGACCTCTTCTCGACCTCCGAATGGAGAGTGCGACACGGCGTTGGAAAGATCTTGACGAGGGCTACAACTTTGGTTCAGACCTCGTTGTGATCAGACTCTGCAGTCGGGAGTTATGAGCTTCCAAAGTCTCGGGACTCTAACCGGGACAATTTTGGGACAATTTCAGGACTCCAACTTGGGAGTCCCGGGAAAAAGAGCCATTTGGATGTAATCCCCGTGGGGTGTCGCAGAGAATACTATATGGGGGAAGGTGGTGACTTCCCCCGAGTCCGGGCCGTGGTGTGTCTTGTGGTCCAAAGTGCCCGTGGCTTGTCCCAACACCCAAAGGTGTCCCGGAATGTGAACTAACCACTTTGTGGTTTGTTTTGGATGCAGATTCAAGCTTGATCTACTAGTCCCTCTTCCTAGTCTAATCCCGGGACTTCTAGCATGCCCCTCTACCCCTTTATAGTGCTAGAAGTCGGGAGCGCCTTCCGAATCCCAACTTTCCACAACTCTACATAGGTGAACCCTCAAGTGGGTTCATCCCGGGACTTGGGAGTGCATCAGTAAACATAGGAGGTGAACCCACAATTCGACACACATGACAACCACCAACCATGTTGGAGAGTTCATTTTAGTGATTGCAATATCAAAAACAATTGTGATTGTTTGTGAAGATGATCAATTGACAATAACTTTATGACTTGATAAATCAATAAAATATTTCGTCCATGAGGTTAAGTTTTTGAAGATCATCAGTCCCTTGCATTTGTTGGGATATTTTCTTTTGGATATTCACAATCATTTACTTTCTGAACTTAATTCAAACATTCTATTTTATGTAGGTCAATAGAAGATTTAAGTTCAAAGGGTTTGGGACATAATTAGTTAATAACTCCACAAAAACTAAAGATAAAATTGTGTTGCATAATAAGTGCATGTAGTATCAATGTCAAACTGTTGTACAATGGTTATTCATAAATTGTTTAAATAGTTTTAAAAAATTGAATTTGAAGTGTGTATTTTTAGCAATTTTATTTCTTAAACACTATGTTCATTTATCGTTGATTCATTAGTTCATTAGAAAAAGTCATTAAGAAATAATGAACTTAACCTCAACCAAAGTTAATGTGATTGAACATTTTTTGTTTGTTTTGTAATTATTGATTCCTTTCAAAGATGAAATGCACATGTTTTAATCATTTAATTTCCAAGTTGGTTGCCCATTTGAAGTATGTTTCTCTTGGTTAAATTACTTTAGTTTTAAAATTATTCTGGGAATCTTTGTGTGTTTAGTATAATTTTCATTTTTCTAACTTATACCACTCATCACCATCATTATCCAATTAAGTTGTAACAAAATTTTCTCCAATATGCAATTCAATTGAAAAATATGATTCATTCATATAATTTCCTTGGATTGATTTTGAAGGCTATTTAAAAGTAAACAATAAACAACATGGATTTGACAAAGTGTTGATGTGTATTATTAACCAAACAAAAAACTCAATATTACTTACCTTCATAGTTTGGAGATTAGGGCTAGTCATCAAAATGTGTAAATAATGAAGGATAAAGATTGCACAATATGTTCATGTATATTTACAATCACATATGGAACAATGAATAAAATTTATATTTGGTTTCCACAATTCCAAATACACATTAAGTGAAGGTTATTGAATATAAGAACACACAAAATAGGAAAAAAAAGTGTTGGAGTTTGCTTATCATTAGGTAGAACCACCATCTAAAGAATGAAATGAAAATCTTGAACAAAATCACAAATAAATAAGAAAACAACCATTATGGCAAGAAAATAGTTATCTTCCTACTAATCTTTTTAGCTTTGCTATAGATTGTCCTATTGGAAATTTCTTGTTTTGACCATTTTGGGTGTTCATTGACCATTGTTGCTACCCTCCTTGGTTGCAACTACCATCCAATGATCATTTGAAAAAAACAAAAAAACAAAAAATAAAGAGCTACATTCTTTATATTAAAATAAAATTAGATGTAACTACATGCAAAAGGGAATGAACACAAAAGAAACATACAAGGTATTAGCCTTCTTCAAAACACACATTCCCATCTTTCATTCCATAAATTCCAAGTACATTTTTTTTCAATTCTTTTTTCTGATACCTCTCCACAAAGCTATGTCATAACTACCATAAAAAATGGGCCATCCAAGTTCCTCTCCAACAAATGTAATGAGAATGGACCAACCCCAAGAGGTTCCTCATCATACATATACACATGGGTCCTTTTCATTTTTAAAAAAGACTTTTTCACCTAATTATCCAAAATCAACTTTTTTCAATCTCTTTAAAAAATCTTTGATTATTAGCAAACTAGTACTAACCACCTTATCTTCAAGAACTAACTATTCTAATGGCTTCATCCCTTAGTAAATAGGAGATGGTGAATCCAAACCTACCACGGATAACCAAGAAGTTATTAAGAAGCCCTTTATTTTAATTATATTAGGAAATTCACCCATTAACAAATTTTTTCATTGAAATTTCATTCTAGAATTAACCTTTGATTATTCTGCATGCCTTGAAAGTAATTTTGTGATGATAATTATCATCCTTTAACAAATACCCTTGAAGGGCATTTGGTGGATGGAAGAGCCAACATGGATGTCATGAAGGTTTCCACCATGGAAACCTTGAGGTTATGATGTGACCACCAATCCAAGTGCAATCTAAGGATGTATAACAAAAAGAAACTGAGGCTAGAGGGAATTGTCATTCCAATTAACATTTTAGTTTTAAAAATCACAACCACCTTGGATTTCCAAATTATTAGGAATGAAATTGGAACATATCCAATGATTTTGGGAAGGTTATGGTTGAAGAGGGTGCATGTTTGGAATTATTGGAAATGAGGATTCATGAGAATTGACATTTCACCAAACAGATGATGTGTGTTTGTAGATGGAAGAAAAGATGCAAAGTTTGAAGAATCTTTGGAGAAGGATGTCACTTTAAGTGTGGAGGAGTCAACCATAAGAAGTGAAGTTGACACAAACGATTATTTCAATGAAGATGATGTAGACTTGTGTGTTTTTGAAATGGTTCAAAAATAACAAGAGGAGGATAAACCTTCCATTGTGAGTTCAAGGGTTGATGCAAAAATTGGAAGGGCAATATTTCCAATTTCATTGGAGAATGATTTGATAATCAAGGAGAGGAGTGACATCCAAGGCTTATTTCATAACTACCATCACCATTTTACCACAAATTACAAGGATGTTAAGAAAGTGATTTTGGAGAAACACAAGATTGAATTACTTTTAATTGCAAAACCCTTATGACAAAGATTTTGAAAGATGAATCCCAATTATGCCCAAACAATCAAAGAGGAGTTGAATAAACTTTTGGAGACACAATTGATTGTGTTGGTGAAGAATTTGAAATGGGTGTCACCCATCACCATGACGAAGAAGAGGAAGCTTTGCGTATGTGTCAATTAATAAAAACTAAGTGATTAAACTAAAAAAAAAAATTCTTTTCTATTGTTCATTGATAACATCTTGGATGAAATTGGCAACCACAAGCTGTATAGTTTTGGGGATGGCTAGATATTAATTACAACCAAATTAAGGTTATGAAGGAAGACATTTTGAAAATGACCTTCACTGCCCCATGGGGTATGTTTAGGGTTTAGGGTGATGGCATTTGGGTTGTGTAATGCCCTTGCAACCTTCCAAAGGTTCATGAACAATTTTTTGGAACCTTACATTGGGTTATATGTTCAAGTGTTTTTGGCAATTATGAGTTGTATAGGTTTGGGGATGGTTATAATGGCTACAACCAAATTAAGCTTGCAAAGGAAGATATCTTGAAGATGACTTTTATCATTCCATGGGGTGTGTTTGCATATAGGGTGATCTCATTTGGGTTGTGTAATGCCCTTGGAACCTTCCAAAGGTTCATGAACAAATATTTGAAACCTTACATTGGGCTACTTGTTCAAATGATTTTGGATGAATTTTGTGTGCATGGGAGCAAAATGATTCATCTTCACAATTTTAAAAGAGTTTTCAATTAATTAGTGATGGCAAATGCTTCTTTAACCTTGAAAAATTGTCATTTTGGATTCTCATGAAATTTTTCTTGGACAGATTATTTAAAGGATGACATTTGCACTAATCTCAAAGATTGAAAAGGTGAAAAAAAAATCCTTTTCTTAAGACAAATAAAAAATTGTAAACATTTTTGAAGCAAGTGGGTTACTATTAAAGGTACATAAATTGTTATGCAACCAAAACATACCATCTCATGAAAATTTTCAAATTGGGAGTGCAACTTGTGGAGGAGGGGAAGTCAATTGAAATGCTTGAAAAATTTAAGGTTTTGTTTTCAAATGCCTTAATTTTGATAGGTTATATGTGGATGTTTCCAACATAAAAATACAAATTCTAAAAAAGAAGATTCGAAATAATTGAATGACTTATTCATAATAAGGATGATAGTTTTAAAAGGATAGCATGTCGCATAATATTAATGACTTGTGGATGATGAATGGGAATTTGTAATAGATGTAGATGAATGGGCATAAAATTCATTTATATTTTCAAATACATAAAGTGTTCTACGTGGAGCTTTGATTTCATATTCTCCCTTTCATAATTTCATGTTGTTATTTTGTGTTAAGTCTTGGGATAAATCTTTTGTGTAGTGAACCTATGCCACAAATAAACTAATGTGTCATTTGAATTATGAAAATGTTCACAAGAATAAACATATGTGTTTTTGGTGAGCAATTATTATAAAGCAAACTTTTTAGGTGCATATGATGAACTCCCTAATGTGTGTAGCCCACATAAAGATCAATTTTTAAGTGCATAGGTAATCCTATAGATGAAATGTGTAAATTTCATCTCTTATATTTTCCATTTAATGTTTTGTGTGTGAACAATGTGTGAGAACTAATTATGCAATCTACCTATATGGTAGATTCAAAATTAACTCTTTTAAGCATGGACCCTTACTAGGCTACAATTCCACCTTGGTGATCTATCCTTGAAACCCTTGTATAACTAACTCATAGCACCTAGTTAACTATCTATGTAAGTGGATAAATACTAAATATTGTAACTAAATAAGTAACGAGTACAAGCGCTTATTATACAAGGAGGTAAGGCACTTGTTGGCTACTCGGTAAATATCTACATGTGAATTGTTGAGACATAATGGTTAGTTATGGGACAAGGACACAATGAGAAAGTGTTTTTCATGGCAACACAACATTTGCACATCATCCTACATGGGTGTGTTGGTGGGTGTTGGTGCTTGTTGAGTCAATTTGGGATTATGGTATTTGTGTAGGTTAAAGCCCAAGGTTGCAAACTTTATTGTAGTAAGGCCCCATGAGAGGTGAAGCTAAATGTGCAATTTAGACAAAGATAAAGTCCATCATCCATAGCTTTATCAAGTGTAAAGACTTTCTCCAATTTTATTTATTTATTTATTTTTGGTGATACATAGTGGGATGGGTGGGTATCATGGGACCAAAATAAAAGGGAGGGGGTGAGGGGGAGGGGAGGGCATGTGTTTCAAGAAATGGAATGTCCATTTGAGGGGGTGTTCTATTTTTTGCAATGTGACCCAAACAATGGAGGAAGAAAAATGTTGGTTGACATGGCCTCTAATTACACTACAAAAATTAGAGAACATTTTTACAATGATATGAAAACATTCTAAATCTTAAGGGGATTCAAGATTAGGGAGTTTTTTGACTTTTAGATCATCATAAAATTGTCAAGACCCTTGAGATAATATTTCCAAGGTAGAAAGCTATAACAAAAAATATTGTGTTAACACATACTTTGCTTTGGGTTGAACCCAAGATAATGATAAAAAAGTTTTCTTTGTTACTATTACTTTTTAAATTTGGACTACCATTTGGTTATTCATGGTTCAAGGAGTCTATGTTTGATCACCTACGGTGCATCACAAGGACTTAGATGGATTTTACTTGCCTTTTCTACCTATTAGAAGGTTTTTTATAATGCAAGTTATTTCATTTCTTGTCAAGTGCCAATTGTATATTTTAGTGTTGTTTTTGCACTTGGAAAGACATAGAGGGAAACTATAGTCCTTTAGCAAGGAAAAACACCCCTAGAATGCATTCTGTCACCTAATTCCTCCTTAAAGCTTTGTCATGTGCTACCATATCAACGTTCACACATATTATTGTCCACTCACCTAAACAAAATAACAACATGATACCCAAAATGGCGCATCAACCCAAATAAAAAAAACTCACATGCAAACAATAAAATGCAAGAATTCAAGTCCAAAACACCAAAAAATATGAAATCACACAAGATTTGCAAAAGGAAAATATGAAAAACACATAAAAATGCAAAGCAAAAAAAAAAATTCTGAAATCTCAAATCACCAAAAGTGATTGGACATCACACAAAAAGGGATTATATCCCAAATGCAAAAAAGCTCTAACCTATTCACATTGGAATTAGTCCGTAGCTAAACTAACTACTAAACTAGATTAGCCTAACTAATTAGGATTAGGCCTAATTAAGCTAGACTTAATACTGCAGTTAAATAATAACACACTTGACAACTTAGTCAGTGACTAGCCTTATATTATCCTCACGGTTCCTTGTGGCTCACTAGGAGGCAGAATGCATGCTAAGGTGAGCAAAGCCTCACTTTGAATCCTTCTATGCCGCTCAATGGCATATAGGCCTTCTAGTGAAAGGCAAAAAAATTTGGAATGCTCAATTGGCATTCTGTTTTTTCTGAATGGTCCTTCTATTTTCCGTTTTTTCCTTTGTGTACCTACCCATTGAGTATCACAAAAAAAAGAGAAAGAAATGAGACCATGCCTTTATGCTTGGTAAAGTATGCTACCCCAGGCTTTACCCTACGCATTTTGAATCAGCAAATTTGAAAACCATCGCCTTTATGATTGTTAATGCACCAACCTTCATGTTGTAGAAATGCACACCAATTTGTTAATACTTTGGCTCTAAATTGTGAGAATTTTGTTATGGTTGAAGCCTAGAAAGTAATTTGTAATCATTCCATATGTTCGAAAAGTGATGGTGGTTTTCACTAATGTTGATTTGTTAGGTTTAGGGCCTGTGCCTGGTATCAACAGTGGCTCAAGGACCCTACCATGTCTTAAATGAGGCAATATCAATCTTATACCATCATCATCCTGCTAAGGGATGAGGCCAGCCTTACTTAATACCACTTTTTATACGAATCTCAATACTAGGTGTATACTTGCTTCATACCAACTGAACAACAATCTTGGACCCAATATCAAGAGGCTGGTATGAAAGCATTAAAAAGGATTCGATCCCAGGACGAAGATGGTATGAAAATTTTAGAAATGTACATTGTGTACTAGAACCAGGCTGGTATATTCAAAAGTAGTTGATACTAGATCAACACTAGTTTTTCCATATCATGTGATTATGCCCAGTATTTTTATCTATTCCTTTGTTGAGTTGAGTATAATATCATATGAGAAGGGTTTCAATACTCAAAATGTGATAAGAATTGTACCAGGAATGTTCTTTGAGACTCTATATACTCGATGTTCTAATGCACAATTCACTTGCCAAGCCTGCACCGACATTGCCGGACTAGGTGCAAATTTACAGTGTATGGAAAAATATGAAAAACAAGAGAGAGAGAGAGAGAGAGAGAGAGTCCTTGAAGATATGCAAAATGTGCTAAGCATTTTGGATGCGTGAAACATACATATGTTTGCTTTTGAAAGATATGTAGCTTTTCATATGTACCCAATTTTTAAGCAGGAAGGGCTTACAAGATGTGTATGATTCATGGGCCTTTCATACTTTTTCAGTACAAGATCATGCTGTTTTGTTTCTTTCTGAAGTCTTTCAATCATGAAGGGCTCTTTCATGGTCTGTTTTTCATGTGAAAGGTAGTTTTCGGAGCAGCCTTGGGCAATTGAAGGGCAGATGAGCCCTTCACAATGAAGGCCTGACGTACCGTTCTCTTGTACTGTAAAATCCTTTGTCTCTGAGTTCGTCATTGTAGAGGTTTTCTTTTGCACTGGGCAGGCTGGACCATTGCCAGTGTTTTTTTGGGAATTTTTGTTGGTCCCTAGTCATCCATGGGAAGATGTAGAAAAAAGTGGTGATCATCTATACGAAGATTTAGCCACATCTGGTTAGAAATCGGAAATAAATTACAAATCTTTAATAATCTTTTTATATTTTTGACTGCACAATGAAAACCAAATATATGAATCTGGCAATTTTTCCTTTTTGTTTTGTTGGGTCACTTCTGGTGATGGAAAAACCTCCAAAATCACTTTTGTTTCTGAATTTTAAAATTTAAAATTTGGCTTTAAAATGAAATTTCACCAGTTAAAAGAAAGTTCTATAGAATTGAGATGCCCTGCTAATTTTGCCACTTCACCTGAGACTGGACCTCTTGAAGCTGCAAGCCTTTGGATTCGTCCAGATGGACAGGCTTACTTCACAGGATTGGCCCAATGTGAGAGGCCATTCTCTAGTACATTTGTGATGTTAAGGCCTAGAGTGACAATGGGTTTAAGGTGCTTTCCAGTTAGAATGTCATCTTCACGACTCAGCAAAGCAAAACACAAAATCCTGTTAACTCAAAAGAAAAAAATAAAATAAAAATTTCACAACCAACTTTCAATATATATTAGGTTATATCATAATCAGTTTTTTGATAAAATTTTCCGAAAATGTGACGAATTTTTTAACACAATATAGTAGTAAAATTAGTCTAATTTACACTAAAAAATACATTAATCCAGAATTTTCCCCAAAAAAATTTACAAACTCAGTCAGAAAAAAGTCACTAGTTATAATGATTGTAAAATATTGAACACAAATACTCTGCTAATTGAAAGCCAAATAGAGTGCTAATAAAGAGGTTTCGGAACCATTTTGAACATTTAAAGTTGTACCAAGTTGAGTAAATGTGTAGTGCTGTACTAAAGTAGAATCATATCATTCACACATACTACACCACAATATGAGTGCATTGGGTAATAATTAGTGTTAAGATGTATTCACACATGGTGTTAAGGACTTTAGTATTCCATCCCCTAACACCAAGCTAGTCATTTAGAACCTAAACCTATTTACCATGAACATTCACTTAATATTAAGTAATCACCCATTTAACATTGGGTGCCACCTAAGATGCCACCTAGATTTTCACTTATCACTGACTTAACATTTGGTGTGAATGCACCTTTAGTAGTTGTTATGGGGTTTGATGCTTAGATTAGTTTATGGTTATGGGGACCAAAAGTTCTAAATTGTGAAGAAACTGAAAGCAGATTGGAAGTCGCCTCATATTGGAAACTGGAACTACAATTGATTTTCTGCTGAAACCAGGATTGGCCTCCACACCTTTTTTTAATAGGTTATGGTTAGGTTTTCTTAAAGGAAAAATTGATGTCAAATAAATGGATTTTCTTTTTTGGGGTCTGAAATAGGAAAAATAGTTGAAATTTCACAAGAAAAAAAATCAAGTAATTTCCCAACTTTTTGGTTGAAAAGATCCCAAAATTTGTTGAAAAAACACTGGTTATGTTTCTGTATGTCAAATTGTTTTTTTCTTAGGCATGTAGGTTTCTTTTGGGTTCCAAAATAAGGTTGTAGGTAGTTTGGAACCGGGACTTAAAGTTCTCTTCAAAAAACTAGACCTAGACAACACTGGTCTAACACACTAGTCCTAACTGGTGTTGTCCGGGTATCACATTTTAGGCCTAACCTGTGGATACCAATAGAGTATATTTTCATTTGTAAAAGAAAAAGATATGTATTTAAAAAAAATATGACATCTACTACACCATCCGGTTACATATTATTTTAATTATAAATTTGTTTTCCTGTTATGAATATGCTGATTTTCAATTTTCACAAAATTATGAATGTGCACAAAGGTTATGCATATCAATTTTCTGATTTTATTACCTACAAAAAACCTAGAATCGATGTGTGTGTTGTCTGCTCGTACTATGCACTCAAAGAAAGCAGTGATCTATTGCAAAGCACAAAGTGCAAAGCACAAACACTTGATTGTGCTCCTGCTTTTGCATACCCTAATTCCTAATGCCTAAACCCTACATGATGTAAACCCTAAATGAAATAATCCTTAAACCTAATGCATATCCGGATTGTCAAAATATGATCTCAAAGGATATCTATTCTATCTGGATGCACCAGTTTGGATAAAGTTATGCATATGAAACTGTAGTGTCGAGCATCCAACAATAGTGTATAGGGCCGGATATCAAACTGAACTGAAAATCTGAATATGTACATATACATAGTCGATCACTATCCAAATGTATATCTGGATTTTTTAAATATAACCGGACAACACTGGACCTAACTAGTGTTGGGCGGTTATTTAAAACAGGAATGGACCCTGACAGTTATCAGGGTGCATCTTAGGATTCAAACTGTGACTCAGGAAATTCAAGCCATTGAATCTTGTATGTAACCATGGTTCTTTAAAAATTTCAACTAACCACCAAATACATGTCCTAACATCCTAACCTGACCCAGAGTAGCTATTTGGACACATTTGCAGGCCAAAGTGAGAGTTGTCATCTGTTAGGCAGATGGTGCAAACTGCAAACGTAACACTCTAGCTCTCTTTGATGCACATCCCATTATCAGCTTTTATTAGGAAGCAACTACTAATTCACCGTGTTATCATTTTGAAGTGTGCCTTCAATGCATTACATTGTACTTGAGAGTTTTAGTAATGGGGACAAAACCTGTATTCAATTGTAGTGATGAAAAACCACAACATTAGGGGAAAACCTCCACCAGATGTGTTGAGGGCTTCCATATTAACTATGTAACATTGGAGCATCTACATTGGAGATTTTGCCTTGCAAAAGTGACTTAAAAGTAGTAACAAAGGAGAATGCCCCTGGGTTGTTGCATAGAGGGGAAGGGCCCCCATGACAATAGCCTGAGCATACAGGTCCAAAATTAGGGAAGGTGCACTTGAGCAAGCAGGCCTTTCCTAGTTGAAGGTACAAGAAGGGTTTTACCCAGATGGCCAAAGGTTTGCAGCCAAGCAGCAGAAGGTCATTTGACAAATGTGTCTTCCATGCGAGGAGGTCCTTTCAAGTACAACATACAACCTTGGAATACTTTACATTTGGGGTGAAGAAGAAGCCTGTGTTTGAGTTACAAGAGGGTATTCCTAGCCATGAACATTGATCCTCGTTATAGACTGTCATAGATGTGTAGGATAAGGACGGAGAACAGGGCTATTCTGGGTTTGAGGGCCCCCAGGTCAGGTGGGAGCTCATTGTGGGACCTGTATTCTTTGAACTGCCGTATTTGAGGCCCTTACCTGACCTAAAGGATTTTTTTCTTTTAAACCAGGCGGCATTGATTTATTTGAGTGCTACATGATCATATTTTGTTCAATAGCCTATATGTTTCGAAATTTGTTGAAAAGATAATTTTAGCATGGAAAGACAAATCAAGTAGGATATGAGAGGATGAACCTTCTGCTTTGTAAGGTTTCTCATTTTGGGGAACCTTATAGACAAGGTGCCATCCCCCTTTTGAGGGAAACATTTAACTATACTAGATAAATTCTATTGTTCTTTATGAGTTCATGAGGTGCAAACATTTTTGCCAAATGATCTAAACCATCCTCCAATCACTGAAATCTATGAAAAACTAAAAGCCTAAGGAGTTTTCTTTGAGCAGATAGCCACTTTGGGTATGTCAATGTTTTGCCTAATGTAGAGAAAGGGAACAAAGATGTTTCAATTTCTAACCATTGGTTGTAAAACTAACCATAGCATTTTGGCTCATCTTTGATTCATGAAAGTCCAAAGTGGGTATGTGTGTATGAATGAATGATTCTCAAATCAAATTCATTAGTTGGATGTTGATCTTTGTCCGTCAAAATTTGTAACATTTTGAAGCCATCAAAAAACAAATTACACACTCCAAATGTAGCAAATAAGCAGCACACCAAATGTTTTCTATGTAGAGAGAATTTTCGATGCGTTTCCTATGTTGTTAAGCAATTTAAAAGAGTCCTCTCTTTATGAACACTCTCTTTATGATTATTCCTTGCATTGAAAGGCTTCTCCATTCTTTTAAGTTGCACATTTCAATGTAAGTACTCATCATTAAAGAACGAAGGATGCATTTGTCAAGCCACTACAATGAAATAAATTAAAGAATTCCATACACTTCACCTAAAACTTCCTGTGCAGAAAAATCCAGGTTGAATGTCTCTTTGCAAAATCAAGCTTCATTCTTCTCAAGCCTAAAATACTCATTTAAGTCATTCCTATTCAAATGTCTTGAAGTTCATTTCTTCCTTGCAAAAGTTCATATGTATATCCACCTCGAAATTTCATATTAATAATTTGTAGTTATAATGGGATCAATGCCATGACAATTGCACACTTTCAAAGGATAATATATATTACCATGGGATAGGAAAAAGTTTTCAAATATACTTGTTTTGATTCCTAGCAAATTTTCATGATTAAATGAAAATAGAATTTGAATTACTTTGTGGGTGAAAACACAAGATATAGGGTGAGTGCTTGAAAAGAAGCATAATTCAAATCACATTATCCTTGCCAATAAGATTTCCTTTCATCATAAAAGGCAACCATTCAAGGTCTTTTCAACTCATCCACCCATTTTTTACTGCAATATTTGGTCATTTACTTTAAGAAAAATTATAATTCAAGAGTCCACAAATCTAGTTGGTTTTTGAATGCTTAATAAAATGTACAAGAACATGGAATTTCAACTAAAAAAATTACAATTTCATACATAAAATAAAAAGGGAAAATGATAAAATAGTTACACAAAATACAAGCCTATTAACTTGCCAAACATTATGAATTTATCATTTAGATATTACATTAAATTCTCAGAAATGTAATTTATAACAACATATTTTCTCACACTTGTAAATTGTAATATGGCTATCACTTAATAAATGATAAAAAGTGCACCATCTAGTATTGGGCAGTTGCCCAAATTAATTACAATTAAGGAACAAGATGGGTGCTAATGACTTGTGAAACAAAGTTGAACCCTGTGGACAACAATAATGTTATGATAACTTGGTCATTTGACATTGTTCTCTGTAAAGAGTCTAGTAAGGCATCGTGGTGGTAACTGGCTTTGCTACTTGCCAAAATCACATGTTTGCAAGAAGAAATATATTGGAATGCCAAGTAACAAGACATAACAGAATCTCAACATATTACTATGATGCTGCTAATTTGGTGTCAAAAAGTTGTTACTTGACATTGTTATATTCTTAAATATTCAAATGCATTTGAAAAATTATTTTGTTTGCTTTGTCCAAACAACAGAGGACAAATTGACCAAACCCAATACATATAATTTGTAACAAACAACTTTTGCATTATAATTTGATGCACAAAAATCAAACTTGTGAGGGCATTTGTGATGCCAAGAAACATTTCATCTTGGATATTTGTGTTAACAAATTTCCAAAACCCAACAATCAACAATTATTTGAAAAACTTGTAACATTGGTTTAATTGCAAAATGAAGCTCAATTTTGATGAGTACACAAAAGATCATCTTAGATCTGGATGGATTACTTCTTGTCATATATATGAACACAAAAAGGAACCTCTAAGAGCAAGTGTAATTAAATAGGGAGTAAGAAAAATCAAATTATTTCAAAGCAAATCTGAACCTTGCCAATGGAGTAAAAGTGATATGTCCCATTGCAAATTCCATGATTAAAAAGAAAAGAACAAAATGCTTAGCAAAAACAACCAAACAACATATGAATTGAACATCATGCCCACTAGTCAACATCCCACCCAATTTTAAGGTATTGCAATTGGGGCTATTAATAAACTCTCAATAAAATCTTTAACATGCATTGGATTGCAGACTCAAAAACATCATAATCAGTTCAATCTCTACAAACGTGTCTACTCAGGCTCCTATCAACTTTGTGGCCTAAAGTTCCCTAAACCCCCTCATCTCCACCCATCTTGTTGCAACCAAGGGAGGTTCTATTCAGGCTCCACTTGCAACTGACTTAGCATGCCAAATTGACAATGTTTTACCACTGGATAATTCAGCCATTGTTCCCTAGATGTCTGAAAGTGTTCCCTGGCTTTTTAGCGTGTGTAGAGAATGGGCCTTCAATGGTGGATTCTACCAGGTGCACCCTACAAGGGGCTCTACCTGCGACGGCATACCTGGTAGAATCTACTGTTAGTGGCCTGTTCTCTAGTACATAATCACCATATTATGCACGCAAGGTGAAGAGAGAACCAAATGTAAAGTTTGTTATCTATTCACTTCTGGTTCTAAGTTTCTAACCGTTTGTGTTTGTCCCAAAATTGCCCATATTTACTTTGCACAGCAGTTGTGGACCAGTGTTGGGTGGTTCTTTACTTTTATGAAGGAACTCCAGTTCCAGTTCCAGTTCCACACATAAATGGAACTAGGATGCTGACTTGTTTCCATTTTGAAAATTAGACCCAGTTTTACTAACCCAGACCAGAACTGCTGATTAACCCTACCTTCTAGTCACTTGCTTTAAAAACACTGTTTTTTTCGAAATTCTTGGTTCTAGTTCATGCTCCCCACCTAAAGAAAACCCTGAAATGGAGTTCCACATCTGGTTCTTTAAGAAATAAAATCAGGTTCCAATGAACTGTTCCAGTTCCAAAAATCAGACCTAGTTCCAGTTCATTTACTAACTGGACCAGCACTTCTTAGTACCGGCCCAACATTGTTGTGGACTTCAACTGGGGATGTAGCCGGTGCGTTGACCGGTTGAATACCTTCGTTGACTTGGAACCAACGGTTCCCAAGTCCATCGACCCGAAGAAAAAGAAAAAGACAAGCCCGACACGAAGAAGTCCCGGGTGTCCTCCCTACCTAGCTCGCACCCAAAGTTCGGTCATTCTGTGTCTTCCCTCGCTCTCGCGCTCTCGTTCTCTCTCTCGCTCTCTTCCCCCCCCCCTGCCCCCCCCCTCTCTCTCTCTCTCGTTCTCGCTCTTCTCGCGATCTGTCGTTTCTTGGCCGCATTTTCTTTCAGACTCTGAGGTGCAGTTCAAGCTCTTCACGGTGATATGAGTTTTACTACTGTTTTTTGGTTTCAAAGATAGTTTTTCGAACGCAGTAGTAAAGCTTTCCCTCCTCTTGCTGCTGCTGCATTTTCCGATTACTGTAGTATCTACACGGAGTGTCTTGCGTTTGCAGGGGTTGTAGCCGATCTCCCTGCGTGGAAACAGAGGTAAGTAACTGGGCTCACACACACATATATATAGGTCGTTTGCAATATTGCTCTTAGCACAGGTCTCAAGTTTTTGGGAGAACAACTGCAGGAGGCCGATGTTTGAAGAACTTTCCTCCTACTGCATGATGCAGATCTGTAATTTTTCAGACATCGCACTAC
>Ga0209208_10001142_pt1 | contig 36959 bp, 24 predicted proteins | sample S1TSphfallax_3_FD_187694 | JGI IMG/M metagenome (GOLD analysis project Ga0209208, IMG submission 187694) | Host-associated microbial communities from peat moss isolated from Minnesota, USA - S1T2_Fd - Sphagnum fallax MG (SPAdes) (version 2) | ecosystem: Host-associated > Plants > Peat moss >...
TTATAAACAGCTAGCTAGTAACCAGCACGATAATAGGTGGTTATCAATTGGTTATCTGATAACCTACTCTTATGCATAACCAACGGTTATTAATCAAATTTTTTATAACCAATTTGACAACCGATTTATTTTATTGATAACCTGTGTGACCAAAAAAATCAAAAAATAACCTACCTGGTAGTTATCAAAAATTTAATAAATGGCCAACATTGGTTTTAAATCATAGAAGTGATTTTCACCCTTAACCCATGTTCTCAAAAAATCAAATAACCAGGTCAAAGAACCTACCCTGAACCACATATCCTGTGCATGTTCTTACATGAAAGCCAATGGTTCCTTGAAAATTTTCAAAAACCCGAAACTAGAGGTTCTTTTGTCTCTAAATATAATGAAAAATTTTTGGAGGATTTCATATTTAGACAATTTGTAAAAAGCCGAAAAGGATGTTCTTTGATTTCTAAAATTTTAAAAGCCTAGAATCAAGGGTTCTTAACAAAATCAAAGAACCACCCCAAGTTCTAACGCTAGTTAATTAAACCAGTGTTGGCCAAGTATGTCCATTTTAACATACCAATTGCATATTGGTATTAAACACTATGTAAGAACATGAATATTGAAATTTTCTTCAAATAGACATCAAATGGGTCTATATAACAACCTAGATGTCTTGGGGTATCCCAGGTATGAACATGAATAGACAACAATTTCATACCGATTAATATGAGATATGGATTTTGGGTGTCAAATGTTCACATCAAAATTTTATCTAAATTGAGAAAAATATTGAATACATAGCCACCAAGAAGTGGTGATTGTTTCTAGCTTACAAGCTAGAGGAGTTGTTCCATTGAAGAATACAATGTGATGCATAACTTTTACCATTCATGAACAACACAAAACTCTAAACACATTTTTTTAGAGCTTCATTAAACTTGATGTATGCATGTCCAAAAGCACAAAAAAAAATAAAAAAATAATATATATATATACACAAAAACAAATAGGACTTTCTCAAAAAAAAGAAAGCCCTAGGTATGAACAAATGTTGGGCAGATATCACCTTTTTGGGATATCCACCTAATAATTTTCTTTTTCTTTTATCTGTCAAATAAAGATATTGCATTTCTTATTATTTTTAAAATTTTAGACATCTTGGCTGGAAATCAGATTTTCATATTTTTCAATCCAACTTGGATATCAATGTTATTGGATATCCATCATTTATTTATTAGTTGAATACCAAAAAATCAGGATATCAAAAATTCAAAAATTGGCTTGCTAATTATGTTCGGTAGGGTTAGTCTGTAAAGAACCTACCCTAAACCCTATATCTAGGCCTGGATATGATATCTAGGCCGGATATCAATATCTTTGATATCTGGCATAGCTTTCAAATATAAAATGTCAAATATCACAATGGGTGATATTTGACACCCCAAATATCAACCCGGATATCACCTTGAGTGATATCCACCAAATGTCATTTTTATGTTGGAACTAATATTTAAGACAAATATCCCAATTTCTTTTTGAAACCCTCTATACCAAATTAGAATTAGAATTTCTAGTTACCAAGAATACTCTAGGATGTGTCAAGATTGGTAACCAATGCTCTCTATTAGTCAGTAGAGTACAAAATCAACCATCATAAGACTCAAGATGCCCTCTTTTCACCCAAGTAGCCAAGGGTTATGGAACATTGGGCTGATGAGAGCCCAAGGTATTATTTGGACAAAATAATTAATGAGAATGACTTGGTTACATCGCATAAACAATTATTTGAAACTAGTTTGAAGGTGTTGAACCATGTGTTTATTGCCCTATGATCAAACATGATGGAAACATATTATGGCAAGGAGCCAATTTGCCACCTTCTTTGTGGACATAGGTTATTGATGCAAACAAATGGTGTGGTTTTTAGGATTTGTGAACAAGCTATGGACGCAATCTAATGGCATGGCCTCACACATATGTTACTACTTATAACTTGTGTGTATCTAGCCAATGGCATCACAAGGCATCTTCAAATGACTAGTTATGTGCTAACTAGTAGGTTACTAACGAAACATAGGTTGAAGGTTATGGGTTGTAACTAATATTGTACATGTACATGGTTTGGGACTTACTCTCCGTGTAAGTGTGAATGTAAAATCATGTAAATTTATTTTATGTCATGTAAAACAACATAAATGTAAGTGTAAAATTAAATACATTTATATGGTTTTACAGGGATGTGTAAAACAGTGTAACTGTAAAACAAATACATTTATATGATTTGACACGATCGTGTGAAACAATGCTAATTGGTGTCTTTGAAAGAAAAATCAAATGTTGATTGGACTAGTCTTTTTTATTTTAATTGATGCCCATTTACCTAAATCCTTTTGAGGGAAGTCTTTGTTAACTTCAAGTTATTTACAAAATAGAATTTTTACCCAAGGCATTTTCAAATAAAATGCCTTTTGAAATGTGGTTTGGAATCACACCTAATTTGTTTTATTGAAGGGTGCTTAAATGTCATACCTACACCCACATACATAAAAACAACATACATACATCTTATTCACATGGGTGTAAACATATAATGTACATGCACAAAAATTACTTTGTCAATGTTGGATGCAAGTATATTGAAAGCAACAACAAACCCACCATAAAATTGTTATACAATGTTTTCATTTGAATGACTAAAAGACCACATAATTTCTCATTCTTGTGCATTAAATTCAAATTTTCAACTTATTTACCTTTTATTTTTACTTAGTTTAAATTGCAAATAAATCCTCATTAATTTAAAATAAATTACACTTTTGAATTGTAATTCCACTCATTTTGATGTTACTTACATGTTTTATCAATATGCATGATACATGAATGAATTGGAAACATTCATTTTTCGTGTATGTTTTACCATGTTTTCATCCACATACACAAGAATGTCTATGGGATACTCTAAAAAATCAAAAGCCTATTGTCTCATGATTTTTTAATAAAATAGTAATTACTAATTACAAAGATTTTTTAAAAATGATCATTTGTAATTCACATCAGACAAAAACATTTGAAGGGTCCAATTGTAGTATAATGAGCCAAAAATGCCCTTGTATATGATTATTTAATTTGTGCTTACTTTTAGAGTATTTATTTTCAATAAAAATGGTTAATTGTGTGTGTGTGTGTGTGTGTGTGTGTGTGCGTTCCGAAAAAATGTCATTTTCAAATGTTTTCAAATCATTTTACATGTCTTTTAAACAATAAAAACATTGGTTATAACTTTTTAAAAAGTTTTAAAAGATTTTATTATTCATTAAATTGACTTCAAATTCATTCACATGTTCCCATAATATATTACAAATATGTTTGTTATATAAATAAATCCAAAAAAATTCAAATTATCCAAATTATCATTTTAGAATATGAAACATTAAGCAGTGGTTGCAATTTTTTTAACATATTAACATGAAAACATTTAGAAAAGTTGAAAAAAATGATGATCTATTATTAGATGAAATATTTTACTTATGTAACAATACATTAATTTATTGTGACAACCCGTACACAATGAATTTAATTCTTCAAAGGAATGTATCATTCTTACCTATTCCATTTGTTGCACTATTCATAACTTTGCTCCCAATTTGAATTCCCAATTATAAATCAATAAATCAATTCATCATCAATTGAATCTACCTCAAACATAGAAAATATGAAACTATTACACTACCAACATCCAAAAATGAAAAGATTTAAGATGTTTTCACCAAATTATATTTAGTTGAAGATATTCAACAACACTCACATTTGCCTAAAGTTCCTTCCAAATTAATTTAAAGCAAATCAACAATTCATCCATCTCCACCCAAAATGTGACATTGAAAAAAAACTTGTTAGGCTTCCAATTCACTTGATTAAAACAATGGAAGGTAAGACAACCATTATATTTAATAAGCTTTGCCATTGTGCACACAAATTTTGCTTACACAAGACATTTTGGATGATCTTATTATCATGACAAAAGTTTTATCAAGGTTTAATATACATGAATGGCAAGTAGCCATTACAACTTAACTTAATAAAAACACAACACAAGACCATACAACTTTTTTTAAACAGTCAACTCCAAATTATGGGTGTTCAAAATAGAAACCAAAAAAAATGGCACAATTTACAAATACAACCCTTGTCTTATAGTATGTGGGTGTTTTTAAGTTCCTAGCCTTGATTATAAAAAACATTTTTCATGAGTTAAACTATATTTTAGTCTTATTACCATTGCAATTTAGTATCTTAAAATACATTAATTAAATATTAGAACATTTTTTTTTGAATTTGAATGGTTATATTGAAGATGAAATTTATATGGAGGTCTTCAAAGGTCTTTGTGATTTTACAATTTTTTAATTTTGTATTTTGAAATTACCTAAACGTTTGATGTCAATCTTCTTGAACATGTTGCCAACAATTTGATTTGTATCTCATTTCTAAAGGATTTACAAAATCTATTAAAGCTTATTACAAAATGGTAATAGAGGTTTCCAACTTATAACAATTTATTTGGATGATTATGTGTTAATGAACAATAGTCTCCAAAGCATAATGAAATTCAATACAATCCTTCATATTGAGTTTGACATGACATATGAAGGCTAAATCCATAATTTTATCAATAACCAAATTATTTGCAATAGAGGGAAAGGTTTTGAGGATTTTGTTGCTAAAAAAATACCAATCAAGTATTACAATGGTATGAAATGGTCAATTCTAATCTAATTTGAGCACCTGTGGAATTTGGAATGAAGCTAAGTAGAGAAGATAGCTCTAAAATACAAGAAAAATATACCCAAGTGTAACTTTTTTTTCTCACAAGTTGTCAAAAGTTTCATCCATCCCATTTCAAATAGTCAACCAAATTGTGCCTATGTTAGTAGTAGTCTTGCATAATATATGTCCAATCCAGGTGGAATCTAAGCTTTGCTCATTGGTAAACTACATCAATGGCACTCTTGACATGTGTATAAAATACTAACGACATGTAAGAGGCCATACAATGCATTGTTTTCTAAATGTTGATTGGGCAAATGATAATGACACCTAAATGCACTTCAAGATTTTCTTTACCTTGTGGGTGTTGCCAGAATTTGTGCAATCAAGAAGTAAATGTATTGCATTATCCAACACTAAAAAGGAATGCATAACATTGTCAAGGCTATTTGGCTTGAAATTTCATGAAATTGGTTATTATTCAAGTTCATACCACTATAATAGATTTTGACTATCAATATGTTATTGTATTAACTGCAAATCCTAAATGGGTAGTTGCAAGCTACAGTGGCTCACTTTTACATCTTTATGATCTTTCTACAAAGTGTACTCTATTCAAATGCCACAAATGCATTGTAAAATCATCAATTTGATAAACATATTTATGGATTAAAATTTCCAACTTGAATAAAAATATATATTGAGGGGTGAAATTCAATAAACATATACCAATCATATAGTAATGGACTTTTAAAATGGACATATGGACTATAGTATGGGTTTCAAATTAACATTCAAATGCATTCTTTATTATGATTTCATTTCAATATTTATTATAGGGATTCCATATATGATACATGATGGAAAAATAAACATGGATTGAAAAAAATTACAACAAAAACTTCAACCAACAAAAAATAATGGACTTTTGAGTGACTAGATCTATACCTTACTTTCAAAAGTCCCTATCTTGGTTGAAATTAAATTGGAAAAATCAACTTGGTTGTAAAGTCCCTATCATGTGCCAAAGTGTCATTTTGTGTAGTCCCTATCCTACATGTCACCATAGTTGCAAGTTCTTGTAATCACATATGTGATTACATATGATATTAGATCCAAATTTTAATCATATATGTGACCATATTTTTTTATTATCTTGATTGAAATGAAAAGATTCATGGAAAATGAATATATATGTCATCCATTATTGGTGGCATCCATTGATAATTGATAACCAAGTTGATTTTGCAATTGTATTTGTAACTATACATAGATTACTAGATGACATGTTGCATTTGAATTGTTATTATAATTCAAAATGTACACATTCATTTATTGATTAGTATGTGTGTTAGAAAAGGCTACTAATACTTAATGGATTGGCAAGGCAAGCTTAGTATAAACTAGGCTAGGTGGGCCTTGGAAGCTAAATTATATCAAGTAAACTAAGGTAAGGTAGGTAGGTTAAGCTAAGTTAAACTAAGTAAAGTTGGTAGCTTATTTAACCTAAGTAGGCCTAATATGTTAACTATATTATTCAAGGCTAAATTAAGTTAAACTAGGTACCTAATAGGCTAGGTTAAAGTAGGCACCTATTACTTGCCTACTTATTTTACCTAAATACATAAGCTATTTTTTTAACCTAGTTAAGTAGGGTAGGTATGTATGTACATAGCTAGGTAAAATGTAAATAGGTAGGTAAGTTTGTGTCTAAGCAATATGTAAGTAGCTTGTTCATAGGTAGATAGGTAACTAGGTCATCTACTTAAGCTAAATAGGCCATTTGCTTAGGTAGGTATGTAAATAGACATCAAATAGTACATAGGTAGGTAACCTACCTACTTACCTACCTACCCACCTACTTACAAGCTACCGACATATTACATAACTTTCTACTCACATAATTAATGTACTTAACAAGTTGCAAAATAATTAAATCAACAATTATTATTATTATATAATGGTGTGGTGTAGTGGTTAAAGATTTGGTTTATCTTCATGGAGGTGAAGGGTTCAAGTCCTTGAAATTGCACCCCAAGGGCTAGCTTAGGCTAGCTAAGTAAGCTTAATAAGCTAGGTCAAGCCATGTTATTCAATTATTATGTACATATTTATTATTTTAGCTAAGTAAATAGGTAGGTAGGTAGGTACCTAGCCTAGCATACTAGGCCACTATATCCATGGAAAGTTTATGATTTCACATGCAGCTTCCATGTCACATGGTGTCTTTTGCAATTAGTTGTTTGATGGCACAAGAAATTATGATTTAAAAAAAAATTAAATGTTATGATTTTCATCATTTTGTATCATTTTTCCCCCATGTCATATCGAATTTTTTATCTTTCACATGGATTATTTGACTAATCATATGTTTAATGATATTTATAAGGCAACTTACCAATTGTTTGCCAAAAGCATAAGGGATAATTATAAGATTTATATTTTTTTCATTATCATAATTGTAACAAACTTAACTAGTTGTGGACTCTCCAAAATGTTGCAATAAACATAAACTGATTTTTTTATTAATCTTATTTTGATCCCATAACATCGATGTCACCTTGGGCAAGTAATCTTTTCAAGTGGGTCATAGGTGCATGTTCTTTCAAGCTATGAAGAACTAAAAAAAGGCTGCAATCAAACAAAAAAAGTATGAAATTTAGATTTTTGGCAAGACCTTGGAGTGAGCCTTGAGTTCATAAGGTTGGGGAAAATGTATCTCATTCATTTCACTAGTCTTTTCCCATAATTTGTTACCAAATGGACAAGGGGGATTGTTATTTGAATTTTAAAAATATGTGTATAAAAATACATGGTCCCATACATTGTTTATTAGGTAAACATTATAATATATGGTATGTGTTAATCTTTGGTCTAAAATATTTTTATTCAAAAAATGTCTATTAAAAATGTTAGTAGTTATTAGTTTTTAGTAGGTTCAATTAATAGATTAGTAAGTGAGTTCATAATAATAAATGAATTATTAATTAAATGTGGAAAAATGTGAAAAAAACATTCATTTTTAGATCATTTTTCTAAACTTGTAACCAATGGTTCACTTGGATTGTAATAAACCATTCAAGTGGAATGTTCCATCACATGAAGCTTTTGTCTATTATTGTTTATGTTTTGTGCCATTTGTAAATGAAATTGTCAACTCAATGTCTCATTTCGTTTTTAAATACAGTTTTTTCCCTTCCTTGTTTGTGTGTGTGTGTTTTGTGTGGCTTTGTGGGACTTTTTGGAAGAGTTGTGGGAAAAAAAAACTTCTTATTCTTGCAAAAGTTTTTAAAAGCAATGGGGTTGCAAAGAATAAATGTGCAATTTGTTTATGATTTGTGTTGTTGATTTTATTTTTATTTTATTTCCTTTGTGTTACATTCAGAATTTGTATTTAAATGGACCCTAGGTCAAGGGGTGAGAAATGGTGATTCTCACCATCTACAACTTCCCCTTATTCTAACACAAGATTACTAGGTAAGCTAGACTATTTAAACAATTTAGGTTGCAAGTGTGAGGATTTGAACTCTTCACCTTCACATTGAAAAATCAAATTTTTAACCATTGCAACACCACCTTCATAAAGATTGGAACATTTTATTATTTTATGAGTTTAAAATGCCATTCTCCCAAAAAATAGATATTGTTAAAACACTCAAGCACTAGCCCTTGAAAAGATTATTTCTAATGTCGTATCAAATTCTTGTATCATACATGATTTGGTGACTAAAATAAGTGGTGCAAAGTTATTTTGGTAGTTTTTGCTTTAACTTTTCACGGAAGATCGTAACTTTTAAGAAACCTTTTTTTAGCAATGCAAACCCATGACTTTATTATAAGTCACATTGTAACCTTTCCAATGTTCTAAAGATCAATTATTTTACATAGATTTTGATCCCTCCAACCCCATTTTAAAGAATTAGGACTCCTTAAAAGGCCCAACTCCATGCATTCAACTGACATCTCAAGGGTTTTCCCTTGATTCCCACACACCTCTCACTCTATGTGGAAGCTTGTTTTGCATCTTTTTGACTCATGACACACCTTGGGCTTATTCCCAACCTAACTTGCCTTATCTTGCATTAGCTTCAATAGGGTCACCAACTCACATGGAACTTAGTGTAGGTACTTAGTGTTTGCCCATTGCCATAGGTGCTTCATGGCTTATGCATGGTTAGATTAGGGTTTCTACAACCTAACCATGCATAAAACATGAAGCACTACTGCTTACATTAGACTGGGTTGCCTTTTTATTGCATCATCTCTCAATTCTAGTTTGTTTGACTTAAATTCTAGGTAAGGAGAAATTGTCATTAGTACGAAGATATTTGTGCATGATGTTTTGGTTTACATGTAAATAATGTGTGTATGCATGCGTGCATGCATGCTTGTAACATTCATGTGGATAAGTGTGAAAGAGGCCACAATTCCAACCCTCCAATTATGTCATGAAAAACAAAGGCTTGACATGAGTAATCATCATGTCTTCATAACCTTACCTCATTCATAAGTTCTGAACCTTAAAGCAACATTCATTTGCTCTTATTATAAATCATGAATTTCAACCTTTATTTAATCCTTGTGTAGAGTAAAAGCTAATTATCATAATACACTTGCAGCATATCTCTAGAACATAGTTTGTGTTTTACTTTGGTGTGGTTTTGAACTTGGGTTCTTTATTTCAACTACAGCTTGTTGTCTCTCCCACATGCAGGTGGGGTTGAATAGTGAGTTCATCTCATATGGTGCCAAGTACATGTTGGGAAGATAAATTGTTGAAGCTAGCGTAACCTTAAACAGAGTCTTTAAACAAAGTCCCATACAGCTCGTGAGGCAAGACAAAGTGGCACTTTCTTGCAGTTTAAGATGTGAAGAACATTTTCATAACATCAAATACCAAGGGTTATGTTCTAATAGCTTGGCACAAATTTGGGTTTGTTGGGCAACTTCTATGTTTGTCTATGCAGTTTCAAACTAGAACTTGATACTCATCTGCAAACATGATCTAGCTCATTTTTCCTCCATTAATTTGGTTGGTGGCTAAAACTCGTTAAATATAACATTCAACAATCGATCAACTCTCAAAAAATGGGATGCTACAAAATCATTAGTCTTGGAGAAATGAATCAAATGCTGACATACCATCTTAAATGTAATAGGCATTCCATCTGAGATTTTCTCTCAATTGAAGAACCTGTTCAAGTCCTTTAATCTGAAGCAGCCACCATCACACAAGAATTGCCTTTCTAAATTACCAAAAAAATTCAGGACCAGCACCCAGAGATATTTTAGTCTGAAAAAGGACTTATGGCATCCGTCCTCTGTTTCCCACCAGTGTGGAACTCTTTGCCAAGTACCTGGCAATGGCACTTGCTTCATGAGTGATTCTACCACCAATGTACCTGCCAAGCCATTTCATCTAAATTATTGTCCCCATCTTGTGAACTGTCCACATTCTTGACAATTGGAAAACACAGACAATAGTCAGATTCATGAGAAGTTTGCAAAAGGGAGCTGTGTGTCCAGAACTCTCACTTTTGGACCGGAGTAGGTACATCTCATTGAGGTGTGAAAGACACAATTTTCCATTGTCCTTCCCAAGAATGTCAATTCTGGTGTTGGGTCTTTTGAGGAGTTTTGTTATTGCTGTTTCAAGGAGCTTGTTTACTCCATAACTAAATCATCTCAAGATGCAACCTAGTGAGTCAAATTGATGAGTCTTGAAGCTGCATATAACCTACATCTTCTAACAAACTCCCTCAAATTAAGAAACTAGACACCAGCTAATTGATTATAGAGTGCAACACACTACAAGCACAGAGAGGTGGGGGATGATTCTCCATCCCCTTGTTGCACGAGGTAACGCAATTGTTGTGAAGAAAATCTTTAAAAGAGAGGGAGAGAGAGAGAGAGAGAACATTCAACAACCAAGCTTCCATCCGCACCCAACGTACCCTTTAAAGAACACACCGAGGGCAGGCGGACTTCAGAGAAGAAGAGCCTTCTTCAACCGGGTAAAACATATATACCCGGCGGGGGGAATTGATATATCTGCCCGCTAACGAATTGCATCATCTGCCCAGAAACCTAGCGCCTCTTTCAATTGGCCGACTGGATCCGCGAAATAGCCTTCTCGTCACCCTATTGGGTGATTATGGTGGAATTATCAGCTGTGAGATTGCCCCTTTGGCTGCCCGAAGCCCGGATGGCGGATTTAAAAACGGGCTGCCAATCTCTCCTCTGACTTGTTCACTAGTGTTCTTCTCGTTCTTCTTCTGCTGGTGCGTCGTCTTCGTCTTGCTTCTACGAACTCCAGTTTCCAACGGTGCGTAATTTGCAGAGGTAGGTAATCCGGAATCAAGCTCTCATTGCATTCTCTTAAGGATATTGAGTGTTCTTTTGCTAAGCTTGTATTCTTGTTTTTCTTCCTTCTTTTTTCCGGCCTTTTTCAAATTGGAGCTTTGATCTTGTTGGAGCTTTTAAAATGGTGATTTATGTTCAGGATTTTATTTTGGTCTAGCTTTCTCGTTTCTCGTTCCAAAGTTATGGTCCCGAGTTGTAAGAATTTTCGTACGGGGTTTTTTTTTTTTTTTAAACTTTTCTGGGTTGTCATAGTATAATGTCTAGTGGATTATAATTTTTCTGCATGTCTTTTTGTCTGCAACAGGGGAAAAAGGAGGGATGGCGGCCATGGCAGCAACAGCAGCAGGCACATCAGTGAGCCGCTCAGCTTTCTTTGGCACGGTGGCCACCAGAAATGCTGTGAGGGAGAAGGTCGCTGTTTGCCAGGCGAAGGTTTCCATGGTGGGTTACTTACTGCATTCTCTTTACATAGTGTCCATGATCTCTAGTGCATGGCTAGGGGATGTTGCAAATATGGACCTGAATTTTTTTTGTCTTTGAAGAAGAGTCTTGGTCAACATGAATCCGGCAGTAAGTAAGTACTGAGGACTCTTTCTCCGGTTTTTTTCCACACTACTCACAGAGCGCGGACTACTGGTATGGGCCGGATCGTCCCAAGTACTTAGGCCCCTTCTCAGCACAGACACCTTCATATTTGAAGGGAGAGTTTCCGGGAGACTATGGCTGGGATACCGCAGGCTTATCAGCGGATCCCGAATCATTCGCCAAGAACCGCGCCCTGGAGGTGAGAGATATCCAGAAAACCCTAGTTTTTTCCTCCTCTAAGCAAATGTAATCACATGATGATCACAAAAGCAAATTTGCAGTGTCTGTAAATTTTTTCCTGATTTTGTCTTTTGTTTTTGTTTTTTTTTCTTTCTGCCAGGTGATTCATTCAAGGTGGGCAATGCTTGGAGCTCTGGGCTGCCTTCTCCCAGAAGTTCTTCAGAAGTACTCCCGGGTCACATTCAAGGAGGCAGTATGGTTTAAGGCTGGATCTCAGATCTTCACAGACGGAGGACTTGACTACTTGGGAAACCCTAACCTAGTTCATGCCCAGAGCATCCTGGCAATCTGGGCAACCCAAGTGGTCCTCATGGGCCTTGTTGAAAGCTACCGCATCAATGGACTTCCAGGAGTTGGGGATGGAGGGGACCTCTACCCCGGAGGAAAGTATTTTGACCCTCTGGGTCTAGCTGATGACCCAGAGACCCTTGCAGAGCTCAAGGTGAAGGAGCTAAAAAATGGTAGACTTGCCATGTTCTCCATGTTTGGATTCTTTGTGCAGGCCATTGTCACTGGCAAGGGACCTCTGGAGAATTTGCTGGATCATCTGGACAGCCCAGTTGCCAACAATGCTTGGGCCTATGCAACCAACTTTGCTCCCTCTTCTTAGATAGTAGAAGATGTATGTTACCTTTAGAAACATGTGGAACCCAAGAATAAAGTTGGTTCTGGTGTCTATCTCCACGATAACAGCTGTGATCAATTATGTGAAAAACTTTTTTTTGTAACTGATATGTGTCTACTTTTTTCAACCCCTTCTGCAGGAATTGTTGTTTGAATGTGATTATTTTCATCTTAAGATGGGTGTGCCCCACAAAGCTCAGGAAGCACAAGCACCTAATACAAGTCCATAGGCCATAGAACAGATATCTTGATTTTTGCAAATAGTTGGCACCAATTAGTGCAAACAACTGCAGAAGGTGATTAGACTACAGAAACACATAACCATAAACAATGTCACAGATATAATATCTGTTAATGGCAGGATGCACATTGGTTGTCCATTGCAGAACACAAATTGCAGCACTTCTCTGGCCTTCTGCAAATTCTGTCGTCCTGCATCAGATGAGTCCATTGGTTGTCCATTGCAGAACACAAATTGCAGCACTTATCCAGCCTTCTGCACCTTCAGTCATCCTCCATCAGATTGTTTTTTTTTAATCTCACCCCTTTTATGACCAAAAAGGGGGTACTGATGTTGTGTTTTCCTTACTTAGCAGATACCTCCAATGTTTCTCAAAATGTTTAATCTCTAGATTAGTTCAACACATCACAACATGGGTTTGGTTATTATCCTGTCAATCAAACAAAACAATCCCCATATGGTTTGTGAGAAAATATGTCAAATTTGTGCACCTTCCTTCTTACATGATACCATCAGTGATCAAGTCTATAACCTAGCAAATCTGCAAAAATGGTGTGAAGCTAAATTTTAGTGGACCATGGAAAATTTTCTTCCTGGTGTGAATTCACATACTCTGATTGCCTACCAAAACATTAGATCTCTCTTGCGAATTGTAGACAAAGGATACCAAGCCAACTATTTTGCATCCATATGTGAGAAAAAATAAATGGAAGTCTTCAATACAACCCTTAGAGCATCTCCACCCCAAAACTGTAAACAACTCCTTTATATTAAAATAGAATAGTGTTTAATGATCACTATCCCTACCCACAAACATCAAAAAAGTCCCTTTAAACAGTCAAAGACCATTTATATCTTTACATCTGGATGAGTAATAGTCAGTGTCCAAATGCATAGTTGAAAAAAGATTTTAAAGGGGATAAAATGAGCACTGCAAAATGGACATCAATACAGGAGCAAAGCAGGAAAATGCTCTTACAATCCACAGTGGTGCTCAGTATGTGACCCTGCAAAAATATTTCTCACATCCAAGTTTTATTTACTTTTTTGCAACCCCACCCAAAAAACTGAAACTGAGACTGCAAATAGGTAGGAGACTACCACCATAGTACTTGAATGATTTCTGAATAAATTAAATTATTTTTCTTTTTGTCAAATGAAAATTCATTTATTATTTATGCCAAAAAATTTATAAAATTAAAAATCTTCAAAGATTTCAATTATCAAGCTTGAACAGTTAGGCCTTAAAATTCAACAACTTAAAACTGAGACAGTCTAGACCAGTGTTGTGTGTGTAAATGGTTTGGGACCTACACTAAGTGTAAGTGTAAATCCCACATGCAATGTAATGTAAATGTATTTACACTCCATGCAAGTGTATAATATTCATTTACATTCAAGAGCAGTAAAGGAGGAGGAGCTTGTTGATAACTGGGGTTCTATGGCCTAAACCCTAACCTACAAAGCACATAGATGAATATAAAGATAAACCCCAACCTACAGAGCACATGGATGAATAGAAAGAAAAAATATGGATGAATAGATCGTTGCCCCTACTATATAGGGGCCAAAGTACATTGAGCTACTACTATACTCTATAATTGATCTTGACACAATATCCCTGCCTGGATGGGCAGGCCTTGATAAGTCTTGAACCTTGAACATTAAATGCTGATTTTCAGCATTTCATTCCCAGATTTAATAAAATTTCTTTACTTTATGGATACACCTGAAAGAAGGGTTTGGGGTCGAAGGAGGCCCAAAGACAGGGGTGGGTGACTTTACAAATAATTTTACTATTTATATTTACACTTACACTCACAACACTGGTCTAGACTCTAGACACACTAGACTGTCCCAAAAACTAATTTTAAAAAAAATTTAAATAAAATTATATATATATATATATATAATAACTGTTACCTGCCAAAATTTTCATAATCAAAAAATCAAGTGCCGAAGTTAAGATTAAAAATCTTGTTAATTATTTAACATTTGTTGCCGAATCTGATTAGAGAGTACGGTAATAGCAAACTGTCCAAGGACAGTCCAGGTAACAAACCGTCCAGGTCGTAAATTGTCCAGCAGGTATCAGAAACAAGGAGCAGCAGTCAGATCCAATTTATTACACTCTTCTTTGGCAGGTGCATACCTTTTGTGTGCCTTGTACCAGCCTCATATGCAAAGATGCTGGGCCAAAACGGACGGAAAACCATTTCGCTGAGCCAAACTGGCATGTTTTGACTTTTCATCATCAAATTTGAATGTGCAGGGTCACATATTGAGCACCGCTGTGGGTTCTCTTTATCTATCAAAGCTTCCATTGCAAAACGGCAAGTAATATGAGTGGTTTGTGCTTCACTCCTATGATCCCTCATTTGTTGCTGGTCCATGCCTGCACAAATAGCTCCAATCAGCCTTTCCAATTGTTCAAATATGTGCAAAAAAATACAGCGTCACCCTTTCATGCATGTGAACGGATGTTTGCTTATTGGCACATTGGAGGTTTTTTCTACGTCCATTTATATGAAACAATGGCCAATTATTGTTCATCCATGGTAGTATGATATTCATGTTTGAACTCATCAGCTGGGGGGGGGTTAGGTAGTCCATTTTCTTTTTTTTCTTTGTTTGGGGGTGGGTGCAATGAGTAATTTTTATTGGCCCATCACAACAACAAAAACCTGAAACTTTGGAGGCTTCCAAAATAGAAGTTTTTATTGGAGGATGAAGTGCCATCTGCTTGACCCAGCTATATAGGTGAGAAAGGGAAAGACTTTGGGCAAAACATATGGGATAAGAGTGTGGGGCTATTGAGAACATATTGGGGAACACATTGGGAACTTGAAAACCCCTTTGGGCACCATGTTTTACTTGGGTTAAGAAAGCATGGGGACTATAGGTGTACTGGCCTACAATTGGTTGAGCCCTTACTCCATTCAAAAATAAACTTATCAAAACAATGCATCACAAACACGATGGCCCTATCAATAGATAAGATGTTGTACATGTGCATTCATGTATGTATATAAATAAATATATTATTTTGTGATTTATTTGTATGTGTTTGTGTACATGTATTTATGTGTTATCAAGTCATTTTGTGGTATTGTGTGGTAATACAAATTGGGGAACATAATCGAGTAATTTGAAAGCAAAATAAAAGGGTTTATGATCTATCCAATATGCTTGTGTTGTTCCATAATGACATTGTTGTATTGGTGCATTCGTCCATATATGATTTATTTGTGTATCGTCAATAGTGATGTTTTCTATAAAAATGAGTTTAAATTATATGTATTTATGAATGCTAGTAATGTTGATGATTGATTTTTTTTTGTTAAAAAATCTATATTGAAATCTCCAATTATTATAGTCGGACAATGTGAAGGCATTTTTTGTATAATGCTTTTAAGATAGAATTAAAATGTGACAATTGCATTTTCGGAGGCTTATATATTGCAATTATGTATAATGCTTATCGTGTGTTGTCATTAAAAAATGTGGTGACAAATTCAACACCAAAATATGTGATTGTTGTGTTTTTTGTCAATGACACATTGTCATCATAAAGTACCATAATGCCATGTTCATCATAACATGATAATATATGGAACTTTTGTGATAAAGCATTGTAAATTTTTGAGTTTAGATGAACATTTCTTATTCTTGTTTCATTTTAATAAAAAATATGTGATGCTAATCGATTTGGATCTACAAGGACATCTTCAAAATGTAATGTTAAAAAATGAGTATTAAAAGATTTTACAATTAAAAATCCTAAACAATAGGAATTTAAAGAAACAATAGCAAGTTTGTATTGTGCATTTGTTCTTAATTCAGACATTTTTTCTTGAACAAGATGATCCACTTGAAAGAAAATAATCAATAATCGAAAAAGTAAATAAACATTTTTAACAAACCTTCAATAATGCAATATATGTTAGACCATGTTTTGTCTCACCGGTCAAATCAAATGTTAAACGATCAAGTATCAACCCTTGTCAACAATGTATAATTCATGCTGCAACTAATTGAATTGGGAATTGGATTCTCACGATAGTGTGGGAAGGATTACTACCTATTTGTATTTCAGCAATTTTATGTTCAATTAATGTTCATTGTTTATCAAGCCTTGTGAATTCATCATTAATTTTTAATTTTTAAATTTGTGTATTATGTATGATCTAAGGATTATGAAAATGTATCCAAACAAAAGAATTTGAAATAATTTATGTAAAAATTTCAAAAATCCCATTAGCACCATTCACAAGACCATTGGATGTTTCATAATTCCCTACACATAATTCCACTAAATGTTTTTTCTTAACCAAAATTTTGTAATGTAAACCAACAATTTAAGATGGTAAATTTGATAATTTAAAATGAGAAGGGCATGTTTCAGTATAAACATCGCGTGCTAAAAATGTGAATGTTTCACCTTATGTGTTTCAAAATACATTTTTGTTGTGCATAGTTGTTTTAACATTTGTGTAAAATAAATGTGGTAACGTGTTGTCCATTGGTGGGGTCTTTCAACAATTTTTGTTCATACATTTTATGTTTTCAATTATTTGTGATGCATTTCTAAACCTATTCAATATGTTAGTAAAATTTATATCATTTTGTCACATCATTCCTTGTAACTCATAACATTGTACATATTTTAACCAATAATTTAATGCAATAGTATTAAAAGTGTTGGTTATTGGTTTGAAAATCCACCAATCTCAAACAAGGGGTGCTTGATAAAAGTCACTAGTCATTATTACATCCAATCCACCCATAAATTCATTATGGACTTGTTTAATAATACGTACTCTACGATCAATGAAAGATAACATTCTATTGCCGATTAAAAATACTTAATCTATAACAAGCAAACAAAGTTGATCATATGTTTTTATAAAAATGTTATGTCTTTCATCACTTAATGCATTAAGTTTTGTTAGATTTTTATTCAATGGAACTATAAGTGCAAAATTTATCATTGTGCCATTAATGTTAAATGTTATTTTTCCTGTGTATGCCAATTTCATCATTTTGGGTTTTAAAGGATCAAAATTTGTAATTTGTTTAGTATAATATCATAACATTTTTTGTATACTACACATGAAGGTGAACGTTTTCCTTATCCTTACACCACTTGTTAGAAAAATATGAAATGGTTTTAAAGGGTTCTCAATTTCTTGGTATAAGATATCATCAATAATAATTATTTGTTCATTATTCAATTGTCTCATACGTGAAGAAAAATCTTTGTATGTCATCAATTCATTTGTTCATTAAAAAACATTATGTGTTAACAATTTATTTTTTGATTATGCAAAGTTTTCATATGATACATCAAATGGTTCAATTTTTTTGGTATTAATAAATAATATATTTTTATGTGGATTACTTGCATTATTAATTATTTCATTCAAAAATAAATTTTCCCATCCATTTGTTTGATGAATTTTTTTGTATTCTATAACTTGTGATTCTAAAATTGTCCCATTCAATATTAAAATTGTTAGATGGGTTAAAATTATATACAATTTTTTTTAATATTTTTTCTATCTCATTTTTTTGTTCCAATTAAACATCTTTCCATAAATCAGAATTATTTTGCAAATTGAATTCCAATTTTTGAAATGGTTTAAATAAAAGTAATCATTTTGTATAATGATTTTTTGGATTTTTATGTTGATAAAATGAAACCCAACGAATTATTTTACTTTTAATGTGTCTTTTATTTAATTTTGTATCATATTTAATTATAAATTCTACTAAACACAAATCATTTGATCTTTCATTTCAATTAATATAATTATCAACTAATGATTTACAATGGATTTTTATAAATTTGGAGATAAGCCTTGTTTTATACAAATGTTTTATCTTGTTGTTGACATGTGTTTATAAATTGAAATGATCTTTTTTAATGGTATAATGGTATGGATAATGTTATATGTATAGTTTGTTGTATAGACATTTGTTGTGCATTTAAAAATGCATTTCTTAGTTTTTTAATGCATTCATATGTTTCTATTTGTTCATGCTTACACTTATTTAATAAGATTTTCATTTTTTGAGTTATAGATTTTTCTATTTTTTTAAATAAAAAGTACAATACGATGTTGCTACATATGGATCTACAATATATTGTGCATTTGTATTTGTTCCCCACAAGAGTTCTGCATGTATTTCAAATACATTTATTTGTATATCATTTGGTTAATTGTGTAATGTAATCCAAGAAGATATATGTTTCTTCATCTATTTTTAAATCTAATAAAAAAATGTTCAAAAGAAATATCCTCACCTAATCCCATGTCCATAAGCTTTTTATAAATTTGAATATTAATTTCACCTTGGTTTGGCATATGATCTTGTTCATTTAAAAATAATAATATTTTTATATGTTTCATCGGTGGTTTTGGATATTGAAATCAACAAATTGGTTGACGTTTTTTTCTTCATGTTCTTTAAAGTTGATGTATTTGCATACTATAAATTTCAATTGGAAGCGTTATTTGATCAATTGTTAAATATTTATCTACAAAAATTCAAAATTTCCATTTTTTGAAACACCAAATGTAAGAGCATTTTGTACCCACAATAATCCATGATCATGAAACAAACTTTTTAATTGAAATTCGGTTATGAAACAATAATCTTTCACCTTACCAAATATTAAATCAGTATTTGAAATAAGTTTATGAAAAATATTCTTGCACAAGTGACAAGATCATTTTAAACAAGTTCTTTAATGCTAAATGAGTCATCCTTTTTTATTCTTAAATTTTCACCAATGTATTGATCATATAATTTTTTTAATGTTTTTATAATAATCGGTCAATTGTTTACACCTATTATGAATGTCACAAAGAATATTGGTGGGCCAAGTTGCCTAATCATTGCAAACACATTTTTATGAAGACAATCCAAATAATCTGAAGATGTTCTTATGCAACTCAATTTTTTATATTTTAAATCAGATTTCAATATTTTATCTAAATTTACATTAGTTAAAACATCACTAGCTTTTAACACATGGTCTAACAATTTTCCTTTACGAATATGAATCCATGCACAATATAATATAAAATGAATTAGAACTTTGGTTGTTTCAAAAAATATATTACTTATATGATATGCAAACTTTCTATTTATACTGATAATTTTGCTTACACAATCTTCTAATTAGAACATGCAAGTGATGGTCTTGGATGCCCATAAAATAATGTTGGAAATTATATTCTTTAGAATGTGCATCACAAAATAATCCAAGAAGTTGAATTTTTTTTCTAGGAACTATTGTTGGTGATTTGTCATTGCCGTCAATAACATGTTCAAGACTTAAAATATTTTGCACTAATGTGTCTGTGCAATCTTCATCGACTACTTCTTCAAACATGTTTGGTTTTATTATTTTTAAATTTGCATCAATTGTGTATTCTTTTAACTTTGAGTTTCATTTCTATTTGCTAATTCCACTAAATTTTGCTAGTTTGGTTTAATTGAAAGTTTTGCACTTTTATATAATGGAGTTTGGCAAAGTTCGTGTAACACCTTTATCATTATGTTAGGATGAACATAACTTAACATGTATATGGATTTGTATTCTAATTTTTTTTTTCAAAAATATTGCAATTGAACTATCATCATACAACAATCAAGGCAATATAATTTGTACCAAATCTAAATTTGTTGGAAAATTAACAATGTTTCCATGCATTCCATATTGTCCAAACCTTTTTAATTGGAATATTTGCGTAAACGCAAAACATGGTGTGATCAAACGTTCTTCAATTTTATTTAAAATTGGAACAAATTTAAAGTTTGACTGATTATTTGTAATATGTTCACGTAAAGTCATGTTCAATTGTTTGACATAATCAATTTTCTTTCGACATGAATTACATATAAATATAGGGTCTTCTATTTTTTCATTTTAAAAATGATTAGGCAGTTTATTAAAATATAATTTAGAAACAAGATGAACTTGAAATGTGAAACACAATGTTTTAGAACAATAACATGCATGTTTATCAATGTTTTCAATATCTTTTTTATATTCAATAATATTTTGTAGTCATTTTTTTTGTCAAGGTTTTTTCTTTTTCTTTTGTTGAAGCTAGATCTTCTTTTGTTAATTGGAAAAGAATATTAAGATGTTTTTCATTTCTATTAGTCCCATTGAATGGTTTTAAAACATCTTTGTTAAAACACCACCCATAGTTGTTTCTTTTTTATTGAAAACATGATGTGAAATATTTTTACTTGAAGGACCAATGACATTATTTTTAATGTTGTTATTATCTTGTATATTTTCAATTAGAGTTATTTTTTCTTTGATTAAAATAGGATTTGAAGAATCTTTACTTGTTAAATCAATAAGATTGTCTTTAACAATATTATCACATTTGACATCACATTTGATTGACATCATTTTAAATTTGTTTTGACTTTTTAAAAAATTTCACACGTTGAGTAGTAGGTGGAACAACTAGTGAATTAAATGAAACATTTGGGAGAAAATCCATAATATTTTCAAGGATTTTTTATATTTTTGGTTGAAAAAGATGTATTTCATGATCATTATTTTCTTGGGACATTAATTTTAAATGTTTAAGATGATGTTTAAATGGTGATGTGTTTAAACCCAAATATGGATATCTTTGAATGAAAGCTAATCCAATATCTAATGGAAACCATTGAGAATGAATTTCTATTATTTCTAAAAAACAATTATTTAATTCAAAATCCCAATTAAACCTTTTTGTTTAAGTTGAATTTCATTAATTTCATGATTTTAAAATTATCATATGCATCACAAATGTGAATATTTGAAAATCACATGTTATAGCAGGTTCAAAATGGTCGTTTGCATATAATATGTTTAACACATGGTTTGCATTTTCATTTCCTACATTCATCATAATTTGATAGTTATTTTTGTTCCAAATGTGAATTGGAAGTTATAAATATTTTGATATCCAATATATTGTAGTGAAATAACCCCAAAATCCCCCATTCAAAACAAGTAATGACAATTTTTTGATGTAAGTAACTTCATTTGTTGCAATTCCATGATGTAAATCATGCAAAAATTCTAGATTTAATTCATGTTTACAACATTCCAATGCTTGAGGTGTACCAATTGTTAAACATTATTGTAAATAACACATGCTATTTTTCAGATTAATTTCAAACTTATTTAATAATTTAATAAATATGCTATTGAATCAAATAAACAATCTCCTACTTTGTATTCAAAATTTTGAACTTGTTGCAAACCATGTTTGGCTAATTCAATATATGTTATTTTCAAATTGGTTATATTTAACTTTGGGTTTTAAAAATTATGTGAATTTTATCTTTGCAAATTGATATAAAACTAAATGAAAATTGAAACAATTTAAAATGTCCAAAAGAAAATCAATTAAAAGTTGACCTAATTTTTTTAAATTTTTCTTAGTCCACCTAATGTTTTCAATTAAAATTAATTTTTGAGATCAATTTTTAAAAAATAGTTCAAATTATGTACAATAAATTTTTGTCCACAAAAAGATTAATCTGTCAAATTGTGACAAGTGAAGTTTCAAAATGTGATCCTTTGACTAAGCTGTCATTTGTACATACTAATTAGAAATACAAAAAAATTCCTTTACATATAAATTTTTTCCTTTGGAATTCTTTTCGCACTCCTCTATTGCTTATGCACTTTTCCCAGTTATATATTTTTTCAAGCTAGAATAACCCACAACTTTGTTGTGGGGTTTAAAACAAATTTGCCTTTAAGTTTCTTTTTTCTAAATAGGCAAAGGAAAAAACCATGTTTTGATCTAAAATCTTTAGGATTGATGAGCATGTGTCCAAGCAATGGCTCAATCCATGGGTCACACAATGTGTAGTCAAACTTTTCATTGCTAACGTGTTTAATTTTGCAAGCAACGTGAGGTTGAGATTGAACAAAAACCATACATTTACAAACCTAGCAATAGTAATTAATGTTTTTATTTGTGATAGATGGGAGATGACATTTTTCACAAATGTTTTCGAAGCAAGCTGCACTAATTGGGATTATTAATGTCCCCACAACTTGCAATCACAACATTAAAAGCCATGGAATCAACATTTGTAATTCACTTCATTGTTCTTATTTCCCAATAAGAAAGTTTTCAACACACAAGTTTTCAAATTTGACCATATCTCAAACTTGGTTGCAAAATTTTGACCTTTTATCCTCTTGATTTCAATCAACCTTTTAACAACTATAACATCAGGAGCATGAATCACAAAGATGGTAATATAGTTAGTTACCAAATGTTGTTCACCAAATCAAAAGCTTCCAATGTTTTTGACCAACAATGTTGCAAGGTTGCCAATACTATACATATGAACTAATTGCATGTATTGTGCAAAGAATCCAAGATAAAATGACAATGCTTGTGCATCAATATTGGCCAACCCATCTACAACTACTAGGATAAAAACCTTGGCAAATCGCCCATATATCCTAATGACCATTAACTCCATGTTTCCTAACTCCTCCAAATTTTCCTTTTGCATAAAATTCAAGATTGATTGTGTAGGGACAAAGCACATGTAGACTAAAAAAGGGTCAATTTGTTCAATAATAGCAATAGCCCCAACTATTAATACAATTCCCAATTTCTTCTCTCAAACTTGTTTATGAAAATGACCTTGAAATTGAGCACCCATATGAAGGACCCCACATTCAAGCGAGGGGAAAAGGTAGAAACAAAGTTGGATTTTATAGTCAAAATTATTGTCAAATATCCAAGTGGATTTGCTAAGTCACAATGGATATATTTGAACCCACTTCCAAGGACATCTACAAACCCATACTTGTTGACAATGTAACCCTCAAAATAAGCACCAAAATTTTATGTTGCATGTTAGTGATGCCAACAACATTCATAGGTGCAATTATTTTCCTACTTGGGCTAGGTACCAGTTGAGCCATACAACACAGTTCACAAAGTTCCCAAAAACAACATGAATACAAACAAAACAAATTGCTTGTACACTCCTCACTATAATATTTGGAACTTGTGTGTTTGGAACTTGTTTTGCATACAAATTTGGTTACACAATTTGCCTTGCCGAGGTGAATGACAAAGGAAATGTGGGTAGCATATTAATATTTACATTAGGTTCTAGTTACACCATAAGAAGGTTGAACACATTGTCATTTGGAGGCTTCACGTCATGAGGAGGATGTAGCATTTGCTAGCCCCCCATGAAGGAATCTATCATTTCATACATTACTTTGTTGCAATGTTGAAGGATATTTAAAGCTACCTTCTCTACCAAGGTTAAATCCCAATACTTTGTATTGTTTCATATTCATGAAATGTAATTTGAAAATATGTTTGAAATCATTGTAAAATTCTTTGCCATTTTTTTTGTAGCAGCAAATATCCTCTTACATTAACCATTTCCATAATCTTATACCATTTGGAGGTAACAATTTCAAACTAGTCTATAAAACCCACTATGTCCATCATAGCTATGAATTCATTTCTATATACATGAACAAAGGCAATGACCTCTTCATACTCCTAGTTTCAATTGTCATGGCATGGCTTTTCAATGTTTACTTCAAAAGTGGAGTTTGTCGCAAGATCAAGAGCGATGGTCTTCTTGCCTCTTGAAAATCTACCACCTTTGTTTTTTTTGTGTTCCTTAACCTTTTTCCATTTGGTTTGCAATGCACCACATCTCTTAGGTATGTGAATCTCCACATATTCTTCTGCAAATTGATTTGAAGTTAGTAGATGTCTCAATTAATCATAATACTTATCTTTAATTTTGCCAGAAACAACCAAAAGTATTTCAACTTTTAGTTTAGGTAATGCTGTTAGTGCCTTGTAAATCCATCACAGTCATAAGGTCCCTTTGTGGCAAGGTGCAAGCATAGAGGAAATCATAATCGATGCAATCATGCTTGCACTTGAAGGGATCCCTTACTTGGGATACAATTGCAATCACACTGAAGGTTGTTGAAGTCAACATTCCGTGCTTGACATGACAAGCTTGTAGGTTAGAAATCGTAATATCACCAAGGCTGTGTGATTATACATGATGCAATGCATGATATATATTTTTTCAAATTGGTAACTTATTATTGACTTTCCTAGCCATTTTTTGGTTCCCCAATTTAACATTACATTCATAGTTCATTTTTGTGAATTATTAGTGATGAATTAACATATTTTCCATAACTTAATATTTTTTGTAACATTATTCTAACATCCACTACCACATCAGATGTCGCTAGGCGTGGAACCTTGTATTTTACCATTATTCTAACATCCAGTTAACATTGCTTTACCACAAATGTGGACAAACCTTTAATAGATTAACATCTTATAAGTCTGAAGGCTTCTCTTTTAAGGCTTGATTTGTTTGTCCCAAATGAAAACGCACACAGCAAGGGGATTTTGATTCACTGCTACGACAATCAAAAAGAAAATGTCATTGGTACCAAAAAGTTTCATCAAGATTATACTCTTCACAAGGTGGATATTCGCATGACATCTTGTTTGCTAGTGCTTGACATGTTAGCTTTTTGCATGCTAGATCTGAGACTGTTCACTCTTTTGATTTATACTCTTCTATGTATTTCACACATCATATACCCTATGTATCATGCATTCAATCACTGATGTGGTTTATCCAGGAAAGCCAAGTTTTGATTGAATTATATGCATTTCACAATGACAGCCTTTGCTCATTTTTGGCCTTTCATGTCCTAATTGGAGTCAGTCTTTTATTTTTCTGAAATTTTTTCCATCATTTATTTCTTTTCTGGTGTGAATTCAATCAATTTTTCTAATTTCCTGGAAAGAATTCACCTAATTTTTAATTAATATCACGAATTCAAAAAATTTCAAATAAAGAAAAACCATGGCTTGTCGTGTACATCTGCCTTCCAGAATTTTGTGGGAAAGTAAAAGACTATCAGATGTTGGGTAACTTGAAAATGATTTTTTGAAATGATTGATCTTTCTGCTTTCTTCCTCTTGAACATGATATGTTAAAAATCAGAGCTCCACACACCCAGAAAAGAAAAGAAAAGAAAAGAAAAGAAGGGTATTGGTAGTTGCATTCATTTTCATTAATTGATTACTTTTGAGCAATTTTTAGTTGCCAAAAAGGTCAGTCTTACCAAGTAAAAGACTGCAGACATTTAGGGCAAACCTCTCTGCTCTCAATTCTGAGTAGCCACCCTTCATCAAATACATTGCCAGTGATTTCAAGGGGTTCCTGCCAAGTTTGCACCAGGTTCCCCCAGTTCCCAATGTGTTCCTCAAGATCTTCCCAAGAGCATCACACTTTTATCCCATATACTTTGGCCAAAGAGAGATTCTGAATTTCAACTAGGGGCAAAGATGTTATGGGAAAAACCTGATCATCGTAGTAAAGATATGGCCAACAATGAACATACCCATGCTGGTATTTGTGTGGAGTAAGTATCTTGTTCCTAAACCATAATTCAAAATCACCATGCTCTCTCAACCTAGAACTTCCAATAGAACCCAACAGAACCAACAGTACTCACCTCTACAGAAGTAGAGCATGCCATGATATATGAGAAACTAACTTCCTGTCCCTGAAAACAGTCCCACATTTATGGCATAGATATAAAAATGTGGACAGAAGTTCAGCATATAAAACAGAAGATATGAGCACCAAGTTATAAACACTTTTGACACCATTTTTCAAGCTACCGCATGTACAGAAATGTTAACCAGACCCCAAAACTTATGTCTTGGGTGAACAAGAGGGTGTTGGTGTTCAGCAGCTATCACTTCCTTGGATGAGACTGGAAGAACAAAACTGTTTCATTGTAAGAAAAAGCATGAATAATACTTGCAAAAAGCTACTGCAATTTGTTACCATCAGTAAGACTGCAAGCTTCTTCTTGTGATTTGCATCTGTTTGATGTGCTTTACTGGATCACTGCAACTGCAGTGGTTGTTGTCTCATTGATGACAGACTTCTTGTGATTTTTGTTTTCAACAGGGCCCATAGGTGGCATAGAGAAAATGCTTTGTGTTGAACTTCCCTGTCGAATATCCTGGATGGTGCGCAGGGCTTTAAGTGTGCTGCGATAGATAGTCTCCACAGCTTCACAAGAAGATCCTTGTGATTGGTGCAGAATGTCAACGGGAGATCCTGGATGGCTATCTCCCTGCTTAAGGAGGGTGCTAGTCTCCAATGACACAGAAAAAAGAGACTCCAAGTTTCTCTCACACTCCTGAACCAGCTTCGAAAGAAGCTCTGTGGTGTAGAAAGGCTGTAGCAGCACACTCTGTATGTAGGGCATTCGCAGGACTGCCCCTGTGCGCTTGTCATGCTTTTTCAGAATCTTCACTAGCCCTGCATTTGTTACCAATTCAAGAGTCAAGAGCTAGAACTAGACAGGAAGAAAATGAAGACACTCAGGGGGCAAATAATGTGTGAAATGACCAGGAAAGACATTCTCATACAAATTATGCAGATCTCAAAATGATGGTTGGTGGTTCAAACTTCAATGCTTAGAATGCTCTGGCACACCTGTATAGTTCAGAGAGCTATAGTTTTCCAGCAGAACCATTTCACCATGGAATGTAACAATGTCTCTGAAAACCCTCAGCACCTCGTCATCCCCAACACTCTGTAACGGGTCATCATAATTCGTTCCTCTCTGCCTCTTCACCCTCTCTATTCTGTCCTTCAGTTCCTGCAGGGGAAAGACAACAGCATCCTACATCATGTAGGGAAATAATCACCAGTATCGAGTTCTGGGTTGAGTGTGCACCCTTTACCACTTGATGCAGCACTTTCACACCAGCCTTCCACAAAATTTATAGCCTTCACTGTCTGATTCATGCAGACTGCCAGATAGCATTTCTTCAGCAGGCTGGAGACAAGATGTCTGCTATACTGGATACAACCAATGCCCTTCCTTCCCAATGACAGATTCATAACAGACCTAACAGCCAGACTACAGGATCCTCAAAGGGAAGTAAAAGAAGACCATCTTCTACCTTCACACAAAACCACTGCATTGAACACATGCTCAAGCTCAGAGCTTTCAACATGGAAGAAGAAGGCAATCTTAACATATAGGGATTTCACTGTCACAATTGTGAGAGAAGGTATGAAGTGTGTATGAAGAAGCATGGCTACAGCATAAGATCGATACCTGTAGACGAATAACATACTCTTCCTCCTTCTCAATGAAGAACATGTTGAATTTTCTGAGCTCGTTGTTGAGCAGCCGCACAAACTCAATCTCTGGTGATGACCACAGTCCACTTACGCCTCCTCCTCCTCCAGGAAATTCAACATCACATTTACCGCAACAATTTGTCTGGATTTGTAGAGAAGCCTGCTGCTGCTGTTCCACAGGCGGCCGTTTCATCCTCTTGGACGACTGCTCGTGATGCAACAAGGTTGATTGTAGTACAGCTGCTGGGCCTCCTGCCTCGCTCCTCGCCCTACGAAGCTCCTCATCGACAGCATCAACTGCAGAAGCACCACGGGACTGATGATCCCCGTTGTTGTTACCAAGGGGTGGAGGGGAAGGCGAAGCATCGAATGCAGCATCCGTGAAGCAATCGGGAGCGGCGATGAGCTTCAGACGCTTCTTGAGCTGCTTGTACGACAGAAACTTATCCCTCCACTCTGGCAAAGTCTCCTCAATCTGGCTCTGCAATCTTTTCCCAAACTTCATCCTTGTCTTCTTGCTGCTATAAATGGACAAGCGCTCTGCTTCCAAAAGTGGCAAGGGTTCTTCACAAGCCCGATGGCAGCAGAACACACAACTGACGATCCGGCAGAAGAGCTCGGTGAATATCGAGCCGCAGGCAAGGCAAGGAGGAGGGGAGAACCGAGGCGAGGATGATGAACTTCACAGCTTTTACTAGGAATGCGACTTCACTTGCATACGCAGAGTACACTGAGTCCTGCCGTTGAACTCGAAACACGCCGTGCAACCGCAAATCATTTTCACACAGCAAAAGAGAGACGTTTCGAGAACAGAGAAAGAAAGAAAAGAGCGTGCGTGCGCACCAACCTACAAATCGCTTATTTTCGAAAACAGGTAACGTTCTTGTTCTTCTACTACGCAGCAGCACTGAAAGAAGAAGAAGAAGAGAAATCGAATTGAATCCGCGGAATGCAAACACTCGGAGTAAAAAGAAACCCGCAATCAACCCTAAGGACTGGGAGAGAGACAGCTTCACAAGCATGCAAGCAAAGCACGGCAAACAAACGCCCGATCAATGCCGCTACCGAACAAACAAAAAAACCGCCAGATCCCAAATCAAAACGAGATGAGGCACAGAGCGGCGCGCGTGAGTACTTAACGAAGACGACCGCACAATCTGATGAGTCAAGATTTCGTGAAGGAACAAGACTTGACGGGCAACAAAATCGAGGGCGAGAAATACCTTCTTAAGAGGAGATGCAAGCAGAAGCACCAGACACAGAGACAGAAAGAGAAAGAGAAAGAGAGGGAGAGAGAGAGAGCATCAGAATAGGGATCTTCGCCGGCGATGCTGTTGTCCGGAAGTCCACCTCTTTCTTTCTTTTTGCTCCTTCGCCTCAAGTTCCAGGCCTTTTTTTTTCACTGGCTATATATATTATATAAGTGTAGCCAAAAAGCGAGATTAAAAATTAAAATTGCTAAAGTCAAGTCATTTAAAAAAAAGATTTCCAAAATATCTATCCATCTATCTATCTATTTATTTATCTACACAATGGTTCCAAGTAAGTAGCCAAAGAAATATAGAAGGAGTTTAAATAAATTTACTTTCATAATTTAACTTGTAGCCAAATCTCCTATGGATGATCGCCACTTTACTACTACATCACAAAATTGACCCCCACCCCCAAATTTTTTTTTAAAAAAAAAAGACAAAAACAAAAGCCATATTTGGGCCCCCAACTCAATCGGCACACACCAAATGATGATTTTTCCCGTACCACAGACTCTTGCATTCTGCGCATATATGGGAGCATATCCTCTGGGGGTAAAGTACTGCACTAAGAATACTCCCCCCGAATGCACTCCAAAATTCCCCAGCATATGCTTTTCCAGTAAGTAAGTAAAGTAAGTAAGAAAGTATGTAGCCTAGCCCTACTCGTTTCAGAAGCCGCTTCTTTCTTTTATTATTTTATTGGCCTTGCTTACTACCAAGGCAAAAAAGGATATTGTGTTTAGATTCATTATAGAGTATAGTTGCTTAAGGGATTTTTTATAGGCCCCTAGGTAATAATAATAATAATAATAATAATAATAATAGGTCTATTTTTATTTTTATATGAGGATTTTTGAAACATGATTTTCTATTTATTTTTGGCTTGCGGTTGAAACTTGAGATTAGTTATCGAGTTATAATATCTCAAAGGATTTTGGTTTTTTTATTTATTTTAGAGGGTTTTTTTGAAGATTATATTTTTGCATGGTGAAATATTTTGAGTTTCTGTAATTCTTCTTTTGCTTTAAGATATATATTTTTAATGTAAATGGTGAGGCCATAGTGTGACACATCCCCCTTGTTTATGATGATTTTGGAGTCTGGATGTTTTCTTGTTTGCTGTTATTGTTGCTTTAGGTGCGACACATTGTGACTTTCATCTTTTGTTGTTTCCGTTCATCCTTCTGTCATCCGCATAGGTGACAATGTACCTCACCCAATCACCATCGCATGACCCAAACAACCGAGAGAGAGCTAGTGTTTTTCTTTAAAGAATTTTGTTTTGGAGCCAAAGTGGTGATGGTCCACCTAGGAAGATTTAGCCAAATATGGCTATAACCCAACTATGAAATGTATACACTCTTTAATCATCCTTCTGTATATTTGGCTATACACTGGAAACCAAATAGGTATAGGAGGAATCTGGCGATGTTTACTCTTTTTTTTTTCTCAAAAAAATCAATTTTTTCCCCCTCTTATCAATGGATCCTGAGATGCCTTTCTGGAGTTGATGTTCTGTTATAGAAGGTTTGTTGTTGACCCTACCTTTCTAGGGTCATCACCTTAAGGGGGCCAAAGTTTGATGCCCCTACATTCTAGGGTTATATGGAGTCCACTATAGAAACACTCCAGGCATAACTGAAGGATCTTATCAGGCTTCACCATGCTAACCACCATGTGTTTCCAATTTATAATGGTGCATTCACACTTGATGTTAAATCAATGTTAATTGAAAATCTAGGTGGCATACTAGGTGGCAGGCACCCAATGTTAAATGGGTGATAGCTTAATGTTAAGTGAATGTTAGTTTAACATAAAATCTTCACTTCAAGTACGTTTTTAAGTCTTGAACGACTATAATGGTGTTAAGGAACTCAAACACTAGAGTCCCTAACACCAAGTGTGAACACACCTTTTAAAACAAAGTATGTTGGATATTTATCATCCTTATGGATATTTCATAATGGCAGTGCCATTCATTATGTGAGGAGTTACTGGTTGAACTTTGGGACACTCATCACAAAGGGACTTCACCCTTCTCTAAGGACCTCCTCCTCCCTTCTTGCAATGCAATTTGTCCTACAATAATAGAGGTGCATTCCCATAACACTTGGTGTTAGGGACTCTAAGGTTAAGTCCCCTACTGCCATGCTAGCCATTTAGGACTTAAACCTATTTGCCATGAAAATTTCATGTTAAGCTAACATTCACTTAACATTGAGCAATGGCCCATTTAACATTGGGTGCCACCTAAGATGCCACCTAGATTTTCATTTAACACTGACTTGACATCAAGTGTGAAAGCACCATAACAACACTAGGATACAATTAGACTCTTCCCATTACAAGCTTCCTTCCTGAATTTTCTGGATCAAGACAATGCCATAGACTGATCAAGACAATGCCTCCTCAGAACATCCAAGTCCGGATCTGCAAGCAAATTGCTGCAATTCACAACCCGCCAGGCTCAACCCATCAGAGGACCATCTGATTCAACACTACATCAGCAGAACCTCCTGCTGTGTTCACCACATCCAACATGCAGAACAAGGTAGCAATCCATTCAATCCCTTGCCAAAAAAATTCCTTATCTTCCTCCCCATACTTAGTTCTTCTTCCTTCTGTGTAAGGACTGAAATTGTGTGCACACAAGTCACGTTTCAGACACAGTTTGAACACTCTGCACAACCACCACTTTGCACTCACATTCATACCAAGTTTAATCCGATTAAGGAATTTGGGTTCATAACAGGTCTGCAAATCGGCATCTCCATACCAGTACACTACTTACCCTCTGACTATCTGCTTCTTCAAAGATGGAGACAGTTCTCCAGCGCTGAACTTCTGTGAAATTAGGATCCATAACCTTAAGCAAAATTTCCTTTTAATCAAATGCATTCAGCATTTTTGTCTTCAACATGTGGTTCTCAGGTCAAAGACAAAACATTTCATGTTCACCCTCAGCATCTCTCAATTCTAGCAACAATATCTGGACACTTTTAAAGGTGTTCCACCCACTTATAGCTGCTACCACTCTAATTCTAAACTCAATGGGACACATTAATTCCCTACTGAGATTCATGTGAAGCCTTTCCTGAAATATGATGTCTCAAACTCACAAATTGTACCAAGTCAGCATCAGATTCTACAAAACAACATCTAATATGTTTGACTGCACACTTGAACGACATACTGCTGCCCCCAAAAAAACAACAAAGAAGTTTCACACTTGTTTCTCCTCATCTCCACACTTTCACTAGTGACCTTGCTTCATCTCTCAATTAACAAATGTCACTGCTCATGTATGTCCAATGCTCTCATTTTCACGCAATCTGCCCCCATCAGCTTCAAGAGAGATGTCTATGCAACAAATCAAAATGGCTGCAAGTGCCTTGTTTGTTACACCCGTCATCTTCTCGAAAGCTTCAACATCGTAAATAAATCACTAAAGTGGATGGAGAACCTTCATGTAGTAAGGAGAGTAAAGATTAATAGATTGAACTTCTTGTCCCTAAATCTTTGCTCTTGTTGTTGTTGCACAAAGGTTTGCATGTGCTTCAATGATTTATTTACGATGCTAACAGCTTTCAAGAACATGATTGTGCAACAAACAAGACACTTGCAAACAATTTGAGGTGCTACCCCTGGCTAAGGGGTGTGGCTTTGTGAGTTGCTAACCCAATAGATTGGGAGTTCAAATCCCATTTGGACCTCTTCTCCTCACACTCTTTGAGGATAGTCCACTACTCTAGTGATTAGGGTTGGGGCTTTATCACAAGAGTTCTCAATACAAAAACAAGGGGTGTGTCACATTGTGGCCTTGCCATTTACATTAAAAAGTACATTAAGGCAAAAGAAGAATTATGGAAAAATTCAAATATTTCACCATGCTGAAATATAATCTTAAAAAAAATCCTCTAAAACAAACCAAAATCCTTCAGGATATCAAAGCTCTATAACTAATCTCAAGTTTCAACACAAGCCGAAATATCATCTTTCAAAAATGGTCATATAAAAATAGACCTATTACCTAGGGGCCAAAATCCATTAAGCTACTATACTCTATAATTAGTCTAAACACAATATCCTTGCCTTGGTAGGCAAGGCCAACAAAGTGCACAAGTAATGTGCCTGAACCTTGTAAATAGGTGTTACACATTGAACTATAACTACACTCAAGATAATTGGTCTGAAAAACATTTCTTTAAGCCTACACATAATCCTATTTTGCTGAATATTGAAAATAATGGTCCCTTTTTACCATTTTGATTGGTCTTTTGAAATTCTTCGAAACCTACCAAACCCTATTACACATTTAATTACTAGTTCAGTCAAGATAACTAAGAAAAAATATTCAAATCACCAAATCCAACAATTTCATCAACTATAACATTTTTTCTTCACACCTACACACAAGCCTGTTCAACACCCTCTCTATCTTAGTACACTTATATACTATAACCCTTGTCTTCCTTAAAAATAAAGGAGTCCCTTAAGGTCAAACCCTAAACCTGAACTTGGATGATAAATGACTAGCAAAAAATTTAAGAATCCTTATATGTTATGGCTATTTATTGGAACTTTTAAAAAAAATTATTAAAAAGTTTGATTTTTTTTAATTTTGAAAATTGGCTAATTAGGGTCATTTTCCCACAAAATCCTTTGAATGTGTTGAAACCATATTTTTCAAGTTGCAAAAAGCGAAAATTCGTCAAAATTAAAAACAATGGACTGAATATTGTAAGAAAAAATGGTTGTTAACATAGTAAATTGGCAACTTTGATGATAATTATATTATTTGAAAAATTGTTAACTTTTTGGGGAAAATATATTTTTTACAGAAAAAATTGTGAAGGAAAAAAAAAACCTTTGGAATATTCAATTTTTGACATGGAATTGCCATCATTAATCAATTATTTGACATATATGTCTTTTACCGTTGCCCTGCATCTCAATATGTTATCAGCAACTTTTCTTACTTGTGAGATTCTGTCAAAAAATGAAATTAAACATCAAAATTTCAAAATGAAGTGATTTATGACTATGGTTTTTTTTTTTTTTTTTTTTTTTTTTTTTTTTTTTTCACTTTTTTGTTTTGTGAGGTAGGTGGGTTGGCAATCATTTACAAGATGGCCTAACCAAATTTGGCTACATGTCAAAGAAGGGATTTAAAATATTATGATCTAGTGATATGCTTTAAAATAATGTTTAAATATGAATTTTTTCATGAATTTTTTCCCCAAAAAACCTTATGAAGCCTTTGTAGCCCCCTTTTTTTGTTGTCACCAAGGCAAATTTTCACTCAAAAATCCAATGTTTATGAAGGTTTTGATCCCCAAAACTTATTTATTTATTTATTGATGGAAAAAATCACCAAATTCCTATATTTGGTTGTCTACATGTTAAAAGGAATTGCAGTGTAAATGCCTTGATGGTTGCTCCCATTCACCAACAATGATTTTTTTGGGGCAAATTGGCACTTGGCAACACAAAAGAAAACAGATTTTTAAATATGTAAATTTGATCAAAAAGTTTAAAAGAATTGAAAATTTTGCCAAACTTTCAAAATCAAAATTGAAAAGAAAAAACTCACCAATATGCACCCTTTGCACCTAGGCACTCATTTTAACCATTAAGAGGACCTTGAGGCAAATGAAGAGATCTTTTTGGTCAAGGTTTCTCATCTTTTCCACACACCATAGCTAGTGCACCTCCGTTACTAACCAATTTGTAGAAGATAACACAGATCTTTCATCTTAAGTCTTCTTTGTTATTGTTAATTGTCATTTTGTTGTCATGAGTCTTCTTTGCATAAGGTCTTCACCTAATTTTAGTTGATTGTTTGATTTTGTTTTCTCTTTGATTGTGTCTACTTGTGTTCTCATTTGCTTTGTACTTTTGATGATGGGTTCTCATCATTAGGTTTTTCTTCTTGATCTCTCTATGTTAAAAATGAAATTTGCCCCAAGGGATTGGAGGGGTATTATAGATTTGTAAACCAGCCCAAATATAATTTGATTCAACATACTACAATGGGATTAATTTAATCCTACATTGATTAAGCTATTCAAATGTTCATGCCTAAGGTGGACAGGTTTAATGAGAAAGTTACATTACATTAAATTTCATAGAAGGAAATATTTGAATGATTTGAAATAAGGGGTCAAAATCACCTCCTTATTCCATCTTAACTTGAAGCCAAATTCAAAAAAGTTCAAAATATTTATTCTTAGAGATAAATTATTTTGTAGCATTTATTTTCTCCTTAACCCCTATGTTTTTGAGTTATTTTATTCTTTTTGTGTGAATGAAATGAATTAGGATTTTTTTCTTAAAATTAGTAGAAAAAATATCTAACAATTTTTTATAGCAAAAGGAATATTATGACAAAAAAACGGGTTAAATTGAATGTGATTATAGCTAGTGAACAAATCTCATTTACTTTGAGAAGTAACTTCATTTGTGCTAGAATAAGCATAGATAAATAATAATAAAATTAAGTTTTTGAGTTCAATTTAGGAAAATTGAGGAATAATGCAAAAGTGATTAATACCATACCAAGCCATTTTCTCATGGGAAAAACAAATAATCCGCAAGGATGTAAAAATATTTCCCTTTTGGATTAATGCAAAACATAAAACTCCTTTAAAAAATAAATTTAAAGTACAAAACCACTTCATTATTAATACCTCCAACAGAATAATAATAATAAATTGTCCATTATAGAAATCTATGCTTTTAACTAGGGTTTTTTTTCAATTTTTTTATATAACATTAGTTGTGAATATCCCAAAAAAGGATCTCACATTAAATGTTATAGGTTCTTAAAACCTATTTTAACATTTTTAAAATACACAAAAAAATGCAACCAAGCCAAAAAAAAGGGAAAATGTGATGATTTTTATTAAAAATTTGGTGAGTTTTTTCCCCAAAATATCTAAATAAAATCTTCCTTTTAAAATTTTATTATTCATATTTGTATGGAATGTCACCAAGAAGATGGCTCCTAATAGGAAGCATGTTAATATTTGTTTTGTGCTTTCACATCTAGGAATTGTTTCTACATGAAGATTGCAATTTCTTCCTTAAAGGGGTGTTTTGAGAATAAGAGTGAAAGCATTGTTGCCATTTATTTTGCATATGTGGGGAGCTTAAAGTTAAACAAGTTAGGTAACACAAGATAACATGCCATATTTTACTTATAAAATAAAATTTTCATAATACTAGTTGTGACCATGGAAATCTTAATTTAGTTATTTATCCACACAAGCGGAATGAATGCTTTTGCCCTTTGGGCAAGATTTCAAACTAAGAAAAAAAATTCTCCCCCTTTTTTATTTCTTTTTATGTTTGCATATGGTTCCCAATAGTTCATTATTATTTATGTCAAATGTTTCATGTCCATATAGATGCAAATGGGAAAATGGTGAGATAGATAGGCTTAAAGGAGATAGGTTATTAAATTATTTTAATATACATAACAATGGACATGAAAAGACACATGTTAATTTGCCTTTTCATATCCATGAAGGTTGGAAAGAAAAAAGAGTGAAGTGAGAAAGATGTTAGGTTTGAAAGAGGTAGGTATGAATGACATAGACATATAACAAGCAACACTTATATATATATATAGTTTCCAAACATCTCATCTTTATCCC
>Ga0209208_10001144_pt1 | contig 36912 bp, 29 predicted proteins | sample S1TSphfallax_3_FD_187694 | JGI IMG/M metagenome (GOLD analysis project Ga0209208, IMG submission 187694) | Host-associated microbial communities from peat moss isolated from Minnesota, USA - S1T2_Fd - Sphagnum fallax MG (SPAdes) (version 2) | ecosystem: Host-associated > Plants > Peat moss >...
GTGTGCCGGCGGATATGTTGCAGGGTTGCGACGCATCGAACCTGATAAAGAGCACACCCACCAACACGGCCGAGCTGGATGCGCTGCCAAACCTCACACTTCACGGAATGGATCTGATCGACACAGCCAAGGCCGCTGTTGAGGAAGCTTGCCCTGGCATTGTCTCTTGCGCCGACATCATCTCCCTCGCCACCCGCGACGCCGTTGTCACTGTAAGTTTCTCTTCAATCACTAGTCCAAATTCAACAATTACGAACCGGTTCAAACATTCCACTTGATTTTCATAAGTACTCATGTTTCGATAATTTTCTATAACTTGACGTAGGATGCCAAATTGGATCTCACCAAGCTAGTGCAACACCACCAAACGTATTATCGTGAACGTCACCGCACCATAAGTTGCAACTTCATGAACGCAAGTGGACTGTCAGTCTAAATAATCTAACAAGTGTCGCCCCGATGCAGGCCGGAGGAGAGTATTACGCAGTCCCGACAGGGCGCAGAGATAGCCGTGTGTCGCTGGCGTCTTCGGTAAACCTGCCAGGTCCCGGCTTCAGCGTGGCCTCTGCCGCTTCCGCGTTCCAGGGCCGCGGTCTCAACATCACGGACATGGTCACTCTTCTGGGAGCTCACACAACAGGGGTGGCCCATTGTGAGTTCTTCTACAACCGTCTGTACAATTTTAGTGGAACTGGCCGCAATGACCCGAGTATGGCACCGTCTCTCGTGGAGTCCTTGAAATCCGTCTGTCCCCAAGCCTCAACGGGTCTGGGCCAGACAGTAGCGCTGGACCAAGGCACCGAGTTCGACTTCGACGATAGCTATTACAAGCAGCTGGAGAAGAACCGTGGTATCCTACAGATCGACCAAGAGCTCACTTACGACCACAAAACGTCCAGAATTGTGAAGTCATTAGCTGGGCGAGGTAGCAGGTTTGGGACCAGCTTCGGGGAGGCGATGGTGAAAATGGGGAACATTGGGGTGCTTACGGGCTCACAGGGCGAAATCCGCAGAATCTGCTCTCAAATCAACTAGAGAAGGCAATTTGCGCAGCACCGTGAAGCAGCCGGCATGGATACAGGATGCTGTTGTAGAACCAAATTCAAAACATTCTTTTGTAGCTGTAGATATGATTTTTTGGGCAAAACGCCCCAATACTGCCATTAGTTAGCAACAGTGAATCAACGCCCCATGCCACTCAAGGCAGTAATCCTCAAGTTACACCCGTGAGCTTCTTTGTATAGAACCGCCCCACACAAATTTTTTAGGTCCCTGGACGAGGAATCCTGCTGAAGTCAGCAACTTAGGTACTCTGAATTGGGCCAGTGCTCAATTCAAAATGTACATGGGAGAGGAACATAGTTGGGTTGTAAATTGTGTAGAAAGCAACATTCATTTTTGGGCCTGTTCATATAAATCAGATGTTCAGTACTCCAAAATACAAATTTTAACTAACCCAAACGCTATTTTGGTGATCACCATTTATTTTGACATCAATGTCACAAATTTATTCACACCTGGCCACACCCACCCCAAACACGCCCCCCCAAACTTGACATACTTTTGTGATGTAGGACATTTCTGTCGCTCTCAATTGATACACAAAGGAAACTTTGCTTCATTAGAATCTAAGTGTGAAATTCTTCAACATTTGACATAAGAAGTGGGAGGAAAATCTGAGCTTTTTGTGGTGAATGTCCGAAACTGGTCAATATGAAGGATTATAAAGTCTGAGCTCTAAATAGTTAGGAATAGGCTGGAGTGAAGCAGCAGCCACCACCAGTGCACCAATTCAGGATGAGGCCGTTCAAGCTATTTTGGGGATGAACCAAAAATACATCTTCTTTCCCTGCCCAGGGACTTTTCAGCCCCTTTCTCTACCCCAAATTTTTTCCCTCCTACCTACTTCCCCCTCCTACCTCCTTCACCTCATTTCCTGCTCACTCCATCTCTAGAGCTCAAGAAAGCTCCCGAGCTTGAGTAGCATAGAGCTTCAAGGAGACATGAGACACAAGGCTTTAAAAAGGTGGAAAGCTCAACGTTGAAGGTTGAAGGAATGTGGAGAAGAGAAAGCAAGAAGACCACTTTAACCCAAATGCAAAAGCGAGAAAAGGTAAGCTCCCTCTTTTCCTTGCATATTATTTTGTTTTTCTTTGTGTTTTTCTTTCTTTTCTTCTGCTTGAGAAGAAGAAGATGCCAAAAAGAAAGCGCTTGAAACAAAAGGGTAAAAACAGGAGGCCAAAAGTGAGAGCCAAAAGTGAGAGGGCAAAATAAGAACTTGAAGGTAAGCTCCTTCTTTTCTTTGCATTTTTATTCTTCTCTATGGTTTCTTTTCTTTTCTTTTGCTTGAAAAGAAAAAGATGTTACGAAAAAACATTTGAAACAAAAAGGCAGAAGCGGGAGCCAAAAGTGAGAGGGCTTAGCGGAAGCTTGAAAGAAAATTCCCTCCCTTTTTTGCATTTTTTTTTTATGGACAAGGGTTTGCAAGGTTGTAGGCGAAGAAGGAAGTCGAAAATCACACAACATACTCCCAGGAATGTGAGAAAGTGTGAGGGAATGAACCTTCACACCCCAAGGGAGTTCCACTTTGGGAGTTGAAGTCCCGATGGACTCCCAAATTTTCAAAGGGCGATTATAGGGGTCAAAACTCAATGGCTTGAAAAGTTTTTTATATCAATGGAAGGATTTTGGAATGTAAATATTTAAACTGGGCTCGTATCGCCCATTTGAACATCTGAAACACAAGTTATGGCCAAAAGAAGGGTCAGGAGTCAAATTGGCAATTTGACCACTGACCATTAAAAGTTGGGAAGCGACCCGATTTCCGTGCGTACAAATAGCGTGCAACATGCCATTGAAAAGCTCTCAACGAAGGCTACAACTTTGCTTTAAACCTTATCTCAATCAAAGGTTTGCATGCAAAGTTATGGCGCCCCAAAGTCATAGGAGTCCCAACCTTGATAATTTCGGGACTCCCACTTGGGTGACGCGCTCCCAAGTCACGGGGTGAAACCCACTTGAGGGTTTCACAAAGTCAAGTTGCGGAAAGTTGAGACTTGGAAGCACGCTCCCGGCTTCCAACTCTAGAAAGGGGTAGAGGGTCGAGTTGGGAGCCCAGGGATTAGACTAGGAAGAGGTATTAGTTGATCAAGCTTGAATCTGCATCGAAACAAACCACCCAAGTGGTTAGTTCTCTTTCCAGGACACCCTTTGGTGTTGGGACAAGCCACGGGCACTTCGAACCACAAGACTCACCACGGCCCGGACTCGAGGGATGCCACCACCATCCGCCATATAGTATACTCTGCGACGCTCCGCCGCACCTACATCCAAGTGGCACAAATTCCCTGGAGTCCCGAAATTGTCCCGAAATTGTCCCGACGGGACTCCCGGAACTTTGAACCGCCATAACTCTCGACTGCAGACTTGAATCGCAACGAGGTCTAAACCGAAGTTGTAGCCCTCGTCGAGATCTTTCCAACACCATGTCGCACACTCAGATCGGATGTCGGGAAGGCATCGATTCCCGACTTTTAGTGGTCGAGAGTCAAACTGCCAATTTGACTCCCGGCCTTTCTTTTGCCCATAACTTGGGCTGCAGATGTCCGAATTGCCAATGAGAGGGCATTTTCGATATCTACGTTTCAATACCTTTCCAACGACACTAAGAACACCCCAATGCGAGGTGTTTTGCCCCTTGCTGTTGAGCTCTGAACATTCGGGAGTCCCGGAGGACTCCAAATCCCCAACTTTTCCAAGTGTTGGGCTTCACCCCCACACTTGACCAAGTTAGGGTTGCGACATTGGGAGTCCTCGGGCAAAAAGCCATTTAGATGTGGGCCACGTGGAAAGGTGCAAAATATACTATAAGGGGGAAGGTGGTGGCTTCCCCCAAGTCCGGGCCATGGTGAGTCTAGTGTGTTCGTGTTGCCCGTGGTTCGTTTTAGCACCAAAGGTGCTCCAACTATGCACTAATCACCTTGCATTGGTTTTGTGCAAGTCTATGTGAGTAAATAAAGCTTGTCAACTCTTCCTAGTCCCATCCCGGAGTTCCAGCACGCCCCTCTACCCCTACAAAGTGTTGCGAGCTAAAAAGCGTGCCCCGACTTTTTACTTTTTCTTTGTTTTCTGTTTAGGATTCACATTTGAGACCCTCAAGGAATTGGGAATGTGTCATTTAAGCCTTGAAAATTCTACCCAAAATGCACCCTAGATTTATTTTAATTATTATAGACTTGTAAAAAAAAGGTTAATTAATTTATATGTTTTAAACTCTAAACCTAAACCATAATTCTAACATTAAGCAATAAATTTTAAATTAAACTTTAACTCGCTATACCATTAATGTGGCCAATTTTGCATTATGTTCATTTTTATATATGTTAAATCACACTATGTGGTGAATAAATAATTTTGAAAACATAAATTTCATGATGTATTAGAGACAATTGAAATATTTTTAAAATATTTTTATGTTTCATGGTTAATGAATTATCACAATATGATATGGGTATTACATTTAAACAAAAATGGGTTAAGAAATATTGAACTTTAGCAACTATGAAACATATGGAAACAAAAAAGATTCAAATTTATGTTATAAATCTAAACAAGTGACAAAATTAAAAACCAATACAATGAACAAAGTCTATAATATAAACCCTAAACTTTGATACATATGAACCAAATTCCTAAACATTAAATCATAAGGCATAACCTTTAAAAATCCAAATGATATATGCCCTAAACCTAAAAAATTAAACAAATTATATAATGCAAAACAAAAAAAATTAAAAAAACATAGGAAAAAAATTTAGAAACCAAATTTTAAAGCTTTTAAACTATAAAAATTTATTCACTAAAATAAAATCTTAATTTTCCAAAACAATCAAATAAATTTTGTAAAAAACTAAAAGAAAATATATGTCTTTTACTTTTTTGTGATCTCTCCAAACCAATTTATGTGCCCCAAACTTAAACCTAAACCATAATCTAATAGTACATATTTATAATAATTACATGAAAAAGATGTATTGTAATGTCCATTCCATAAATAAATTAGGTAAACAAAATTTAGTAAAATATGCATTAACTAAACCAAAACGGTTGCAATTATGACATTGTTTTCACTACAAATTATTTGTAATAACTACATATGGGAACCTATGTTCATCATCCATGAATTAGGGCGAACATTAATAAATTGATAGGTAGGATTAGGGGGCTGAGGGCTGAAAAAGTGAGTAGGTAATTAGTTAGGTATTTGGCTATGTAAAAAACATAGGTAGGTAGATGAATATAGTGGGAGGTAGGAAGGTGGGTGCATAGGTAGGTAAATAGGTATATAGGTCGATAGTTGGGTTAGTAGGCAAGTTAGTAAGTAAAAAGGAAGTTCAAGGAGCAAGGTAAATAGGTTGTTAAAATAGGTAAGCATGTAGGTAGGCAAGTTAGTAAGTAGGAAGAAAGTTACGTTTGCAAAGTAGTTAGGTAGATAGGCAAGTTACTACATAAGAAACAAATTACCTTATCAAGGTGACTAGGTTTGTAAAATACTTATGTTAATAGGGTTGTTGTGTATATAAGGTTGGTACATAGTAATGTAACTAGGTCAGTAAGGTAGGTAATTAGTACAATGGTTTTGTTAGTAAGGAAGTTAAGTTAATAAGGTATGTAGTTAATAGGGTAGCTAAATTAGTAAGGTAGGTAGTTAATATACTAGTTATTAAGGTAGATATGTTAGTAGGGGATAATTAGTAAGGAACCAAGGTTGGTACAATACTTATGAAGGTAGGAAGGTGAATAGGGTAACTATGTGTGAGGTCAGGTCCAAGGAAAAAATAGCCAAGAACAAACCTAAAAAAATAAATACAATGGTCAGTAGTGAAAAGAAATGGACTCTAATGAACCCCGTCTGATGTCGAATAAAAAAATGCAACCCATCCGGTGGTTAAAACAACCAACTAATGCATTGGTGGTTTTTGGTTCACTATGGCCAAGAATATATAGCACAATTGTAGGTAGGCAATTGTACTTACCTATAACTAGTTCATTTTTTAGCCTATTGTCTTTGATGTTTGTAATAGCCTTGGAAACTCCAAACAACCTCTTTTATTCATTATTGTAATTTGTTCTCCCACTATTTTGTATAATTGAAATCAATCTGATAAATGTTAATCAATTGCAATACCTCTTTTTAATATTATTAATTCATTATTCCATTCTCAACTCCATTCAGGAAAAAAAAAGTTCATTTTATTTATTTTTTTCCTATCCTCATTTTATGTTTTTTGTATAATGTGTTTTTTGTTGTTTTGTCTTTTTTTAAAGATTTTCATATACTTTCATTTTATAGGTTACACAAAATCATATTCCATTATAATTGTATTTTGTTTTGTAAATGTCTAAGAAATAGATCTCATCTTGTAATTGTTTGTAAATGCTTATAAAATTTGGTAGATCATAGAATGTTTTAGTTCTTTTTACTATTCATCTCAGTAGAAATTTTTTATTTCAAACTAAACATGGAATAGTCTTCTAAAAACAAAATTATATATGATGTATTCATAAATGAAATAAGGATGGAAGATGAACCTTTGCAAGAACTTGAAGAAAATCCACTTATGTTTAAATAAAAGGACGGAAAAATCCAAAAAATAATGAAGACAAAATGAAAGAAAATTTGAAAAAGTTACATGCATGAAGTTTATTTTGAAAACCAAATAATAAAAATGCATTGTGTTGGGCATTTTACTATGTTAATGATATCAAATAAGTTGATTTAATAGCTATTCAAATCATGCATTGTATTTTTTTTCAAAACAATCAAGTTTTAAATCTAAATCCAAAAACCGAAGCAAAAAAAGGATTAATCATATATATTAACACAATTGATGGTAAAAGTACATTGAAAAATCATGTAAATGTAAACCAATCTATTATTTTTGAATTTTTGAAAAAATGAATAGTGCTTAAAATTTTAAAAAACAACTTGCAAAATAAAAATAAAAATTATAACAATTGAATATCTTTTTTTTTTTGCTGCAAAAAAACCTTTTAAGAAAAATGATTTGTAGGAAAAACCCTAGTTATGACATTCGTCATTTTGCACTTTAAAATTTGCGAATTTACGTGGTAAAGCACCTTGTCAAAACATTCGGCATACATTCGTGAAACATTCACACGCGGTAACAGCCTGTGCTGAACGGTAACGGTTACTGCCAGACCATTACCACTCGGAGTCAAGCTGCCGCCAATACCTGCTGGCCGCGCCGCAAGTGCAGTACGATGCGGCTTATTGTAGTTGTCCTACTGCGGGTGGTTACTATTCTCTCTCTCAAGTTGGAACTATCTTTTCTTTCTTTCTTTTGCTTCGCGTAAACTGCAGCTTTTTTGTTTTGTTTACAAATAAACTCTTCCTGAGAAGGAGGAGTCTGAGGAGGTGTTGTAGTTCTTATAGGGCTCCCAGCACGGGCCGTCCGTCCGTCCTCCTCCAGTGCTCATGGCTGCTGCTCTCCGACAGCAGAAAGATTATCTACCGGCGACCTCCTCATGTAATGACGTACCTTATAAATCGCAAACTATTTTCGACAATCCTTCCAATTCTGTAACTTAGCATCGGTCGAGGCAACAAATGCATGAGATTCTCCTGCAGCTGGTGCTTGGAGTTCATCGGCAGCTTGAATGTGGAAGAGACTCGAGGAAGAAGATCCTCGCATCCAAGAAACTGTGTTGTGCATCTCGCGGAGAATGGAGTGAAGAAGTTCTTCTCCCGATCTCTAGAATCCCTCATCTCACTCAGTGTGGAACTCTCTAAGAACTACAGAGTTTAGTACTCTGGCTGAGTCTCTCACGAAGTGGTCACACACTGACGGCAAGCAGCAATGGAGTTCCTCTAAGGGTTTGGAGGGAAGGGCAGAGCGGACTTTCAGCGTTGTAGCTCTGACAGTGCAACTCTGAGGAGAATTGTAATAGAACAGACACGGAGCATGCGCAGGGAGCCAGAGTGGGTCTGAGAGAGAGAGATGAAGTGGACCAGTGGGCAGAGACTCTGAGCTTTGTAGCTCTGACAGTGCAGCTCTGAGGAGAACTGTCTGTGTCCGGTCTGTGCGGTCGTCTCTGAGCGGTCTGTGACTCCTGCCGGGATGGTCTAAGAGCTCTAGCTGCGATAGTGTTGCACCCATGGAGTTTCTCTAGTGGCGCCTTATGAGGAGGAGGAGGAGGAGGAGGACTCGTCATCAGGGAAAGAAGAATCAGAGCAATCCGTTACGCCATTGAAGCTGGGAAGGAATCCAACGAGTTCATGAAATTGTCGTCGACAGGTCTTGCAACCACATGTGGATTTGTGTAATTGCTGTCAGAACATTGAGCTGCTCCTGCTGAATCAATTAACCCATTTGGATCTTGTACACTGTCAGAGAATTGTGCACACTTGCTACAGGTGCTTGCTCTTGTGGATACCGATTGCTCAAGTGTATTGGACTGAATGACAACACTCAACAACTCTGGTCTGAAGTAGGTCAACTCCCTAGAGGCAAGCTTGAATCTACTTTGTGTTGTAATGTCAACTTCCTTATCACCAAAGAAGCCATCATTGCATGAATCTTCTTCTTCTGACAATGGAGAAATTGAACCAGAGAAGCCGCCATGGCATGGATCCTCTGACAATGGGGAGATGGAACCAGAGAAGCCATCATTGCATTGATCTTCTGACAATGGAGAGATTGATCCATCTGAAGAGACTGATGCTGTTGCCGCATCAAACTCCTCTGCTACTGCCACCCTGATTCCCTTTGCCAATTGTTGCTTGGTGGACTTGTCTCTTTTGTTTGCCATTGTTGCTTTGTATCCTTTATACGTGAAGAAGGCAAACTTGACCTTCACTTACACAAATCTCTTCTCAAATCTTTCACAAATCTCTCTCTGTGAAAAATTACAGATGGATTGTGGATAATGGCCAAAACCAGACTAGAGAGATCTATGTCACAAAGAAATTGCACAAGGTAAAATGCAGGTGATGCAACTGAAAGCTTGTTTGTGTTTTCTTCCTTACTGGCTTTTCTATCAAGATCTATCTGCCGTTTGCAGACAGATTCCAGTTTCTCCACGAATCTATCATCAAGAAGAGCAGCTTCTTGGGAGGAAGGATTAGAACTAGCAGTAGTAGTACTTCTTCACTGAGCCATGAAATGTTTTCCAGATTTTTCTTCTTGCCCCAATGTGTGTGTGATTATGCAGAGAGCAAGAGATCCCTAATTTTTGTACCTATATTGTAAGCCTAACATGCCCGCGAATGTTTATCGAATGTTCACCGGTTGATTTATAAAATTCTTTAAAATTCTTGCTTCTTTGGGCTTCCATAACATTCCCGCACCAAGAATGTCATAACTATGGGAAAAACAACTTTTGGAGGATCTTGGACTTTTAATTGTCAAAAAATAACTTCCTTTGTAGTTTATGGAAAGTATTTGGTTAAAAAACTATAGCATGCATTTATGTCCAAGACTTGTTTTTCCTTCCAAAAAATAAAATTTTCAAGAATTATTACTTAGTTTAATGGAAAAAACTAAACAATTGTATGTTTTGTCAAGTCCAACAAAATGCAATTTTGCAATACAAGCTTTGATTTGTGAATGTCCAAAGGTGCACATGATATCTTTGTATTAGTGATCAATTTTTTGGGGGATAATTAACAACCAAAACATGTTAACCTTGGACTTCGTGAGGCATTAAACATTAAAGTGGACAAACTTTGGCAAAAAAATTAATAAAATCATTAGACATTAATGGGTTCAGGAAAAAAATTGTTACTTATGTCAACCTTAAAAACACAAGCTTTGATTTGTGAATGTTTAACTTTAACACTATGATTGCAACCTTAAAATCAATTGTAAATTCTGATGTGTTGGGTTTGGAAGAAAGTTATCACGAAACTTATTTTGGTTGTGCGTTTTAATATGTAACAATAGATGGAAAAGTTTGGAAAATGTTAAGATATGTATTTATCAAAGTTGCCCAAAGAAATTTTTTGTGAAAGGGCATCAAAACTTGGTTAGAAAAATTAAGAAAGGGCAAGCAATAATGGAACAAGGCATGTGTCAATTTTGAATTTCTTCCAAGGAAATTGAATACTCCAATAAAACAAGGTAACTTTTTATTTTTGCCAAAAAAAATTATGTTTACATTTTGTTTTTGAATTCTTGTTAAACATAATTTAACATTGTATCTTTTGTTATTAAAATTATCCTTTAAAAAAAAAATAGCTTTGCAATTTAAGGAAATTATTATGCAATGTTACAACAAGTAAAATATTATGAAGATGACTATAAGAGTACCACATATTTTAGATTATTGTTTATTCATTTAGCATTGTTGCATTCTCTTATATTCTGAACCAGTATAGAGGTCATTGAGTATTAAGTGATGCAATAAACTTTGCCATATCCATGAGTATAAAATTTAGAATTGAAATTAATTTTACAACCTTTGACAAGTTAATGGAAGAAAATGCAAATGTTGCTTTTGAGTTATCATGTTTGGCTTCCAACATTAAAGAGGAAGTTGTTGGGGTTTTGGATTATTTTTTTCCTTCTTAAAGAAATCTGAAGAAAAGAATCCCATCATATGTTTTTTTTAAAGTTGGACCTTAAGTTGAAGACCTTTCATCTTGTGTCTTCAATTATTGGTTATGAGCAAAGTAAGGCCATTGTTCAAGAAGATGACATAAAATCTTTGTTTCCTATGTTTCTTCAATATTATATTGATCATTTGCATCCTTTGGTTGAATTTTAAATAGATGTTGTTGATCAAAGGGTTGAAAAGGAAAAAGTTTGGATTTTTTGAGATGGCAACCAGCAACAAAATTGATCAAAAGAGAGATTTTGATTTTGAAGCGTTATCAAGTTGATGTCTTTGACATCAAATGTCCACTTCAATAGTGAGAAAAACATGAATATGTTTTCCATAGTTGGTTTCTCTTTTAAACAAATCTTAAGAATAGTTGAATACCAAATTGAGATGGAGATGATTTTTTTTTAAACTAGAATCCTTACTAGCTTTAGGAAATGTTGTTTACAATTTTAAAATTTGGACAAATTGATTCTTATCAACAAATATTAGCCCAATGATTCTAGAATAGATTGTAAATCCTCTTTTAGCTTAGTAGAGTTAATTGAGATTGATGTAGATTTAAAGGAGTAGAACAGTTTGAAGAGCTTTAGAAAGGCATGAAGTTATGGAGTTTTAAATTTTGGATTAAAAAAATTGTTACAACTTATAAATTTTGAAGTGTAAACAAATTTGATTTTAATTATTGAAAAAAAAAAAAACTATTAACTCTGATTTTATTGAATGGAAAATTCAATAACTGGGTTATGAAAGCCAACTGTTATTGTCTATATCAGAACCACCCAACACTGGGCTGGCCTTTTTGCCTTTGCTCAGAAGCCCCTCTCCCCCTTCAAAGGTCTGTCATGTTTATTGTCATCAAATCCCACACTTATTTGATACAACCTAACCTTTTGGCGCTTAAGAACACTTTACATGTCATCCCAGAAAATCTGAAAAAGGACTAAATTTCTGTTGCCACATCCATTTAAATTCCAAGAAAAACCCACTTTTACCTCAGTGTTAAAGAGTTAATCAGTTATAGGCCCCTGTACTGAAGGCAGTGCACAACCAAAGCTGCTGTATGGAATTTCATTTGCCAGGGTATTTTGTCACATTCACTTAATAACGTGTTTCCCAAGTCCACTTGCTATTTTTCTCTTTGACTATTCTGCCAAGTTGGCCTCACCAGGTTGCCAAGTCTACTTTGCGAAAATGCTGAAATCCACACTGCCCAATTGTCAAGTCCAAGTTGACATATCCGCATTCCCAAGTCACCAACTCCACATTGGCAAGGCAACAATTTGCCGAATTTCCTAGCACACTTCACCCTATCTACCACCTGAATGAGATTCAAAACTGCCCACAAATTATTTTCTTTTACGATCTGCCCAAACTTCTACCCAAAACTCGAACAGTCCCACATTTTTTTCCCACATTTAAACCCTAAACGCCAAATTACGAAAAGAGGGCATTGACAAAGAATGATTTTGAACGCGGTGCCTTTTGTAGCTCGCAGCTGTCAATCCATGTCCTGTGGTGGTTATGCGAGCGCTCTTGCCATCCATGATCTTTAGCTCCTGAGAAAACTGCGCCAACAAACTGGAGGTCGTCAAGACTAGCATCTGATCATATATACTCTCGCTCCAGTTTCTTGAAAGCAAGCTCCATCATCTCTTTTGCTCAATCCGCATTGACACTGCACACGCCGTAAATACCAATTGTATATGTAAACTAGTTGAACACGTACGATCACCTTGCGTGTGTGTATTCGCAGCGTATATGTGTGTACCTTGCAACTTCGAAAGTAACCAACTTGTACCTGAATGTATTGTGCAGCACATTAAGGACCTGTGCCTCTAGTGTTCATGAGTCTGCCATCTGTACTATAGTCTAGAAGCTCATTAATTATCAGAATTTCTTTGTGTGATTTGAATCCGCCTTCCCGCGCGGGTGATTTTTTCCCGATTTTGTGCCATATGCATGATCAGAGGTCAGATGTACTCAATAACTAAACAGAGCGCCGTGATCTATCAAATTAGTTGCCCGATGCATTCATCCGAGTCATATATAATATCAATCGGGAGTTGATAGGACCCCACACTACTGATTCCTGGAGTGGCTAAGTTTCGAATTACGAGACTTGCCAATCTATCTCGAACGAGCGGAAGAACGGCATTTATACTGCAAAGTTAGATCTAGTATGGTATTGAACCAGCATATGAATATGGTGGGGCGGAAATCTCTGTGGAGCTTGGCCATAGCAATTTTTGCAGTACTCATGCCGTTGAGTTCGGCCGTGAATATTGTCTTCGCACACGCAGCTAGCACATCGCCGTTGCAGGTCGGGTTCTAGGCCAGATCGTGTCCAACTGCAGAGTCGCTGACACAAAATGCTACGCAAGCGACATGGAATGTCAACCGCACCATCACTGCTGGACTCCTTAGAATTTCCTTTCACGACTGCTTTGCCCAGGTAATTCATGGAGCAGTCAGCACTCGGCCGTCAATTCGGGTAAAAACGAAAAATTCTGCACTACATAACTCTAATTATGCCTAGATTATCCTGCAATGCTGCTATGATACATGAGTAGCTACGTTGGGCGCGGATTCTCACATGTTGTGCCCGTGGATATCATGTTGCAGGGTTGCGACGCATCGAATCCGATAAATAGCACACCCACCAACACGGCCGAGCTGGATGCGTTGCCCAACCTCACACTGCACGGAATGGATCTGATCGACAAAGCCAAGGCCGCTATGGAGGACGCTTCTCCGGCATTGTCTCCTGCGCCGACGTCATATCCCTCGCCACCCGCGACGCCGTTGTCACTGTAAGTTTCTCTTCAATCACTAGTCTTCCAAACTCAACAAGCGGTTTAGAGTCGAGATATTCCACTTGATTGTATAGTAAGTACTAATGTTTCGATAGTTTTCGATGATCCAGTGACTGAGGATGCCAAATTAGTTGGCACCGAGCTAGTGCAACACCACCCAACCTAATATCATCAACGTCACAGTCGCACTATACGTTGCAACTTCATGAACACAACTGGAATGTTAAATTGTAAATAATCTAACAAGCTACGTACTGTCGCCCTGATACAGGCCGGAGGAGAGTATTACGCAGTCTCGACAGGGCGCAGAGACAGCCGAGTCTCGCTGGCGTCTTCGGCAAACCTGCCAGGTCCCGGCTTTAGCGTGGCCTCTGCCGCTTCCGCGTTCGAGGACCACGGTCTCAACATCACGGACATGGTCACTCTCCTGGGAGCTTACACAATGGGGGTAGTGCATTGCGAGTTCTTCTACAATCGTCTCTACAATTTCAGCGGAACCGGCCGCCAAGACCCCAGTATGGCACCCTCTCTGGTGGAGTCCTTGAGATCGGTCTGTCCCAAAGCTGCCTCGACGGGCCTGGGCAGCAGAGTAGCGCTGGACCAAGGCACCGAGTTCGTCTTGGAGAAGAGCTCACTCACGACTCCACAACGAGTATAATTGTGAAGTCACTAGCTGGGCGAGGCAGCAGGTTTGGGAGTAGCTTCGGGCAGGCGATGGTGAAAATGGGGAACATTGGGTTGCTAACGGCTCACAGGGCAAAATCCGCAAAATCTGTTCTCAAATCAACTAGAGAATTGGCAATTTGCACCACCGTTAAGCAGGCAGCATGCATACAGGATGCTGTTGTAGAACCAAATTCAAAACATTCTTTTGTAGCTGTAGATATGATTTTTTGGCAAAATGCCCCCACACGATGTACAATACTGTACAATGTACATGGGAGATCTAGCACCCAACACAAACTGTAACCAGAGCAATTGCTTCAGTTGGTCATCTTCATTTAATGTCAAATTTACTGAAACCTCCTCCCCCACATGCCATTCATTGTAAGATGAGATAATTTTGTGGTCCAGTGCATCTCTCCTTCTTCTAAACTCTAAACCCCATCAGTAATCGGTACCCACTTTTTCATATGAAAAAGTGAAAAAAGATTAAAAAGTATTCGTAATCGTTTTTAAAAGTAATCTCATTGGCTCCTTTCTACATACTTACACCTTCCTTTCAATCAAGAGTAAGAATAAACACATATTTGTTAGGTTTTAGTGGGGAATTACAATCAATACTATTTGGCAAATTTAAAGAGCATTTTAATTTTGTTTTGTAAGCTTTGAAAGTAGGCATGTTACTCGTATGATCAAGATAAAAAATTTAGTGTATTTGGAGTTAACTTTATAAATTGGATTTTTTTCATCCACTAAAGGCTGACACTTTAAAAACAAACAAAAGTTTTTGAAATGCTTGCCCTCTATTTTTTTCATTTTCCCCTTGATACCCCCTGGGTAACATGGGGGAAAAAAAGAAAAAGAAGAATTCTCGTTGGTTTTTATGCCTTCTAACACCCTGGGAGTGGGGCGTCCCGACGTAAGCACCCCTCAATTCTAGAAGAACTGTTGGCCAACTGAAAATATCTACAATAAGGACATGGACATCTAAAACCAAAAGGTCTTGGTGCAAGGTGCTTCTAAGTCTCAGTTTCCAAGCCCATTACAAACTTCAAATATAGTAAGTAGAGGCCCCCATTCAAGGACAACAATCAGGTCTGCAACCCATGAAGGGACCACAATTCAAGATTAGGGTAAACCGGCCCATCATCGATCGCCTGCCTATGACCGAACACTTTGGCAGATCTTTCTCAATTCTTCTCTATTTTGAGTGATTTAAAATGTTATAGGAGCGCCCTCTCAAGCTCTAAAGATCATCTTTGAAATGCAAAGCCAAAGGACAAGCCAAAAATGAGCAATAAAATTTTATTTTTTTTTCGAATTGTAAAATGCAGTTTTTTTTTTCATTTTTCTTCATTTTGACCCCTCCAACTTTCAAACCTCATAACTTTCTTATTTCTTATTCACTTTAAACGATTTAAAGTGCCATAGGAGCATCACCTGAAGTTTTACAAATCATGTTGGAACTCTAATTGTAACAGAGCTTTTGATTTTTGAGAACCGGCCTTTGTAGGTTTCAGTGGTTTGTTTCTGTAAGTTCTTGACCTGCTCTATTTGAGAGGGGGGGGGGGAGATAACTTTCTCAATCCTATTTCGTTCTTGCCCATTTTTAGTGGGCCAATCTCCCATAAAACGGGTTCTAGTTTTGTTTGGACACCAGAAACAACATAGCCCTCCCCTTGGATCCAGCCTGCCCTGAATGTTTAAGTGTTCAATCACTGACCGGTTTACCCTAGCCAAATGCCCAAGGGGGTAAATGTCACTCAGGTTTGGTAACTAATGGCCCTCTTGTACCTGAACCAAAGTTGGACACTTTAGCAAGAGCATAATAGAAAGATCCCAAAGAATTAGAAGAGGCTTTTGGGGGATGCTTGTAAAGCAGCTAGGCAAAAACCCAGTCAAGTTAAAGTAAAGGTGGGTGGTGATGCGGGTTGTGATGGTAAAAATCAATGGGATGATAACATTCAAAGTTTGGTACCTCAAATGTTGAACTTGAACAGTATCCATTATGATCAGTATAATGTTGATGATTTGAAGAAGTTGAGGTTGGCTTTGGATAATGAGTTTGAGTATCTTGACAATGAACTATCTAAATAGGGGTTAAGAATACAATCAGGAGGTTTCTAAGGGGAGAAAGGAATAGGTTGAAAGTGAAGTATTTGAAAGGGGCAACTGTATGCCCTATGAACGTTCAGCCTTATGAGAAAGGCTAAAAGTATATTGGGCCACACCTCAAGCTGCAATGAAGGCTTGACAAATGTCAAAGGCACAAAGTAAGGTTGTCAATGTTTTCCATGTTGGTAGATTGGGAAAAGCTGGAATGGAAGACCAATTGGTACAAGCGAATTTGGTTGCACAAGCTACTTGTTTCATATCAGTTAGTAGTTTTGAAAAATATTTCCTTTCAATTTGCATACAATTGTATCCAACTTTTTGACCCATAATCTGGACATGAATGTGATTTTGCCATGATGGAAGAAAAGAAGGCAATGTAGCCCTAGACTTCCAGAATTAACACTAGAATTCTAGGGATCAGAAGAAATAGTTGGGACCTCAATAAAATTTGTACGATATATTCCCAATTTACCAATTTGTACAATACTTTCCCAACCTGTTTGATAAAATATGCCTTTTTATATCCAGTTATTTCTTTCTAATTTCATCCTTTTGGAACAACTTAGAATGTCAATGCATGATTGTTTGAGGAGACACTATAATAGAACTTACAAGGGTCAAGGAAATGGGTGGGTTTATAGTTTAATAAGAAATCTTTAACAAACTTTGCATATGTCTTTTAACATTTGGACATATTTTCTTTAATGAGTTGTATGCCTTGTACTTTAGGTTAATATTTGACACTTTTCAACTTATGTACTAAACCAAATCTTTTTGTGGGGTAGGCTACATTTGGAAGGTTGACAATTCGCATGGTAGTTATGGAATAGAAATAAACACCAATGGAGCAAAAGCAAAGTAAGTTGGATGGGAAGATGATTGAGGTTTTTCTTTCCACGACAAGAAATATTGTTGCGTTAAGTGACATCAAAATCATGTTTATGGACTTCATGGGTAAATTTGAGGAAGGGGGAACAACAGCTAGCCCATTTGAACCCAAGTCCATATTAGAACAACAACAAGCACCCATTTATGTGGATTCGCTTTTGGTGAGACCCATGCATAATGCTAAACAAGGAACATGCTTACATCTTTGTGATGTTGCTCGACCCACTATGGATTTAGAAGCACGCAGTGAGGGGTGAAAGTAGACAGACAAGGTATAAGGGGAAAATGCAAGGTAGCTCAAAAGATGGTTCAAGTTCATCGAAGTTGCGTCAAACATCCGAGGGCAAAAAGAATGGGTTAGTGAAAGGAAATAATGTGCATAGTCCTAATAGCATATATTTGTGGAATGAATTAGTCAAATCAAAGGTTAATTCACTTGCAAGAGCAACTATAGAAATTGTGCAAATAATAGGGCAAAGTGAAAAATCATAAGCAAAAACAACTGTAATGTGGGGCAAGTTAGTTCAAAAAATGGAGATTAGGTGAGTATAAATTATTATGAAATTCCTTTTAAACACTTGGGCAAATTGTTGATCTTAATTTCTTCCATGGTGATTTTTGTGATGTGTTTGATATTTTGAAAATCATGTGTTTTGTTAGGGATGTCAAAAATTAGCAAGACCATCTTTGGCTAGAAAGGAATTACAAGGGGGAATACTCCTTACAAAAGGAAGTAGTAACAAATGTGCAATTTCAAGATTACATGTGGTTAGCATGTCTTCAACTATTTTTTAAAAGAAAATTACAAGTTGGTTGCATTTTGTTCATTATTTAATATATTATAATCATTCATGGACATACATGTTCATGTTACTTAGCCTAGGACATTGTTTTATTTATTATCAAACCATAAAATTTTATTTAGTCTTACACCATGTGTATGGATTTTTGGGCTTGTAGTTTTACATGCAATAAGATGTCATTGTATTCAATCCAAAGAAACACACAACAAATAGTTGGAACTAGAAGAATTAATGGCCTTCGGGGTGAAGATATGTTTCATTGGAAGAAGGATGGTTTAAAGTAAACATATGTGACCTAAAACAATGTTAGGGATTTTATGTGGATGAACATGGATGGAAGTGGAAACCTTAATTCTCATGGATGGCAAATGATGACAAACTATGAAACAATTATGCATCATGAGGAATTGAAGATGCCGAAAGTCCAATATCTTGTTTTCTTTTCTACATTTGGGTTTTGTTTGTTGTTTTGCAAATTAGTATGTTTAATGTTTATTTTTCAATGGAGTGGCTTGGGTGAACTAGTTTCAGTGATGGAGCACATTCCTTGCTATTGTGTGTTTATGAGGAATGTGAATCACAACTCTTGGCTATGGTTGGTGTGAATGCTTCTAGGCAGTGGGAGGATGGTGTCAAGGAGAAGCTATATGAAGCGAGGTTGGTGTGAAAAAACAAAGGCATTTGTGAAAAAGAGTTAAGTTTTATTTCAAAATTATGATGTTGTTATGTTTGTTGTGTCGAAATTGTGAATAGGTGGGGATGAATGCCCTTCTATGGATCTCTTGTGTTTTGATTTGAAGCATGTTTTCCCTTATGCCATGAGCTTCAGTAAGAGAATAAAAGGTCTTATGTTTGTAATTAGTTCAAGGGAGGTGATGATGGAGTCTAGTATTTTGTGAGTGGTCATGCTGGCAATGGTCATTATATTCTAGAGATTGTTGGGGATTTTGAGGGAATGTCTTGGACAATTTATTTTTGGAAGAGAATACCTATATATGTTTTAGTGGGAGCTTAAAAGAATAAGGGACTAATGGACATTGGAAGGTTTATGAAGAAAAATGACGTGCTCCCAAGCTCTTTGCTAGACTTAAATATGAGTCTAAACTAAAAACAGCGAAAGAATCAAGAGTTGGGGCATGCTCCCTAACTCGCAGCACTTTAGAAGGGTAGAGGGGCGTGCTAGAGCTTTGAGATGGGACTAGGAAGATTGACAAACACTTATTCACTCACACGGACTTACACAAAACCAAACAACAAGTTGGTTAGTGCATTGTTGGAGCACTTTTGGTGCTAGGACGAGCGAAGGGCAACTCGGACTCACAAGACTCACCACGGCCCGGACTTGAAGGAAGCCACCACCTTCCCCTTTATAATATACTCTGTGGCTACCCATAGGGCCCACATCCAAATGGCTTTTGTCCCATGACTCCCAAGTGGGAGTCCCGAAATTGCCAAAGTTGGGACTCCCGGGACTTTGGGGCCCCATAACTTTGTGTGTAGTCATCGGATTGAGATGAGGTCTAAAGCAAAGTTGTAGCCCTTGTTGAGATCTTTCCAACGACGTGTCGCACACCAACTACAAGCAACGAAATTGGGTTAATCCTCAACTTTTAGTGATCGTGGATCAAATTGCCCATTTGACTCCCATCCCTTCTTTTGGCCATAACTTGTGTTTTAGATGTCCAAATGGGCGATGCAAGCCCATTTTAAACATCTACATTCCAAGAGCTTTTCAATGATATAAAAAACTCTTCAAGCCATTGAATTTTTACCCCTACAATTTCCCTCTGAAGATTTGGGAGTCCACAAGGACTCCATCTCCCAAAGTGGGAGTTGCCTTGGGAGTTTGAGGGTTCATTCCCTCACACTTTTCACACTCCTGGGAGCATGTGATGTGATTCCTAGGCTTCCCTCTTGGCCCTCAACCTTGTAAGCCCTTTGCCTTAATCGCAAGCCCAAGACTAGGGTTACAACAAAAAATCTAGGGGTAAAAACACACTAAGGTGTCACAATTTTGGCAGATTAAAATCCCTTTTCAAAGTCCTTTTCTAGTGTAGTTGAAAACTAGCTTAAAATATGAACAGTTAAATGATATTGAAAGTAACATTTTTTCCATTTCCAATTTCAAATCATGATGATATAAGACATATAAAAAATATCACAAAAGATTTTTTTTTAAATAATTATTTTTAAATGTTTAAAAAAACTTTTAAAATAATTATAATTTTGGGAATTTTAAAAAGTCTATAACATAATAAATTAAAATCACATTCCATTCATTCAATGGATCTTTAGTTTTTAAAAAATGAGTCATCCAATATCCCAAATTTTTAAACACATAAAATTAACACATTGTAAGATAAAAGTTTATGTGCATGAGTTTTGTAGGTGTGACAAAAAGTGTTGGCAAAATTCAAAAGTCCATTACTTATTGGCTATCCATGATTTTGATTTGATTTTCTCATTCTTAGAAGGTTGATTAATATTATTTTAAATAAATGAGTCCTTTTTTCTATTTTTTTAATTTTATTTTTGTATTTAAGGAATACATGAAAAATTGCCATTGTGACATCCATATAAGGTCACCATAGTGTGCAAACACCCCTAGAGTTGTTTAGCCTTTTTTTTTGTCTTTGTCCAACTTTTGAAGAGTGGGATCTGATGGCAATGGGTTTGCATTAAGGAGATGGGGTTTTGTTGTTGAGAAATGAACTACCACCACAAATGGCAAGTTGGCTCATGAAAGGAAATAATGAGAGATTTGATCCCTTGAGGTCCATAATCTTTGAATTGCAATGTTAGGAATAGTAAGATCGTTAATCTAGGTATTAAACTTGTTGTAATTTTATCTTTGGTCTTTGAAAATAATATGTAGACATTTATTAACTTGTGTTGAGTATGTTAAAGAATGTCATGATATAGTCACCCCTCCTTTTTTCGGTGACACATACATGACATTTCTATGGTTGATTTTCCCTTTATGTTCCCCAACAATGTTGATGAACAAAAGACCTTGTGAAATGTGATTGGAATTTGTATGTTATGGAACCACAAGTTTTTAAAAGCTTTTTAGGATGTTGTAACATGTGTGGTAGGCATAATTTTGACATTTAAAAATGTATCTAGGTTTTGCTAAGGTGTCCAATCACATCAATAGGAGCTAGTTCAAAAATATTTTTTATATTTTTTCAATACATCAAAATTTTAAAAGTGTTTAGAATTTTTCAAATTTTTGTTAAGACTATTATGTTAAGGTTTGTATTAATTTTTTTCCAAAATTATATCATTTTAAAAAAAAATCAAATTGTGTTTTGTGTGTTTTTATTACATAATTACCATTTAAAAGCCTTGGTTGCATATCACAAAAATAATAATTAGGTAATTGTTATTCATTAGATTAGTTCTAAATTTATGGGATATGTATACCAATATATTGAAAAAAATAGTGTATGAAAATTAAACAAGTCCATTTGTTTTCTTTTTTTACCATTTGAAATACGCGAAATTAAATAATGATTACAATTGCTGATGGTATGTGTGAATGCAACTATATCCTAAAAACATTTTGGTTAAATGAGAAAAACAACCATAAATTTTACATCATATATGGAACAAAATGGGGACAAAGTTCCCTATATTTGAAAAATAACCAAAATACATCCATGAATTGAATTGATGTCTTGGGTGTCATTCTCACGGCTTTCAGCTAAATCCAACACATGGGATCAACATTTTTCATTTTTCATACATTTGGCATCAAGGAGCAATTGAATGTCCCCCCTTTAAAAATTATGTCATATTCATAAAACAACATTCTTATCTTAGTAAGTATGTAACATTCTAATTTCTCGAAAACCAATTAGTCATTTGTGGTGGTAGTTCATCTTTCAACAACGAAACCCCATCTCAATGTAAACCCATTATCTTCAGATCTCACTCCTCAAAAGTTGGACATAGACAAAAAAATAAAGTTAAACAACTCTAAATTTTTTTTCATAAATCTTCCAATGTCCAATAATCCTTCATTCTTTGAAGCTCCCACTAGAACATTGGTACTCTCTTCCAAGAACAAATTGTTTGAGACATTTTTTCAAAATCATCAACATTTTCCAAAACAAAATGACCACCGCCACCATAACCACTCATGAAATACTAAACTCCATCATCACCTCCCTTGAATTAGTTCTTAATTACAAACATTAGACCTCCTATTTTCTTACTAAGATTCATGGCATAATAGAAAGCATGTTCAAGTTAGAACACAAAAAATCCATAAAAGGGCATTGGTGTCGCAATCCCACTTTGAAGGAAGTGTGAGGATGAGACTCGCATTCCCAAAAGTGGGAACTTGGAGTCCTCTAAGACTCCCGAAACTTCAGAGCTTGATTGCAAGGGTTAAAACACCTTGCCTTGAGGTATTCTTTATACCATTGGAAAGGTCTTGAAGTGTAGATGTTGAAAATGGCCTCGCATGAGCCATTCCGACATCTACAACACAAGTTATGATCAAAAGAAGGGCCAGGAGTCAAACTGGCAATTTGACTCCCGACCACTAAAAGTCGGGAATCGACCCGACACCGATGTGTGCAAGTGGAGTGCGACACACCATTGGAAAGCTCTTGGAGAGAGCTACAAGTTTGCTTTAGACCTCATCCCAATCAGAGGTCTAAATTGGGAGTTATGAGCTCCCAAAGTCCCGGGAGTCCAAACCGGGATAATTTCGGGACTCCTCCTTGAGAGTCCTGGGACTAAAAGCCATTCAAATGCAAGTGCCACAGAGCAACGTAGAGAATATTATATGGGGGAAGGTAGTGGCTTCCCCCGAATCCGGGCCGTGGTGAGTCAAGTGAGTCCGTGTTGCCCGTGGTTTGTCCCAACACCAAAAGTGATTCCGAATGTGAACTAACCAACTTGTTGGTTGGTTTTGATGGAGGACCGAGTAACTAAATAAGTTGTCCCTCTTCCTAGTCTAATCTCGGAGCTTTCAACACGCCCCTCTCACCCCTTTTAGTGTTGGAAGCTAGGAGTAGCACTAAATTCCAACTACTTCAGCTCTTTAACATAGTTAGACCCTTTTTGGGTTTAGCAAGGAACTTGGGGGTGCGTCAATTGGCATTCATCCTTAATTGTTCACAATTTAGACACAACAAACATAACAACATCACAACTTTGAAATAGAATTTAACTTTTTTTCACAAATGTTTCTATTTTTCCACAGTAACCCCATTGCATATAACTTTTCTTTAACGCCATCCTCCCGTTCCTTAAAAACATTCAAACTAACCATTGCCAAAAATCATAATTCACATTCCTCGTAAACACAATAACAAGGAATTTGTTCCATCGCCAAAACCAATTCCCCCAAGCCATTCCATTGAAGAACAAACATTAAACACACAAACCTGCAAAACAACAAACAAAACCCAAATACATATAAGAACACAAGATATGAGACTTTCGATGTCATCAATTCCTCATTATGCATAATTGCTTCATAGTTTGTCATCATCAACCATCCATGAGAATTAGGGATTCCACTTCCATATATGTTCATCCGCAAAAGATCCCTAACATTACTTTAGGTTACACATGTTTACTCTAAAACATCCCTCTTATAATGAAACATATTTTTACTCCAAAGGTCAATAATTCTTCCAGTTCCACCTGTTTGTTGTGTTTTTCTTTGGATTGAATATGGCGACATCTTATTACATCTGAAATTATGAGCCCAAAATCCATACACATTGCATAAGACTAAATAAAATTTTATGGTTTGATAATAAATAAAACAATGTTCTAGGGTAAAGTAACATGAACATGTATGTCCATGAATGATTATAATATATTAAATAATGAACAAAATGCAACCAACTTATAATTTTCTTTTGAAAAATAGTTGAAGGCATGCTAACCACATGTAATCTTGAAATTGCACATTCACTACTAGTTCCCTTTGGAAGGAGTATTCTCCCTTCTAATTCCTTTCTAGCCAAAGATGGTCTTACTAATTTTTGACATCCTTAAAAAAACATGACATTTTCAAAAAATCAAAACACACTGCACAAATCACCATGGAGGAAATTAAAATCAAGAATTTGCCAAAGTGTTTGAAAGGAATTTCATGATCTAATTTATACTCACCTAATCTCCATTTTTTGAACTAACTTGCCTCACATTATAGTTGTTTTTGCCTATAATTTCTCACTTTGCCTTGTTATTTGCACAACTTTTATAGTTGTTTTTGCAAGTGAATTAACCTTTGATTTGACTAATTCATTCCAGAGAGATATCGTGTCAGGACTGTGTAGATTATCTCCTTTCAATAACCCTTTCTTTTTGCCCTCAGATGTTTGAGGCAACTTAGATGAACCTCCACCATCCTTTGAACTACCTTGCATTCTCCCCATAGACCTTGTCTGTCTACTTTCACCCCCACCGTGTGCATCTAACTCCATAGTGGGTCGAGCAACATCACCAAGATGTAAGCATGTTCCTTGTTTAACATTATGCATGAGTTTCACCAAAAACGGATCCACATAAATGGGTGCTTGTTGTTCTAATATGGACTTGGGTTCAAATGGGCTAGATATTGTTACTTCCTCAAATTTACCCATGAAGTTCATGAACATGATTTTGATGTCAATTAATGCAACTACCTTTTTTGTCGTGGAAAGAAAAACCTCAATCATCTTCCCATCCAACTTACTTTGCTTTTGCTCCATTTGTGTTTGTGTCTATTCCATACTACCATGTGAGTTGTCAACCTTCCAAATGTAGTCTACCCCACAAAAAGATTTGGTTTAGTACATAAGTTGAAAAGTGGACCTAAAATACAAGGCATTCAACTCATTAAAGAAAATATGTCCAAATGTTTTTAAAGCATTTGCAAAGTTTGTTAAAGATTTCTAACTAAACAATAAATCCACCCATTTCCTTGACCCTTGTAAGTTTTATTATAGAATCTCCTCAAACAATCATGCAGTGACATTCTAGGTTGTTCCAAAAGCATGAAATTAGAAAGAAATAATTGGATATAAAAAGTATATTCTATCCAACAAGTTGGGAAAGTATTGTACAAATTGATAAATTGGGAATATATTGTACAAATTTTATTGAGGTCCCAACTATTTCTTCTGATCACTAGAATTCGAGGGTTAATTCTGTAAGTCTAGGGCTACATTGCCTTCTTTTCTTTTGTAATGGCAAAATCACATTCATGTTCAGATTATGGGTCAAAAAGTTGGATACAATTGCAAATTGAAAGGAAATATTTTTCAAAACTACTAACTGATATGAAACAAGTAGCTTGTGCAACCAAATTTGCTTGTACCAATTGGGCTTTCATTCCAGCTTTTCCCGATCTACCAACATGGAAAACATTGACAACCTTACTTCGTGCCTTTGACATTTGTCCAGCTTTCACCGCAGCTTGAGGTGTGGCCCAATATACTTTTAGCATTTCCCATGAGGCTGAATGTTCATAGGCATACAGTTGCCCCTTTCAAATACTTCACTTTCAACCTATTCCTTTCTCCCCTTAGAAACCTCCTGATTGTACTCTTAACCCCTATCTAGATAATTCATTATCGAGATACTCAAACTCATTATCCAAAGCCAACCTCTAGACATCTTCAAATCATCAACATTATGCTGATCATAATGGATAATGTTCAACATTTGAGGTACCAAACTTTGAATGTTATCATCTCATCACAACTCCCATCACCAGGCACCCTTACTTTAACTTGATTGGGTTTTTGCCGAGCTGCTTTAGGAGCATCCCCCATAGCCTCTTCTAATTCTTTAGGATCTCTCTATTATGCTCTTGCTAGAGCCTCCAACTTTGGTTCAGGTACAGGAGGGCCATTAGTTATCAAACCTAAGTGACATTTACCTCCTTGGGCATTTGGCTAGGGTAAACGAGCCAGTGACCCAACACTTATCACTCAGTGCACGCCCGGATCCAAGGGGAGGGTTCTGTTGTTTCAGGTGTCCAAACAAAACTTGAACCCCTCTTATCCGTGCATCTGGTGCACTAAAAATGGTCCCAAAAAAATAGATTGAGGTCCAAAAAAGGTTATGGCCACACCACCCCCCCCCCCAAGTAGAGCAGCTCAAGAACTCACAAAACCAAACCATCGAACCTTACAAAGGTTGGTTCTCAAACACCAAAAAAATTCTTTGTATGTTGTTTTGTTGCACGTAAAGTTGAAAGGCGATTTGTCAAACTTCAGATGGCGTTCTGATAGCACTTTAAATCGTTTTAAATGAATAAGAAATAAGAAAGTTATGAGGTTTGAAAGTAGGAAGGGTTGAAATGAAGAAAAATGAAAAAAAAACACATTTTACTATTGAAAAAATGTATTTTCTTTACTGCTCATTTTTGGCTGTTCCTTTGGCTTTGCATTTCAAAGATGATTTGTAGAGCTTGAGAAGGTGCTCCTATAACATTTTAAATCGCTCAAAATGGAGAAGAATTGAGAAATATCTGCCAAAATGTTCGGTCCTTGGCAGGCGATCAATGATGGGCTGGTTTACCCTACCCTTGAACTGTGGTACCTTCATGGGTTGCAGATCTAGTTGTTGTCCTTGACTTGGAGGCCTCTACTTAGTGTATATGAAGTTTGTAATGGCCTTGCAAACTGAGACTCAGAGGCACCTCGCACCAAGACCTTTTGATTTTGGATGTCCATGTCCTTATAGTAGATATTTTCAGTTGTCCAACAGTTCTTCTAGAGTTGAGGAACGCTTACTTCAGAACGCCTTACTCCCAGGGTGTTACAAAGCATAAAAAAGAACGAGAATTCTTCTTTTTCTTTTTTTCCCTCATGGTACCCAAAATAGAGGGTGGGCATTTCAAAAACTTTTGTTTGTTTTTAAAGTGTCAGCCTGTAGTGGATGAAAAAATCAACTCTATAAAGTTAACTCCAAATACGCTAAAAGTTTATCTTGATATACAAATAACATGCCTACTTTCAAAGCTTACAAAACAGAATTAAAATGCTCTTTAAATTTGCCAAATAATATTGATGGTAATTCCCCACTAAAACCTAACAAGAATTTGAAAGACATCAATTTCAAATTTTTGCCTTCATCAATTTGCAATTTGTCCCATTATGCTAAAACCTTAGGTAACTTTAAGCTGATTTGATTTTCCAACTAATAAATTGTTTAATTTAATATTATAAGATAAAAGTTTTAGGTGTGTAGGATGCAAAATAAAGTTTTGAAATAACATTTTGGGACTTCATGTTTAAGGAAAAATCAAGTTGGCTTTAGAACATACTTTATATTAGGTGTACAAGCATGCTTGTTTCATTTTGAATGACACCTCCATGAAAGTTTGGGAGGTCATTTGAATACACTTTCCCATCTTCATTCGGGTTTGGCCAAGGAACTTAGTTGGGTTGATTGAAAAGCCTATTTCCTCCTAAGATGGTGATAACAGTTATAGTGAAGGTGATGGCATGGTCACCCCTATCATTCAATCAACACTTGCTCAAAATATTTATTCAAGCAGCATTCTCCAAATGAAAAATATTTGATAGTCAACAAGGAATTTTGAAGCTAGGGGTAAAGAGGTATATTAGTGTGTACCTATAATAATTTTTCCAATACTCTCCCCAAAACTACCAACAATGTTTTCAGATGTTTCCTTCCAAGTGCCTGAAGTTCTCAAGATGATGAATTCTTTATCCCACATTCTTCTCCCATAATTCTGCTGCTTGCACTCCTAACCTGGGTTTCAATCATAATCTCCATCACCAGAGCTGTGGAAAGTGTCAAACCATTTGCAAATAAATGCATATATATATATATATATGAGCTACATACAAAATCAAATATATTGAAATTGAATTTCCCATTGCAAAGCATGGACCTAGGGAAGCACCCAGCAACAAACTACCAATACGTACACATGACAAAGGTTCAATACTGCTGTGGCAGCCCAAGCACAAATTTGATACCTATACACCACAGTTTGCAGGGAGGGTATGCAGTTACATCATCTTCCTCCAAAGACCTGGAAGTCGAAGGGTTCCAAACTTTTGAACAACTAGTCTATCTAGTGAACAACATTTAGCTGTATTAGCAATAACTTGATAGGATAATAATCAGAATGTATAATTGCTGGTGTAATAATAGTCCATCAAATAGTTTATCCTAAACTGCTAGAGGATAGTAACAGTCCAGGACTAGTTTCACAGGTCCCCATGTACACTAAAAGTCAATGATTGTCAACTTCAATCCCTTGAGATACTTTACATCTTGCTCTTTTTGAGATCTTCAGGAACAACAGGATAAGCTGCACAGGTTGCAATACCTGATAAATCCATCACCCCACACAGCTATTAGCACCAACAATTGACCTTCTGACATATGTCTCAAAAGATAATGAGCTGCCTCCCAAAGTAGATGGAAGGAGCAGATGCACAAATGTCATGGATGACACTACCAGACTTTGACACTCAGATGGACTGTCATTACCGAAGGAAGATTCATGGCACAAGGAAGAGAAAAGAGTAGAAAGTGTTCCTTCGTCCCATCAATGCTGAAGTGGCATATGTTGAACAGAAAGAAAGAAATACAGGTTCAGGAATGAGTCCAACCCCTTCTTACAAGAAAGATGATGAGAACAAAATGAAAGAAGATGACAGATGTCCATGGAAAGACATACCACACATGTTCTTGCCCATTTCCATGTGGAAATAGCCATTTATTCCCCAATCAGCACCCCATGAGTTTTTAATAATCCAGTATGGAGTCCCATTCTCATCAACACCAAAGCCAACTGCCAATACTGCATGATTCACAGTCTGCAAAATTCCAAACCAAGGTTGTGAACTGACAGAAAGGAATAACTTCAAACAACAATTAGGATTCTCAGATAGCTACAAAATGTGTATAGAGCTCCTGCAGATTAAAGGGTTTTCATGCAACAGGATAAAATTTGACACAGAGCACCAGGGACATCTGTTCTTAATGAAAAAAGCAAACACAGAAGAGGTGAAAGAAGACCATAGCTCTGGCAGTTATTCCTACCTGAGGACTATCGCGACAATCTGGGTCAGAGAACACCCCAGATTTGTAGAGTCTGAAAGAGTTGATGACTTCAAATGCCACACTCACTGGCCTCAGTGTCGCAACTGCATGCTTTAACTCGTTCTCAGCTCCCTGTTTGGAACCACACTAGGCTCTTAAAACCATCTAGTGATGACACAAAGAACAAGTCCTCTATTTGAAACTGCATCAGATCAACAGAAGAGCATGCCCATGGCCATGGCTCAAAACTGATCAAGATCTTGCATATTTCCTAGTAGACAAGTCTTCACATATACATACATGTTGCCAGCATGTGACAGCGTTTCAAATTCAATTCAACATATGTTATCAGTCTGAGACCTGAACCATTACAATATGGTCTGATCAGTTCAATCTTCAAGCATTATATCTTTGCAGTTAACTTGTGCTCTTCAAGACAGGGAGAGTGCCCAGAGCTCGATGACACCTCATAAAATTTACATAACAAGAAAGGACAAGACAGCAAATAGACACTGGTCCAAAGGAATGTCAATAAAAGATAAACCAACCTCCTAGAAAACACATTTCTCATACACAGCTTAAATCTCTGGTATACAGTTACATAAAGACTCGATGAAGTTGCAGAGAAATCTTCACAACAACAATTATAGGTAACATGACAATGAGTGCAGTCATAAGCTCATGAGAGTCGCTCACAAAGTGACAGACCATCACCTTCATCACAAACGGCAGTGACAAGCTGCCATGACTACCCACTGAGTTCATCAGCTCCCAACAGTGGGTGTAGATAAGCATATAATAATCTTCCCAAAAAACTTGGGCAAACCATTATACACAATCTTTGTCCTGAGACATAATAAGCCTGAATCTATCACATTTTGGACACAGTGCATATCAGGTGTTTGCATTCAAGACTGAGAGTTAACACAATACCTCGAGACTACTGGAGGTAATATCAATGCGGCTAAGGGCAGGACAAGAGGTCAGATTTATTGCCATAAGTGAAGGACTGCGGAGTGTAAGTTCGACAAACCTGCAAAAAATCAGGCACCATTCTATTTAAATTAATTGAAGGATTTCACAGGCTCCATGGGCCTTATTGATTCAAAGATGGAAAAACACAAGAATGAAGAGATTTTCTACTTGCGATTGTTGCTTAAGCTGATGCTCCGCAAGTGAGGAAGGTCCAGCGTCACTGCAGTCAAGAGCCAGCACACATCCATTGCCAGCACCTGCAGATGATTCCAACTCATACACCATTAGTACGCATGGAAAGAAGAATCCAGAGGATCAATGAAATCAAAAAAGCAAACATGCAGTCACACAAGCTTATTCCTTTAACCCTCCTGATTGGTATCCTCATTGCCAAACCAATGACTGCAGCTTCTACTGCCCCCACTCCAGATTCCTTCAACAATAGAATCAAGTAGAACTACTAGAGTAACCAGCAACCCCACCTTCTACCACCCCTCTGGTGTATGTGGCATGAGTCCTTCATACTCCATACCTTGCTCTCAATTTCAGCAGCCAATCTCTTCTTAACCAATTGAGCAAACTCACCTCAAGCATCACACAATAGGCAAGAGCAGCCATTGATGATGAGTTGATGCCCTCACAACTATGAAGCTTCAAATCAGTCAACATTGGCATGCGAACTCCCTGCCACAATTAAATATAAGTAAAGTCAGTATAAAAACATCTGGTGACTGTAACCAGTTTTGCCTCATCACAGATTATTGCTGACATGGGCATTTCTGGTGAGCTCTAGGAAGCTAGAGTTCTGCTTTGTTACACAATTCTAAAAGTGCTAGCACACCAATCTACCCATTGGTGTGAACCAGAGCCATTGTTTGTCTCACAGCTAAAACCAGTCACACACAATGGGGTAGAGTGTGATAAACCTCGAGAGAGATGTTGGGGCAGTGTGAGGCATCAAGACTGCGAAGACCAGCACAGACCAGCGAAATTTCCCTTAAAGTTTCATCACTGACAGAAGCACAGTTCGACATATCCAAAGATGCCAAAAGAGGACAAGCTGTGGCAGCTGCCCGCACTCCTGCATCAGACAATTTAGTACAGTCTGATACATCCAGGTTAATCAGCCGAGGGCACTGAAGAATTGCAGAAGCAGTTCCTGTGCGCTTGAGTGACAATGTCTGAAGCTGTGGGCACCTGCAGGTTCAGCCCAAACTTATTATAGACACATGCAGATATAATATCTCATCATGATCTGTACAATTTGGGTGCAAGGGTTGATCGCAGAGGGGTTGACAAAAATAAACAAGTCCACGAGCATACCTTATTGTTAAGATAAAGATCATTATTCCAGTAAACCAGACTTGCATCCTCATATTGCCTTTGTGAAATTTGAAGTTGCAAAACACAGTTCTTTCCTTTTAAGGTTTGGCGATAGGGGTAAGTGAGGTAGAGATACAATTTTCAGTTGTTACCATAACCACACTCAAATGCCAAGTGTGCTTTTAGCTTGACAGACAAACCACTTCCAGTACTAGGAGCTTCACACCACCAGTTCTCAAAAAACTCATCCACCAACAACAGTTAAACATAGGAGAAATGATACTGTGAACAGGGGAGAATTAGACAAACCTTATAGCAATACGGAGCACCCGACACTTCATAATCTGAAGACAACGTAGAGAACCATGCTGCAGTTGTATTTCTTGAGCACTCCCACTTCCTAGTATAGCATCTGTGATGCTCAACTTTCGCAGTGATACGCATTCCGTTAGGACATGAAAGAAACCATCACTCAAAATGCCCTTCCCTAAAGTCAGCACCTCCAGGTTCCTGTAGCCAAAAAGAAATATAGCTTACTTTTGAATCTGCTCAAGGAGAATGACCTGTTCTGTTGCTCTATAACACCTCCCACAGCACATGAACTTGGTTCAGGGCTTCCTGTAAGACTCTTGCTTTAGCAGACAACTAATCCTTCCAATCCTGGTAAGAAACATAACTGAACTCACCGGAGAGACCGCATTGCCTGTTGAACCAGACTCTCATCCACACAAGGGGCTCCATTCAGATTGAGTTGTGTTGCTTTTGGGTATCGCACACATAATAGTGCAACTAAACAAAAAAGAAAAAAAAAATTAAGTCCATGATAATATTTCAAAACATAGGTGAAATGAATCAGTCAGAATATTAGGGTAGAACAATACTACTGGTGGTCATCTCTTAAATTTTAAGATGTAACTCCCAAAAGCATTTGAAGAGTTGCCAAAGCTTCAATTCTTCAAAACCCTAGCAACTCTAATGTAACATAAGGCAGGTGATTTCCAAACCTTGATCGTGACTGACTTTTCGACCTTCAAAGTTGAGTGACTTCCAAAAGTCCTCATGTACACTTGCCATCCGCCATTGATGGCAAACCATAGCTGCCTGACAGAGAGTAGTGTCATCCAGAAATGAAAAGACCTGTACATTAAGCAAACACCCCTCTGAGTGCCAGTTCCAAAAAACATCTGTCTAAAATTGCTCTGATTGGAACATATGTGGCTGTGATCCTTAAATCAAAAGATGACATTGAGTTTTGTCCCACCATTTCCCATGAGAAAAACCGAATGCACAACATCTATCATTAAAGCACCTTAATGTCCAAATTTGCACAGAACTACACATCTCCACCAGACATCATCTACCACTGGAATGCAACAATCTAAGATTTCACTGTCCTCTTGAAACCTTGTGTTTACTGACTTCCAGATTAAGTACTACTAATTTGCTTGTGTCAACATTTGACAGACATAATCCACAGCTTTAACAAAACGTTAGCCTCAAACAGTGTCTTTGCAAGCTACTTGGAAGGGTCATTGACATGGCTGTGAAAAGGCTAGACAGGAGTAGCTTCTACAACCAAATCAACTATCAGCACCCGACTACAAATTCCATCCAGAGAGCTGACACAAACTTGCACCACATAAGAGTTCCAAAAAGCCATTACATGATCTCAGAATACACATCTCCCCATCACAAGACTCTCCAATGTCTGTTTGCTCTTGGCATTGAGCAGGTCTTTCTGACAGCAAAAGTATTCCTGCTTGCACCATTTAGAGACATAACTTGTATCTAAAACTGTGACTGACAGCTTTCCTGTACACCAATATTATTCTTGAGCCAATGGTCATAAAGCCTTCTTCTATGATGCACATCCCATAGTTCACAATTTTCATGCAATTTTAGGTATGGAGACATCTCAAACTCTGTGGGAACCCACCTTGTGCAGCAGATCATCAGTTAAATCCATGCGAGCCTCATTAGCATCCATCTCAATAACATCATTGTCTCGCTGGTTGTCTTCATCATCATTGTCAGAATCCATTGGGTCTTGGCCATCATCATGAGTAATTGGAGGGGGACAAGCAGGGGTCACTGAAGGGGTCCATCCTTTATCCAGTGCATCAGACATAGAACCAACCTGTATTGAAGCACATGTCTGCGATGTTGATGAGCCTCTTGTGCTTACTGCCATTGGACCCCTTCGACTGCACATGCAATTCTTCCCATAAATTATGTCAAGACCAGCTCATTATAAAGAACTCAGTGCAATCCAGAAACAAAGAGTATAGAAACACAAGGATGTGTAAGAAGCAAATTGTAGCCAACATGCAGGTGGCTGATGGCACCATAGGCAACAAACAAGCACACAGCATTCACCTGTGAGAAATAATAATTGCTGTGATATTGACCTCACAACCAATCCTAAAAAAAGTCGACAGAGTATATTATAGCAATCTCCACCTTCCTTGTAAGAGTTCCCAATAACATTCTCAAGCCAGAGGTTCCTGACTTCAGTCGTACTCAAGTCTATTGTCTACTAATCAGTGCCAGACAGGCAGGACACTTGCATTACATTCAGCCTCTCATGAGCACATTCAAATCCATGGATTGAGTGAGACCCACCTTCATGACAAGTTGCAAGCTAAGGTGTAGTTAAAATATAGAAACAAGCAACACTCTGTTCTAACCAATTACTGAGGTTGTGAGAAGCATGGAGTATAACACCAAAGGGAAATTTTGTTTTAGAGGAAACAATAGAATCCTACTGTCTTTTCATTAACCACATTTCCAGAATCTATTCAACTGCTTGACTAACTTCCACATTCAGCATCCATGAGCAGAGAGGAGCAGTATTGTTCGCAGAAAAGAAGATTGTCACAAATCCCTTTGCTCATCTTTTTTGCGACAATCCAAGGATCAAATTAAGGACTAACCTGCAGTTTGTGTGAAGAAGGCCATAAAACTCCATGCAAACACCCAACCCATCTAGATGACAACTCAGGAAAACAATGTCTATACAACTCAAAGGCATGGTAATCATGTGGATTTACAATCTAGGGGCACTTAAGAGACAATGATGAAATGAGGACAGCCCTAGAATATTCCATAATGCGGAAAATTTAAATTGGGAAATAAAGTAAAAGACTTTGAATGCAAGAACTTGTACTTACGTAAAAAATGGGAGGACTTTTGCACGTTTCCGATGGAGCTTGTCAGGCGTTCTGAAGTTTTCAGGAATATGGAAATGCTGCATAGGTGACCTACTATTTGGGGCAGAAGCTCCCTGCTGCTGCTGCAGAGATTTCAATGGTGACAACTCCTCCTGTTGATGGAAATTGCCACCAGTCTCATTCTCTGCTGTGTTAATATCCTCGAGAGTCTCCTGAGTCTGTCTGTGCAAACATGTAGCATCTCCTCCTCTTGCAGGAAAGCCTCTTCCAGTCTGCAGAGCTGATGGTAGTGGTGCCATTGGGGCCCGAAATCTGGAGGCTAAGAGAGCTTCCATGCTTGATCCTGTCTGAAGAAGCTCCTGGAACCTGACATCTTCCTCATTCTCTGTCTTCCCCTCCACCGCGCTGTCAGTCCCCAAAGAATCCACCAATCCCTCTTCCACAAACAAGGGTCCATCAAGGCTTGAAAGGAAGGTAGGCGTACTCTCCAATTTTTTCAACATGGAGGATGATTCACTGCCACCATTGCTGCCATGCGAGAACTTCTGCTGCTGGCTGGATGGTGAAGAGGGAGGAGAGAGAGAAACAAGAGTAGATGATCCTTGTCCTGGATAAAAGGAAGAAGCAGCAGCACCACCACCATGTGGGGACATTGGAGCCTCCTTTGTCTCTGAAACCAAATGTCCCTTTCGCCTATCCCTGAAGAGAAGACACTTGTCTATGGCTGTCGCCATGTCTACTGTTGCTCTGTCCATTGTACTATCTGAAGGAACACTCTCATACTTCCCGTCTCCTGCTTGACCTAATTCTTTTACTCCCCCTCCTGCTCCCGCCAGAGCAGGCCATGGTTGGCCATTCCGGGAATCATCGGCTGCCATTCCAGCCCTCCACCAGCCGAGAGCTTCGCCGCTGCAAGAAGGAGGAGGCCGAAGGAGGAGCCAGGGGGACAAAAACCAATTGACACAAGAAAGAAGAAAGTTGCGGCTGACAGCAGCTTCCAAACGCCAGGCATGGGATATGACGGGTAGAGAGAGATACGAACAACTGTGATGATAAAAGTCTTGTCTTCTTTCCTTCCCCCGCAAAACAACAACGAACTGAACAACAACCCGCCCCCACCTCAGACAGAGGGCAGACCCCTAACCTAATGAGGCCACCACGGCCAGGATCTTCTTCTTCTCTACAATCTTATTGCGAAACTGGCAATAACAACACTGAATGAACATCTTCTTCTTCTTCTTCCTCCCTATTACAACCACCTTCTTCACTACATAAACTTGAGAGAAACCCCCGACCGGCACTCTTCCCCCCCCACGTTGCTAGTTAGCGACAATACCTCATCACGATTGCAAACCCTCCACCAACAAAACCGCTTCAGAAACAACCACAAACAACCTAACTACAACCCTAACCAACACACAACAAAATTGCAACAAAGAACTCCAGAAAGAAACAGGAAACAAATGGGGCAAAAAAAAAAAAACAAAATTCCGTCAATACCACCACCACCACCACCACCACCACAACAGAGAGATCTTACAAAACAAACAAAAACACAAACTCTTCAGACGCTACTGCTACTGTGCTACAACAACACCCGCAGCAGCAAAAGGGGAGGGGGGGGCGGGGAGACGGACAGTTGTACCTAGTACAGGGGTTGTCTGGAGGAAAGAGAACCTAACTCACGACACAGTGCACCAAACGAGATGGTACAAGAATACAAAGTAGAGAAGGGAACGAGAGGAATGCAACGAGAGTCTAATGGAAGGCAAGGGAGAAGAGAAGACCTGCCTACGAGAGGGTGGAAAGCGATGACATGGCCATTAAAATCCGCTGCAAAGCATCATCCATAGCCAGAAAGCTTTGAGCAAACGAGAACCAGAGAGAGAAGAGAGAGAGAGAGAGGGGAACGGGGGACAACAGCTAGGTACCTAGGTGCCTAGTTTAATAGATACCTAGCTAAGACCTATAGCTAGGCCTATTCAAAAGTTGCTATTTTAGGGTACCTAGTCTTTTTATGTTCCCCTTATTCCAGACCGTCTTGTTTTCTTTTTTCAAGATTGTGTGATTATCGAGAATTTGGCGAATCTTTCGGAGATTTTTTAATTAGCCAAATTACTGGAATTTAAACATGCAAAACAAATTTCTCCGAAATTTTCCTCGCCATTTATTTATTTATTTTATTTATTCGGGAAACAACAAGATTTGTCCCCTACAAAAATCAATGTTCCAAACCATTATTTTTTATTTTATTTTATTTTCGGGACAAATATTTTCAGCTTTCTTTTTCTTTTTTTTTGGATAAAAAGTTTGGAATTTTTGGTTTTTCTAAGCTAGATTCGACTAATTTTGCTATATATTTTGGGGAATTTTTGGCAAATATTTTTATATCACAAATTTGAAGAAAAAAAAAAGGTTCCACACCTCTTGGTCCCTTGAAATGCCAATATGTTGTATTATTATTATTATTATTATTATTATTAAAGAAAAGAA
>Ga0209208_10001145_pt1 | contig 36861 bp, 31 predicted proteins | sample S1TSphfallax_3_FD_187694 | JGI IMG/M metagenome (GOLD analysis project Ga0209208, IMG submission 187694) | Host-associated microbial communities from peat moss isolated from Minnesota, USA - S1T2_Fd - Sphagnum fallax MG (SPAdes) (version 2) | ecosystem: Host-associated > Plants > Peat moss >...
TGACCATCAGTTCCGAGTCGGCGACGACCTTGAGGCGGGTGCGCTTGTTTTCGAGGCACCAGGCGAGGACGCCGAGCAGGGCCGAGTACTCCGCGTAGTTGTTGGTGCGCTTGCCGAGGTACTCGCTGAGGCGCGCGAGGACGCGGCCCTGGCTGTCTTCGATGACCGCGCCGTAGCCGGCTGGGCCGGGGTTGCCGCGGGAGCCGCCGTCGCAGTGGGCGACGACCATGTCAGACGAGGAGGGGGAAGGCGAGGCCGGTTCAGGGAAGAGAGAGGGACTCATTGGAACAATCTTATAGGGAAGGCGGGATAGGGACTAGGGACTAGGGGATAGGGGATGGGGAGTAGCCGTTCCTTCCAGGCTGCTCACTTCCGCTCAAGCACATCGTCTATGCAACACGCCGGTTTCCCCGCTTCTCAATTCCCGGTTCCGCAGCTTTGATTCTCATTCGCTTTTCGCTGGAGAACAGTCGTATGGCGACAGACGCAGTTCCTTTCGCTGCTCCGATGGGTGCAGCGTGGCCGAGCGCCTTGGGCGTACAATCACTCGCAGGCATGGCGACGACACGCAGCGACGGGGAAGTGGGCGGGCAGGCTCCCGGCCGAGCGCGAGGGCGGGCTAAGGGGCTGACTTACGCCCAGCAGAGCAACGAGGAGCGGCTGCGCGTTCGTGCTACGGAGATGGACCTGATTCGCGAGGCGCAGGCTGGTTCACGGGCAGCCTTCGATGCGCTGGTGCGCCAGTATGAGCATCAGGTGCTGCGGCTGGCTCTGCATTTGACGGGGAGCGAGCAGGACGCGGAAGACATCTACCAGGAAGCGTTTCTGAAGGCGTACCGGTACCTGAACAACTTCCGCTTCGAGTGCTCGTTCTATACCTGGATTTACCGGATTGTGACGAACCTGTGCCTGGACCAGCTGCGGAGGAAGAAGACGCGGCGCGAGGATTCGGCGGTAGTGCTGGATCACTCCGGCGACGAGATCGATCTGATGGCTTCTGTCTCCGACGACCGGGCGTTTTCCAACCCAGGCAAGGAACTGGACCGGAAAGTGCTAGGGCAGCGGATTCAGGTGGCTCTCGATACGCTAACGCCGCGCGAGCGGATGGTTTTTGAACTGAAGCATTATCAGGGCCTGCGTTTGCGGACCATTGGGGAGATGCTGAGCACCACCGAGGAGACGGCGAAGAATACGCTCTTCCGGGCAACCAAGAAGCTTAGAAGTCAGTTGGCGGGCATTCGATAGCAAAGGCACGACGGATTTCCCGAAGGGATTGCCACGGAGCGCCTCAGCGCTGACAGATGGCGACCCAAGGGCAAGCGCGCAGGACAAATTTTGAGGCGGACAGGACGTGGCAGAGATGAAGAATCGGACGAATTCTGGCATGCAATGCGCAGAAATCCACGAGAAGATTGTGCTGGCGGCTTACAGCGAGCTGCCGGACGATACCAATCATGCCTTGTTGCAGCATCTGGCGAGTTGCTCACCCTGCCGGGAAGATCAGGCGCAGTTGCTGGCGCTGAAGACGCTTGCGGCAGCGCTGCCCGTGCTCGATCCGAGTCCGAATCTGGTGGCGCGGAGCCGGAGCCGGCTCGGGGAGGCTCTGGATGCCTTGCCGCCCAAACGCTGGTACGATCGCCTCGCCGACTGGATGACGCGCACGGCGACTGGCCTGCAGGGCGCGCCAGTAGCGGCGTGCCTGCTGCTGGTGGCGGGTGCCGGTCTCGGCAGTCTTGGCGGATACGAGTTTGCCGCGCGACGTTCGGTTGCCGCCGCTGGAACTGGATCGAGTGGAACCGCGGTCCGCTCCGACGCGGATCGGGCCGATTCTGCGGTTGAACCTGGACAAGCAGCGCCGGCGGAAATTGCCAGCGTCTTGGGCATCGTGCGCCAGCCGAATTCCAGTCTGATTCAAGTGCGTTACAACCAGGTGGAACGGCGTCAGGCTCAGGGAACGCTGGATGACCCGAAGATTCGCCAACTGCTGATGCTGGCTTCGCAGAATGGAGCCAACCCGGATGTGCGCAACGATTCGGTGGACCTGCTTGCGGCCGAGTGCCGGTTGGGGCATGGTTGTTCCGGCCCGGGAGCGCAGGGGACTGGGGTTCGCGACGCGCTGATGGTGGCCCTGCGCTACGATCGCAGCGCGACAGTACGCGAAAAGGCTCTCAAAGGGCTAGAGCCGTTCGTCGCTGAGGACATGCAGGTGCGGGACGCCGTTCTTGAGACCTTGCTGAACGATCCAGAGGCTCGCATCCGCTCCGCGGCGATTACCATGCTTCAGCCGGTCGAGGCGGATACCAGCGTACGTCAGGTGCTTTCGACGGTGGCACTTTCTGACGAGAATTCCCATATTAGGAATGCCTCTCGCGTCGTACTGCGGCGAGTATCGGAAGTTCAATAGGTTTTTGGTAAGTTAAGTTCGAGTTCGGAGTTTCTCAACGGCCGAATTCCAATTGAATCCCACAGGACCGCATCGCGAGACAGAGCGCGGCCTGGGAGCGCGGAACCCAAACACCGGGTATCCGCAGGAGAAAGACACCATGAAGCACTTTTTGAGGCCGGATAAGGTAAAAGAAATTGCGACAAAGAGGGGTTTGCCCGCATGGGGCGCAGCGTGTGCCGGTGTTTTCATGGCGGCGACTGTCTCGGCTGGGTGGGTCCACGCGCAGAGCATGTCGATGAGCGAGATGCTGAATTCCTCCTCCCTCCTGCTGCTGCATAGCCATGCGCAGGGTTTTCTGGGCATCGATGTGGGCGATATCGACGCCGATCGCGCTCAGACGTTGCGTCTTAAAGATACGCGCGGGGCGGAAATTACAGTTCTCGATCATGATGCGCCCGCCGGCAAAGTTGGGTTGAAGCTGCACGACGTGATCCTTACGGTCAATGGCAACGGGATCGACGGCGCCGAGCAGATGAAGCAGTTGCTGCACGCGACTCCGCCGGGGCGTAAGCTGCAACTTGTTGTGAGCCGCGATGGCGCGCAGCAGACCGTGACCGTGCAGTTGGCCGACCGGCGCAAGGTGCAGGAGGAGGCGCGGGAGCGTCTGGACAGCTTCGGCGCTTCTTCGGCCACGGGCAACTCGTTTGTTTCCAACGGTGCGGATATTCCCGCGAATGGCGGTTTCCGGTCGCCTTTCGCGGCCAATTCGTTGCATGTGGGCACGATCGTCGAGCCACTTGCGCCGCAGATGGCCGATTTTCTGGGTATTTCCGGCGGCGTGATGATCAAGAGCGTGGCCCGCAAGAGCGCTGCGGATCTGGCCGGGTTGCGCGCGCATGATGTTGTTCTCGAAGTGGGCGGCGAAGCGGTGGCGACCACCAGCGACTGGGAGCGGCTGCTGCGCACCGCCGAGGGCAGACCGGTGCAGGTGGAGATTTTACGCGACCGGATGAAGCAGTTGGTGCTGTTGCAGGTGGATGGGAAGCGGCACAAGAGCTAGTGTGAAGTGTGGAGTATGAGGGGTGCCGCGGTGGCACCCTTTCGCTTTTGGGCGCGGGTAGTAGTGGAACGGCTGGATGTGGTTCAATATTGAGGATGGCTACGGCACAAAAGATGACGGCTCGAGGACGCGCCAAGGCCGCTGTACGCAAGGTACGCGAGCTGGCGCTGGTGGGCCGGGCCCTGGCGTTTACCGGGCATCCGGTGATGGCGCAGATCGTCCCCATGCGATTTTGCAATCTCTCCTGCGCGTATTGCAATGAATACGACAAGGTCTCGGAGCCGGTGCCGGTGGCGGAGATGGATCGGCGCATCGACCATCTGGGACGGCTCGGCACCAGCATCATCACCATCTCCGGCGGCGAGCCGCTCACGCATCCGGGCCTGGACGACGTCATCCGGCGGATGCGCAAGGTGGGCGCGATGGCAGGCATGATTACCAACGGCTACCTGCTCAACGTGGAGCGCATCGAGCGGCTGAACCGCTCCGGACTCGACCACATGCAGATTTCGATCGACAACATCGAGCCGGACGACGTTTCGAAGAAAAGCCTTAAAGTTCTGGACAAGAAGCTCGAGATGCTGGCCGAACATGCTGAGTTTCATGTGAACATCAACTCGGTTGTTGGCGGTGGGATCAAGAACCCCAAAGATGCGCTGGTGATCTCGAAGCGTGCGCTGGAGCTGGGCTTCAGCAACACCATCGGCATTATTCACGACGGCAGCGGGCAATTGAAGCCTTTGCAGCCGGAAGAGGCGAAGATTTACTTCGAAGTACGCAATCTGGAGCGGCGCAACTACTCGCGCTTCAACCAGTTTCAGGAGGCAATCGCGCAGGGCAAGCCGAACGACTGGCGCTGCCGGGCCGGCTCGCGCTACCTGTACATCTGCGAGGACGGGCTGGTGCATTACTGCTCGCAGCAGCGCGGGTTTCCGGGCGTTCCCATTGCCGAATACACGACGGAAGATGTGAAGCGAGAGTTTCTGACGGCGAAATCCTGCTCGCCCAATTGCACCATAAGTTGCGTCCACCAGATCAGCTACATCGACCACTGGCGCGCGCCGCAGACGAGCACCATATCGCCTGGCGGGCATGGGGCTTCGGTGCCGGAGCTGGTGACGATTCAGGGCGCGAACTGACTTCAACAGGTCAGTCCTCGGGTTTTGCCAGCCATCTTTTGCGCACTTGTTCGAAACGGGTGATTCTATCCCCAATCTTCAGGATTTCCCGTGGATAGAATTCGAGCATCGTCTCGCACAATTCGATCATCCACTTTCGCCGCGAATAGCCGGGATTGACCGTGACCCGATGCGCGTTGGCAATTTGAATCTGTCCCCAACCGAGGGCACCTACCGTTAGGCAGTCCCAATCGAGAAATTCGATGGGAGTGAACTGAACGCCGGAGACAATCACCCGAAGTTCTTCAACTGTATAACTGACCAGCAAGATGGTGAAGTAATTTCTGTCGTCTTCGTAGAAGCGCGCCAGCCGCTCCACGGAAATCAGATTGGGCATACTGAATGTTGTGTCGCTTCTGTGCGTCTTGACATCGACCACGTAATAGCAATCGTCCGCGTCCTTGAAGGCAAGATCGGCCATGGCCCGGCGGGCGAAGTCCGAGGAATATTCCCCGCAATGGACACCGAGGATGGCTTGGAACGACTCGCCGAGAATGCTCTCGATAGCGTCTCCGACCGCACGGGGACTTTTCGCCGTGTTCTTCGAGAGGAAAGCGACTTGCTTATTGAGCAGGTCGCGAACTCCGTTCTCGATCTCCAGGAATGCTCCGGAATCTAAGAGTTTACTCTTCATCCTCGGTCTTCAAATAGCGCGGGCTGCATCTGGGTTGATCTCAACTTCGGCCGGTCTTGCTTCAGTTGGAGCGAGAGAGTGTTGCGATCCCAGAAGCATCCGCCGGAGTAGCCCTGAATCTGGTCGCCAATTGACGCTGTGGCCAGGCGCTTCTCTGCTATAAGGCAATACTCCTCTTCCATCTCAATGCCGATATATTGCCGGCCAAGTTTCCTGGCGACGACGGAAGTGGTCCCGGAGCCCAGAAATGGGTCTAAGACGACATCTCCCGGTTTTGAACTTGCCAAAATTAGCTTGGCAATCAGTTTTTCCGGCTTCTGGGTTGGATGGTCGGTGTTTTCCGGCATGGACCAGAACGGAACTGAAATGTCGGTCCAGAGATTGGAGGGATGCGTGAGGCGGAAGTTGCCCTCCGCGTCCTCGTTCCAGTCCTTTGGCTTGCCGTCCTGGTCGCGATAGGGGGCGACCACTTCCCGGCGCTGCTTAACCGCTTCTACATCGAAGTGGTACTCGTCCGAGACAGTGCAGAACCAGATGTCTTCGTGGCAATTTTTCCAATTGGCCAGTGCGCCGCGTCCCTTTTCGCGCTCCCATGTGATTCGGTTCCGAATCGTGAAAAACTGTTCAACAACACGCTGAACGGAACTTGAGGAGCGCCACTCGCTACAGATATAGAGAGACGCGGTGGGCTTTAGCACCTGTGCGGCAACCGTGATCCAGGAACGCATCCACCGCTCGTACTCATCGGAAGAACGCTCCGCGAATTTGGAGCCGTTGAAGGATTTCGTGAGGTTGTACGGAGGATCGGCAACCATGAGGTCCACCGAGTGGCGCTCCAGCAGGGGAAGCACTTGTACAGCATCCCCATGGATTGTCCGGCCTTGGTAATTTCCGGGCGGGAGCAACATATCGGTGCGCAAGACTTTCTCGTGCAAGTGCGGAAGCTCGGCATCTTGCAAAGTCAAAGTCCGGTTTTGCGGCGCACGCTGCTTCAGAATAGCTACCTCGCTAGGAAACCCGCTGGACAAATCTGGAGGCCGGATGGCAGTTCGCTTACTTCGCGCCCTTGGTATCCGCCAGCGCCTGGTCGATGATCTGGTAGAGGTTGTCGATGTTCGTGACTTCGATAAACGGCGCGCCGCGGCTATGACTGGTAACGATCCAGGCAGTCGGGGTGTGGTCGATGCCGATGCGGACGCCGAGGTTGTAGTCCGCAGTCACTTGAGCGGCTAGCTTGCCCTGGGGGTCGATGGCGAAGGGCAGCGCGATCCCGTGGCTCTGCGCAAATTTCTGGGTAAACTGCCGCATCAGGTCGGGGTTGTTGTAGAAAGATGGCTGGTTGGCGAAGATGGCGTCGCGATATTCGTCGCCGAGCTTCTTCGCTTTCTGGTCGAACCAGCGCGCGTTGACGGCGGCTTCAAAGCTCCAGGCGTGCATCTTCAGCGGAAAATCGTGGCGAATCCACGGAATGCCGTACTTGAGCGCGGCGGCCTTGAGGATGGGGTTGTCGTGGGCGCACATGGGGCATTCCTGGTCTTCAAACTCGACGATGGCCACACGCGCGCCCTCGGGCGGATGCAGGGCCGAGGTGTCGTGGACCTGGGTTCCGCGCTGCGGGTTAGAAAACTGGGCGGCGGCTGGAAGCGCCGCAAACAGGCTCAGACCGAGGGCTGAGATTGCCAGAGGTTGAAAGCGGAAAGAGATGCGGTTCATAAGGATTCGACGCTGGCCTCACCGATATTGTAACGGGCCGCTCCAGGCAATCGAGAGATTTCGGCGATTTCGGCACCGGAGGGCGGGTCGTCTCATGCCCTGAGATCGGGATCGTTGTCGCGCTCGCGCTTGCGGGCGGCGATCCATTGCCGCCATTTGTAGTCGGCGACGACTGATAGCGCGACCAGGACCAGCACGGCGACGGCGAAGAGCAACTTCATGGCTACCGTCAGGATCGCATGGCTGGGCTTGAGAGATTCGAGAAATCGAAGCGGAACATTCGTCTACGAGCGTGATGCAACGCATTGAGGGTTCTTTGCCGGGTGTGATAGGCTTCGTCTTCTTAAGCGAAGACGCTGGCGCGCGTTCGCTGCGACTTAGGTCTCATAGCGCCAGCGCCTGCCGGAGCAATCCGCATGACGGAGGACGGCAGATTTTTCGATAGGGCCGCGCCATGCGGTTTCCGCCTCAGCCCGTTCCGGGACTGCGGCCAATCGGACGCCCAACTGGACGCCTACGCGAATTCCCTGCGGTGGAATCGGTTGGATATCTGCGTCTTCCGCAAAGGAAGCAGGTCCTTCGCTTTGCTCAGGATGACAACGTATTGCCAATGACAGCCAAGAAATTGGCCTGTTTCTAAGGAGAATCGCAATGAAAACGTACCAGGGAAGTGAGATTCGCAACGTGGCAGTCGTGGGTCATGCTCACAGCGGCAAGACCACATTGATCGCCGCGCTGCTTTATTCCGCCAAGACGACTGCGGCGCAGGGCCGCGTGGCCGATGGCTCAGCGGTGACCGCCTACGACGAAGAAGAGGTTGCGCGCGGCACTACCATGCAGAATGCCGTCGCCTTTGCCGAGTGGCATGGGGTGAAGGTCAATCTTGTGGATACGCCAGGTTTCCACATGTTTTCGCACGATGCGCGCGCCGCCATGTTGCCGGTGGAATCGGCTCTGGTGGTGGTCAACGCCCAGTGCGGCGTGGAGGCAGTGACGGAGCGGGTCTGGAACTGGGCCGCCGAGGCGAATTTGCCCCGCATCGTCGTGCTCAACCAGATGGATTCGCCGCGAGCCGGTGGCGGCCACGGATTGGCGGCGCTGATGGAGGACCTGCATGAGCGCTGGGGACGCACCTGCGTTCCAGTGCAGCTTCCCATCATCGGCTCGGAGGGCTTTCACGGCGTAGTCGATCTGGTGACCATGCAGGCCTTCTATTACCAGCCGGGCGGCAACGGCGCCGGGCGCATCGGCGAGGTTCCCAACCACATGCTGGCCTCGGCGCGCGCCGCGCATGAGGCGCTGGTGGAACTGGTTGCCGAGGGCAAGGAGGAACTGCTCAAAGAGTTTTTCGAGCAGGGCACTATTCCCGAGCAGCATCTGATCACCGCGCTGCATGAGGCCATTCGCGAGGACCGCATCTTTCCGGTATTGTTCGCGAGCGGCGAGGCGAACGTGGCAACCGACCATCTGCTGGACTTCCTGAAGGTCTACGCGCCGGCCGCCAGCGAGCGCGCTCCCATGGCGGCGATGGGCGCCGAAGCGCAGCAACACGGAGCGATAGAAGCGGTCGCGGCCCATGCGACCTCGGAAGCCGGCAACGGAAACGGCGTCGAATCGGGAGCCCGGGGCGATGAAGGCGCGGGATACGGTTCGCGGTTGGGAGGTGGCGGCAGCCCGTATTCGACTCTAGACAAGATCGACTCCGGCGTGGTGGTGCGTGCGGTCGCCGACAGTGAGCCGGTGGCGCTCTTTGTCTACAAGACCATGAGCGACCCTTTTGCCGGGCGCATCAGCTTCTTCAAGGTGGTAAGCGGGGTGGTTAAGTCGGACAGCGTTGTCGAAAACTATACGCGCAAAGGCCAGGAACGGCTATCGCACCTGAGCGTGATGCAGGGGCGGAAGGCGGTGGAAGTGGCCGAACTGCACGCTGGCGATCTGGGCGCGGTCGCCAAGCTGCGCGACACATTCACCGGCGACACACTGGGGCAGAAGGGGGCTGAGATTCGCGTGGAAGCGGAAGCGCCGCCCGAGCCCAGCATGACTTACGCCATTGAGCCGAAGACGCGGGCGGACGAGGATAAGCTGGCCCCGGCGCTGAACAAGATCATGGAGGAAGACCGGCTGGTGCGCTTCTTCCGCGACCCGGAGACGCACGAATTTCTGGTCGCGGGCGCCGGCCAGCAGCATATCGAGGCTGTCGTTTCGCGCCTGAAGCGCCGCTACCATACCGAGGTGGCGCTGAAAGCGCCCAAAGTGCCCTACCGCGAGACCATCCGCGTGAAAGCCGAGGCGCAGGGTCGGCACAAGAAGCAGTCCGGCGGTCACGGCCAATATGGCGACTGCAAAATTCGCCTGGAGCCGCTGGCGCGCGGAGCCGGATTCGAGTTCGGCAACGAGATTTTCGGTGGATCGATCCCGCGGCAGTATGTGCCGGCCGTCGAAAAGGGCATTCTGGAGACGGCGCTGCGCGGTTTTCTGGCCGGATTTCCAGTGGTCGACTTCAAAGCCACCGTGTACGACGGTAGCTACCACGAGGTCGATTCCAACGAGCTATCGTTCAAGGTCGCCGGGCGTCTCGCCTTCCGCAAAGCCATGGAGTTTGCCAAACCGTGTTTGCTGGAGCCGGTGATGCAGGTGGAGATTGAGGCGCCCGAGGAGTTTGCCGGAGCGCTGATGGGCGACTTGAATGGACGCCGAGGGCGGGTGCAGGGGATGCAGGCGCGCGGACTGACTTCGGTGATATCAGCTGAGGTTCCCATGGCGGAGATGCTCACCTACGGCGTCACCCTCACCTCGCTCACCCAGGGGCGCGGTAGCTTCCACATGGAGCTGAGTCGCTACGACATCGTTCCTCAGCCGCTGGCGGAGAAGATTCTGACCTCGGCCAGACGCCCGGCGGAGATGCAAGAGGAGTAAATCCGCCTCAATCGGGCGCTTACCAATTTGTGTCGGGGCAACAGTCTTGCCCGAGCGCACGACTCCGCGCCAATCGAGGAGCGCGCCACATCGTTCTTCGGCTTACGGCATTCCTCGCAAGAGATGGCGCATCGATCGAACCCGCTGAGCGAAAATAGAGCCATCTCGGTGAAAATACGGAAGGTCGCCAAGGAAAGACCGGGCTACGCTAAGGAAACCGCACAGTCCCCGGCCGGAACCGCCGTGGAATGGCTCCGCAGCCACGATTTCCCCAGCAGGAGAACCATGAGGGCGAAGATGCCGATGGCGATGAGGCCGCCAGGCCCGCTCAGTCACTTCACCGGATGCATCCCGGCCAAATTCAGCAGTAAGGCAAGCCCGCAGATGACGAAGGTGATCGATAGGGCAAACGGCTTGCTCGCGACCTGCCGAGTCCCGCTGGGGCCCGCGCCCCAAGCGATGCCGTTGGCAATCTGCGATCCGTACCAGCCAAAAAAGGCGATGACGTAGACGGTCAGACTCCAGGCGGCCATGGAACCGCCAATCGGCGAGGTTCCGGTTTGCACCCACGGGTAGACGCCTCGTTCGATAGGAATGGCGAGGCTCAACTGCATCGCCACTGCGGGCAAAGGCAGATAAAAGAGGAGCGGGGCCAGTAGCCAGAGCACAATGTGCGATTAAGCCTGCTTGGCTGCGTAGCCTGCGGAATTGAGGCTGAAGACCGGGAGAAGTTGCATCGAGACCAACTCCCGCAGCTTCAACTGGCGCTTGAGTCCATGACTGGAATCCGGCATTAGCGAAACTATACCGCGAGAAGGGGATATTTCCGACTGCTATTTGCCGTGGCAGCCGACGTTTCTTGTTGGGCGGCGCAGTAAAGCTCCAGCGATCCAAGCTTTCGCTGTTCGCTGGGGTATTTCGAGCGGCTTGTGTTGCTGGCCAGCCCTGAAATCCGGTTCGGCGCGGTCTTTCCGGCGATCTATTTCAGCGAATCCCGCGCGGCTTTGACAAAGTCGTGGGAATTTTCGATATGCAGCGCCTGCTTGAAGAGGATCTGGCGCACCGGCAAGGGCAGTTCCGCGGACAGCGCCTTTTCGTAGGCCTCTTTGGCGGCGTCTTCGCCCTGCTCGGCGGTTTCCAGCAGCGTATGGTCGCCGCCGCCCAGCTTGCTCTTCAACTCTGCCCAGATGCGAAGCGCCGTGCCGTTGGCCGTGCCGTGTTCTTGGATGTCGTGAATGCCCTCCCGGTGCAGCACGGTTTCCAGATCGCCGCGGAACTGCGCGCGCGTCAGAGACTCGGCAAGAAAATAAAGCCGGAGGTTTTCATCTTTCAGCTCGTCGCCAATCTTCTGAAAGCCTTCCTGCGAGTCGATCAGGCTATCGATGACCGAGAGCAGCGTATCTTCCATGTTGCGGAGCGTTTTTGAGGGATGGGACATAATTTTCCTTTCGGTGTCGCGGGTTGGCCGCGTTGTTGGCGATCGAAATCTGACGATCTTAGCCGCCGAGAGTTAATCTAGCGAAAAGGGAAGTTGTTTGTTGTGGCGTATTGCTCTCTCGTATCCCGGCGAAATGAGCTGGACGAGCGGCATTTTTTCCATTTTCAGTCCGATCCTGGAATCCCGGAGCTTCCTCGCACATCTGAGAGAATGATGACCGTGAGTGCGAATCGAAAATTCATCTTCCGGCCCGCGTCTGCGCCGATGCTGGGAGCTGTGCTGGCTCTCGGATGCGCGTCCGTGGCGCTGCATGCCCAGTCCAGTGCGCAGGCGGGGGAATTGCCGTCCAGCCCCGCCCCGAACCCCAGCTCTCTCAGCAATCCCTACTTTGGCAGCGTTACGCTGCTTCCTGCCACGGACGGCGTGGTCAAGCTCTCGCTTGACGACGCGGTTGGCCGGGGCCTCAAGACTAATCTAGGCCTCAAGGAAGCGGAGCAGGAGGAAAAGACGCTGCAGGGTCAGGTGACGACCGCCTTGCAGTACTTTCTTCCCTCGATTACCGTCACTGGCGGCCATGGCCACGACGAGTTCAACCTCGCGGCCTTCGGATTCGGTCCCGGCATCCTCTCGAAGGTCGCAAAACTGTTCCCGACCCTCAACTTCTCCGATATCGCGTTCATCACCAAGGCCGACGTCACCACCGGACAAATCAATCTGGATCAGACTGTGTTCTCCGGCACCTACTTCTACGGCTATAAAGCCGTGCGAGCCGGGGAGAAGTCGGCCTATTTCAGCAAGATGTCCGCGCGAGGAGAAGTGGTACAGCAGGTAGCCGACGCCTATCTCGCGGTCATTGCCGACGCGAGTCAAGTGGCCAACGACAAAGCCCTGCTGGACGCCGACAAGGTTCTGCTCGACCAGGCGGTTGCCAAGCACCAGGCGGGCACGGTTGCCAATCTGGATGAGTTGCGCGCCAAAGTGCAGTACCAGAAGCAGCAACAGACGGTTCTGGCCGACGACAACAAGCGCGAGAAGGCGGAGATACTGCTCAAGCGGGAGATTGGCATCGCGCCGGGTCAGAGGATCGAACTTACCGACGCTTCGCCTTACGGCGAACTGGCGATGCAAACCCCGGCGGAGCTGAATGTTGTCGCCTACGCCAACCGGCAGGATTATCAAAATCTGCAGGCCCAGCAACAAGAGGCGAAGATGGTTCTCGGCGCGTTCAAGGCTGAACGCCTTCCCAACCTGAGCTTCAAGGGCAACTACGGCGTTACCGGCGTTACTGGGAGCGTCTATCACGGTACGCTTTCGGCGATCGGAACGCTGACCGTGCCCATCTTCAAGGAGGCGGGGCTGCGCGGCGACACGGAAGTTGCGAAGGCGCAGTTGTCGGGCGTCGAACAGCAATTGGCCGATCTGCATGACCGCATCGACCAGCAAGTACGCTCGGCGCTGCTCGATGTCCAGTCGACCCAACAGCTCGTCCAGGTCGCGCGGTCGAACGTGGAACTTGCCAAGCAGACGCTCTCCGATGAGACCGACCGGTTCCGGGCGGGAATCGACGATACGCTGCCGCTCGTCCAGGCCCAGGCCTCACTGCAAAGCGCCGAAAGCAATCTTGTGGAGAGCCTGTATCAGTTCAACGAGGCCAAGCTGGCGCTGGCGCGCGCTACCGGGGTGATCGAGCTGCAATACCGGACCTATCTGGGCAAATAGCCGAAATCAATATTGCATCGGAATCTCGATTTTGTCGCCCGCCAGAGGTACGCGCAGTGCGCCGTTGTCTCGGCTCCGCTGCTGCCCGTTCGGCAGCGGACGCAGTTGGAACAGCACCAGCAGGTTTCGATCTGGGTCGTCGAGCGCGGGGAAGCTCGCCACCTGCTCCAGAGAAAAATGGGTGTGAATGTCTTCGAGCGTATCCGGATCGAGATCGTTCCAAGCCGCGAACCAGCCGGGCCGATACTCGGCCAGTTTCTTGTCCAGATCCGTCGTTCCAAACTCATCGCACAAAGATGGCATGTGGGTGAACAGCGTAATTTCGTCTCCACTGATCGAAACCAGTATCCGGTTGCCGTTTGGATGCCGATCGATATAACGAGTCAGATCGTTGGCCGCCGTCACCCAGGTGTACTGGGGATGCAGAACGTATCGCATCGTCAAAACTCCATTGACCGCGGCAGTACACGCGACCAGCGCCAGCACCGCCATGCCCATCCGACGGCCGCGCGTCTCCGTGTACAGCAGTTGCGCTGTGACCCGCACCACGACGAAGAAGCTGAAAAACGCCACCACCACGTAATAGCGGGGCTGAGGATGATTCTGGTAGGTCATGAACGCGACGTATCCGGCCGCAGCCACCACCGAGCCGGAAAACAGCGGGTCGCGCCATAAGCCGTTGGTCCAGAGGTCGACCGTCCAGTTGCGTTTGTCGGCGCGAATGCGCGTGAAGAGCGCGGCCAGGATGAGAATGCCCGCCAGAGGAATCAGCACGACATCGGCCCACAACCCGCCGTGGAAAGACCACCAGAAGGCGACGACCCGGCCCCAGACTCCGGCCGGCTGCTCGTATTTGTTGATGGAGAACAGATACTTGTAATCGTCGAAGAGGTTGCAATTGAGCACCAGCAGCAACCACAGGCTGAAGCTAAGCGCGACGCTAACCCCGGCCGCCGTGAGCATCCGAGCCAACTTGCGCTTCTGGTCCCACATTGGCAGCGCAACGATCCACACCAGCGCCGGCAGCAGAAAAACTGCGGTGGTCTTGGTGAGCAGCATTCCCGTAAAGAGCAGACCGATGAGCGCGCTGACGCTCTCTTTGCGCTCGAATCTGGGTAGCCGCAAGGCCAGATTCATGGCCGCGAGCGTGAAAGCCATGAGGAGCGGTTCCAGAATCGCCAACCGGCTGAAGCAATAGAGAAACGGGCTGGTGACGAGCAGCGAAACCGCCAGCAGCCCTACCCAGCGCGGCCCACGCTCGCGAAACAGCTTGTAGCTGAGAAAGAGATTCAGGAAGAAAAACGCCACGGCTAGTCCTCGCGCCGCCTGCACCGTCACGCCGGTGAAGAAGAAGAGGATCCACAACAGAAATGGCCACACCGGCACCGCGGGCGCGGGATTGAAGTCGCCGGCAATGTACCAGTTGCCAAACAAATGCGCGCGAACGGCGGCGTTGCCGTACCACCCTTCGTCCGTGTACTTCGACCAGTCTTCCCAAGGCGAGTGATTTGGGAAATCGGCACGGAGATGCCAGGCGTGCGCCGCGGCGAACAGGGCGATCGTTACGATCCACAATGTAAGCCCAAGGCGTTTCAGCGACATGCGAAGCGGAGTCCCTCCAGATCTTTCTCAAGAAAGGTGACGGCATTTTGGCTGTAACGCGAGTATACAGGCGCGGATTGCGATAACGTTCTTACTTTTTCTTGAACTTCGATCGCCGCGGAACTGCCGATGCCCTCGTAGAGGAACTCCTGTTCATCCGTGCTTCCCGCCATGTATGATGGGCGCGTCTTCCTCGGAGATCGTCAGAACCATGCGAATCAATCGTTTTATTCCCATCGCCGCCGCGGCGCTGCTGGCGGGCTCTTCGCTTACCGGATTTGGCCAGGATGCCATTCCGGCCGCTGCCTGGCACATCCCGATCGGTGTACCGCCGCCAAACCCCGGCGGCCGCAAGCCGGAACTCCCCACCAATATCGACGACGGCTACTGGCAGGGCGCGCCGGTTGGCGGCTTGGGCGCCGGAACGTTTTCACTCACCTATCGCGGCAAATTCGAGCGCTGGCACTTGAAGGCCGGTGTGCACAAATACGAGGACGTTCCTGCCAACCAGTTCGCAGTCTTTGCCCAGCGCGAGGGCGAAGCGCCAGTGGCCGAGGCGCTCTCGGTCGGCAAGCCAGCCAACGGCGCGCTTTCGGCCTGGAACTGGAACTACCCGGCCGGAGACGGCGAGTACGCGGCAGCCTACCCGAAATCCTGGTTCGCCTTCGGCACGAAATCCCTGCCGGTCAAGCTGACGGTCGAGCAGTTTTCGCCCATTCTGCCCGGCAACTACGAGGAAACCAGCTATCCGGTAGCCATCTATCGCTGGACGGCGGAGAATCCCTCCGACAAGCCGGTCATCGTCTCGCTGCTCTTCTCCTGGGCCAACATGGTCGGCTGGTTTCGCGATCAGTCCCGCAACATGGATGGCGGCCTGAACCAGCAGAACATCGACCGCTACGAGACAGAGAGCCTGGGCGGCAAAACACTCTCCGGCATCGTCTTCGATCGCCTGCGCTCCGGGCCGGTCGAGGAAGAGTGGGACGGCCAGTTTGCGATTGCGACGCAAGCGGGCGCGGGCGCGGAAGTCAGCTATATGGGCACCTGGAATCCGCAGGGAACCGGCGCGGAAGTGTGGATGCCGTTTGCGAAGGACGGCCGGCTGCTCAATCTCGATCCGCGCGTGGCATCGAGCGGCGATCCGCTGGCTGGCGCGATTGCCGTGCGCTTTACGCTCGCTCCCCATGAGACGCGTGTGGTGCCGATGGCTCTGAGTTGGGATCTGCCGGTAGTTCAGTTCGGCGGAGGGCGCAAATGGCTGCGCCACTACACCCATTTCTTCGGCGCCGGCGGCGACAATGCCTGGAAGATCGCCCGCACCGCGATTGAACGCGCGGACGACTGGAGCAAAGCCATCGAAGCCTGGCAACAGCCTATACTCTCCGATAACTCCAAACCCGCCTGGTATCGCGCCGAGTTATTCAACGAGTTGTATTACCTGGCCGACGGCGGCACTCTCTGGGGCCGCGAGAAAGAAGGCAAACTTTCGACCGGCGCTCCGGACAGTTTCACTTACATGGAGTGCTTCGATTATCCGTTCTACGGCACCAGCGATGTCCGCTTCTACGGGTCGTTTCCCTTGCTGCGCTTCTGGCCGGAGATCGAGAAGCAGGAAATGCGCGAATACACGCGCACTATACCCGAGTCCAATCCGCAGAAGTACGTCTGGGCGTGGCAAACGCAGCGCCAGCACAAACTGGTCGAGTACACGCGCAAAGTGGCTGGCGCCGCCCCCCACGACCTCGGCGCGCCCCAGGAAGACCCGGTCGTCAACGCCAACCAGTACAACTACCAGGATGTCTCGAACTGGCGCGATCTTAACTCCAAATATGTGCTAATGATCTGGCGCGACTACCAGCTCACTGGCGCCAAAGATGAAGCCTTCCTGCGCGATTCCTGGCCCGCGGTGCAGCAGGCGATGGAGCACCTGAAGCAGTACGACACGGATGGAGACGGCATGATCGAAAACGGCGGCTTTCCCGACCAGACGTACGACGACTGGACCGCAACCGGCGAAAGCGCGTATACGGGTAGCCTGTATCTGGCTGCGCTCAAAGCAACCGCGCGCATCGCGGAGAAGCTGGGCGAGCCGGCGAAGGCCAAGTCGTACGGCGAGTTGTTTGCGCGCGCGCAGGCGTCTTACATCAAGAAGCTCTGGAACGGCGCGTACTTCAACTACGACACCAAAGGCGATCACACGGACGCCATCCAGGCCGAGCAGTTGGCCGGCCAGTGGTACGCGGACCTCACCGGCCTGGGCCCAATTGTGCCGGAATCCGCGTCGAAACTCGCGCTCCAGCATGTGTACGACTTCAACGTGATGAAGTTCCAGGGCGGCGAGATGGGCGCGATCAACGGCATCGGCGCCGACGGCTCGCTGCTGCATGAAAACCCGCAGGTCCAGGAAGTCTGGACCGGAACCACCTTCAGCGTAGCCTCTCACATGATCGCCGAGGGTATGATAGCCGAAGGTTTCGCCACAGCCAAAGGCGTCAACAACGTCGTCTGGCGCGACCGGGGATACTTCTTCCGCACTCCGGAGGCGTACGACATTCGCGGCCTCTACAGGGCCAGCATGTACATGCGCCCCGCCGCAATCTGGGCCATGGAATACGCGCTCGAGCAGAGGGCAAAGAAGGAGTAGCATCGGAGAGACGGAGGTAAGGGCGGCAACCATGGCGGCGACGACCCTGATTCCAATAAAACTGTAGCTGCGCACCTCCTGTGGCCCCGATGCGGACTATGTGGACGGTGTCATTGAGAAGCGCAACTTGGGTCAAAACCATCGTTCCGCGTGGCAGAAGGCGTTTGTGGTTTGGTTTGAGCTTCATCCAAATCCGCGGCAGTCGTTGCCGCTTCGATCTCGACGAGATCGAGAAGCTCATCGACTGGCGCGCGAACCCAACATAACTACTCGTAGGAAAGCGCGTCGATCGGGTCCTTGCCCGCCGCCAGGAATGCAGGGTAAGCCGCTCCCAGGATCGCTCCCAGGAAGGCGATGACTGTTGCGCGGATCAGCCACTGCGGAGTGATCTCAAAGAACAGCGTGGGGAACTTCTTATCGAGGAAGCCGTGGATGCCGTAGGTTAACCCGACTCCCAGCGCAACGCCCACGACAGCCATCATCGCCGATTCGCGCAAAACCATGCCGACGATGGCCGTCTTCGACGCGCCCATGGATTTCAAAATCCCGATCTCCCGCGTCCGCTCCAGGATCGCGGTATACATGGAGAGAAAGATCACCAGAAAGCCCACCAGCGTGGCGATGACGGTGACCACGTTGAGCGCGATGTTGAAACCGGGAATATTGTCCGGAGTCATCTGCGAGAGCCACTCGTGCATGGTGACTACCAGATACGACTGGAGCCCGGGCGTGTTAAGAATTTCCTTCCGCACGGCCTCCTGGTTGGCCTCATTGTCCGTCTTGAGGAAAAAGAGGGAAGCCTTGCCGCTGGCACCCATCAGATCGCCCAGGGTGCCGAGGGGTACCATCTTGCGGCCGCCCTTTCCGCTTTCAACGATACCGCAGATGCGGAAGGGCTGATTCAGAATCTTGATCGTGTCGCCCACCTTATAGCCTTTGTCTGTGTGGGCAAAGACGTCGTCCACAATCGCGTCGTTCGGCCCTTGAAACGGCGTTCCAGCGAGGAAAACGAAGGGACGGAGCGCGTTGTAACTGGTGTAGTCGATGCCGTAGATGATCTCCGGCGCGCCTCCGCCCAGGGTGAAGTTCTGAATCACCGGCGAGGCCACGGCCACATGGGGCAGCCTGCGCAGCGCCTCCACATTGCGTGCCGGAATCGATGCGCCGCTCATGGCGATGATCGAGCTCGAATTCGGCGGCCGCACGATCATATCCGCGCCGATGCCGTTGGTGCGGATCTTCTGGCCGTCGATCTGGCCCAGGAAGATCGCGGCCACGGAGATGATCATTACCACTTCAATGGCGATAGCCGCCGCCGAGATGACCGAACGCATCGGGCGGTGAATCAGATTGGCGAAAACCAGCTTGTTCATCCGTTGACTGGACTCCCGGGCAAATATCTTCTCAAAGGGTATCAGGCCTGGAGCTTAGCGGCTCCCTTTGCCAGGACGCCCTCGAAAATCCTCATCATCTGCGCGTAATTGCTCTCCGGCGAATATTTTTCGAGATACAGATCCCTGGCTCGCGGACGCATCAGCGTCAGCTTGTCGTGTTCTACAGCGGACGATAGCACCATTTGCGCCAGATCGTCGCTGCTTCCCGCACGAAAGAGTAGCCCCGAGCGCCCATCCTCAATCATGTCTCGCATCGGAGGCGTGTCGGCGGCAATGACCGGGGTGCCTTTGGAGTAGGCCTCGATAATTGTCCGCCCAAACGGCTCGAGCCATTGGGATGGGAAAATGAGAACCTGCGCATTGCCTAGCTGCTCGCACACTTCGGCAATGGGCCTTCGCTGCAGATACTCGATTCCGGGGTTTTGCTTGGCCGCCACCGCGACTGCCGATTCCAGCGGGCCGTCGCCGATGATCTTCAGCGGAAGAGAGGGCCCAATCTTTTCCCAAGCCGCCAGTAGCGTCCGAACGCCCTTTTCCTCCGTCAGTCGGCCCACATACATGGCAAATTTCCCGCTACCGTCGCCCGCGCCGGTATCCGCGATCGAATTTGGCTTTACGACTATCTTCTCGGCCGCAAATCCGCCCAGCACCAATTGGTTCTTCACAAACTGGCTCACCGCGACGAACCGATCCACGGAATGTACCCAGGTGCCACGCATATGCGCGTAGGCGTTGCTCAGCACCACTGCGGAAGACTGCGCGTAACTGTCGCGATAGCACTTGTGCAGAATCGCGGGGATCGCCAAGTTGCTTCCGACGCAGTCGGTGCAAACCCGGCCATCGCGATACAGGGTCGCCGCGGGACAGATCAGGCGGTAGTTCCGGACGGAAAACACAGTTGCCACGCCCATCGTCTTTGCCGCTTCGAAGATAGACGGCGAGAGGACGGGAAAATAGTTGTCCACCTTCAAAATATCCGGACGCATGCCGCGGATGAGCTCCGTCATGTGCCGGTATTGCGGCCCGCTCCAGATGGAGCCGATGCCGGTGGCAATCATGTTGCCTTGTTGAATATCCCGGCTGTCCACAACGTATTCAAATACATCATGCCCTCGGGAGCGCAGGCAGGCCATCTCCTGCTCCCGCGACTCGTCTTCGCCCCCCCGAATCATGTACCTGTTGTGTGCGAAGAGAATGCGCAACCGGTTCAACCTCGTGAGGAAGCCATGTTTTGGAGCGATCAGGAGGACTCTGAGCAATCGGACCAGGAGCGAAGCGCTCCGGCGAATCTCGCATGGTTGAGTCGACATTTTGTAGCGAACGCAGCGTCTACCTTGGCCGGCTGGACTCGCAGGTGTAATCGAACCTACTTCAGTCTACCCGCAAATTCCCTGCCAAACTCCGGCAAATCGGTACATCGCTTCCCAAAATGGCAAAAAGTTGTTGGTGTTGGCGAAAAAGATGCGCAGGACTGCATTGTTGATTTTGACCGGAGCAGCCGATACCCTTTATCTTGACTGTGGAAATCTCTTTTTTTTTCCGGAAAGAGCCCCGTTTGCTATGAGCATGGCCACCTTTGGAGAAGAGCTGCGCATGGAGCGGTTGAACCGCGGCATCGCGCTCGAGAGGATAACCGAGGTTACCAAGATCAGCCAGCGCCATCTGGTCGCGCTGGAGGAGAACCAATTTCGCGTTCTGCCCGGCGGCATTCTCAACAAGGGCATTGTTCGCGGCTATGTCAACGTTTTGGGCCTCGACGAAATGGACTGGATCACCCGCTTCCAGCGCGCCTACGCCGCTTCCGGCGAACTGCTCGACGACGACCGCAATTGGATCGAGTTTGCCGCCAACGTCGGCCGCGCCCGGCTACGCCCCCGCGACGCCGCCACGGAACGCCTCAAGTGGGCTGGCGCCATTCTGCTGCTCATGGTGGTCGGGCTGGCGGTTTTCTTCGCCGTCCGCTACTACGGCTTCCGCTCCGGCTGGTGGCCTACCGTCGTCCCGGGCCGCGAGGCCGTCACCAGCGCGTTGCCAAGCTTGAGCGTTTGGGTCCGCAACCGTTTGAGCTTCTGATTCTTGCCTCACCGCTCACCCCGCCGATGCCGCACCTGAACCGGCAAACGGCGCCGTTAGACCCCTCCACTTTGCCCCACCGGCCCGCTGCCAATTACGATGGGAGGATTGCAGTAGTGGGCGCAATCCCTTCTCTGGCAGAGTGACTGCCGCGGTGACAATGTGTCATTTGGGCGAGGGAGCCAGGCAGCCCGGAATACCCCCTGCACCAGCCGTACCCCCGGAGGAGTTCCGCTTTGAGCGACCGTTTTCTCTTTACCTCTGAATCTGTCACCGAAGGCCATCCCGACAAGATCGCCGACCAGATTTCCGACGCTATTCTGGACGCTTGTCTCGAACAGGATCCCTACAGCCGCGTTGCCGCTGAAACCCTGACCGCGACCGGTCTGGTGGTCATCGCCGGCGAAATCACCACCAAGGCGTATGTGGATTTCCAGACGCTGGTGCGCGGCGTCGTCGCGTCCATTGGCTACGACAACGCGCTTTACGGCTTCGACTCGAATACCTGCGCCGTCATCTCGTCCATTAACCGCCAGTCGCCGCACATCGCCATGGGCGTGGACACCGGCGGAGCAGGCGATCAGGGCATGATGTTCGGCTACGCCGTGAATGAAACGCCGGAACTGATGCCGGCCGCGATTTCGCTGGCCCACAAGCTCACGCGCCGGCTGACCGAGGTGCGCAAGTCCGGCAAACTGTCTTACCTGCGCCCCGACGGCAAGAGCCAGGTAACGGTGGAATACGACGAAACTGGCAAGCCGTTCCGCATCGACGCTGTCGTCATCTCCACCCAGCACGCTGAGCACATCGACAACGACGAACTGCGGCCCGACATCCTCAAGCATGTCATCCAGGCCGTACTGCCCGCCGCGTGGCTGGACGAAAACACCAAATACCACATCAACCCCACTGGCCGCTTCGTCATCGGCGGCCCCATGGGCGACACCGGCCTCACCGGTCGCAAGATTATTGTGGACACTTACGGAGGGGCCGGCCGCCACGGCGGGGGCGCCTTCAGCGGCAAGGATCCGACAAAGGTCGATCGCTCCGCCGCCTACATGGCCCGTTACATCGCGAAAAACATCGTCGCCGCCGGCCTCGCCGATAAGGTCGAGGTGCAGCTCGCCTACGCTATCGGCGTCGCCGAACCGGTCAGCGTCCTGGTGGACACCTTCGGCACGGGCAAGTTCAGCGGGACGCAGTTGACCGCTTTGGTGCGCCAAAACTTCTCGCTGACCCCCAAGGGCATCATCGACAGCCTTAACCTGCGCCGCCCCATCTATCGCCAGACGGCGGCCTACGGCCACTTCGGCCGCAGCGAACCCGACTTTACCTGGGAAGCGACGGACAAAGCCGCCGCGCTGGCCGAGCAGGCCGGGTTGCTGGCTGCGGCAAAGTGAGGCGAAACGCGTGGCTCGGTCTGCTGGCTTAGACCGTTCCGCCAAATTGCATATAATTCGATGTCGATCGCGTAGTATTGCGCAGGACCCCAATATTGATGCAAACCGAAGCTCGACATGCCAACCGACATAGCAACAGCGATTGAAGTTTACCTGAACTCCAAGAATGCCGACGGATTCTTGTACAGCGGCACCATCGATCGGGATGGAGCCGACCAAATGGTGAGGTTGACCGACCGGAGGCGAGTCCGCAGACCAAACGTTTGCATCTTCATCACAACCTATGGTGGCGATCCGAATGCAGCCTACCGGATCGGTAGGGCGCTCAAGGCAAACTACGCCAACGGCACTATCTTGGCCCTGCTTGGCGGGTACTGCAAGAGTGCTGGAACACTCATAGGACTCAGTGCGGACGACTTGGCATTCGGCTGCTTTGGGGAACTGGGTCCGCTCGACACCCAGATCGATAAGCCGAATGAGATACTGGGGGCTGAATCGGCACTGGACTTGTTTCAAGCTCTCCAGCAAGTCACCGCGTCCTCGTTCGAGTCTTTCGAGCAACAGATGATCAACATCATCCGTCATAACAGTGGGGCGATCACTACCAAGGTTGCATCCGAGATCGCCTCCTCCTTGACGGTAGGTTTATTCAGCCCGATTTCCGCACAAGTCGATCCTTTGCGCCTCGGAGTTGCAAGGAGGGCTAATCAAATCGGGCTGGCCTATGGCAACAGACTTGCCAGCAAGCAGAATGTGAAACCCGGGGCCGTTGAAAAGCTGGTCAACGACTATCCAGCGCACGCCTTTGTAATTGACCAAAACGAGGCTAGGGAATTATTCAAGAACGTGAGAGGATTTGACGCCAGGGAGAACGAAATCTTCGAATTGATTGACCAGATTCTCCGAGTTCCCGTCCCAGACGAGGGTGGGCTGATCTCCGACTTGAGAGAGATTTTTTCGAGTCACCCAAGGTCGGCTGACGAACAGCCGGCGGCAACCGATGAAGACAGTATTGGAGCCGAGAATGCAGAGCCTAACGACGAACAGTGTGAGCCTGAAGAGGAACACCGCGAACTCAGTACAGCAGGAACGCGAGGAGCGCACGAGGGTGTTTGAGAGACGGCTTACGGAAGCCAGAGAGAGGGAAGCCGCCGAGGAGGGCGCTAGACGCGAAAATGTGTTCAGGCGCCTTGAGAAATCTCAAGAGGCATGCGCCCAATGAAGCCAATGATTGAGCGCGTTCTCCTCCTCGCAACTTTATTGAGTTGGGGCGTCGGAGCTGGATTCGCGCAAACGAGCGCCGACTGGACCTACGAAGGCATCAAAGGCCCGCTCCACTGGGGCAAGCTCGACCCAGCCTACGAAGCCTGCTCCAAAGGCAAAGAGCAGTCGCCCATCGACATTCGCGGCGCGCGCCTGAACAAGAGCCTTCCGCCTCTCGAATTCCACTACCTTGCCGGTGCCATGACCCTCACCAACACCGGCCATACCGTGCAGGTGACGCCCCCGCCGGGGAGCTACATCGTCGTCGGCGGCACGCGCTACGATCTGGTCCAGTTCCACTTCCACCACCCTGGGGAAGAAGCCGTCAAAGGCAAGCTGCCGGATATGACGTTGCATCTGGTTCACAAATCCGCCGACGGCAAGTACGCCGTGATTGCGGTCCGGCTGAATGAAGGCGATCCCAACGCCGTCCTCGCCGCGCTGTGGCAGCATCTGCCCAAGAAGACCGGGGAAACCGACAAGGTCACGGAGGAAATGAGCCCCGCAGGCCTGCTTCCAGCTGACCGCGGGTATTGGACCTACGAGGGTTCGCTCACCGCCCCGCCCTGCACCGAGGGGGTCCGCTGGTTCGTCTTCGAACAGGAAGTGGACATCTCCCGCGCCCAGCTCCGGGCCTTTGCCGCGCTCTACAAGGTGAACAGCCGGTTGATTCAGGATACCCACGGGCGAAAGATTGAGGCCAGCGAGTAAGCCCTAATTCATCCCAGGCATCGGCATGTGACCCATATTGTCGTGGTCCATGTCGTCGTCCACGGCCCAAACCTTTTTCGGATCGGTCTCGTACGGGTAGACATGCACCATCCACCCGAAGATGTGCGGGAGAAACTTGCCGCCCGCCGCGTCGCAGGCCTCTTGCGTGTGGATCGACCCCATCAGGCCGAATTTCGCTTCCGGCCCCAAATATGCGGTTTTGAAATCCGACCCCTCCGGAGCTTTGCAGAAATTCACATGCTGGTGCCAGCGCGCCACGCTTAGCGGAATCCGCTCGTTCAACTCCGCCTCCGTCGCGTCCACGCGATCCGTGTACATGGCGCCCACCAGCATGTACCCGCCATCCGCCGTTTTCTTGTAGAGCAGGGAAGTCGGCTCGCTCGCGTCGAAATGGGACCACGCCTCACGGCCATTGTCGAGCTTGGTGAAGTGGTAGATCGGCTGCGGCACCCGCGGCAGGAAGATCGTAAACCCGTCCGCCAGCGCCTTGTGGTAGTCCTTGTAGGGCTCCATCGCCGCCTTGGCCGCGGCTGCGACGGCGTTGGCCTTCGCCTGGTCGCCTGGCTGCATCGGGCGCAGTTCGGTCAGGTGCATGTGCCTTGCCATGTGGGCCATGCCGTCGCCGGATGCCGCAAAGCCAAGGCCGCGGACCATCCCGCAGACCATCCCGCAGACTAAGATCAAGACCGGAACCAGCCGCGATTGAAGACGCATACAGCACCTCGAAGGTATTCTCTCGCCTTTTCCCTACGCAGGGCATGGAGAATTTGTTCCATTCTTGCCGCTCAGCTCAGTGCTCAGTAGTCGATCCCTTTCCAGTAATCCGGCGCGCTCACATACTCGTACTTGTCCGGATACTTCTGCACTAGGTACGCGGCGTCGTCCGAGTCGAAGGTTCCGTGGGCCGTGTGATCCGCATTCGAGATCACCGCGTAGTTCAGTTGGTAGTTCTCAAACTCCTGGCTGCGCCGGTCGATGCTATCCCAGTGCTGGTAGACGCTGCTGCGCTGAATATCCTGCTGCTCATGCGCCGTCTTCGCCTGGATCGCGGCCCTGCGCCCAATTTCGTGAATCTTGTCGATCTCCGGCTTGGCGATCGCATTCGCCTGCCGCCGCACTACGGCCATATCCACCTGATAACTCTCGAGAATTGCGCCCAGCGTGGTTCGCTCCTTCGCCGCCAACTGCATTGGCACCGTGGTCATGCAGGCCGTGCTTGACCACATTCCGAACTGGTTCGGTGTATAGGCGCAGTAGAGCGTGTTCATCTCCCGCTTGCCTTTGCCGTCTTGAAAGTCTACCGTCCCCTGCATCTGCGCGCACCGCTCGCCTGAATCCTGCCCCAGCGGCGTAACGCTGGTAAAGTTGTAAATCGCCGGTTGCAACCCCGCCTTCTGGCGGACCTTCTGGATCTGAAATTCAAAGGTCTTGGACAGTTCTCCGTTGTACGGAATGTAGGATGCCGTGGCGTACATCGTGCCGCGCAGGCCGCCGTTTTGCACTGTCTGCATGGTCTGGCGCACATGCGGATTGTTGGGATCCAGCGCGTTGAAGGCGACGCCCATCTCCGCAGATTCCTGATTGGGCCCCATCGCGACCAGGCTGCCCATCATGCTCATCTTCGGCACCAAATTCCAGCCATTCGGCAGACCCACGCTCGCCGAGCGATCCTGCGCCACGGCCTGGTGCAGAGCTGCTGGAGGCGCGCTCCCACCGCCAGCAGTGCCCGCCGCGTCCATCGGATGCCACACCTTGAAGAGCGCTTTGGTCATGGGGCTGAGCGACTTCGAGAATCGCGCCGCATCGTCCGTCAACAGCGCCGCCTCGACGTGATCGGTGGTCGCCTTGGCCACGATCAGTTCCCCGGCGATCTGGCCACCGCCCTGGTTCTTCTTCGTCACTGAAAAGAAGACGGCCACCGAATCCGACCCGCGCACATCGAACAGCTTGCCCACGCGCGGCCGGTCGCCCAGCCGCTGGTGCAAACCGCGCAGAATCGAGGCCATCGCGCCAGACTCGGTAGTCTCCCCCGTCACCTGGCCGTAGACGATCTGCCCGCCCTCCGGCGGGTTGATCGTCCGTAGCCCCTGCGCGCGCCCCGTAGCGCTGCCCATTGTCGTCAACAACAACAGCCCGAAAATCCTGAGCCAACTCACATTCGCTTTCATGGCACTCCCCTTGCATCGAGAGCGGTCCGAGCCGTTTCCGCCGGCCATGTCTCGATCCTTTCGTCTTCAACCAAGAGTGCGGCAATCTCGCTCAAAACGCATCATGGCCGCATCTATGCGAAATTCCGGCTCAATTCGCCGAAACGCCTCGCGGTTGACGCGCACGATTGCGTAGAACCGTGCCACCCGCAAATCCCAATCCAAACCCCGAGAACCAGCCCGATGAAGACTCCCGCCAAATGGACCCTCGCGACCTTCGCCGTATTCTTTTGCCTTCTGCTGCCCAGTTCCGCACGCGCCAGCGGCGACGAGGATGCCGTCCGCTCCGTCGTCGCTCAAGAGACGGCTGGCTGGCTCAAATACGACCCGAAAGCCGTCGCCTCGCTGTACACCGCGGACGCGATCTGGCAAAACCCGTTCGGGGTGCGTCTTCATGGCAGTGCCGAGCTTGAGAAGTTCCTAGGCCGCCTCTTTGACCGGCCCGGCTACCGTTCCGGAAAGGACACCAGCGAGGCGAAAATCTTCGACCTGCGCTTTCCCGCGCCCACAGTCGCCGTTGTCTGGAGCGAGGAATCGAGCGCCGGCCAAATCGACGACGCCACAGGCAAACCCATGCTTCCGCGTCACTCCTATTACCTCGAAGTGCTGGTGAAACGCGACGGTGGCTGGAAGATCTCGGAATGCATCATCATGGATCAAATTCAGCTTCCGTGAAGCTGCAGCCGGTCCTGAGATCGGGTTGTGTTCCCCGTTGTCCACAACTTGCACACGGATGCACAGCGAATGCACCGGTTCTGCGCCTTGTGAAGCGGGCGCGGCGGGACTACGCTCAGAGTTGGCCCGAAATACTCGAGTTCAGGACGGGATACCTATCAAGAGCTAGGGTTTTGGCGTTTTGCACAAGCAATTGCTGGGGTTGCCGAGGATGGTGCCCTGCAACTCCAAGAAAATACTACCTATTGTGGTTCGCGCTTGACCAGCGCAACCGACAGCGGTATTTTTGCAATTGCGGTTGTTACGAAACGGTGACTCGTTTTCGGGCTTTCGGGTGATTTTTCCGGTTTTTCTCGATTCGGATTGATCTCCCATCCCTGCTTCACTTCCCCGCGCCACGTTCGCACCTAAGCACCGACTTTTCACGGCCCGCGGTTTCGATTGCCGGCCATTTTCATCCAAGAGACAGGGCTCATCGGAAACGCCCTGGCGCAATTCCAACCCAACCCCAGGGTTCCACCAAGGAGACCGAATGGCCGATACCTATTCCCCCCAAACCACGTCCTACCCCAGCGCCACCGCCAGTTCCACCGCCAGTTTCTCCCGCGGCGGTCTCACTTTTTCCCGCCGCTTCTCCAAGGCCGGTATCTCTCCCTACGACGAAGTCCAATGGGAGCGCCGTACCGCTTCTATCACCGACGCGTCCGGCAAGCCCATCTTCGAGCAGAAGGACGTGGAAGTCCCCATGGATTGGTCGATGACCGCGACCAACATCGTCGCCTCCAAATATCTCCACGGCCAGATCGGGACGCCGGAGCGCGAGACGGGAGTGCGGCAGTTGGTTGGTAGAGTCGCGGAGACTGTGCGGGATTGGGGTCTTGCCGGCGGCTATTTTTCGAGCGCGCAGGACGCGGCCATTTTTTACGACGAACTGGTCTCCATGCTGGTCACCCAAAAGGTCGCCTTCAATTCGCCCGTCTGGTTCAATGTCGGATGCGACCGGCTCGAGCCCAACTCCGACGCGCAGAACTGGCACTGGGACCCGCACACCTGTGCGGTGCGTTTCTCCGTCACCGGCTACCGCAATCCCCAGTGCTCGGCTTGCTTCATCAACTCCGTCGACGACTCGCTGGACGCGATCCTGACTCTTGCCAAGACCGAAGGCATGCTCTTCAAGTGGGGTTCGGGCACGGGTACCAATCTCTCCTCGATTCGCGGAAGCATGGAATTGTTGTCCGGCGGAGGCACGGCCTCTGGCCCCTTGAGCTTCATGCGCGGATTCGACGCTTTCGCCGGCGTCATCAAGTCCGGCGGCAAAACCCGCCGCGCCGCCAAGATGGTCATCCTGAACGTGGATCATCCGGATATCGTCGACTTCATCGAGTGCAAATCCAAGGAAGAAGCCAAAGCCTATTCGCTGATTCGCGCCGGCTACGACGGCTCCGGCCCCGATTCCGAAGCGTATTCCTCGATCTTCTTCCAGAACGCCAACAACTCCGTCCGCGTCAACGACGAGTTCATGCGCGCCTACGAGCGTGACGGCGAGTTCTGGACCAAAGCCGTCAAGGATGGCACGCCGATCGCGAAGTACAAGGCCCGCGAGATTATGACCAAGATCGCCGAAGCCACCTGGCAGTGCGGCGACCCAGGGATGCAGTTCGACTCGACCATCAATCGCTGGCATACCAGCAAGAACACGGGCCGGATCAACGCGTCGAACCCGTGCTCGGAGTACATGTTTCTGGACAACTCGGCCTGCAACCTGGCCAGCTTCAACCTGCTGAAGTTCGTCACCTCCGCTGGGACGTTCGACATCCAGGCTTATCGCCACGCCGTCTCCATCATGATCACGGCCATGGACATCCTCGTCGACAACTCCGGCTACCCTACCGAAGCCATTGCCAAGAACTCCCACGACTACCGCCCGCTCGGCCTGGGCTATGCCAACCTCGGCGCGCTGCTGATGGCCCTCGGCCTGCCGTACGACTCGGACGCCGGCCGCGACTACGCCGCATGCCTCACCGCCATCCTGTGCGGCCAGGCCTACCTGCAATCCTCGATCATCGCCGCCACCTGCCCGCCGCTCGCCTCAGCCACCACGCTGACAGCGCAAGCCGACCGTCAGGGCGGTGCCTGCCCCGGCTTTTACGTCAATCGCGAGCCTTTCCTCGATGTCATCCGGATGCACCGCGCGGAAGTGAACAAGATCGGCAAGTCCAAAAGCAGCAATGAGCCCTTCGTCGCGCCACAGCTCGACGCGATGATGGAAGCCAGCCGCGAGTGCTGGGATATGGCCCTCATCTACGGCGAGCGCTACGGCTACCGCAATTCGCAGGTGACTGTCCTCGCCCCTACGGGCACCATCGGTTTCATGATGGACTGCGACACTACCGGCATCGAGCCCGATCTGGCTCTGGTTAAGTACAAGAAGCTGGTGGGCGGCGGCATGATCAAAATAGTCAACAATACCGTCCCGTCCGCGCTGTTCAAGCTCGGCTACGACAACGATCAGGTCAACGCCATCGTCAGCTACATCGATGCGACAGGCACGATCGAAGGCGCGCCCGGCATCAAGCCCGAGCACCTCAGCGTCTTCGACTGCTCCTTCAAGCCGTCCAAAGGCACCCGCTCGATCCACTACATGGGCCACATCAAGATGATGGCCGCTACGCAGCCATTCCTCTCCGGCGCGATTTCGAAAACGGTGAATCTGCCCAACGAAGCTTCGGTCTACGACATCGCGGAAGCCTACGCCGAGAGCTGGCGTCAGGGCCTAAAGTCCGTAGCGATTTACCGCGACGGCTCGAAGGGCGTTCAGCCGCTCAACACCAGCCAGGACGCCAAGAAGAACGAACCGACAGCCACGGAAGCCGCCGCATCCCGCGTACTCGCGGCGCTCTCCGCCGGTGCCGAAGCCGCCGAAGCCGACGTGAAGACCCTCGAAGCGAAGCTTGCCGACAAGCTGGAAGTCAGCGCCAAGCAAGTCGTCGCCGCTGCGCAGGCCTTCGAATCTACCCTCAATGCCCTGGCCGCCACCGAGGTCAAGCTGGCTGCGGTCAAAGCCGCGCCGCCGGCGCCGCCCCGGCCCAGCGCGCCCGCCATCCCCGCCAACCAGGACCTCAACGCGCCTCCTAAAGCCGTCCGTCACCGGCTGCCGGAGGAGCGCGCCTCAGTCACGCACAAATTCTCGATCGCCAGCCACGAGGGCTACATCACTGTCGGCCTCTACCCCACCGGCCAACCGGGCGAAATCTTCATCAAGATGGCCAAGGAGGGCTCGACCGTCTCCGGCCTGATGGATGCGTTCGCCACCTCGATCTCGCTTGCCCTTCAACACGGCGTTCCGCTCAAAGTGCTGTGCGAAAAGTTCGCGCACACCCGCTTCGAGCCCTCCGGCTGGACCGGCAACGAGCAGATCGGCTACGCCAAGAGCCTCATGGACTACATCTTCCGGTGGCTTCAGTTGCGCTTCCTGTCCGGGACGCAACTGACGCTCTTCGCCGGCCTCGGCACCCAGCCCGCTGAGCTTCCGGCCCCGCCCAGTCTGATCCCGGAAACGGATCTCGAATCGGAACCGGGCTCCGGACCCGGTTCCGGAATGCCCGGTGTCTCCGGCGCGGCTCTCACCAAGCTCGTCGAAGACATAGCGCGACGCCTCAACCAAGTCAACGCCACCGCCGTGGGACCCGTTCCGGAGATTCGCATCACCGAAACTCCAGCCCAATCGGCAGCTATACCCAAGCCTGTCGATCGCGGTCTCTATCACGCCTCCGACGCCATGCGGCAGATGTACGACATGGGCGACGCCCCCAGTTGCGGCACCTGCGGAGCTATCATGGTTCGCAACGGCTCCTGCTACCGCTGCATGAGCTGCGGCTCTACCAGCGGCTGTAGCTAGCCGGGTGCGGCTCGTCCCTAAGGAACTTGGCACCCCATGCGAAACCATCCTCGTGGGGTGTTAAGTTCCTGAAACGGCAGGTGTCAGCGCTGGTCGCGCCGCTCCGGCCCGTCGTAAGGCTTTTCGTTGCGCCGCTTAAACCAGCGCCGTTCGCTTGCGCAACCCGCAGCCACAATACATGGCGAAAAAAGAAGACACGCGTACACCAAGACTTTGACAATATCGCTCATGACGAAATCGATTCCTTGCTCAGAATTCCGCCAACCAGACCGCGGTTCTTCCAGCATCACCGAAGTCATATTACCTGGGTATAGTACTTCCGCCAGATTCCGGTGACCGGCGGGTGACCCCCGATCCCACCCTTGCGGAGACCCTATTGACCGGACCGTGGAATGCCCGCCCCCACAAACGGCTCAACCGAGATCGACCATGATCTTCGAAAACGCAGCCGGATTCGCGCTCCAGGCATTCAGCGCCGCTGGAGCTTCGTCGAGCGAAACCGTATGGCTCACCGCCTCTTCCACCGGAAATCGCTCCGCCTCCAGCATCGCAATCACCTGCCGGAAATCCTCCGGCAGCGCGTTGCGCGAACCAAGAATATCCAGTTCCTTCTGCACGAACAGCCGCGTCTCGTACGCCACGGGCTCCTTGGCGTAGCCGATATAAACCACCCGCCCGGTGAACGCGACCTCCTCGACCGCAGCGCGAAAGGTCTGAGGCAATCCGATCGCCTCGATAATCGCATCCGGCCCGCGGCCACCGGTAAGTTCCTGCAATCTGGCGTGTAAGTCTTCCCGTCCGGAGTGGATAACTTCCGCAGCGCCAGCCCTGCGCGCCAGATGCAGCTTGGCGTCGTCCACATCGACGCCGATCGTCCGCGCTCCGCGAAAGCCGGAAGCCGCCACCGCGCCCAGCCCCACTCCGCCGCAGCCGATGATCGCCACCGTATCTCCGGCTGCAACTCGCCCGCGCGCCACGGCATGAAAACCCACCGTCAGCGGCTCGACCAGGCATAAATCTTTGAGCGAAAGATTGGCCGTGTAAATCTTGCCGCCTGGAACGGCGATGTACTCCGCCAGCGCCCCGTCCCGCTGCACCCCCAGCGTCTCATTGAACTGACAGGCATTTGACCGCCCGCGCAGGCAGGATGCGCACTTGCCGCACTCCGTGTAGGGCGAAAGCGTCACATCCATCCCAACCGTAAGGTGCGGATGCAACGCGCTGGCTTCCACAATCGTTCCCGCAACCTCGTGCCCCGGAATCCTCGGATAACTCACCATCGGATTCCTGCCCCGAAAGGAGTTAAGATCGCTGCCGCAAAGCCCAATCCGGCGCACCTTCAGAAGAACGTCGCCGTGAGCCGCGACAGGGTCAGTAACTGTCTCGACCCGCGCCTCGCCGGGCTTCCGCATCGCCAACGCTTTCATCCAAGTCGCTCCGATCCTAACTGGCGCCGAGCCGCGCTTTGTCATCCTGAACGAAGAGAAGTATCCGCTTTCTTGCGAGGGTGCGCCGCCACAATCTCCAAATACTTCCGCGCATTCTCGGCAATAACTTCCGGCTTTCCCGCCCGAATCGCCTTGTTGTCCACCAGATCCCCGCCGACTCCGAGCGCAATCGCGCCGGCTTCCAGAAACTCCGCCGCGGTTGCCAGCGAGACGCCGCCTGTAGGAATCAGCTCGATCTGCGGCAGAGGAGCCTTGATCGCCTTCAGGTACTTCGCCCCGCCCACGGCGGAGCAGGGAAAGATTTTCACCGCATCCGCGCCAGCCTCCCATGCCGTAACAATCTCCGTCGGCGTCAGCCCGCCCGGAAACACCGCGACGTCATACCTCCGGCATAACTCGACAGTCCTGACATTCAGCGCGGGACTTACGATGAACTGCGCCCCGGCCAGCATGCACACCCTCGCCGTCTCCGGATCGAGCACCGTTCCCGCACCTACCAGAATGCGATCCCCAGCTTCATGCGCGAGGCGACGTATCGCGTCCACCGCACCCGGCACGGTCATCGTCACCTCCAGCACCGTCACTCCGCCAGCCTCAAGCGCGTAAGCGATCGCCAGCGCCTCTTCTTCCGAGTCCGCGCGCAGCACCGGCACCAGCCCCACTTCGCGTATCTTCGCCATCGCTTCCGACTTATGCACCCGCTATCTCCCTCTTATCGCAAAACCCGCGCTGTCCCGCCCTGCATCACCCGTTCCACTTCCGGCAATGTCACCATCGTCGTATCGCCCGGAGTGGTCATCGCCAGCGCCCCATGCGCGCAGCCGCAATCGACCGCCCACTGCGCTCCTTTGCCGGCAAGAAACCCATAAATCAGCCCCGAAGCGAACGAATCGCCCCCACCGACCCGGTCCAGTATCTCCAGGCCCGGCATCGGCCGCGCCTCGTAAAACTCGCCATCCGCGTAACACACGGCGCCCCAATCGTTCACCGTTGCGGTGCGCGCATTGCGCAAAGTCGTGGCGACCACTTGGAAGTTGGGATACTTCGCCACAGCCTTCTCGATCATCCGCCGGAAGTTACCCGTATCCAAGTCGGCCATATGTTCGTCCACTCCCTCCACCTCAAAGCCCAGCGAAGCGGTGAAATCCTCTTCGTTGCCAAGCATCACGTCCACCAGCGGAGCTAGTTCGCTATTTACCTCCAGCGCGCGAGCCTTCCCGCCGATGGACTTCCACAGCGAGTCGCGATAATTCAGGTCGTAACTCACAATCACTCCATGGCGATGCGCCGCCTCGATCCCTTCCTTGGCCACCAGCGGCGTCGAATCCGAAAGCGCCGCAAAGATGCCCCCGGTGTGAAACCACCGCGCGCCCTCCGCCGCAAAGATTCCATCCCAGTCGATCTGCCCCGGCCGCAACTGCGAAATCGCCGTATGCCCGCGATCCGAGCAGCCCAGCGCCGCGCGCACGCCAAACCCGCGCTCGGTAAAATTCAGCCCATTGCGCACCGTACGCCCCACGCCGTCGTACTTCACCCACCGGACATGGGACTGATCCACGCCGCCCTGATACATCAAATCCTCGACCAGCCGGCCTACGGGATTGTCGGCCAGCACCGTAACTACCGCCGTTCTCAAACCAAAGCAGCGCTTCAGCCCCCGCGCCACGTTGTACTCGCCGCCGCCCTCCCACGCCTGAAACGTTCGGGTCGTCGCAATGCGCCCGATGCCAGGGTCCAAGCGCAGCATCACTTCGCCGAGCGATACCAGGTCCCACTTACATTCGCCCTTTGCCTTCAAACTAAGACTCACCGTAACTCGCTCCTCTTACTGGTTCACGCCGCTCGCCAGAAATCCGCCATCCACAGTAATCACCTCGCCGGCAACGAACGAAGCCGCGTCGGAAGCCAGATAAATCGCCGCCCCGACTAGCTCTTCCGTCTTGCCAAACCGCCCCATCGGCGTCCGCGTCAAAAATTCCTTGCCCCGATCCGTCGAGTCCAGCAACTGCGAATTCAGCGCGGTCCGAAACACCCCCGGCGCAATCGCATTCACCAGCACCCCGCGCTTCGACCACTCCACGGCGAGCGACTTAGTCAAGGAAGCCACCGCCGCCTTGCTCGCCGCATACGCCGCCACTTCGTAGAGCGCCACAAACGTCGAAAGCGACGCGATGTTAATAATTCTCCCATAACCCGCGGCAAGCATCGCCTCGCCAAAGACTTGGCAGCCCCGCAGCGTCCCCGTCAAGTTCGTCTCCAGAATATTCGACCAATCCTCTTCGCTGAAGGTCAAGGTCGGCGCGCGCTTGGTCATCCCGGCGCAGTTGACGAGGATATCGACCTTGCCGAACTCCGCCAGCACCGCGTCCCGCAATCTCACCAGAGTCGCCCGGTCCTTCACATCGCTCGCCAGCGCAAGCGTCCGCCTTCCCCTGGCCTTAATCTCCGCGGCAGTCTTTTCCACCTCCGCAAGCCGCCGCGAAGTCGCCACAACATCCGCTCCCGCCTCCGCCAAGCCCAGGCTCAGCGCATGGCCGATGCCCGTTGTTCCGCCAATGACGACGGCGGTCTTGCCACTCAAATCGAAGATCGAATTGCCCAACTCTTCACCCCTGCGCAAGATTGCCACCGAAACGCGACTAGCCCAGCATACCCCGTCACCCTCACCGCCCGCGAAACCGGTTGATCTGCCGCCGATCTCGCTTGGAAGGCTTCGCCGCCAGCAAATATCCATCCGCCGCCTCGATCGCCTTCCGCTCCGCCTCCAGCTTCATCCGCAGCGCCCGGCTCGCCTCCGTCTCGCGAAAAAGACCCTGCGCCACCGCCGCTGGCCCCCGCATCTCGCTCAGCAAAAGAACTTCCACTTCAAACTCTCCGCCCTCGTTCTTGATCTTGAGCCTATCGCCCACGCGCACATCCCGCGCCGCCTTCGCCAAATGCCCATTCGACTCAATCCGCCCCATTTCGCAAGACTTCTGCGCCAGCGCCCGCGTCTTGAAAAACCGCGCCGCCCAAAGCCACTTGTCCATGCGCACAGCAACCCGCAAAGCATCCATCTCTGAATTCTCCTACAGCCGTTCCAAGCGCGGCGGCCTCGGTATACGCATCCCGAACGAAGAGTGCGGCAATGGCGCAACCAGTCCGGCCGCCGGCCCGGAGCGTGGGCCGTTTGTGCAACCGTCGCGATTCCGGCGCAAGAGAATCCCAAAAATAGGAATTCTCCGAAAAGAAACTAGAAAATGCAAACGGAAGACGTCCGCATTCTACGTTGCCCTCTTTCCAGGCGCAACCGCCCTCAAACTTTCCGCGAAAAAAGCTATTGACTCTCGGACGCGACTTGCTACACAATGAGTGTCATCCAAAACCTGAGTGTTATCTCGTTCGCCAAACTGACTCCAGCCCCATTCAGCATGAGAGCGGCTATGCCATCCACGCATAGCTCAAGCACGACGAGACAGTAACGCAATACCCAGCCCAAAACTCAAGAGGCAACCTCGCCTGAGAAGCCCCCGCAGGCGCTTTATCAGCGCATGTACCGCGAAGCGCGCCCAGCTTGCCCTGGCAAGACATCGGAACATATCGCTTCGAGGAAACATCAACAGGAAGACGTATAGCCAAACCTAAAAGGAGATCAAAAATGCAGGAATCGCAAATCATGTTCTTTAGGGGGGAAGCCGCACCCGCCTTCCGCCACGCCCTACGCCTCGTCGTGTTCCTCGCCGGCGCCCTCCTCTGGGTACTCAGGGCCGACGCAGTTCAAGGTCTACCAAGACAACATCTACGGGACCTTCGTTCTGTATCCTACGCAATAGCAGCGGAACCCCGGAGGCGGTCGCCATCTCGAAATATGCGACCTACCATCGGCGCGGCAGGAGCGAAAACGTCGCCCTGCCGCGATCCCCGGCGCGTCTCACAACCACGTTGGAACTAGGGGGAACTTCCATGAGCAAATCACCATCCCAAAATCCTTCAACCCAATGGGGAGGTAGCGCTGGCGTAGCTCTTTCGCTCTCGATCGCAGCACTGCTGACAGGCTGCGGCGCCAACTCATCCCACGCCGGGCCGATCCAGGGCGAAGTCACCTCCGTAACCCTGCTTGCGTCCAGCACTGCTAACGACAAAATCTCGGAATTCAACCTCATGTTGAATACGATCGCGCTCACGAATGCGAGCGGCAAGTCGGTCAGTTTGCTCACCGCCCCGCAGCAGGTCGAGTTCACGCATCTCAACGCCACTGCCGAGCCGATCGCCGCAGGAACGATTCCGCACGACAGCTATGTGTCCGCGTCGATAACCGTAGGCTCGGAAAACGTCGACTGCGTCGCTTACAATACAGATCAGCATGTATTCGACCTACACATATTCAGCTATGGCTACACTCCTAACTCGTCCGTGACAGTTAACCTTCCGGCCCCTATCGCAGTCAACGGCTCGAATATGGTGCTCCTCCTCGATCTCGACGCGCTGAAGTCGGCGGCTTT
>Ga0209208_10001146_pt1 | contig 36861 bp, 20 predicted proteins | sample S1TSphfallax_3_FD_187694 | JGI IMG/M metagenome (GOLD analysis project Ga0209208, IMG submission 187694) | Host-associated microbial communities from peat moss isolated from Minnesota, USA - S1T2_Fd - Sphagnum fallax MG (SPAdes) (version 2) | ecosystem: Host-associated > Plants > Peat moss >...
TTTCTTTCATTGTTTTTTTTTTTTGTGCTATATAGCTCTTAAGTGTCAAGCTTTTAAGTTATGATGTTTTGCATTACCAACTAGTGCACTTGTGATTTAGCTCATCCAAATCTCTTTCACTATGAGGGAAGAGAGATGTGAGGTCGATATTGTGGTTAAATGATGCACTATCAACTTTATTGAATTTGCACTAGGAAAAATATTTTCATTTAGTCTTTTTTTTTAATTAAAAGATTGAGAGAAAAAAAATGAAAAAACTTCTGACACATGAAAGTATCACAACTATCTTCATAATGTAAATACAAATAAATTACTATGTGGTCTAGTGCTTGTGAGAAATTGTATATATTACATTACAATAAAATAGAATCTATACATTATTATAATAATGCATACATTATTACATTAAAAAAAAATGCTTCAAAACGATGAATCCCTCAAATGCCTTATTACTAAAATAAAAATAACCTATTTTACCAACAACTTAACTTGTTTTGATTGCATTACATGTATCTTTCTACAACCTAAAAAGTCATACTTGAAAAGTTAAATAATCAAGTGTGATTATAATTTGTAAATCCTATCATATCATAATTAAATAATGCTTACATCCTCCTTCACACTTAATTATTTAAAATACATCTTATATTTTTAAAGTATGTATTGATGACCAAAGAACTTAACAAACATTATGTTCCCCTTATAAATTTTTGTTATTAATGTTTTAGATTGTTGTATTGGTTCTAAGAATGGTGATCCAAAGAGTTATGTACTACTACGGACAATCAACGATTTTATTTTTCTTATGTTTTCATATGATTTTCAATAATTTATCATTATTTATGTCAATGTCAAATAATTTAAAATAATATACATTTCATGGACCTGAAAAGATACATCTTAATTTGTTTTTTCATATTGGTGGATAGGGAAAAGGAGTGAGGGTAAAAGTGAAGGTAGTTATTAGGAAAGGTGGGAGATAGTTTATAAAAAAGTTAATAGGAAAAGGAAGTAGTTATTAAAAAAGAAATGAAATAGTTAAGCTAGAAAACGAGGTAGTTATTTCTATAAATTTTTTTGGAATGGTCCACGGACAATTATTTCAAGAAATTCCAAAAAGTCCTCCATATACTAGTTCCAATTACTCATCACTGGGATTAATTAATTAATAGTTTGTTTATTAAAAATTTAAGGATCCTAGTACTTGATTTTATGATAACTTGGAGCCAAGATCAAGCTCAACATTAATGATCTAAGATGAACACTCATTAAAATATTATTATGGTGTGTGTTCTAATTACTTTTAGAATTAAACAAGGATTATAAGCAACCCAATGGCCCTTTACAAACAATTGTTGCATGTGTGTGTTATAATACATGTAGATTTTTAAACATAATTTAGAAGACTATATCTACATTGATAAAACAATCAAATTATTAACAATCAAACTAAATGTTGATGGGAGTAATTGCATGAAATTCATGCATGTCAATGACACTTACCTAATTTCTTTATTTTTCAAATATAATCTTACACAAAAGATTTAATGAGGATGTTTACCTCCCACTTTGTAATGGGAATGTATGCCACATCAATTTCTCCCTCAAATTAATCTTTTCTCATATGAAAGATGTTTCAATTTTATATGTTTTTAATCCTAACATGCAAGACTAAGTTTTTCACTAATTTCTAGGCGCTTTGATTGTCACAAAACAACATTGTTGGACCATGATTTCTAATTTTCAATTCATGCAATAATAATATAATCCATGTGATTTCTCTAAAGGCTTAATTTTTAATCTAGGTGGTGGAAAGAAGCATAGTTGATTATAAATGGTTGTTCCATATTATTGGACTTTTATGGTGCTTGAATATCAACCCCATGGCTTATTTGCATTTGTCCAAAATCCCTTGCCCAATTTGCATTTTCATTAAAGAATGACATGTATTCTCCATCATGAGGAAAGAAATGGCCATAATCTCTAGTTCCCTTGATGTATTTCAAGATTTTCTTAACAACTACCATGTGAGCATCTGATGTTGTTGACTACACAAATTTATTTGAAACATTTATGAAATTAAAAAAAAATAGACATATGTTTGTTTAATAGATCAAACTTTTGACTAAACTTTGATATTTTATGACATCAATTAATTCTAATTCCATGTCTTAGGAGAGTTTTGCACCCTCTTCCATTTGGGTTGTGATAGACTTGTATAATCTAACATTGGGAACCTTTATAATATTATTTATCACATTGCCATTGGATTAATATGATCCCTTCAAGAAAATATAAGAACTAGATTCATATGTAAAATCTAGGGTTTATATGGTAATACATTTTGTAACATTTTTCTAATTCATCAAGTTCTATTTTTATTAACTTGGGGATATCATGCCCTTTGAACAACACATCATCCATGTACAAGATTACAATTACATCTAATATAAATTGTGGTCATAGTCATGTTGCCACAATCCATCATTGCAATTTTATTTTTTAAACTACTAGGCCTTTGGTGTTTGTTGTAATCTATGAAAGGTCTTCTTCAACATGCAAACTTGGTGTGTCATCCTTGAAATTTCATAACTATATGACTTTACCATGAACATTTTTTTGATAATTTTTTCATTTAGAACTTGGTGTGTCATCCTTGAACTTTCATAACTATATGATTTTACCATGAACATTTATTTAATAATTTTTTCATTTAGAAATGAAAAAAAACATCAAAATTATTTAATTAACCAACCTTGTAATTGAGAAGCTAATGTCATAATCACTCATATGGCTATCCATTTGATTGTCAAGGTGAATGTCTCTTGTAAAACAATTATGACCATTTGATGAAAACCATGAGGTACAAGCCTAGTTTCAAATTTTCCATTTGACCGTTTGTAATAGTTTTGTCTTGTACACCCATTTTTTGATATTAGGTTGCATCTTGCCAATAGCTCGTGTAATTTCCAAGTGTTAATCTTGATCACTGCCTTGTATTTTTTATGTATTGCAATTTACAACCATCCACTTTGCATTGAATGTTGTTTCTTCATATGTGATTGGGTCTTGTTCATGTTCTTCAATTGCATAAATGTAGGACCATGTGCATAGAATTTTGCTCCTCTAATGTGTTTTGAAGGTGATATCCATGTTGGTTTCACTATTGAGCCACTTTTGGAGGAGAAAGATCATTCATGTTTATAGACAACATATGATCATATTCATCTACTTATATTTCATATGGTACTTCTATAACATGGTCATCATTGCCTTAGGTTGATCTAATGTCAAAGATTTAATTCTCCAAAGACCTTTAAAACAAGTAAATTATGTGGAAAGAGAGACATGGCTTCTCCCATAGTTGGTTCCATTCAACTTTTTTTTCATAATATCACACAACCCTTTACAAACTTGTTAAAAACGACATCCTTTTTTATTACTATGTTGTGATTTTGAAGGTTGCATATGTTGTACACCTTATAAACATCATCATAACCCACAAAGATTCTTCATTCTACAAAGGGATCCAATTTGTCACCTTTCTCACCATTTGGATGTAAGCTAAGTAGCCATGTGCCTCAATTGTGATGGTTTGTTGTTTTGGAGTGTCAACATTTTCCAAAGTAAATCCTCATTCAACTTTGAAGGACTAAAATAATTAAGTAGATGGAAATGTTGATAGCTTATGTTTACAAAAAGTTTGGGAGCTATGCACTATAATCATACTTCTATCACAATGAATAATCACTCAATTCTTCCATTCAGCTATGTTGTTTTGGTGTGGCATGTGTGTTGTGATGAATTGCCACTTGATTCCTTTTTTTCCAAAAATCCATTGAATCTTATCAAAGGAAATTATCCACCTTTATCACTATGAAATGTAATATTGGGCGTTGTAGATTCTTATCAGTCATCCTTGTCAATATTCTAAACTTTTCCAAAGTTCCATTTTTCATACACATACAACAATGTTTGAAAAAAATGATGACGGTGTTTTTTTTCTCACACCAAGCACATAGAAAACATTGTTTATAGACTTTATTCATCTTAATAAACAACATTGCCCTTATGGGTGTGGCCACTAGTAGACTTGATATATGTTTTGTTTAATACTACTATTCTAATGTTTACAAGCTTTCCCACCTCACCAATCACATGTGATGTTATTAAGTCAAGATACCAATTGGTATCCTTATCATGAAGACATTGTCGTCATTGCAATTTCAAATTCCTTGTGAGTCATTTTTTCATCATCCTCATTGGTTTCTTTGTTCCTTTCAATTGTGTTGACTTGTGAACATGTTTCGTTTGAAAATAATGAATTTTTTCTTCCCCAATGTCCAAGGTGATTATATCAATTATAATTTCCAAGGTGCCACAAAATATTTTGGTAATAGCCATTTGGGTTTTGTGTTGGTTTATCTTCTTGGTTTTGATTGAAAAATCCCTTCTTGGATTCAAAACCTCTAGTTTTAGAAAATTAGCCTCTTGATTGAAGCATCCCCAATATTCATGATTTCCTCCAATAAATAATGTTTCATTTATTAATTGATTCAATCTACAACTTTCACACGTTTGTTCCTCCAAAAGAATTATGTAACAACTTGTCAAAACTTGACATTTCCTCCATGCCACATATAAAACCAATGAAGAAGTTGAAAAATCCAACAATGTGTTTGTACATCTCATCCTTCTTCAATCCTCTTGCCAATCCTCTTAAGTTGAATGGTAAATTTTTTTAATCTTTCCAAAATTTTCAAAAACATAAGATCTTCCATTCTTATGGATAATAACTTATCGATCAAAAGTAGACTTCAAACTATACTATGAATTTTAAACAATTATTAAAGCTTCCTACAACATACATGTGGATAATCCAAGTTTGAAACATATGAAATTAGTCATGATCCAAAATTGTTTTGATGATGATTACAAACACCTTGTATTTGCACTTTGTTAATGTTGTTGTTGTCCCCTAAAGCATGGTTTGAATTGTTCCTTTAGTATCGACAAATGATTACCCTTCATTTTCCATCATGTTAACCATGTTTGTTCCTAGGCCATGGTTAACTTTTGGATCAGGGTGAAAGCATGGTAAAGTATGCCCAAAAAAGTCCACCATGTAGTAATAGTCACATTTATGGCATAAACATGAAACAACCTATTCAAAACTTCTTTGACTTTCATTATGAAGCAATGGTGCACTCCATTGAGTTCATGGTTAGCTACACATAAAGTGTAAGGAATTTTAATGTAAGAAAAATGGATGAAAAATATGTTTTAAACTAGCCAAATTTCTTAATTTCAAACATACTTTTATATGAAAATTTTAATAAACTATGCATATAATATGAATTTTTAAAAAACATGTTGATACAAATCAGTGCTTCATCCATTTGAAAATATAAAAGATTCAGTTATAATTTTAATTTTATCATATTTTCATATATTTGTTCAAAAGTGGGACACATACTTTCCTATACTTGTTTTTTTTTTAATGTATGTAAATGTGTATTAAACCATGCAACCTTTTAATATTCTTCAATGAATTCAAAAAATTCCTCTTATTGATATTAAAATTAAAAATATTCATGAGTTCAATGTATTAAGGCTTAATTTATGAATATTTTCCATGCAAAAAATCAAGTGTCCTTCATTGGCATACTTTACCATGCTTTCACACATTGATAAGATCCCAAAGTTGTCTTTCATCAAAATCATGTTCATTTTCATTTTCCAAACTCCATAATTGGTTGATCCCTCCAACCTACTAGAACTATCCATCAAAAATTGTCAAGGGCTAGCCTTGATCCATTTTGAACATGTTCTATAAAAAAATTCCTCTCAAATTTTTTCATGAAACAACACAAGAAAACAATGTGTATGTTTTTTAGTTTATTTCACCCTAGCTCAAATACCATATCAACACAAATAAATTGGTTTATGGTCTAATGTTTGTGAAAAATTGTACACATTCACATTCTAGGATAAATACATATATATACATTAAGTAACTTCAAAAAAAATAGTGAATCCACTAAATACCTTAATTATCATAAAAAAATAATAACCTATCTTATTAATAATTTAACTTTTTAATTTGCAATGAAATACTTATATTTTTTACAACCTATAAAATCATATTTCAAAAGTTAAACAACCAAGTGTGATTTTGATATGTCATATCCTAATTAAATTATGCTTACTATGAACACCTTGACCTATTGGTGGATGTCATTGTTAAAACCATTATACGAAGGTCCCAAACCTTACACCTTGACATGTAATCAAATGTGTATTTAATTTGAACTCATCTTTCATTTACCTTTGAAATTTTCATAGGAATATCCATGCAATCATCCCCACCTAATAATGCATTTGCCTCCACCAAGTTTGAACATAACCTTTCAAATAGGTATGTGTTAATGCCATCGTGATGTCAATTTTCATAATGCCCATGTAATATACCAAAATTATGAAAGACATGAATCCACAACCTTGTTGTCATGTATACCTTTTTGTGCAAGATTTTGGAAGATCATCAAAGATTATGAAATTGTCACAAGTGTAATAACCTCCATCAATGGGGTTTGAAACTTTTATGTTTGTTAAAGATGGAACAATCCATTGAAAAACACGAGAGTGAAAAAAAAAATTTTTTTTTTTCCTTTAAGGAGAAGAAAATGAGAGTGTTTTCGAATTGAAATATGAATATCCATCATCCAAATATTCCAATTGATTGAACATGGAGACAAGGATGTGATGGATGTTCTTTATTATTCAGTAAGACAAGCCTTTTATGTTATGAGGTTCAACATGAAAACATGTTTTGCAAAATATGTTCATCTTAATAAGGAAAACCAAAAAAGTATGGTGTTTTGTTGAATTTTTACAAAGATTTGGCCAAGTTTCAATAATAACCATTGTTTTGTTCAAAATGTTCATTTAAAAAAAAATTCATAATAGTGTGCATGTTTTTTGTTATGATGAGATGGTCATTAGTTTTTGACCTTTATTGGTCAATATTTCTTTGTAGAAGATGTTGTTGCTTGCACCTTTTTAATTGCATAATTTAGTTATGGAAATTGATATAATGAAAAAATGAAGCAATTTAACCTTGCTCCAAATTAAACAAAGTGAAGTTTGCATATATCTTTATTTCCAAAGAAATGGGATTGACAATATCCTTGAACAATTTAAAGGTTTTGGTAATTGTGATGATGATAAAAAATTTGGAAAAAGTTCAATTGAATGATGAGGAATTTGAAGCTTATTGGAATAAAATTTAAATGAAAAAACTAAATAGAAAAAAATATATCTCCAAATTTTTCCATTTCAAAAGGTGATGAAATACTACATGAGAAATAATTACAAAATAATTTCTTGGAACAAACAAATGATCAAATCATATGCCTCAGGAAGCAAAGAACTTTGCAACATTCAAATGCAAAAAATGTGACAATTATTTTTTGCAGTTAAAATTTTAAAAATAAACATAAAAAATGAATCAATTAGGGTTGGATACTTTAAAATTATTGTAATTGAATCAAACTAGAAGAAATGTTGAAAAAAAATTGACAAATATTTTATAAAATATTATTAAACAAAGAAATTGCACATGATGCATTGAAATTTTCAATAATTCAATGGAAACAACATAATTGAACTTACCAAACAAATATGGTACCACTCCCAAAAAATGGTTTCCCCACCTTTTAATCCCATTAGAGACCATAATTGTTTTAATGGGAATCTTTTAGAGTTTTGTAATGCAACATGTCAAGTTATAAAGAATGGTGAATTATATAATTATACAATGGAAAAATAGTGCCTCCCATAGGAACTAAAAAATGACAAGTTAGTGCAAGCATGTGGTGAGTCCATGACCTAATACAAACTCCAAATTACACCAATCCCCTTTCTTTGTCTTCTTATTTGTGTAATTAAGGTGATTGTCAAGTGTGTGTGAAGTATGTTTTTTTGTCCTAGTCATATCAAACTTTTCACACCTTAGTCCTAATCATGAAGAATTAGATGTATGCCCCATTTTGCAAAAATTGGAAATGATTACCAATTCACAAGCACATGAATATAATTATTGGATTTGTCTCTAAAGTCTATGGCTTCAAGTGGTCCATATATATATATATATATATATGCATGTAATTCAAAAAATAATAATTCAATATCTTTTTTAAAAATTAACACAAAAAGGCACATGTTTCATGTCCATGTTATATAATAAAATCAAAATTGAGATTCACACAAATAATGATGTGCTATTCAAATCCATATCAAAGCATATGAAAAAATAAAAAAGGAAGGGGAGATATTATTAAATTGATAAACCTCCATCTCCTTTACCAATATTCTTATTTCTTTCTCACATTTTCAAAACTTCAATTACCATTTAAAGATTTATTCATTTATTAATATACATTCCATAAATCCAACGATAACAAACTCTTATAGTTGCAATTGAGTACCATCCTAATTGAATCCGTCCGTTGTAACATAGAATCATTTTCAATATCATTTAATTGCAACATGGTACTAGTTGGAAATCCATTGGATGAATGCTAATGTCACTCTAGTCCAACTTTTGTCATCCATTAGTGATCCGTGTAATTGTTACAATGACTTACAACTTTTTTTTTCTTTTCTTTTTCATGAATCTCCATCGTAGTAGACTTTCTAGCATGGATATTTTAATTGCAACCTAGTTGCACATAGTTGTCACTAGGTGACATGCCATGTATGTCATCATGTCTTTGTTTATTGCAATTATTTGCAACTTGTTCAATGTGCCTTGAGATATAAAAAATATGGTAAAAAAAAATTCATTTTCTTTCACACAATTTTTTTTTTTTTGGGGGGGTTTCACTGAGAAAATTATTATTTTTAATTTAAAAGATTTTTTTTAATTTTTTAAAATTTTAGTATTATTATTTATTTATTTTTGTGCTGAAGCTGCCAAGATACTATAAATTTTATTATATGTCAAACTTATGCGAGGGAAGGTGTTCCTGGGGTCCAAAGGGCTGGCATAATTCGTGACGTCCCAAGCACGGGGTGTCATCAGAATCTGACCAAACCTTTTTACACGTATGAAAAGGGGGGGGTCTACGTTTGGAACCTTCCCAGATTTTTCAACACCTTCACACCGGGCCTACTGACCTTGGAGGCCCACGCACTCGAATGAATCCCGGAAGGTTCTCAAGATAGGCCCTTGTTCCTATGGCTTAGGGGCCCTTGAGAAGGGGCTTTCTTTCTAAGGGGAAAAGGAAAGTAGTATGGAATGGTCAATTGCCTGCCTGTTATGTCAGGGAACATGCACACCAGGCAAAGCCAACTGGCAGGGGCGATGCACCCAACCAACATAATGGGCAAGGGTCAGATCATTCCGTGGCATAATTTAACATCTGGGCTGGCAGAATCAACCACCTTTTTTCCTTTTGTTCAAAAAATTCAACTGCAACAGAGATTTTGGCTCACTACTTTATTATGAGTGTATGATCATCACTGGAAGATTACGTCACGTAATATGATCTAGAAAATGACAATAAGTCCTGGGGTGGCAGCAGATTATGTCCTTTTTTTATTTATTGATCATATTATATGACATAATCTTCTGGTGATGATCATACACTCGTAATAATAATGACCAAATTCTTTGTTGAACATGAATTTGAGCATAAAAACCTGGTCCAATTTTTATTTAAATTTTGATTTTCCCATTATACCCCCCCCCCATTGACACAATGAAAAAACAATGAGATGTGAGAGCATTTTGAAAAGTAAAAATGCCCTGAAGGAGCGTGTGCAGAGGTAAAATTCTGTGTTGTAATGTGACCAGGTAGGCATTCTGCTTTTTGGAAAGCGCCCACTTCTTGGTGGAGGTAGAATTGCGCGCTGTAATGTGACCTCCAACTAGGTACACTGAAAGAATCGGACCAGGTTTTCACGGTGGTGTAATCTTCCCCCCCTGGATTCCAGATGACGTAATTTAACCCAAACTCAAAGAACAAAGTCCGGGTCCTAAAGCGCACTAGAGATCGGGTAGCTGCAAGCAAGAGTGGGTGAACTTCCGGGCAGCGGCTTGTACCTGCCCGTGCTCTCTCCCGGCAGAGAGAGGAGAGACGAGAGGGGAGCGAGGAGAGGAGAGAAGAGGAGAGGAGAGGAGAGGAGCACGTTAAGATAATGGCATGGGGAGACGAGCCAGAACGAACAAGAGAAGGATTCCAGACGATCGTGAGCAGACAGAAGGCAAGCGTGCGGTGGAAGGAGCTGCTGTCTGTCTTCTTTTGATGCTTGAATCAAATCTTTTAAGAAGGTAGCGTAGGAGAGAGCCTTTGGTCCTTGTGTGTGTGTGTGCGTGTGCGTGTGCGTGTGTGTGTGTTTTGGGGGGCGGGGGGTGGAAAGAGAGAACTTGGGTGGGTCGCCTTGGGTGAAAGCAAATGGGATTATTGGGCTGTGAAGTCCTGAGAACAACAGAAGAACAAACTATCTTAGTAAACTATCTTAGTAAGATTCTCTTGAAATGTGATGCTGCCGCGGTTTGGCTTTTTTTTTCGCTCCCCCCTTTCTCTTTCTGATGGTAGTATAAACTTTGGGGTTCCTTCCACAGGTGAAGCTTTGAGGACATCATTGCTTGTGTGTCGTCATGCGACGGCTGAAGTTTTGGAAGGGATTTTGGAGGGTGTGGAGTTGTGGGGGCATTTTGAGGCTGAGAAGAATGGCATGGTAGAAGAGAGGTGCGATCTGCAGTGTCAAAGCTTTGCCGTCCAATTAGGGTTTCAGGTTTTGAGCTCTTGTGAAGGTAAGGGTGGGAGTTTGTGAGATCCAGTATCTTCTGGTGGAGGACGGAACGGGTCATGATAAGAGGGAAGCTCTATGAGCACAGATGAAAATGGAATTGTAAACGAGAAAGAGTTCTTCTTGACAAAGAAGAAAGACGAAGAAGAAGAAAGAAAGGGTTGGCAGTAAAAGCAAAAGACCTGGGGGCCTCTCTACAAGAAGATAAATGGCAAGCAGAGTCGAGGTACGAGAAGGCACATGCCCACCAGGCAAACACCACTACATGCTGTGGAGAAGCTTGTTTGAGATCGACACCAAGTATATCCCCATAAAGCCAATAGGTAAAGGAGCGTACGGTGTTGTGTGCTCTGCAAGAAACAATGATAATGGTGAAAAAATTGCAATCAAGAAAATCACCAATGCGTTTGAGAACACAACAGATGCACGGCGCACACTTAGAGAGATTCGATTGCTCCGCCATCTGTTTCATGAAAACATAATCGCAGTGAAGGATATCATGAAGCCTGTCGGTCACTACACCTTCAATGATGTCTACATTGTTTATGAACTTATGGATACTGACCTTCACCAAATCATCCGCTCTTCACAGACTCTAACTGATGATCACTGCCAATATTTTATCTACCAGGTACTACTGTTTGTCCTTTGCTTCATTCACTCTATCCCATGTCTGTTTTGATGTAGTTCCATTGTGCAGACAGTCAGTCCCCCATACAGGCTTCTCTAAAACTTTGTAATCTGAACTGGTGAGCTCTGTACTCCATTTACCACTCTCCCTCCCTTTCTCATGGATTTTATTTCCCTTTTTGAATCGCCCGGAATTATTGCAGACGGATTTCTCTCCAAAGACCTTGAATTGGACTCTGATGTTGAATTGTGCAACAGAATCCCATTCCACCATTCTTATTTCCTTGTTTTCCAAACACATCTCCATTTTGGATTCTGTGCACAAGTTTCTTAGCCCCTTATATATGACTCTGAGTGACCCTTGCACACTACTCAGAAAGTGGGTGCTATGACTACTGTTTTAGAGCTGATTATGTTCTAGTAATCAGCTTGAATTCGGATCCTAATCTGTCAGTTTCACTGCCTTGTAAAAGGGTTTGCCTTTGTGGGTTCTTGAAATCCTTTTGTGAAAAGTGGGTCTGATATTTAATGGAGACAAGGTCCAACCTTGAAGTAGGTGTGGTGAAGGAGGTCAGGTTCCTCTCTAGGCCTAGGCTATGAATGCTCCAGGTAGAGCAAAAGATGACCAAACAAATTGTGTAGGAGGCATAGAGTATTTGTTGTCACACATGGATGGTGTTGTGAACTTATCTAAAAAAGGAGGTCAAATCTCCAAGATTGCAGTGTAGAGTGATGGCTTAGTTTGCATCCCTGTTGGTGCAGAACACAGTACGATGCCAACCCAATTTGTGCAAATTTAGTCCTCATGACCAAATTCCTCACATCACTCTATGTTTATGGACCCAGCAAAAAATGATCTCCTCTTTGTTTCATCATACAGTGTTTAAATGTTGTATAGCTTGAACACTGTTGAACTGAGAAGGGATTAGCAGTGAAATTTATGAACTTTAGGTTGTGTGGCAGTAGAGCATTGGATTGGAATGGAGGAGTTAGGATTTTGTAGTACAACATAGCTTTCCATAAGTGATGGTGTTAACGATATGTTGTGCAGTATGGGCCTTGGGGTCATTCATGTTGTCAATATGGACAGCATTTTTCCTACAGTTGGCGGAGGTTTTGGATGTTGATGTCATGAAGTGTGATTGAGGTTCAATTGTGAAGCTGACTTTGGGGTCTGAATGTGCAGCTGCTGCGTGGACTCAAATATGTGCATTCAGCCAATGTGCTTCACCGTGATCTGAAGCCCAGCAACTTGCTGCTTAATGCAAGTTGTGACCTAAAAATTTGTGACTTTGGACTAGCGCGCACAGGCAGTGACAAAGGCCAGTTTATGACAGAGTATGTAGTCACCCGATGGTACCGAGCACCAGAGCTTCTCCTCTCTTGTGATGAATATACTAGCGCCATTGACATGTGGTCAGTTGGATGCATTTTTGCTGAACTTCTGGGAAGAAAGCCCCTGTTCCCAGGGAAGGACTACATCCATCAACTCAAGCTGATTATCAGCATCATTGGATCACCTGATGAGAGTGATCTACACTTCATTCAAAGTCAAAAGGCACGGAGTTACATTCGGTCACTGCCCTTCACCCCAAGGGTTTCTTTGGCTCGCCTTTACCCACGTGCAAATCCATTGGCCATTGACCTCATAGACAAGATGCTTGTCTTTGATCCCCGAAAGAGAATAACTGTGCATGAAGCTTTGGAGCACCCTTATTTGTCGATGCTCCATGATACAAGTGTGGAGCCTTCAGCACCTGTTCCATTTGAATTTGACTTTGAAGATGAAGATCTGAAGGAGGATGCATTGCGGGAAAGGGTGTGGAATGAGATGTTGTACTACCACCCGGAAGCTGCTGATGAGATGTCATGATAGAGGTACATAGACCAGCATTAAGCAATTTCCCCTTTTACTGATGATATGCTCTAGTTTTACAAGTATGATGATTATGGGGTGTGTAGATTTGACATGATCTCATGCAGTGTTATTTGTTGGAAAAATATTCATTGCAGTGTCTAATCTTTTCTTTGCATAAGAGCCACATATCTACATGCCTCAAGAGGGAAAGGTGTCTTTGTGTAGCCCCTGTTGTGGAAAAGCAAGGTTGCCAAAGAGAGAGACTGATGGGATGTGCACCTGAATAAAAGGCTGTAGCATTATAGGAGTAACCTAAATGTATCTTAGGAGCTATTTATGTACATATTGTCTTTGACATTTCAAAATGACTTTTGAGATAGTACTTAAAGATGTCTATGACTTATTTGCTGCACAAGACTGTCTTGGACAACTGGGACAAATTTTCAGACAGTTTTTTCCTTGCAAGTCTCGTATCTGCAGATCACTTAACATATGGCGTTGTGTGGCTCACAATGGTGAGTTATTAGCTCGTCCACTAAGTAGTTAGTACATGGGTTTTGTCAACCTCTTGTGATCTGGCTTCCATTTGGGTCTGTGCACCTAAGGAGTATGCATGAGGATTGACCACCCAGATATTAAGGTTTGCAAGAACATGGTGAGCAGTAGGGACTCCAGAGTTCTGTAGTAACTCATGATGTGAGCTTCACTTTATGCTACATTGAATGTTGTGCAGCCCTTTCAATTGGTACAACTATTGAAGGGGACACATGTTTTCTTTCAAAAAGCATAGAAGGTCAAATGATTCTTGAGAGGCTCTTCCGTCCATAGCTATGTTTTGACATTGTTTTGAATTTTACTAGAGGTGGAGGCCAGAGCTTGCCTTATAAATGTTTCTTTTTATCTTTTTTATTCTTAGAGTTATCATATCTTAAATGGTCAAAGTCTTGTGGTTGATATGCTACATAGAATGAGAAGTATGTTCCCACAAATGTATGTGTATAAACTATTGGGTAGTCTATGTGTTTAGGTGTTAAGCCTTTCCAATTTTGAGCGTGAAAATTAGAAATGTTTTAGGGTAATTGGCAGGAACCTTCAAGGCACAATTGGTAGGTGGTGAACTTAATCAATGAGATGGAATTATAGAGCTTGGTGATAAAGAATTGTCCTTTTTTGGATTCCTTGAATCAAGTGAAGTCATTTCTTTTGGAAGCAAGGAGAAGGTGGGGGAAGGGTGCTGAGGGGGTAATTTAATGGGAAGTCAATGGTTCCAATTTTGTGTCATGCATAACTACAAGCTCTCAAGGAAAGTTGTTTTGAGAGAAGGTTCATATGGTGTTGGTTGTTGTCGGAGCTCAAGCACCTCAAATTTTCAGAATAAGAGAAAGATTCTGTGTATACATTTTATGTTGATTTTAATATAAAACAGAAACAGAAGACAATTGTTGGCATGTATTGTAGATGGGACTTGTAGTAGTAGGCTGGTGGTTATATAAATCAATTGAGACATTGAGGGAATATAGCAATAAAAAAGATAAATCTTAACAAGTTGTTTGGAGAGAGTCAGTTTGAAAGCTGTAAAGTGGTTGTTTGGTACCAAAGCATGGCATTGAATCTATAAACATTGTGGAGGGGTTGCAAGGCCATAAATACTAGATTGGTTAAGATTGCAAGTGATGTAGAAAACAACAATGATGTTATTTTGCATGATTTATCACTAAGAGCTTAGTAATTCTTCTTTCTTGAGAAAAGGAAATGACAGTTTGAAAATGCACCTTGGTGCTTGAAAGGTCAAAATGAGTGAACATTAACCATGGAATTTGGATTGGTGTGAAGGAACACCAACAAAAAGGATCAAGATCAATAGTTGTTTTCCTTGGATAGCCTTGTCAAGGTTATAAACAATTAACATTAGTGTTGTGCAATACACTTTGGGAAAACTCAAACCTATTTTTGTAACCTTAAAAATGGGGTTTTATGTTCAATATATTGTGCATTTCATGATTTAACATTATTAGGTCACGTCATATACATGTGAATGGAAGGTGGAAGGATTTATTAGTCACACAATGTAAAGATTAACTAATTTGAACACAATTTGTGCTTCCCAATTGTGCTATGGATGTTCTAGACTCCTTGAATATAATGTATACAAAATAGGAAACATGAACTTTGGGAATCGTGGGAATGCTCCATTTTGACTAGCACACTTTAGCATGCATGAGTTTTGTTTTCACCCCCTTACCTCATACCAAGTCATGAAATTGTTTTTGTTTTGATTCCCTTGCTTGCCCAAGCGATTGGTTACAAGCCCAAGGTTATGATTACAACATTTGGATCAACAATTTAAAACTTTTTCAGCTTTTCCACAAAAGTTCACATTGTTTGTTTCAACTTTTGAAATAAATCATGCTCTTTCTCATCACATTATCTTTAGTGAGCTCCAATTTATGTCAAAGGAATGAAAACTATCACTTCTTATGTTCCATCTTAAATTGGTGATGTTTGGTGATAATTATGATCAAATTTTTAATTATAATCAACTACCTAAAATTTGACAATCATTTGTTATATCATTAACGTTAACAACTTAAAAAAAATCTCTATCCTTTCTTATGCTAGGCTAAAATATATTTTGTTGGCATAAGTGGGTATAATCCTATACCAACTAAATCAATGTGTGTTAGCTATAACCTTAAAAGATTGTTTAATATACAAAAAGGTATAGGAGAAATTTGTTAATTTAATCAACAAATGTGCCAACAATTTTATCAACAGGTATGTTTTTTTATAAGTGGTAAGATGTTGAATCAATAGTTTTGAATAGGAAGCATTTAATCAATAGTGCAAATACATCATTGATGGAAGGAACTCCTCGATCAATTATCATAACATCAAAGGATATTTGAATGAAGTCAAAATATTTTCATATATGAATTTTGTTGTAATTAAAATCATATTAGTTTGGATAGGTTTAGCTTTGACCCATTTGGTAGCCTAACTTGTTGCTACCATCGTATGATTGTTTTGTATATCATCTAACAAGTTTTAATGGGACTTGTGTAATCCAATCCCCATTTCATGACGTGTTATGTCGATAATAATGTAATCACTATTTTATCCATACTTGTAGTAGTGGGTGAAAACGTGTTAAAATAGATAGTTCTAACCAACCATAGAATAAGCTTGATGTATTGAATTTTTAAATGTTTCTAAATTTCAACGATCAATATGAACATATTCTTAAATTTATTATAGTGATATTGAAGAATCACATATATAATATGCATATTCTTAAAGATGAAAACATATGCAAGTATATGTCTTTTTCCCTACAAAATTTAGTTGAATATTGGTTTTTTTTTCAAACTAATGGTGGCTTAAATGGTGACTATTATGTATTTTCAGCTTTTGCATATTATGACCATAATACATGAAATGTTTGGAGTGTAAAAGTTATGTTTCAACACGATATTCACTAACTAGAATCAAACTTGCTTCTTACCATTTTTATTATATTAAAGTTCTTTGTGCTCATTCAAGATTATTGTTCCATTTTTAGGAATAATAACTCCAAGACTTTTTTCCACTAGTTTGTACAAATAAGGTTTCCACATAAAAATTTAAGTGAAAAATTAATGAATAGTTCAAATTAAGATAATTTATTTTGTGGTGTTAATTTTTCATATGTGTACATTATAATGCATCAATACTTTGGTTCAAAATTTAGAATATAGAAAACATTTAAATAAGTTGTATGGATAAGTTTTTTTTTATGCACAATATTTCTTTCATGTGTGATTTGCACTTGGAGTTACAATTTATAAACATAATGAATACAAATAATCACTCAAAATTGCCAAAAATAAATAGTCCTTTTCCACGTAGCCCTTTCGACTAAATTTTGTAGCCTTTAAAATTCTTACATGGTTTATAATCCAACCAAATGTGTTTATTGAATATTCCTAAACAAAAATGTAAAAAAAATTATCCATTAAAAATTTGAAGGCAATTGCAATTTAAGTCATGCAATTGAAGTCAATTATCACCATGTCAATTTAATTTCTTTTTTTAAATTGCAATTAAGACAATTGATATAGTTATTTTGAAGAACTCAAATGGACATTTCTATATTATCTAATCTACTTTTAGATATATTTAACATTATATCATTCTAGTTATTGGCATATAATATTTTGCTATAATTATAATGACAAAGTATTACAAATCCCCATAGTTGGGTTATGTTGTCATTTTTTTGTTAAACAATTTTGTTGGAAACCCCAACCTTGAATAAAACCCTTCAAGTTTTGTATTCAACTACCATAGATGCAATGGAGGGCCAAATTGTTTCATAATGAAACATAAAAGGGTTTTGAATTTATTTTCTTGTAGCTTGGTTGAAAAATGGATCATTATAAAACTAGATCTTAGAATTATTTTTTTTCTATCTACTTTACCATGCTAGCACCCTTGTAAGATCACTAGGTCATTGACAACAATCACACAATTGGTAAAAAGCTATATTGTTGTTGTGGAAAATGGGCCATTGATAACATGCATCTAATATTTTCCAAGTTGTAATAGTAGATGACAAATGTCCTCCAATGCATGTGTGCACATGTTGTAGCATTATAAAGTTTGCTCTAAGGGGAAGCATTATTAAAAATCATTTGTCATTACAACTATCATCCTTGCATAACAAAGGGAAACATTTTTAACATTAAATTTTGTAATGGGTGTATAGGGGATGATCATTTTATACATTTTCATTATATCATGTAGCCAATATAAAGCTTAAAAACTAGATTGTAAATATGCTTACATATATGGTTTGATGTGGAACCCCTATCTATTCTATGTTGTTTGGAAGTTGAAACAATTGGGTTATTAAAAAGTGGGAATGATTAGGTCTAAATTATCATGAATTATATTCCCAAAATATGAGTACAAAATACTATTACCTATACTAAATATCTATTTTAATAGCTAAGTACATAGTAAAGAAATTATTTGTGAAATTTTAAAAGTTCAATAATAATTGGATTACCACTTAAATATCGAGTTGCAGAAATTTTGAATATTAACAATTAGAAAGGTTTTTGGATTGTTATCGAATTATGAAGTGTAATAACTTGTTTTAGGACAAAATTGCCCCATGTTGAAAGGGCAATATGAGTTTCAATAACATTTTAGATGTGGATGGCATCAATTTTAAATTAGTATTTAAGGTTCATTTTTGGAAAAAAAATTATCTTTTTAAACATATTTCTTAAGCATTATAGTGAAGATCACCACTTTTGAATATTTTAATATATTTTTAGAATTTATGTAGTCTCTTCAATTCAAACAAGAAATTTTTTGTAGAAAAATTTATTTTCAACATTTTGTCATTTTGTTCTTTATTTTTGAAACTATTGCAACTCATTTTTGGTTTATTAGTCATTTCTCACAACATTAACACTCCTACAATAAAATTGGATTGATAATTTTGGGCAATCTTTTTTAAAAAGTCACCTTCTATTGAATCCTATTTTGGAAGAAACCCTTTTCTAAGCTTAAACTTTTACAAAAGTCTAGTTTGAATAGGGATTTCTTAGTTGGATTTAAAGTTAATGCAAAATTCTTGCAAAATTTTATACTATATTATTATTCCAACATAATTTAGTAACTTATTATTATTTTATTATATAAATCTAAAGTCACTTAGTAGATTTATCAAGTGATCTCATGAAAGGCCATGTGATGTATGTATAAAATAAACATGTTACAAAATCCATGTAAAACATACACCATAACAATAGTTTCATGTTCAATTGTAAGATATATTATTCAATTGCATTAGTAACTTAAAAAAAAAGATATAAATTGATTGCATTTTTTGTTTAATTTTAAATTAGCATCACTCCAAGAAGGCTAGATGCATTGATGTGTAAATGGAATTCCAAACACCGTGAAGGTGGAATCAATGTCGTTGCATCAACTTACCACTCTTTCATCAAAATGCATGCAATTTCACATTCAAGTTTAAACCTGAATTCCTTGATTTTCTTCATTAGCTTTGCACTTATAGTCCTAAAAAAGATAAAAATTTGATTAAAACATTGGTAAATTTGAGCCAAATTCCGTTGAAAATTTTGATATCATGTGGATAGTGGTATAATTTCAATTTTTTTAGGGTTTAGTAGTTTGCCATACTTGGACATTGTGCATCCCAAATACATTAATTTGAGAACATAATTACCCAAGTTGAGCAAATGCCATATTAATGCCAACTTTCAAAACATAATGTTCACTTCTCAATTATGTGAAGATTACTCGTGAGATTAAGGTTGTCCAAAAAATGCTTGAAAGTGACCATGGTAAGGAGTCTTGAAATGCTAGGTTAATTTTTCATTAACATTCTTGAGTCAAAATAACATCTCACCTAGACAAGAACACTCCGTTTTGTTACCCAAGCAATTTTAAATTGGTCCTTTGGATTGATTATGATTTGATGACACCATGAAATGAGTATGGTTCAGGTTGAACTATTGCATTATTTAGACCTCTTAGCATGGAAGGAAATGGTTAAGGACCTTTCTTATTGGCTACTAATACCTTCCACAAGTCAACACATATTCTTAGCATTCTAGATTTTCTTTGGCATTATCACAATTTAGGAGACTACTAGGTTGTTTGATTGACTATCAATTGACTTGTGTTATAAACCTTACAACCAAAAGTATGTCCAATTTTTGTTTAACCTAATTGCATAATTTGGATTTGCGTTATCAAATTCGATGTGCTAATGGTATGTTGGTATTCTATTCAATTCAATATTCTACAATATGACAAGGGATGTACCTTTAAGGTCTTTTTATTGAAATTTTTATTTCAACAAAGATTCAATATTTTGCTTCACAAATTTTCAAATATCAATAAAATAATTCCCACATTCTTTTAACTCCCATTAAAGCAATTGAAAAATTAAAAAATTAAAAAATGAATGAAACTCAATGAAATGTTGTTCCAATATTGAGGATCTCTTTATGCTTCTTTGTAAACTTTCACTCATTAATGGGGTGTTGCAAGCATCCACATTCAATACAAAAAAAACCATATCCATAAAAAAAAAGGAAGTAAAACATAAGAGGACATGGAATGGACCTTCCAATTGAGTTAATGAAATATTCATGATTAGCAACATGACACAACAATGTATCAACATTAAAGTGGACCGGCTGGTGACCAAACATTTAAATGTTTAAGGAAGGCCAGGTCCAAGGGGAAGGCTTTGTTGTTTGTAATGTCCAAAAAAACTTGAACCCCTCCTCTTAACCTATTTGACACACTAAAAATTGTTGAAAACATATTAGAAATGAAAAAGCAAAAGGGTCAATAATTCAAAAAAACAAACCACCAAACACTACAAAATTGGTTTTCAAACACCCAAAAAGTTTTTTATATGTTGTTTTGTTGTTATTAAAGTTCAAAGATGATTTCCAGAACTTTAGGTGGCACTCCTATAACATTTTAAATCGTTTAAAATGGATAAAAATAAGAAAGTTACAAGGTTTGAAATTAGGAGGGGTCCAAAAAGAAAGAAAAAAAGAATGTGTTTTGTAAATTGAAAAACTTATTTTTCTTCTTATTATTTTGTCATTAATCCTTTTCCTTTGCACTTCAAAGATGATTTCTAAAGCTTGAGGTAACATTCCCATAACATTTTAAATCATTCAAAATGAAGCACATATGATGAAGATATAAATAAGTGTTTGGTCATAGGCATTCAATTGATGATGGGCCAGTCTACCCTAGTAGTTGCAAAAACAAATACGACCATTCCTCTCCAACCATGGTGCATATTTGATTTATTTTATTACCTTCCAATGTAATGAGTAAAAAGGGACCCCGCATTACATTTTCTATTGGCACTTGTCCATTTTCCTATCAACACATCATTTCCATTCAAAAAATTACCATTCAAACATTGAAAGGAAAAACCAAGATACATCAATGAGGAAAAAATCAAAACAAGTGAAATGATACTATTACATGAACAAAAATCTTGTGAAATCCAACATAAAAAGTTGTTTTTTGCAACTTCCCATTCATTCCCTATGTCCATCCCTACTTTTCAAACCACAAACATATACATATGAATTTGTGATGTCAAGTGATTGCTCAATTGTTGTTGAAAATATTAAGTATTGCATTGAACTTTCTCTCTTTTTACTTCTAAAAATAGAAATATGACATAACATCACATAAAGAAATGCAATTTCAAATTAAGGAATCTTTGGTTGACAATTGGCCCATTTGGAACAAACAAAAGCACACGTAAATTTTGAAAGGTGAGGTTGATTTTTATTGAACAATCAAACAAATCACGAAGAGAAAACTTTAGAGGAGAAAATAGAGTGGAGGGAAGAAGGGATACATAATAAAGGCAGGCAAAGTTGTGGACACAACCAAAATTAGATGCAATTCTTGTTGCATGTTGGCAACATGGTGGAATGCATGGATATGTTCCTACTCATTGTGCAATTCAGGTATCATATCTTCTTCAATTTGCCACTTGATGCAAACTAGATTCATTGATAATCATATCTAAAGATCACATTAGATATGCTTACTTAGAGGATTGTGCACTAATACATGTCCTAATGAAGGTTCTAATAGTTACAATTGTGATGTCACAACAAGGCAATACGTGCACATAATTCTTCAACCTTCATATGAAGTAATCATTCAACTTTTCTAGTTGAGTCACACAACTTGGATCCAAAAGGTATTCAATCCCTTGCACATGAGGAATGGAATGTGAATAATGCACTATATGTTTCAGAACTTCAATAATAACAAAAACAAACATTATTCCCTTTTGTTGAAAGACAAGTTCGTTTGTTATTTTTAACCTTGGAACAAAAGTAAAAGAGGTTTTTGGAAAAGTTTCTCCAACAAGGGCTCCATTGCACACATCACAAATTTACAAAAATTGCAACAAAAAGCAAAAATCCATGAGCTTGTATGAAAATATCAACAAAAGCTGAGCAAGTTAGCAATGTAGGAATCACATTACAATATACATTGGCAAATAGGAGCAACAATTGTTGCACAATTGCAAAAACTTGTATGGTAGAAAGCCAAACCTCTTTTTTTTTTTCCCCACTTTCGCCATTTCAATGTCCAATTATTTCATTTAAAATCTTTTTAATACCAAAATTACTTTCAATATATAGTTTCATCATATAAAAAAAATTTGATCATGTAAGTCACAAGCTTCCTAACCACCAAAGTCCCAAAAATATTGGACTTTCACATATAAGTCACAAGCCTCAATATGTATATATTTATATATCAAGTGTACATATATTCATGTATATGCAACAAAAAAAACAGTGTCACAAATGGGATATGAACCTTTCTCTTGTTGACCACACACCATCCCATTAACTAACACAACACATCATCCCTTGAAATATAAATAGGTTATCACATTACATATGACCATTTTTAAAATTTAAATATCTATGCAATGAACTAAACTTAATCATAAATTTCAAATTTTTTGTGAAGAAAACATATTTGATATTCAAATTTAAAAATTAAATACATTTTTTGTTGTTTCAAATCATGTTTAATTGAAGCAAAAACAAATTGTGTATGAGTTTTGAATGCGTTTTTTTATGAGTCAATTTCAATTTGAATATAAAATAATGTCTTCAAATGAAACTTGGTTTTTAAAAAAATCAATATTCAATGATTATGATTTCAATATAATATTATGAATGAAACTCACATGTTGTTCAATTGCATGATTTTACTTTTGTTCGGAATTTTTTTTAGTTGCATGAAGTTAATCAATTTATTTAACCAATCTTTTTTTCCATTTAAAAAAAACTTTAAACCAAAATAGGTTTTTTGAATTTGATGACTTACATTTTACCCATGTTATTTGACAACTAACCATGTTTGCTTCCTTTTTCTTTTGAGCGAACCTTAAAATTTTTTGGGGTGTATACATCCATTAATGTTATAAATATATTGATATGTGCTAATCCAAAATCTACAATAAAAAAAAGTTGATAATTTTAGTTTGAATGAAGATTCACATGATGAAAATTGATGCAAAATCTTGTTCAAATTATTGTTTTCATCAGCTTGAAAATCATTGAATTTGTGGCATAATATGCACTTGTGTTCCATCACCATTTGCATTTTAAATTGGGAAATGAATGTACAAGAGTAATAAAAAAAGTGGCAATGAGTGCACATGAACAAGAAAAATGAATGGAAAGAGGCAAGGTTAAAAATGAGTTATGTAACATAAAATTACATGTCTTGTTTTTAGAAAAGTAAAGTAGATGTGCTAATAACCATCAAAATATATATATATATTTAATAGATTGGACCTTTATTTTTCCTTGCACTTATTTTCCCTTGAAAGATAGAAGGTTTTGAAGTTCAATCCAAGTGGAATTAATGTTAAAATTTAAATAAAAATAAAAATAATATATATATTTTTTCAATATATCAAAGTGACAATCATTAATAATAAGATTTGACCATGAATGACCTTCACGGTGTTTCAATAAATTATTCATGGGATCATGATAAAGGTAACATATGGTGGAAGGCACCATCATTGTGAATGCGGATGCAATTTAAGATTTATTGATGAAACCTTGCCAATCATAAAAAAATCAAAGCACCCAAAAAAGGGGAAATATAAGGAACAAAATGGAAGGACCCACATCCAAGAAGACAAATGAACCACCTAAAAGAGTGGACCACAAGGGGAACATCTAGTTCCCAAACCCCCTCTAGTTGTGAGAATAATATCAAATAAGGAAATGGGAGGACTTCCTAAAAGGATGCCTAGCTTAAATAAGCTTTCATTTATTGCAACTACAAATATCAAAATAAATATCGCCTATGCACAATGTAACGCCACTGACACCTTATGTCTATAAAATGCATGTAAAACTAAAAAAAAAGGGCCACCAATGCCCTTTGCTCCCCACACCATGTTGGCACATCAATGAAGAAACATGTTCACTTGTTATTATCGACACCCAAAAACCTTTATAACTAAAAGGAAAAACACGTCTATCTTGAATTGATTGTGATAAAGACGATCCTTTGCTTAAGCCATAATAATCGCAACAACCCCACAAGAAATAACAACCCATGAAACCAAATAAATTCAAGTGGGATCAACAATGACAACATCTGCCAATGTGCATACACAATTGATTGATAGCACAATGTTAACTCAATGGCGTGAAGACTATAAAGCCTGGTGTAGAAGGACATAGGTCTACTTTTGTGAAACATGGAATCCACACCTCTTATAATAGCTGCAAAAGAATTTCGCACAACATCATGCAAAACTTTCCTTTCCCCACCATGAGCACATCAAAGAATGTGGATCACCATTGGGTCCAAAGGTTAGCTACAAATGTAGTGTAACACCTTAAGGACTAAAGGAGGGGAAAGACTCAACTTAATGTGCAACATGGTGGAGAAAACATATGAAGCTAGGTGGAAAAAAAAAGATGACTAAATGCAATGACAACCAAGGACTTACACCTAGTCTAACACATGATCACAAGCACATTCAATGCAAATTAGAAAGTAAATAAGAAATGATGCTAACAAAAAAATGATCGCACAATCTTTTTGAAATACTTTTTTGAAAGCTCTTTCAACTAACTTTTCAAAAGAGGACACACATGCTACAACCCAAGGGAAGAAGCTCTCAAGTTGGTTTCAAATGCACTTCAAAAGAGAGTGGCCAAGACTTCTTTAAAAAAGACTCATTAAATTATATTAGTCTACAAACTATCAAAAAACTCCCATTAGGGTTGAATAAAAGATAATGAATTGACATTGTGAGTGTGTTGATCATGGAAGGGAAGATATACAAGTGGAAAACCTTTGAAGAACAATGCAAAGCACAAAAATAAACAAACACAAAAAGAAACCTTGTAAATGAGTCACCCTGACACGTGCCCAAAAACATAAGTTAACAAACAAAGTCCCCCCCTTCCAAAAAAACGCTGACTGAAAAACAAAAAAACATGAAAACCATAGAACAAACTATGCCACAAATTGAATGATTTGCAAGCACTTTAGATGCAAATGGCAGGATGATTATAAAGCCTATTAACATTGAATCACTGTACACATACCACTACTAAAGGGGTTATAAGATCTTAAGTTGGTAATGGCTTGGAATAATCCACAGCTGGTCTTGATAAGGTCAAATTATATAATATATATTTTAACTTGTCCTGTTGCTGCAATAAAGCTAAGATGTGAGATACTGATTGTTGTGGACAGATCCAAATGACTCAGCACCAACCTCGGGCAGCAAGTATGTACAGGACCAAGGGAAACAAGCAATGTAAGCTTCCTAAGGCTTCAACATGCGTTGGGTTCAACATGAATAATTCAGCCTGAAGCCTAAATGCCTGCAACTCAAGATTGCCCAAAAGACAAAGATCAACCATTCCAAGGTTCTCTTGGAAGGCTGCACTTCTCATTCCAGAAGTTGTGCTTAAGAGACACTAAACCTGTTTGTCACCAAGCTACCAGTCCACAAAACCTGGTCAGTCCAATATGGTCTAAAGCCCTAAAAATCCAATGGTGATTGTTTTGCTTTGCCAATGTTCCAAGCATCAGCATCAGTTTCAGGATTATAAGAACATGGATATGAGAGCTTTCTTGGACACCAACTCTGATCTTATGAATGAAGGCAGCAAACAGAACAAGAGCAACCAGTGACAACAGACTGTAGAGGAAGATTTAAGGAGCAATTCAGTTGTGTTGTTACTGGGATGTATGATTTACAAGAGATTTGAATCACAGGAGAACTTTCCTGTACAGGGTCCACACCCTGATTTGTTCATAGAAAATGACCATGCTGGTAGCAGTCACAGAGAACAGTTGGTATGCTAATTGAAAAGGAAATTCATCTGAGTTGAGATGTCTGGTTTGAAACAGATAATAAATATGTTCAGGAGGAAGAATACTGTCCAAAAGTTTTAACAGCAGGTAGTTTGCCCCTACCAAAATTGAATCCCCGGGTGCCATCTGGCATACGTGGCCCAGGAGGAGGCCGTCCTACAACTTCAGAAGTCAGTGGAAAACTGGTTTGAGGAGGTGTCCCTGAATGCTGATGATGAGGCTGACCTCGTCCTCTGCCTCCTGCTCTCCCACGTCCACGCCCTCTTCCTTTCCTTGATCCACCATCTCTTTCATAACCAAATTCATTCCCCTGATCAAACATGAGCACCATCCCACCATTTAACTACATCAAGCAGAGAGCTATTGATGGCCCAACCATTTCCTTATATGAGAAAGCTAAATCAGAAATGCCCATCTCAGTCAGTTTCCTCCAGCACTGCAAGCCATAACAGTGGTATTTACGATACAGAGCGGGATATAATAACTTTCAGCACATAAATCAAAGTAGACAGTTATCATCTTCTGATAATGGTCAAACAAACTTGCTTTTTAAGGGGACAATCAGCAGTCAGACAAGGTTTCCATTCATAAAAGGCAGGGGATGCAGGATTGCACAGATAAATGAAAACAACACAACAACTCCTGAGTTTAAAATGAGCATTTGATATACACCTCGTCAGTATGATCCACATGTTGTGCCGCATGATCTTCACCACCTCTTTCCATAACCCCGTCATCATCCTCTCCTCCTAACCCAATTTCAGCTGCCTCTCCGCTTACCTTCCATCGAGCCTGCTGATAGCCATGCTTGCTCTGAAACTGCAACACACCAGCAGTGCACACACATGCTTTGACCACCATGGAAAGTAATATCACCAAACATCTTTCAAGAGACAAAGCTTTCACAACATGGAATTTTGATGGGCTGAAACAACAAACTAATAGACCAACAATTCATTCATGAGCAGAGATGTCACAATGTTAAGTCTGGCAAATTCACCATAACAACACCTTTTTCACATGTTCACAATCCCACCGTAATATATGTGCAGGTCACTATCATGCCAAAAAATCCATGCAACACCTTGAGTGAATGAACTGATCCTTGGCCTCTAGGATTGGAAATATCAGCATAATTGTGTAAGAAGGATTATGAGCATATACTGTTCGTCTTAGTAGTAACCGCACACGAAGGCCACTCCGCCAGTTATGCTCATCTGTCAATTCTGCCACCTGCATATTCAAGCACATTAAGAACTTCAACAAACAGTGATAAGCAAGTGAAGTCACCCCTGTGGTCATGACACAGTTGAGATGCATATAATAACATCTAGAGATACTAGTTTGTAAAGCAGAATGCCTGTACTGAGTGACCAGAATACCTACTGCTTTCTCTGCAAGATCAATTGTCTCGTACTCCACAAGTGCATGCAGCTGGAACAAGAACACGATTATAATCAGCAACACATAAACTATCAAACTTCTAGTACTTAACTTTCCTGGATACACTATTCAAATGATAAGACACAGCTAATGACAAATTTGAACCAAATTGTATCCTCTGTTATCATCACATATTCAAGGACAATATTCTGAGTTGTACATGAACTTCCAACCAACAATCCCCTCCCTTAAAACTACCTCAGGGGTGTCTCCTAGAAACATTTGAAAGTTGGCACACAATTTAATTCAGGAAGAGGACCCCCTGACATTCTCTGACAAAGAGGCCTTTTTGGTTGTTCTCAAGACTCTCTTCTGGCCACCCAGTACCTTAGCTGGTTGAACTGTAACTTTCACATATTGTTTACTGCATTGGTACCCATTAGGTGGGGTCCTCTCAGTCCTCAAGTAGGGGAATGGGCAAGGCCAACCTTGTTGCTGATGACAATCTCAGATTTTGATATCTTTGCGGCAGTTTGGTTTGCTCCATTAGCTGCCTCTGGATGACAGATTCGCACCATCTTCACACTACAAAAAGCCAATACACAACCAGATGACTAGCTACTCAGAAGTCCAATACAAAGTACTGTACACCAAAAGGAGATTGGTAATACTACATACTTGCCCACTTTTCCAAACAACTGCTCAATGGTCTCAATTGAATGGTCAGCTGGAAGGTTTTCTGCTACAACTGTGCGGGCCTGCACAACAACAAATCAAAGAGACAATGCTTGATTCAATATAACTCTTATGAGTATTGAGAAATCTTCGTACTCATGATTGAAGGTAACCAGAATCAGGTGGAAAAACTTTCACATAAAGTCACCCAAAAACTCCAGATAATGACAAAGGAGCAGGGCAAAAGGAAAACACAGAAGGGAAGAACTAGTTCAAAAAGGATAAAACTGTCATAAGTGTCCACAAATACTCATGATGGAGGAAACAGAATAAAGAGGAAACAACCTAAGAACAGAGGAGAAAGCAAAAAAATAAAATGAAGGAGTGGTTTCACAACAAGGACAGCTCACAAGCATGTTCATTTTCAGAGACCTTCAATAGAAATATATATGGTACTGACCAGCTATCACAACACCCCACTGACTTGATCAGCCCTGGGCAGAGGCTGGATGTCAACATCATATATTAACCATGATTGAGTTTTTATTGCAAGACTAGCAGTGATAGGAGGACTTGGACATGATGCTGGACAAAGGGGAAGGAGAAGTCTGAGGAATGCAGAAAGAAAAGAGAACAAACCAAACTAAAATAGAGAAACAAGGCAGAGAAATCCTTGAGCATCATCCTTTGAGGACAAAGTGGGCTGTGAGCTCAAAGTTTGTGTTCAAGCTTTTTTAAAGGACTGGGCATTCACCTGAACTTCCTCAAGATCAACCTCTGGTAGAGGATGCACTCGTCGAACTTTCTTCCCATCTTCACTAACCACCTGACAGTTTGTACCTCCCCAAGCACCCCCCAATTTGTCAGCAGCTGTTGACAAAACCAAAGCTGCTCCATAACTAAATTCAATTATCATCTTGTAGCATTGCCAGAGCAACAACAATTATTATTCCATGTCCAGACCTGAACACTACCGTCAGAGTACAACATCACAATCTGGTCTGCACCTTGGGTTGGGTGGTGAAGTTTCTAGTATTACATCTGCAAACAAACTATATACAAACTCACCAGCAGTGGTGAGTTGCGAAGTGCTGCTGCTACGACCCCATGATTTTTCACTAGGTTTTTTATCTTTCTGAATGATGCCACCACAGGAATTGGAACTGCCAGAACCCAACACATGATTCAGCTGTAGTAGTGCATAATGACAAAGTCCCAAAAAAATTCCTGATTCCAATGTTATGTATTGGGTGGGGGTATACAGAAAGGCACACACCAAATCCTTGAGGATCCTTCTTCACATACTTCATGAGATAATTGTCCGTTGGCAAGTTCGTATCACTGAAGTAGAACTCCACCTACATACCACAAAGAGATAGCTCTTAATGTGGGACCAAGGCAGAAGATCTTTCATACACTCAAACACAACAAACCCTAAAAACAAGCCCTAATAACCCTAAAACGCATGTAGAAAATCGCACTTGCTTAACAATTTTCGCTTTCAGCTCCTCTGTGACAACCGGCTTTTGGGAAGGAGCAGCAGCAACAGGAGCAGCAGCCGTAGCTCCGTGCGACGGCACTCCGTCTTGATCGTGCTCATGCCCTACGGCCACAGCTCCTCCATGGTCGTCAAATACAGAGACAAGATCTCCAGCAGGAGGCCATGCCGCAGGTAGTACAAAGGTGGAAGGTGAGACGGCCTGCTGCTGTAGCGGAGGAGCAACAACAATCAACGGTGGTAAGGAAGAGCCGGGAGGAGCTTGCATCATCATCAGCGTTGGAATTGGGGGCGACCCAAACCCTGACACTTGAGGGGCAGAGCCTCCTGGCAGCGAAGTGGACAAGGATGTAATAATATTCTTGGGCACAAACTCTGGTGCTTTGGCATTTAAAGTGCTTCCTGATAAGGATCTAGTAAGAAGCTGCATAGGTTTGCCATTCAGCACAGGAGATCCTCCTGTTGTTGTTGTTGTTGTTGAAGAAGAAGACGACGACATTATTACTGCCGAAGGCGCTACTGCTGCCACTGAACCTGTTTTACGACGTCGGATGACGTCCATGGGTGGAGTTGTCGTTCCACGAGCGGCGGAGAGAGAGGAGGCGGCACTGCTACTGCTGCTGCTGCTGCTGCGAGGGAGAAGGACTAATGGGCTTTGCCCATCCACACTCACCATGGCTGCTGCAAAGCTGCTAATAAAGGCCTCGCGGACTAGCTTCTTAGGCAAGTCCGCATCCACCTCTCCTCTCCGCCATCGCCACCCATAACACAACACACACTGAATGAAGCACAAGGAGGAGCGTATTCATAGTCTCATCACCGCCCTCTCTTCCTACATCCTTGTTTACTTTGTCTTTAGTCTGTTGTACTAGAGACATTCTGGACGCAACTCTCAAAAATGGGCCACAAAGTTTGGTAATTCCTACATTCTAGGGTCATGGGGGGAGGTGGTGGAGTCCCACTTAATGGAAGAAACATGTCTCCACTCCACAGCATATAACTGAAGGATCCACTTGGGCTTGACCTAAAATTTGCCTGAAAAGTTTATTAGAGTACTTTGGACATGCTACAAACTGATATTTATCATCCTTATGAACTTGAATGTCATTTGAAATTTTACTTTGTTGAATATTTTTTATCATCCTCATGGATGCCAATTTGGAAGGCTAGACCCCACCATTATGTGATTTTTATGTATTTACATGTTTATCTATTTTGTGATGATGTTAGCTGATCTAGTGATCACCAATAAGAAGATTTATGTCCAAATTGAGGCAATAAACTAAGTATGACAATCTATGAACATTTAAGCTCTTTTCTATTTTTTTGGCTACTCTATTTTTATTAAAGCCAATTATAAACTCTAATACCCAAAAACATTTTAGCAATATTAAGTTGTTGGAAGTCCTCCTACAATTCAAAACATTGGATTGAAGTAAAGATGACATTTATGCATAACACATGTATATATGCAAGAATTCCAATTCAAAATGTAAAATATTAATTGAAAATTTCACACAATCCCAACCACTATGCACATACAACTTCACATTTGAACGTCGATTTTCAATGTTTTTTTTATGGGGTTATGCAAATACGATTGATGGATCCCATCTTCCTTGTTGTGTCCTTGGTTATTATCTACCTAGTGTTGAAAATGGTGGCCTCTCAAGACTTTCATTAGAAGTTTCATAATAAAAATTTCACATTAGTTGGAGGTCCTTTAAAGTCATGATAGTATGTATTATGTACCTTGCAAATTCATGTGATTTATTATTCTTATGCATCCTAGTTCATGTGTTGCTCAAGTTTTGGGTAACCAAAAGATGAACCCTAAGAGAGAACTTATTTGACACCTTAACAATATTTTAATAGATTATCAGGTGGTATGGTGCCAAATTAGCCTTGTGGGTACAATATTTTATTGGTAGTTTTGATTGTTATCAATGTTGATCAAACATAAAAGTTTATTTGAGTTTTGAACTTGTCTTAATTTTTTTTCAATTTTTTAACATGTTTAAAATTTTAAGTTATTGATTTTTGGGATGTGTTCAATATTTTTTCATTGATCATTTTGGCCTTTGGGACATAAGTCATAAAAGTTTTATGTAAAAGTAACCCATACCACATCCCATGTTTCAATATTGTTGTACCTAAATGATTTCGACATAAATTCAATTTTTTTTTTTTGTTGAATTTTTGAAAAGTGAATTATTACTTGTGCTGAAATTTTAATAAAACAAAAAACCAACAAGATTTCAATTGTCAAGTTTGAACTACAAACCATATGATGCAATAACTTAAGACTAAGATGGTCTAAACACATTAGACTATCCCATAACCTTTAAGATCTTGAGTTTATTAATTTTTATAACCACTACTTGTTGAAATTTTCAAAAATAAAAAACCAAGTGCCAAAGTTAAAATTTAAAATTTAATTAATTATTTGGCAACTTGATGCCAAATCCAATCGGTGAGTATGGTAGTCAACATGTTTTGGTCCATCATATCATGCCACATTTAAATAGACTTTGCATATGGTAGTCCACTAATGAAAAGTCACAACGATTAGAGTATGCACACAAATCAAATCAACCTGGTGAGCTATAGTATGGTGTCACTTGATAAATATCCCTTCTTAAATGCATCACAAAGCTTGATGGGATATGCATTTGGTCTCATATTTCTATTCACCCATGCCACATTTAAGTTGCCTTCCAATAGTACAAATGTCCAAGCTTAAAGCCATGTTTTGAACAAACTAAAAAGTCATGACTTTAGTTATATTCAAAACTTAAGAGTGTCCAAAAAAAATGATGAGAACAAAAAGATATGAACAATCTTTTTTGTTTTCTAACTTTTAAACACATGCCACAAAATGTATCAAAAATAAATCATCCTATATGATGTTAATAGTACGCCTAGTAACAAACGACGTGTTTTAAGAAAACAAATTTAAGATACAATTCAAATAGGTGAGAAAATATATTTGCATACCATTATGTGAAGGATGCAAAAGAAAGAGTTGACATACTAACAACATTATGAAGGCAAACAAACATTTTTTGAAATGACTTTTACATGATTCAATAACGTTGTAGCAAAAATCATGCAAACATTAAAAATCATGATTTTTCAAATTATTCAATTTCACTATACCTTATTCATCTTGAGTAATGATGAAATACAACTTGATTAGAGGTTGATGCACAAGTGACCATTTTAATTTTCAAGTAGTCAATTTGATTGGTGTGATCCATTTGATTATTTGTCAAATTTAACATTTAATCAAGTTCAAAAAAAATGATATGTGAATTAAAATGACCAATTTGGTTAATCAAATGGACATCCTATTGTGTTGTGATACTTGGTATGTATTCATAATTGTAGCCCAACATTAACAAAAACACATGTTCAGTTCATGTGGCTAGTAATTTGTTAGAAATTATGTCCATTTTTTTCCATTTATTTAATCAACTTTTAACTATACACAATCAAGTATTGCATGTGGAATGAACATTTTTTCATTGCCATAAATATCATGGTTGTGTATGGTCAAGCAAGGTTTTTACCCTCTTCATTTGTGTAAGAACATATTTTGCCCAAATAATGTCACAAGGGTGTCAAAGTTGGCCACCACCCATGATTGATGAAATTTGTCCTTATACAACCAATAATTTAAAATAAGGAAAAACATTGCACCAATCATAAGCAGTGAAAACATTTATTTTGGATATTTGGGTCATAGTTTATGGTCAAGTATTATATTGGTACTTGATTGTGAACTTTAACCCAAATCATAACAAAATGTTTACAAAAATATTCAAGTCCATTTATTCAAAAAAATGTTGTCCAAACAATTGAACACATCTTCAATTGACATGTTGATAACCACTTCATGTTCTTAACAACTTATAAGAAACAAGAAACAAGTTAAAATATGAAAACGCAACAAACTTTTGTTTAAGGTCGTATTAAATCTCAACTAAACTACCTTACTTTACTAAGTAATGTAATTTAACTCTTGACATGTAAAAGCTTCCACATGTTCACACGCATGCTTGGAGAAAAAACAACCTTATCACACCCATTTCATCAAAGATTATACTTTGTCCAATGTGTTCAAATTACAAAATAACATGTAGGTATCATTAACAAACATGTCGCATGTGTTAGTAATTTGTATCTTAATTCCCATCACTAAAAATGAAATTTTGTACATACATTTCAAATGTGTTCATAGTGCAAACATAATAGTGGAACAAATGAAATAAATTTACTAACTAGAAAAACATGTTGCTTTCATACACAAATGAGGCAAGATCCTATCCATCATCATCATGCATTTGAAAGTCATTGAGGTATCTTTAACCACCACTTGGACAAAGGTGATACTTCATCAACTAATCCAAATTCACATTTGGAGGGGGGTGGCTACTTTGTCAACTAAAATATTTATCCACTTCAATTTGACTTTTGATTGGCACAAGAATGTCCATTTTGAAAGACACAAGGGTGTTGCATTAAAAATTTATGATTTGTTGTCCAATTCAATAAGTAGATTTTTGAAATATCTTGAAAATATGTGTTCATTTACTTTTGAGTAAGATACGAAAAAACAAATGCATTAAAAAAGTTTTGGATGTGTAAAACAAATGAACATGCTCCTAACAATGTGTTAACAAATTTAAATCATATCATGAGTTGATTAAAAGGAAGGTTAATTTGTGGCCATGGAGGTTGAAGGTGTAACTCCCAATTTCAACATCTTACACTCATACTATATACATGGTCTAAAGGGTTACTACTTGTGACTAATATGACCTTATAGATAGGTAGATAGGTCAATCATAGGTAGTTATGTTGTAGGTTATAGTTACATAGGTACATAAGTTATAAGTAATAAGTAGGTGGACAACATGCTTAAATTTATTTGCTACCACAAAAGAAAAAAAATTGGTTATTATCCAAATGATTTTTAAGCAACAATTAATAGAAGAAAATTTAGCATTAAAAAAATATTGGTCAAAAATTTTATTATTTAATTTGACTATTTAAATGGTCCATTGTTTCATTAATCAAATTGATCACAATTAAAATTAACCATGTCAAAATTGACTCATCCAAACTGATGAAATGGTCATTTTGATAGTTATAAAAAAATACAATTTTAAACCAAAAAAATTAATCAAATTTTTTTCTAATTGTGAAACTTTTATATATATATATATATATATATATATATATATTGTAATGGAAACAAGGGATCTAAACAAAAATAATAATTGCAATTACTTTCAAGGTTGCAAAGAAGGCATTGGATGACAATGGGAATTGATTAAAGTTAAAGATGGTAACATGCATGTTCATGATTGATTGGGTCTACTCATGAATGGGGTATGTTCATGTGCACAATAACATCACAACCCCTTCATTCTTCATGAGATTCCATATTATTGATTTCATTTGTTGATTTGGACATGAAACAAAGGAAACAATAAATATGTTAAACATTTGGTACATATGTTAAACACTTCCCAAAACCTTGAATTTCTTCACATGTCCACTTTTGTCATTAATAAACAACTGCAATTTTGTCAAAACTCACGATTTCGACATTGAGAAAATCAAATTTTCATTACAAATCCCAAGGGTCATATGTTATTTCACATGAACACATATTAACAACACCAAAACCACCCAAGTCCTTCTCAAAACCTTAGTTATCTTGAAGGTTTCATCCTTTTCTTGAACACCACCAATTATAATTACTTGGTTACATAGTTTGGTTGGTTTGCAAAAAACAAAACAAAAAATATTATACATATTGCGAAACATCCTAATACCCACATCCAACACACATTCTAATTTCATGCACACATCAAAACAATGAAAAATCATAGCTCCAAAAGTTCCCCATGATACTTCGTGCTTCCCAAATTCTCACTCACATTCTTAAAATTTCCATTGGCACATTTCATGAATTTGCAACATCTTCCATACACCATGAACTTCTAATTACCAATATGGTAAGGATAATTTGAAACACATCATGTGAAATTTCCATATCCAAGCAATGGCATTTTCTTATTCACACCTTTTTTTGCCAACCAAGTCCTATCACCTTTCAAAAAGCTTTTCACACTTCAAATGAAAACAAAAATCCAACAAACACCACATTGCCTCACATTTTTTATAAAGCCCAAATGCTACTCCTTTTGATATAATTTAATGAGGATTGACAAATTGTGTATGATGAACAAATGGATAGTCTACCAAAAAAAACCTAAAATGTTAACAACCTTTATTAGCCCCAAAAACATGTTTCAATCAAAGTGTCATCACAATGGTAAATATATTTGTGTCTTCATTTGTATATAATGTTCAAAATCATTTCCTCTTTATAAAGGCACAAAATGTAATTACATTTGGTGTTGGGTTTGAATTTAGTAAAAATCCCATTCCAATTAGATTTTCTCACATTGTAATGGTAATTGATTCCTTTAGATCTATTTTTTCTTCATCGATGTTTATTTTATCAACCTCAATTTCATTGTTGATTATAAGAAATAGTTGTATTTTCATGTTTTCTTCCATATTTTCAACCTATAAAGTAATTTCAAATGTTCATAAAAGACATATATGGGGTTTAATTTGGTTAATAGAAATCATGCATCACATGAATAAGTCTTTAAAAAAATAATTCTAAAATAACCTATAAAATAATATGTTTAAAATAATCATTTACAAATCAACTTTTAAATTTCTTTAATTCTTATGACCCAAAAAGTCATTATGTTATATTATAATGTAAAAGTGTGTATTTTCCTAAAAAAATGTCATTTTCAAGTCATTTCAAAAAAAATTAAAGTCTTTCAAGCAATGAAATTACTAGTTACATTATTTTCAATGTGTTTTTGATTGCTCTAAATTCATTAGATTCATTTCAAATTTTGTCAAATGTTTCCATAATACATCAAGTTTATTATTGTATAAGTTCATTCAAACATTTCAATGTGAACTTAAGTAACCACTTATCACAATG
>Ga0209208_10001147_pt1 | contig 36858 bp, 30 predicted proteins | sample S1TSphfallax_3_FD_187694 | JGI IMG/M metagenome (GOLD analysis project Ga0209208, IMG submission 187694) | Host-associated microbial communities from peat moss isolated from Minnesota, USA - S1T2_Fd - Sphagnum fallax MG (SPAdes) (version 2) | ecosystem: Host-associated > Plants > Peat moss >...
TGAATAAGGATAAAACCTATTTAGGGTAAGGGTTTCAACCGTTTTTAGCCCAAACAAGTGCAAGATTATGGCAGATGGATGCCCAAAATGCCTGCACTTGGGTGGAAAATCGTGGGGTAAATTTGAATAACCAACCCCCGAAGTCCCCATTTTCGGCGCTGTGTGTCACCTAGATTCGATTTATGGAGTTTTTCAGCAGACCCTACGTAAGTCATAACTTTAATGTAACTTATCACACGCCAGTTTATTACTACCACACCCTTATTCAGATAAACCCTTCTGTCAACAGGTTTTAAGAGTCTCTAGCCATGGAATGTGAGTTGTTAAAAACTTTCATAGATTCACTGGATTATTCCACTCGAATAAGAGATATTGTTACAGATATCAGGCTAATTTGAGCTTCTTACACAACTCTACCTGCCCTCTAACCTGCTTGATTTCAACAACTGGCTAGAGGGGAAAGAGAAAGGGTATAAGATATTATTACTTTTGAATCCTGAATATCGATTATGTCAATTATCGCACTCAAGGCCTGGTATCTTGAGGATTATCAACCCATTGCTAGTCTAGAAAAACGTCCCCCAGATATTCGCCTCAGTAAAAAAAGCTTACTGAAAACCGGGTTGCGTGCGGATTTCTTAGAAGATATTGATACAGTTAGAGGTTCAGTGTGGTTTGAGCGCTATTTGGAGGGGGAAAATATTGAATTTTATATAGAGGGTAGTGGTGGGTACAGCGTGGCTAACATTGATTTGATCAGCCACGAAATCTATTTTACCAAACAGACGGTGTTAGCTCAGTTAGAACCGACGATCTTTTTATGTCATCAAACTGAATATGCGGTAGCGAGCGATCTTTTGAGGGAGGAAATCCAAACCAGTTTGGCTACACTGAATTCGCGATCGCGTCTCCCCCTAACTTTAGTAGAATCATCCCGATCCAATAATAATGCACTCCGGTTGAGTCGCACCATGATGCGAAAAATCCGCAAAAGTTTATTGTTTATTGCTGACACGACACCTATAACTAGTATTGAGGGAAATAATAGTCCCCAATTAATTCCTAGTCCTAATGTCTGTGTGGAAATCGGCTATGCTCTCCAGTGTAAACCTACAGAGCAAATTGTCCTAGCACAGATGCAACGTCCAGATTTAGAGGGGCAATTTCCCTTCGATTTACCTACTCAGCAAATCTTACAATTTCAAGATAGCAGCGAACTAAATCAAATCATGATGACAGCTATTACCAACCACTTAGCACGATTCAAATTGTTTTATTGAAGGGGGAGGGAAGCAGGGTTAGTGCATCTGAAAACCTATTGAGAGCTATAGTTTTAGGACTTACGCTATCTAAAATATAAAATAGATTGTTTTACTGTACTTGTTGTGCTAAATTAGTAATTTATAATAAGAACTCTTACCAAGGGAAAAAGAGCCTAAATAAGCATAATCTCCCATCTGTGGCACCCTTCCTCAGGTTTACTCAGGCAACTTTAGCATATACACCTTCTGAAGAACCGGATACTGTGCGTTGCTGAACCGACTCAATCAGGCTGTTAACTACAACAAAATTAATTGACCAATGCGTTCTAATACAAGTTCTTGTGAGTATGACATTTACAGCAACTACCACTAGTCTCAATAAGTTTGAGAAACTGAAGACAGAAAAAGATGGTCTTACTGTTAAAAGTGAGCTTGAGCATTTTGCTAACCTTGGCTGGGAAGCGATGGATGAGACGGACCGGGACTACCGACTCAAATGGTTAGGTCTATTTTTTCGCCCTGTAACTCCAGGGAAATTTATGATGCGGTTGCGGTTACCCAACGGTGTCCTTACCAGCCATCAGATGAGTGTGTTAGCAGGGGTAGTACAACGCTATGGTGAAGATGGGAATGCCGATATTACCACGAGACAAAATCTCCAATTGCGAGGCATCAGAATTGAAGACACACCAAATATTTTCCAGAGATTTCAGGCTGTGGGTTTAACCACCATTCAGTCAGGGATGGATAATGTACGGAATATCACAGGTGACCCTGTGGCGGGGTTGGATCGGGATGAGTTGTACGATACCAGGGAATTGGTGCAACAAATTCAAGACATGATCACCAACAAAGGTGAAGGGAACCAAGAATTTACCAATCTACCCCGCAAATTTAATATTGCGATCACTGGTGCTAAAGATAATTCCGTGCATGCGGAAATTAATGATTTAGCCTTTGTCCCCGCATTTTCCGGGGGAGTCATTGGTTTTAACGTTCTTGTGGGCGGGTTTTTCTCTGCCAGGCGTTGTGAGGCAGCGATTCCCTTGAATGCTTGGGTATCTCCCCAAGAGGTAGTAGCTTTATCGAGAGCTATTGTGGAAGTTTATCGAGATCATGGATTACGCACCAATCGTCAAAAAGCTAGACTCATGTGGCTAATTGATGAGTGGGGGATTAGCAAATTCCGGGCACAGGTAGAACAGCGTTTCGGTCAACCATTGACACCAGCAGCGGCTAAAGACGAAATCGACTGGGAAAAACGCGACCACATTGGTGTACATCAACAAAAACAACTGGGATTAAACTACGTAGGTTTAAATGTTCCAGTGGGGCGCTTATATGCAGCAGATATGTTTGCCATTGCCGAATTAGCCGAGGTTTATGGCAGTGGAGAAATTCGCCTCACAGTTGAGCAGAACATCATCATCCCGAATATTCCTGATTCACGCTTGGCAACCTTTTTAACTGAACGATTGGTGAAAAAGTTTTCTGTCAATCCTGGTTTACTGATGAGATCGCTGGTTTCTTGCACTGGCAGCCAATTTTGTAATTTTGCCCTCATCGAAACCAAAAACCGGGCTATGGCAATGGTTAAGGACTTGGAGTCTGAACTCATTTTAACCCGCCCTGTGCGGATTCACTGGACAGGTTGCCCCAACTCCTGCGGACAACCCCAGGTGGCAGATATCGGGTTGATGGGGACCAAAATCCGCAAAGATGGCAAAACTGTGGAAGCGGTGGACATCTACATAGGTGGCAAAGTTGGTAAAGATGCACAGTTAGGAGATTGTGTGCAAAAAGGAATTCCCTGTGAAGATTTACAGCCAGTATTACGAGAATTCTTGATTCAACGCTTTGGCGCAAAACTAAGGTGAAAATGCCCCACAGGCATGATGTAGGAAACAAGAGTAATTACGCTCTTACTAAGGGAATTTTTGGCATTTTCAGGAAAGGAATCTCATGCTTCAAGGATTATTTTTGTGGCGCGATCGCTCACGCATTCTACATCAAACTTGGTTTGCGTTCTTTTTAACTTTTGTTTGTTGGTTTAACTTTGCTCCCTTTGCCACAACTATCGGCAAGGAACTCCATTTATCACCTGAGCAGATCAAAACCTTGGGGATTTGTAATCTAGCTTTAACAATTCCGGCACGGTTAATTATTGGGATGTTACTGGATCAGTTTGGTCCGAGAATTACCTACTCTCTGTTGCTTATATTTGCCGCCATTCCCTGTTTAGCAACGGCATTATCACAAGATTTTTCTCAGCTAGTAATTAGTCGGTTGTTGATGGGAATTGTTGGCTCTGGATTTGTGGTTGGTATTCGGATGATAGGGGAATGGTTCCCCCCCAAAGAGATGGGAATTGCCCAGGGGATTTATGGGGGTTGGGGTAATTTTGGTGCCTTTGGTGCGGAGTTTACCCTCCCTGCAATTGCTGTTGCCACTAGTTTTTTCACCGGTGGTGCTGCTAATTGGCGATTAGCCATGGCACTGACGGGAATTGTGGCGGCAACTTACGGCTTAATTTATGCCAATACTGTGCGAGATACACCCCCAGGGAAAATATATCAAAAACCTGGGAAAAATGGAGCTTTGGAAGTCACTTCAATCAAAAGCTTCTGGGCAATGATTATCTCAAACTTTGGGTTAATTTTGACCTTGGATTTATTAGCTTGGCGATTAGCCCAAGATAATATTCACTTCCTCAGTCAAGGCCAGAGGGATTTAGTTTGGTTACTTAGTTTAGGGTTATTTGCTTACCAAACCTTCAAGGCTTATGAGGTAAATCAGGAACTACTAACGAGCAAAAAAACCTACACTCCCCATCAACGTTATCAATTCAGTCAGGTAGCTTTACTTGAATTCGCCTATGTCACTAGTTTTGGTTCAGAACTGGCTGTGGTTTCCATGTTACCTGCCTTTTTTGAAAAAACCTTTGGGTTGGAACATGTGGTAGCTGGGATAATTGCTGCTAGCTATCCATTTTTAAATTTGATTTCTCGTCCCAGTGGTGGCTTGATTTCCGATAAATTTGGCTCCCGGAAATGGACAGTGACAATAATGATTACGGGAATTGGTGTTGGCTATTTGATGGCACGGATGATCCAAAGTAATTGGCCAATTCCAGTGGCGATCGCAGTGACGATGTTTGCTGCTTATTTTGCCCAGGCTGGTTGTGGTGGAACCTATGCCATTGTCCCCCTAATTAAAAAGGAAGTTACCGGACAAATAGCCGGAAACGTGGGAGCTTACGGTAATGTTGGCGGTGTGGTTTATCTGACAGTTTTTAGTTTAACTGATGCCTCAACCCTATTTACAACAATGGGTTTAGCGGCAATCATCTGTGCTTTTATGTGCGCTTTTTTCCTGAAAGAACCTCAAGGATCTTTTGCCACTGATGTCGATGAATTATTGACAGATGAAATTGCATAACCAGTTGTTAATCAAAAAATGAGATCCAAATTCTAAATGTAACCGTTCACATCCCCTCAATAATATCAACAATTTTAGAGGGTGGAGTGAATAATTGTGGTAGATGAGTGTAAAGCGAGAACAGGTGATTGATCTCCTGGAAGCTGTACAGGCGTGGTAGAGTCAACCCATGTTTCGGATCATCACAAAACAAGCGTTTCTCGACTAAAGGGCAATTGCTCTTACTACCATCATGTAACTGGTACATCTGCCATGCTAGGGGGAGTGTCTCACAGAGATTGGCAAAGCGCAGAGTTTATTTCAATGGGGTGGGTGATCGCAGATATTACAGCTAATTTCGTTCAAACAAACCACAAAATATGGTGATGATGCCGTCGGTTGCTTACAGTAGTTTGCGGTTCAATTCCACCACAAAAAAGCTATACTCTGCACGGTTTGGCGCTTCACTTTTAAAATCGCGCTTGAGGTTACAGGCAAAGTTTTTTTGCCCAGGCAAAAGTCCAGAAATCAGCGATTTTTAGTATATCTAAATAAACTTGGTTCTTCCGGTAATTTTATGCTAGAGCCACTTACATTATTATCAAATAAATGCATTTAAAACGATGAAAGCCTTGTTCTGCAAGGTTTTAAAGCTATCAGGCAACAAGCCTTTGGTATTGGGTTCCATAAAAGAGACGGAAGAGCCGTTTTACTAAAAATCATGCTGCTGTTGATATTTTGTTTCCAAAGGCGCTGCCGCACAAAAAAGAGCTACTAAAATCGATGATAAGGCGGAATTTAGCAGCAATAGTCAGGCTGTAAGCTAATTCATAGCTAAAACTATGGAGTTTTAGGCATTCACGCGGTGTTAAATAATGGTTTTCAACAGGATGGTAAAACACTTCTCAACCCTGTAGGGTTAAGCTTGGTTCATGCCATGCGTCAATTCGTTATCGCCCAAAAATTCATCCCACACTGCGCTTCTCCTAGCGGAGACGCTGCGCGAACGGGTCAGATGTGGGGCTTCTTTTTGTTTTAGCTAAATCCAGTGTAAATACCATGAGTGAATCTACTAAAACTCTCTGCCCCTATTGTGGTGTAGGTTGTGGGTTGGAGGTTTCACCCCCAACACAACTTGGCAAAGTGACTCATCGAGATAATGAAGGAACGCCAATTTGGCGGGTACGCGGTGATAAAACCCATCCATCTAGCCAAGGGATGGTTTGTGTTAAAGGTGCAACCATCGCTGAATCTTTGGATAAAAACAGATTACTTTATCCAATGGTGCGAAGTTCCCTAGATCAAGAATTTCGCCGTGTCAGTTGGGATGAAGCTTTGAATACCATTACTAACCGCATTCAAACAGTCGGATCTACCCAACATATATGTATGTATGGCTCAGGGCAGTTTCAAACCGAAGACTACTACATCGCCCAAAAACTCATGAAGGGATGTCTGGGTAGTAATAATTTTGATGCTAACTCCCGCCTATGTATGTCCAGTGCTGTAGCTGGGTATATCCAGAGTTTTGGTGCCGATGGACCTCCCTGCTGTTACGATGACCTGGAGTTAACCGATTATGCATTTTTAATTGGTACCAATACCGCTGAATGTCACCCGATAGTTTTCAATAGACTGGAGAAGTACCGCAAAAGGAATCGGCATATGAAGATGGTGGTGGTTGACCCGCGCCGCACACCCACTGCCGAAGCTGCAGATTTACATTTAGCTATTCGTCCTGGCACAGATATTGATTTATTGAATGGAATCGCTCACCTGTTGATGCGCTGGAATTATCTTGACCCCGAATTCATTGATGAGTGTACAAATAACTTCCCCGCCTATGCACAGGTGATTCGCCACTACTCCCCCAATATAGTTGCCCATCGCTGTGGGATTGAGGTGAAAGACTTAGAAACAGCAGCTCGATACTGGGGTAAATCTGAGCGGGTGCTGTCTCTGTGGTCTATGGGGGTGAATCAATCCTCGGAAGGTACGGCTAAGGTGAGAACAATTATTAATTTGCACCTGATGACCGGACAAATTGGCAGACCAGGGACAGGACCTTTCTCCCTCACTGGTCAACCAAACGCCATGGGGGGGAGGGAGGCAGGGGGTTTGTCCCACCTATTACCTGGTTATCGAATGGTAAAAAATCCCTACCATCGAGCTGAGGTGGAAGATTTTTGGGGACTAAAGCGGGGACAGATTTCTCCCAACCCTGGTTTAAGTGCTTGGGAGATGATCACTGAGTTAGAAAATGGGGCAGTAGGTTTACTGTGGATTGCGGCAACTAACCCGGCGGTGAGTATGCCGGATTTGGTCCGGACGAAGCAGGCACTATTAAAATCACCTTTCACGGTCTATCAGGATGCCTATCACCCAACGGAGACTACTACCTACGCCCATGTCCTGTTGCCTGCGGCCCAGTGGAGTGAGAAAACTGGGGTGATGACAAATTCGGAGCGGATGGTAACCCTGTGTCCAGCATTCCGCCAACCCCCTCAGGAAGCTAAACCAGACTGGGAAATTTTTGCTGAGGTGGGGCGGAGATTGGGTTTTGGGAAGGAATTCGCCTTTGCTAATTCAGCACAGGTGTTTGCTGAGTTTGTGAAATTGACAAGCGGTCGCCCCTGTGAGATGACTGGTCTCTCTCATGAGCATCTCCAAACCCAGGGTCCTACCCAATGGCCCGCTTCCCGGAAAAGGCTATATACAGACCTGCGTTTCCATACCCCAGATCAACTGGCTCGGTTTGCTGCCTATCACTCACGAGGCTTGGCAGAACCCCCAGACCCTAATTATCCTTTTGTGTTGACCACAGGGCGACTATATGGGCACTGGCATACCCAAACCCGTACTGGTCGCATTGAAAAAATTCGCCAGATGCACCCCCAACCATTTATTGAAATCCATCCCCGTGATGCGGCTGTTTTGGCAATTACCGATAATCAATGGGTGGAAGTGCGATCGCGTCGGGGTAAAGCTAAATTTCCTGCTAAAGTTACCCGAGCGATCGCACCTGGTACAGTATTTGTGTCTATGCACTGGGGGGCACTATGGGCAGATGATGCTGAGGTTAATATCCTTACCCATTCGGAGTCCTGCCCTGACTCCCTCCAACCGGAGTTAAAGGCTTGTGCTGTACAGTTAGTATCAATTGTTGGGACTACTGAGAGTACTGCTGATAATCTTTCAAATCAATCAGGGATCTTTCATTCAGAGTTGGCTGAACTCTAAGTACTTAAACAAAATTAATTACACAAACTCTCTTTCTGGAATCCTTTATCTAGTGTAGATAAGACTAGATATTAGTTTGTAAATATTTCTGTTCGGTTACTTAATACTCCCGGTTCGCCCATTTTTTTTAGGAATTAAGGAGTATATGTAGGGTCTACTGAAAAACTCTCCTATTGCGAATCTAGATGTCACACAGTACAAAAAATGGGAGCAACGGAAGCTATTTCTCCGATTCAACCCCAGATTTTCCACCCAAGTGCAGGCATTTTGGGCATCCATTTGCCATAATCTTGCACTTGTTTGGGCTAAAAACGATTGAAACCCTTGCCCTAAATAGATTTTATCCTTATTCAGCAAGCCCTATGTACCTCACTACATTAGGAAAGGCTATATGGCAGATGAAAAAGCTCTTGCAAGACTTAGACAAGGGGTAGAAGCTTGGAATCAATTGAGAGAAATCTTATCTTTAAAAGAGATAGACCTGAGTAGGGCTAATCTCAGTGGGGCTAACCTGAGTGGGGCTAACCTCAGTGGGGCTGACCTCAGTAGGGCTAACCTGAGTGAGGCTAACCTAAGTAGGGCTAACCTCAGTGGGGCTAACCTCAGTGGAACTGACCTGAGTGGGGCTAACCTCAGTGAAACTGACCTGAGTGGGGCTAACCTCCATGAGGCTAACCTGAGTGGGGCTGACCTCAGTAGGGCTAACCTCATTGGGGCTAACCTGAGTGGGGCTAACCTGAGTGGGGCTAACCTCATTGGGGCTGACCTCCGTGGGACTGACCTGAGTGCGGCTGACCTCCGAGGGGCTGACCTCCGTGGGACTGACCTCCGTGGGGCTGACCTCAGTGAGGCTATCCTTCATGAGGCTAACCTGAGTGGGGCTAACCTCATTGGGGCTATCCTCCGTGGGGCTATCCTCCGTGGGGCTGACCTCAATGGACAAGACCTCCGTGAGGCTGACCTCCGTAGGGCTTACCTCAGTGGGGCTAACCTCATTGGGGCTAACCTTCGTGGGGCTATCCTCATTGGGGTTAACCTCAGTGGGGCTAACCTCAATGGACAAGACCTCCGTGAGGCTGACCTCAGTGGGGCTGTCCTCAGTGCAACTGACCTCAGTGGGGCTGACCTCAATGGGGCTGACCTCAGTGGGGCTGACCTCAGTGGGGCTGACCTCAGTGGGGCTGTCCTCAGTCAACTTAACGCAATAGCAACAAATTTTACATCCGCCAACTTAACTGGGGCTTGTATACAAGACTGGCACATTAACAGCGAGACAAACCTTACTGATGTAATATGCGAACACATTTATCTCAGACAACAACAGCAAGAACGTCGCCCTAGTGACCCTACAGTAAACTTTGCACCAGGAGAATTTGTCACACTAGTTCAAAAATCTTTAGAAACAGTTGATTTAATTTTCGCTGATGGTATTGACTGGAAAGCTTTCCTCTCTTCATTTAAAGAACTTAAAGCTAAATATGGTGAAGATAATTTAGCAGTCCAGGCTATTGAAAAGAAAACAGGTGGGTCATTTGTAATTAGACTGGAAGTTCCCCCAGAAGCTAATAAAGCAGAAATTGAACGTCAGGCTCAAGAATTATATGAAAATAACCTTAAACTACTTGAGACTCTGTATCATGAAGAACTTCAAGCTAAGGAGGAACAGATAGTAATTTATCGCCAGCACAATACTAGTTTAGAAAAGATTATAGATATGCTGGGAAATTAATGTTACAGCCTAGTTAGAGAGTACATCTATGTCAGAATCTTCTACTTCTAAATACGATCAAAGAAACGCAAATAACCAGTTTGTAGATACAGCCGAATCAGGTGCTAACGTCACATTCAACCAAAACAACTACACTTAAGAGCAAAAAAAAGACTCAGATTTAAATTTGACTTAACAGGGTTGGGTAGGGGAGGTAAATCTGGTTGGTACTCACTCACCCCAATTAATAATCAGTAATCGTGCAGAATTATTTACACAGGACTTTCCAGTCTGGATAAGAGTTTGATGCCTAAATTTTGTGCAATTAATTTTGCATAGGTACTTACTACTTTCGCCATCCAGTTTATTTCCTAATTAGTTGCCAGTACGCCATCAAGCACCAATGATCATCCCAGCCAACAATACAAAACCAATCCAAACATTTTGGCGGAACATCTCCCCATATACTGGGTTGGGTAGTTGTGGCTGATTTAAGCGCAGATATTGCCAAAACCAGCCTAGTGTAGCAATGATTAAACTAATCCAGAAGGGCAGGTGCAGCCGCATTAAGGCACCTACCAAACCCAATAAAATCACGGTCCCCGCAAAGAAAAGACCGATCGCTATCGGGGCATAATCACCAAAAAATAAGGCACTGGAATTCACACCAATGCGTCGATCATCTTGGCGATCGCTCATTGCATACACTGTATCAAATCCCATTGTCCACATCACAGTTGCTCCCCATAATAGCCATGTGGGTTGGGAAAGACTACCAGTGACAGCACTCCAACTAATCAATACCCCAAAACCCCAAGCAATTGAAAGTACCAGTTGGGGTACAGGAAATACCCGTTTTGCCCCTGGATAGAGTAAAATTAGAGGTACAGCGGCCACAGATAACCCAAGACTGACAGGATTAAGATAGAACGCGAGCACTGCTGCACAGGCTAAGGCAATAACCGCCACCACAATTCCCACTTTAATCGACAGGGCACGGGAAGCCAAGGGCCGATCGCTTGTCCTCTCAACCTGGGGATCTATATCTCGGTCCCACAAATCGTTAACGACACAGCCTACTGCACTTGTAGCTAGAGTCCCCAAAATAATTATCCCCACTAAAGGTATCGGTGGTTTACCAGTAGCAGCTAAAAACACAGCCCACAAAGCTGGGATCATCAAAATTAATCTTCCCTCCGGTTTATGCCACCGCAAAAGCCGAACAATTCTCAGCCACAGGGGTTCCTGGTTAATTTTAGGGGTGTTCATCATTGACGTGGTAGAACAAGCTAGGAGTTACATCTTGTAGGTTAGGGGCAAGGAGTGAACCCCCTCAACCAAAAACTGCCACAGTTAAACAAGATATTATCAGTATCCGAGAGGATGAACTGAATAATCAACCTGATAGTAAAATTGCTGACTGTAATATTGAACATTGGGGTCAGCAGCACAAGCTATCAGCTAGATTTTCAACTTTCATCTTCCCCAGTTATTACCATTACTTCGTGAAGAGAGAAACCTAGATGCTGAATTTAGTTTCGGCTAGCTGGGAGAGTCTACCAACCCGACCAGTCAAGCAACACCGAATTGCCGCCATAGATATTGGCACCAACTCCTTGCACATGGTAGTAGTTAGGATTGAACCAACCCTACTCTCCTTTAGTGTCATTGCCAGAGATAAAGAAACCGTGCGCTTAGGAGATCGCGACCTCTCCACGGGAAATCTGAAACCACAGATCATTGAAAATGCGATCGCTACCTTGAGGCGCTTTCGAGAATTGGCTAGGACACTGGATGCTGAAACAATTATAGCTGTAGCCACCAGTGCTGTCCGGGAAGCTCCCAATGGGAGAGATTTTCTGTACCAAGTGGAAGCAGAGTTGGGTTTAAAGGTTGACTTGATTTCCGGTCAGGAAGAAGCGCGACGTATCTACTTAGGTGTATTGTCGGGGATGGAGTTTAACAACCATCTCCACATCATTATCGATATTGGTGGTGGTTCCACTGAATTAGTTTTGGGGGACTCGGAGGAAGCCCGCACTCTTACCAGTACTAAAATCGGTGCAGTGCGACTGACCACAGAGTTAATCACCACTGACCCCATCAGCAATATCGAGTTTCAATACCTCCAAGCCTATATCAGAGGGATGTTAGAACGTTCTGCCGAGGAAATACTAGCAAACCTCCAGGTTGGTGAATCTCCCCGGTTGGTGGGTACATCTGGCACGGTTGAAACCCTGGCAATGCTCCACGCTAAGGAAAATCTAGGCTTTGTCCCCTCCACCCTCAATGGCTACCAATTTCCCCTCAAAGATCTGCGGGAGTGGGTAAATCGCTTGCGGAGGTCAAATAACCTAGAAAGGGCAACAATTCCGGGAATGCCAGATAAGCGATCGGAGGTGCTTCTCGCAGGTGCTCTCATCTTACAGGAAGCCATGACTCTGTTAGGTATAGAGTCAGTGACAGTGTGTGAACGGGCCTTACGGGAAGGTGTAATTGTAGACTGGATGCTGACCCACGGTTTGATTCCTGACCAACTCCGCTACCAAAGCACCGTGCGTCAACGCAGTGTACTCAAGATAGCTAAGAAATACCACACCGATTTAGAACATAGCGATCGCGTGGCTAGATTTGCCCTGAGTCTATTTGACCAAACCCAAGGCATACTACATAACTGGGGGACACAGGAGCGGCAACTGTTATGGGCTGCGGGGATATTACACAACTGCGGTCATTATGTCGGTCACTCATCACACCACAAGCATTCCTACTACTTAATCCGCAACGGTGAATTACTAGGCTATACGGAAATCGAGATTGAAATCATTGCCAATTTAGCCCGGTATCATCGCAAATCACCACCCAAGAAAAAACACGATAATTACCGAAACTTAATAACTAAAGAGCATCGGCAAATGGTCAGCCAACTGAGTGCTATCTTGAGATTAGCTGTGGCTCTAGATCGAAGACAAATTGGCGCAGTATCGCGAATTAAATCTGAGTATTGTCCAAATACCCAGGAATTTAAACTGCTACTTTTTCCCTCCCATCTCGATGACGACTGCGCCTTAGAACTGTGGAATTTAGACTACAAAAAAGGTGTTTTTGAAGAAGAGTTTAGTCTTAAATTAGTAGCGAGTCTAGAAAATTAAGTACCTGTCCAGAATTAATTACATATTAGTTATTGACTAATCCTTTACAGCGTTGCTGAATGGTGGTATGGTTCTGCGAAATTCCGAATGAGTTTTCAGCCATTGGTTCATACTTGAATCAGCAACGCCTTCTTTACTAGTCGAGGATTTTAGCCCAAGTTTTTGTGTAATTAATCTTGTTCGATTACCTATTAGATGGGTTCTTGTGGATTTGGGATTTATTCCATCCACAAAGGGTGGGGTATGAAATCAGTTTTAGATAACAACTTAAGGCTGGACAACTTATATGGAGAAGGTTCCAGCCTGCTCCCGTGTTGAGTCTTGCTTCGGTGAAATTCTGTCCCGCTTATGGCTGGTGGTCGAAAATTGGTAGTCCAAAATCCAATAGAGTTACGGGTTGCACGGAAGTTAGCTACCTACTTACCTCAACACTGAAAGCGTAGACAAAAATTATTTAGTACACTGACGGATGGATCAATAGACAGCTTGCTTGCCAATATTCTGTTACAGAATCTAAATTACTCCAAGCTATTTCTCCTTCTTCTAAGGGTATAACACTTAGACTTTTGCCCCTTATTTTCCAATATTCTATTGCAGAAAGTAAAATATCTACAGCTATCAAGTAGTTTTTATGGTCAGAGAGAAAAAAGACACTAGGACTTTCGTACAATATGACATATCCTTCAGCGGGAGACCATCATCAACTACCTAAAAAGGTATACACAAACTCTACCTAAGTATTAAATCCTTCACAAAAAGACATAATTGGGTAAAATTGTCCTAACATTTGTTAATCAGAGGTGACAGTAACCCATGCAACTGAAACTCAGTGCATCTTTTAATCCCTTCCCTATCCTTGTGTTAATCGCTCCTTTTTTCCTGTGGGGTACGGCAATGGTAGCGATGAAAGGTGTTATTCCTAATACCACACCCCTATTTATGGCAGGGGTACGGCTGCTACCAGCGGGTATACTGGTTCTGATTGCTGCCGCATTTATGGATAGACCCCAACCCAAAGGTTGGTTAGCATGGGTGTGGATAGCAATATTTGCCCTAGTGGATGGAACACTATTTCAAGGCTTTTTAGCGGAAGGACTACTGAGGACTGGTGCTGGGTTAGGTTCAGTGATGATTGATTCGCAACCCCTAGCTGTAGCCTTACTTTCACTTTGGTTCTTCCAAGAACGGATTAATTTTTGGGGATGGTTAGGACTAGGCTTGGGGGTCACAGGTATTAGTTTAATTGGTCTACCTCCGGAGTTGATTTTCCATTTCCTCAACTCAGGTGCAAATATTACCAGTGACTGGCAGGAATTTCTCAGTAGTGGTGAGTGGTTAATGCTGTTAGCAGCGTTGTCCATGGCAGTGGGAACAGTGCTAATTAGGTTTGTGTGTAAACATGCAGACTCTGTAACTGCTACAGGATGGCACATGATTTTGGGTGGGTTGCCGTTGTGGGGGATTTCTTCGGCGGTGGAATCGCAGCAGTGGCAAAATTTAGGGGGACCACAGTGGTTGGCTTTAGGGTATGCCACAGTATTTGGTAGTGCGATCGCCTATGGGCTATTTTTCTACTTTGCTTCCAGTGGTAATTTGACAAGTTTCAGTGCTCTTACCTTCCTCACACCAGTCTTTGCCCTGATCTTTGGGAACCTTTTCCTCTCGGAGGTCCTCAGTCCCATCCAGTGGGCGGGTGTCACCCTAACTTTAATAAGTATATATTTGATCAACCAACGTGATAATATAGCTGGACCAAATAAGGCTCAAGAGCTTCAATCTGAAACACCATTGAAAGAATCTGAGCCGGAAATTGTGCCTTAAGTAGGGAGAAACTAACGACCAATGACCAACAAGTATGTTTAGGGTAAAACTTGCAGTATGAGGCTACTCCCTTCCTCAATTATTATCTTCACTTGCATTTCTTGCTTAGGTTTGTGCCCAGTTCTTACCAGGGCAGATCCAGGTTGGGATGTAATAGCAAAAAAACCAGTTTCTACCTCCTATCACCCTAAGGCCAAGCCAGCCTACGTAGTTCTCATCTTGTGGTTATCACTAGGTCTAGGAGTACTGGGGAGTACTGGGTTTGTCCTCTACCTCATCCGCCAGTTTAGCCAGAAGCCAGAAGCCCTAGATCCTGTCCCCCACGAAAATACTACACCCCAGTTAGATCCTGTCCCCCACGAAAATGCTACACCCCAGCTAGATCCTGTCCCCCACGAAAATGCTACACCCCAGACTCAGTTATTACCAATAGAAAAAACTTCCCGCCTTGCTAAATTCAGTATTGTTGACGAATTAATCAAAGACCTCCGCAGTCCTGATCCAGCAAAGCGAAGTAAAGCTATTTGGGACTTGGGACAGCAGGGAGACTCACGGGCAATTCAGCCTTTGGCAGACTTGATGATAGATGCAGATTCTCAGGAACACAGCTTAATTTTGGCTGCGTTGGCTGAAATTGGGATTCGCACCCTCAAACCCATGAATCGCGCTTTATCTGCCTCAATGCAAGATGACAGTCCTCAGGTACGGCAAAATGCGATCCGCGACCTGGCACGACTTTATGACATGATGGGGCAGATGAGTCAGATGCTGCGGCATGCGGTGGAAGATACCGATCCCCAAGTGCAAGCAACGGCAAAATATGCTTTAAATCACTTGCAGCGGATGCGTGGGGTGCAAGATCAACCGAGTTCATCACCAGATTCACCCCCAGAATGAACCTATGCCATCAATAATCCTCCCTCCACCTCTGAAACCTGGTGATTTACTGCGGGTAGTTGCCCCCAGTGGAGCTTTGCGAAAATTAGATAATTTGGAACTGGGCTTAGAAATTTGGCGATCGCATGGTTATCAAGTAGAAATTACCCCCCTGGTTCAGGATCGCTGGGGTTATTTGGCTGGGACAGACGCGGTTCGTCGTCACCAGTTAGCAGCAGCATGGCAAGATCCAGATTGTCGAGGTATCCTCTGTGCTAGGGGTGGTTTTGGTAGTACCCGCATCCTAGAGGATTGGAGTTGGCAACCAGTGTCAACTCCCAAGTGGCTAATTGGCTTTTCTGATATTACTGCTCTATTATGGAACCTTTATACAGTAGGTATTGCAGGGGTTCATGCCCCGGTGTTGACAACCCTGTTCCAGGAACCAGATTGGTCAATGGAGCGATTATTTGCCTGGGTAGAAGGTTACTCCCTACCCCCGTTGAAAGGTGAGGGTTGGGGTGGAGGTATTGCTAAGGGACTTTTACTACCCGGCAATCTCACTGTAGCTACTGCACTTTTAGGTACATCCCTCCAACCTGATGTCAATGGTGTGATCCTGGCCTTCGAGGATGTGGCAGAAGCACCCTATCGCATCGACAGAATGCTAACTCAGTGGCGGTTAAGTGGTGCCTTAGCTAAAGTCTCTGGCATTGCCTTGGGTAGCTTCAGCCAGTGTGAAGCACCACCGGATATACCTAGTTTTACTGTGGGGGAAGTATTACGCGATCGCTTGGGTGATTTAGGGATTCCCATTGTCTCTGGTCTGCCTTTCGGTCACAGTAGTCCCAATGCTGCTTTACCTGTGGGGGCGATCGCTACCCTAGACGCGGAACAGGGAATTTTAGAGATTAGGAGATAGTAAAGGGAGTAGGAATACCGAATCTGGAAGCCTGCAATTTAGTTTTTCAGCAGACCCCATCTAGTGCTGTTTTCTATAGCAACGAGATGTTATCAGGTAAGGGGTGAATATTTCTAAAAAATTACTCTGAATTGTATAAAAAAAATTATCTATAACTTGAGGTTCATCTAAATGAAAAGGATATTCTTGATTAAACCCTTTAAAGAAATACCAATTAAGAATTATCTTACCTTCAAATGTCAGAGCTTGATAGAATTTTAATAACTGTTGACTAGGATCTGGCAAATGCTCTAAAACGTCGAAACATAAAATTGTATCAAATGTTTCCAATACAGGCAGTTCTAGGTAACAAATGATTTTGTGACTCAGTCCCATTTGTTCAGCCCGATACTGAACAAAATCACGATTGATAGGATTAATATCGCAGTAAACTACCTGCTCAACTTGAGGACAAAGTGCAGCACCAAGAGTATGAGTCCCTATTCCACCACCAAAATCCAACACACGACCTTGGGCATGGTCTGCTATTAAACGCAATGTATCACTAATATATTCATGACTTGCCAGATGCCAAGCGCCTAGTTCAAATAAGTACAGTTCTCCTACTTTCTCCCTATAAAAGGTGCTGACTTCTCCCCAATTAAATTCTTTATGTCCTAAATGTAAGATCTCTTGGTGTTTGGTTGCTAAATTATTCTCGAGCGTTTGGCGATCACAATTGAGAAATTCTTGCAGATGCTGTTTCAAGTTAAACGAATTTTGCAAATAGCTGGTTAAGAAAGATGGCGTAGGAAATTGTCTCATAACTTTTGTGTAAGAATAAAATAGATGGCAAAAGTCTAGGAATTAGCCGTTTTTAAGTACCTGTCCAGAATTAATTACATATTAATTATTGACTAATTCTTTACTTGTCAAGGATTTCAGCCCAAGTCTTTGTGTAATTAATCTTGTTCGATTACTTAATATAACATGGACAGCGCACCTTAACATCATTTACAAAACATAGGAAGGGCTACAGCAATTCAAAATTCAAACTTTGATAGCTCTCAAAGCCTGACGCCAAGAGGAATTAACAATTCTTAATAATCTAGGTGATGCAGAAACTGCGGCTACGCCAACGCTGCAACTGTGTAAAATTGAAAACACCTGGAATATACAAAACATTGGTTAGCTCAACCAAGCAGAAAATCTTCTTTGGCAAGGAAAGGTAGATGATACTATAGCTCTATTTGTAGACCTTAACTTAAAACCAGCAGAAAACTTTTGTAATTATCTTAATAAGCACCGCTTATTAACTATAGTTATTACCAATCTGAGGGAATATGTTCTATCGGCTCTGGTGCAGTTGAGTCCACTATCAAACAAATTGATCGTCGCACCAAAATCTCTGGTGCTCAGTGGAAGGAAGATAATGCAAAAACAACTCACTTCCAACCTGACGAGTTTCGATTAGTTCCTAGAACTAAAGTTGTTTGGAGATTAATCATGGGGTATTAGTAGGGAAAGTACAAGAATTCAGGTAGGTCTATTGGGTTTAAGCACAATGCCTGTGAATGCTTGCCCATCATAGCAGATGATCAACTATAGAAATCCTAAATGATGATATATGAAAATGAATAAAAGCTGGAATACCTCGTAAAATAAAGATTTTTGTCCATGTTTTTCTCACGAATGATTCCGGATTGCTATACCTGGAGACTTTTTTAAAGAAAAATATCTCTGGAAGTAAGTAAAGATACAACATGGGCGAGTACCCACGACCATGATATATTAAGCTAGACAAGTTAGTATAATTTTGTATACTACTACGTATGACTATTATTTCTGCTAAACCTCTCAAACTACTGTTCATCTCCACATCTGTTGGTCCTTTGGGAAGTGGGCTAGGTGGTGGAGTTGAATTGAGTCTGCGGAACATTGCTCAAGCAGTGTTGCAACGTGGTCATATTGTGCGAACAGTTTCTGCTCTCGGTTCCAAAGATGAATCGTTACCAGACATAGTTCAGATTTCCGGAGACTGGCAGATCACCGCTCAAAGCCAGGAACGTAACGTCCCCATAATCATGTCTTATGACTCCCTACTGGCTAATATGTGGGACTACAGTCGGCAGGTTCAAACCAACTACGATTTGATAGTCAACTTTGCTTACGATTGGCTACCGTTCTACCTGACACCTTTTTTCCAAGTTCCTATTGCCCATATTGTCAGTATGAGTTCCCTGTCTGATGCTATGGATAGGATAATTACCCAAGTTGCTACTCAGTTTCCCAATACAGTTGGCTTTTATAGTCACTCCCAAGCCGCCACGTTTCCTTTTATGAGAGATAAGACTGGTATAACTCCCTATTACCTGAAAAGTGGGCTTGACCTATCTTTATATCAGTTTAATCCCCGTCCTCAATCTTGCCTGGCTTGGCTAGGGCGAATTTCTCCAGAAAAAGGTTTAGAAGATGCCGTTGCTGCTGCCCAAATCACTAATATTCCTCTAAAAATTATGGGCAAAATGCAAGATTATAACTACTGGCAACAAATTTGCCGGGAATACCCTAACGCTCCCATAGAATACTTAGGTTTTCTCTCAACAGATCAACTTCAGCAAGCCGTCGGTCAATGTCGCGCCTTATTAATGACACCCACTTGGGAAGAAGCATTTGGCAATGTGGTGATAGAAGCCTTTGCTTGTGGAGTTCCAGTTATTGCCTATCGTCGTGGTGGTCCGGCAGAACTGATTGAGGATGGAAAAACAGGTTTTTTGGTCGAACCTGACAGTGTGACTGGTTTGGTACAGGCAATCGCCAATGTAGATAAAATTGACCGTGCCACTTGCCGTAAACATGCTGAAACTGAATACTCTTTAAAAGTTGTAGGCGATAGCTTTGAAAAGTGGTTTTACAGCGTTGTGCAAGGAACTCTTAACAGGGAAAAATCTAAAATTTAAGTGTTTAGCATGAAAAATACCATTTTTCCTACCCACCCAAAAAATTACTTTCAGCTATTCATCCTGGGAATTATTTTGAGTTTGTCTCTGGTACTTTTATCAAGTTGTCAGAATCAATTCTCGAAAGATAATGGGGTAATTCATTTGACTATCTGGCAAGGAATTAATCCCCCTAAAAATCGAGATGTATTTGAAAAATTGGTAAGTAAATTTAATCAAACTCATCGTGATATTCAAGTTGAATCTATATTTGCGGGTGCTCTTGACCAACAATTACCAAAAGTATTAACAGCAGTGGTGGGTAAAGTACCTCCAGACATCCTGGCATTTTATCCCCAAGTAACTGGTCAATTTGTTGAATTAGGGGCAGTTAAACCTTTGGATGATTGGCTGGATGAACAGCCATTTAAGAAGGATATTCCCCCTAGCATATTAGCAGAAATGAAGTTAGATGGTCATACCTGGTCAGTTCCCTATTATACCTCTAACATAGGCATCTTTTACCGACACGATCTGTTTCAAGCGGCGGGAATCACCCAAGTTCCTAAAACCTGGCAGGAATTAAGAGAAACCGCGAAAAAATTAACTGTGGATAAAAATGGCGACCATCGACCCGAACAGTATGGAATTTTACTACCCCTGGGGAAGGAAGAGTGGACGGTCTTTAGTTGGTTTCCCTTTCTCTTGAGTGCTGGGGGTGACGTAGTAACTAGTGATGACCAACCAAATTTAACTAACCAGGGAGCGATCGCCGCCCTACAATTCTGGCAAGACCTGATGCAAGATGGTTCAGCTACCCTTTCTCCCCCAGAACGGGGTTATGAGGAAGACGCTTTTCTCACTGGTCGAGTAGCAATGCAAATCACCGGACCTTGGACTTATATTACTACGTCTAAGGTTGACTTCAGTACTTTTGCCATACCTGAGGATGTTCATCCAGCTACGGTAACAGGTAGCGGTAATCTTTTTGTGATGAAGACCACACCAAAAAGAGAGCAAGCTGCACTCAAGTTCTTAGAGTATGTTTTGAGTGAAGAATTCCAAACAGAATGGGCTATAGGCACAGGTTTTTTGCCAGTTAATAGTAAATCTGCCCACAGTCAAGCTTATCAGGAATACTTGAACCAAAAACCCTGGTTGAAAGTATTTGTGGATCAATTGCCCGTAGCCAGTTCTCGCCCCACTTTAGCTGGGTACAGTCGGATTTCTGACAGTTTAGGCCGAGCAATTGAATCTACATTACTAGGTAAATCATCTGCAGCATCAGCTCTTAAGCAGGCTCAAGAGCGGATAGAACTAGTTTGGGATGACAAGAAAAATGATGTTTAGTTCCTAGACGGACATTTTATCTAGGTTTTTGAGAATAAAACTCATCCGGCCTTGGGGTAAAAGTGGCCAAGCTGTCACCAGCCGCCATGCAATCCTCAAAAGCATTGTGTCGGTGGAACGATAACAAAATGTAGAACCTATAAGGGTTAGAGGCATTAGAAGCCTAAGTTTGCTGCTGGCATTTGGCAAGCTTATGGTTCCATTTCAGCAATATTATGGGTACAACGACAGCAAGGCTTTCGGAGGTTGCATAGCGGCTCATAGCAGCTTCGCTACTTTTTTAGGGACTTCCATAAATTAAATTATCCCATTTTATGGACTCAACACGACTGTTACTCCCTCTGCTCCCCTAGGAATTCGATATCTTTTTAGTTGGAAGTCCCTTAACTGGTACTTTTATATTTCCAATCGGCGGTCAAATTTCTGGATCTTCCGTCTCTTTTATGGAACCCAATACTAAAGGCTGGTTGCCTGATAGCTTTGAACCCTTACAGAACAAGGCTTTCATCGTTTTGAATGCATTATTTGATAATAATGTAAGTGGCTCTACCATAAAATTACCGGAAGAACCAAATTTCTTAGTAAAAATATGAACAATTTTGCTGACAACCTTTCACTTAAGATACTCAATACCTCCAATATTATTGTAGGTATTGATCCTGATTTTTCACTAATGCCTACTATTATGCGCCCGAATGTTTTGGACACTAGTGATGTTAGCTGTGCGCTGGAAAATTTTGGCAATTCGGTTATTGATGCAGTCTGGGATTTAGTGCCTGCTGTTAAATTTCAATCAGCATATTATGAGCGTTTTGGTTTTCAGGGGATTAAGTCTCTTTCACGATCTATTGCTTACGCAAAATCACGTGGATTGCAAGTTATATTGGATGCCAAACGCGGTGATATTGGTGCAACATCTCTAGCGTATGCGGAAGCATACCTTTCCGGCAAAACGTTTGTTGACGGAATTGGCGAAATTTCGTCTGATGTTGAGGTTGATTGCATGACTATTAATCCATTTCTTGGAATTGACAGTATTCAGCCATTTGTTGAAGTTGCAAATAGTTTGGGTAAAGGATTATTTATCTTAGTAAAGACATCTAATCCTGGTTCTATACTTCTTCAGGATACATTTTATGGGAATGAATACTCAGTTTCAGAGATGTTGGCAGACTTAGTAAATAAGCTTGGGCAAGATAGTATTGGGAGTTTTGGCTACAGTTGTATTGGTGCAGTTGTTGGTGCAACCTTTCCTAGTGAAGCTCTCAAGCTTAGGAAAATTATGCCACGTGCAATTCACCTCGTTCCAGGTGTTGGAACTCAAGGAGGCACTATAGAAACTGCGCTTGCCAACATTGATGAGAAAGGACTAGGAGCAGTGATATCCTCCTCTAGATCAATAATTTATCCATCTTTTGCCGAAGTAGAAACTAAAGGTTATATCAATGCTGTCAGAGATATTACAGTGAGATATATAAAGGAATTATCTGCGGCGAAATTGCAACACAAACAATCTTTTGTGGTTAAAGGAGATTAGTCAATCAATTTTGGATTTTGGATTAACCCCATACCGTCGATGTTGAGGCTTGAGTAAAAAATTTTAGATTGTAGATTTTGGATTTGTCCCACAAATAAATTTGGGGGCTTGAGACCTTTTTAGATTTTAGATGCAAGAATTTCTAATCCAAAATCTAAAATCTAAAATCTAAAATTCGGTCACGCTCTAACTTGGGGTATTCATGAACCCAGCAAAGAAGTCCAGTGTTTCCTTCAATGCCTGGATGAAAATATCAATTTCCTCTCGGGTGTTGTAGAAAGACAAACTCGCTCTGGCAGTTGCTGCTAGATGCAAGTAACGATGTAATGGTTGGGTACAATGGTGTCCCGAACGGATGGCTATGCCTTCTTGATCTAAGAGGGCAGATAAATCATTTGCATGGACTGTTTCAGCCGTGAATGTAGCTAAAGCCGCTCTCTCATGTGCTGCTGGTCCATAAATCCTAATTTGGGGAATTTGCCCTAATTGTGCGTACAAATAAGCAGTTAATTCAGCTTCATAAGCATGAATTTTATCCATCCCGATATTGGTAAGGTAATCTACTGCTGCTCCTAAGGCGATCGCCTCCCCGATGGCTGGGGTACCTGCTTCAAATTTATGGGGTGGCTCAGCGTAGGTGGAATGGTCTAAATATACCTCGGCAATCATCTCCCCACCACCAAAGAAGGGGGGCATTAATTCTAGTAAATCTAACTTCCCATACAAAAAGCCAATCCCCGTGGGAGCTAGCATTTTGTGACCAGAGGCTACTAACCAATCACAGCCAATTTGCTGTACATCCATGGGGATGTGGGGGACACTTTGACAAGCATCAATGAGTACCTTGGCACCGACTCTGTGAGCGATGGACACAATTTCTGCCACTGGGTTGATACAACCCAAGGCGTTGGAAATATGGGCCACTGACACTAGTTTGGTGTTAGGGGAAATTAGTTGTTGAAACTGTACTAAATCAAAGGTTTGTTCTGGTGTCAGTTCTACAAACTTGAGCACTGCCCCAGTTTTTTGGGACACAAATTGCCAGGGCACCAGGTTACTGTGGTGTTCCATCACCGAGAGAATGATCTCATCACCTGGGTGTAAATTGTTCATTCCCCAGCTATAAGCTACCAAGTTAATGGCTTCGCTGGCATTGCGAGTGTAGACTATTTCTTGCCGGGATGCAGCATTAATAAATCTAGCAACTTTATCTCTGGCACCCTCATAAGCATCGGTAGCTTTAGCACTGAGGATATGGGCGCCGCGATGGACATTGGCGTTGTAATGTTCGTAGTAATCCCGCAGAGTATTTAATACAGCCAAGGGTTTTTGCGAAGTAGCTGCATTATCCAGATAAACTAAGGTTTTCCCGTTAACTTCCTGCTTCAAGATCGGGAAGTCGGGGCGAACTACATCAGCTAGGGTTTTGGTAGAAGTGCGAATCATTGGTAGTGACTATGAATGATGTTCAACAGGATCGCTCGCAGGGAGGGGACGGGAATTTGATGGATAATTTCCCCGGCAAAGGCATTAACTAGTAGCTTGCGGGCATCAGTTTCATTAATGCCGCGACTTTGGAGGTAGAAAATCTCATCATCTTCCAACTGACTGACGGTGGCACCGTGGGCACATTTGACGTTATCTGCGGTAATCTCTAATTGAGGTTTGGTATCAACTCTGGCTTTAGGTGATAGCAGTAAATTCCGGTTTAGCTGGGCTGCATCTGTTAACTGGGCTGGTTTGGGCACAATAATCTTCCCATTGAATACCCCATGAGCGCGATCGCTGACAATACATTTATGCAGTTGCTGGCTCACGCCGTGGGGATAATTGAAAGCGATGGTGCTGTGGGTATCTGCTAGCTGACTCCCCCCAATCACAGTCAACCCCTGGAGAGTGGTTTGGGTTTGCTCCCCGGTTTGCCAGACTTCGAGATTTTGCCGGGATAAGTTGGCACCGAGAGTGATGGCATAGCTAGTATAGCGGCTATCACGTCCCTGGGTAACGGCTGTCTTCCCAATATGGAATGCGGCTTTACCTTCTCGCTCCACCCTAGTGTGAACTACCTCGGCATTCCCTGCTAGGTAGATCTCTGTCACGGCATTAGTGAGGTAAACCCCCACTGGAGTACCTACATACTCTTCAATTAAATTCACCTGGGAGCCTGTTTCCACCACCACCAAGCACCGGGGTTGGGAAATTATGGGGGTTGCATCGGCAACTGTCACAAACACTAGATGAATGGGGGTTTCTAACTTTACATTCCTACCCACCCATACCAGTGCCCCATCAGTCAACCCAGCAGTGTTCAGAGCGGTGAAGACTTCTGGTGTTCCTGGAGATTGCCCCAGGTACTGCCTTACCTGCTCATATTTTGGAGTAGGTAAATTAGTTAAATTAGTGACTAATATCCCCGCTGGTATGTCGGTCACCGCCGATAAATCTGGTGCATATACACCATTGACAAACACTAATCGACTATTAGCTGCTTCCGGCAGAATCTCCGGTTTAGGGGAGGGTAGGTGGGGCGTTGCTAGTTGAAATTGCACCTGACGCAACCCTGACAAGTCCGTAAACCGCCATTCCTCCTCCCGATGGGTGGGGATATGGGAGTGGTCTACCCAGTTAGCTGCACCCTGACGTAGCTCCTGTAACCAAGCCACTGCTTTGGGTAAACTTACCTGATCTAACAGTCCTAGTAAATAATCATCCTGATTCACAGCAGTAGGCGCAACTTGCATCCTGATTACACTCCCACTACAGCATCTTGAACAATCCAGTCGTAACCACGGGCTTCTAATTCTAGTGCCAAGTCCTTACCACCACACATCAGGATTTGCCCGTGTGCCATGACATGTACATAGTCGGGTATGATATACTCCAGTAGCCGCTGGTAGTGAGTGATGAGAATTGTGCCATTTTCGGCGTTGGCGAGTTGATTTACCCCGTTGGCCACAATTTTCAGGGCATCAATATCCAAACCAGAATCAGTCTCATCTAGGATAGCCAGTTTAGGTTCGAGCAGCGCCATTTGCAGAATTTCATTGCGCTTCTTCTCCCCCCCTGAAAACCCTTCATTCAGGCTACGACTGAGGAAGGTAGGGTTCATTTTTACCACATCTAACTTCTGCTCAATCAAGTCGTCAAAATCAAAGGCATCTAATTCTTCTAAACCTTGGGACTTACGTCGGGAATTATAGGCTACCCGCAGGAAATCCAAGTTGCTGACACCGGGAATTTCTAAGGGGTACTGGAATGCTAAGAATACACCTGCTCTGGCTCTGGCTTCTGGTTCCATTTCCAAGAGATTTTGCCCCTGGAAAATTACCTCTCCACCTGTGACCTGATAAGCTGGGTGTCCTGCTAGAACCTTAGAAAGGGTGCTTTTCCCAGAACCATTGGGTCCCATGATGGCGTGGATTTCCCCCGCCCGGACCTCTAAGTTGACTCCCTTGAGGATCGGTGTATTATCGACTGTGGCTGTCAGATCCTTGACTGACAGCACAATTCCACTGTTTTCAAGAATCATGTTCTCTCTCTGGTTAACCAACTGAACCTTCTAACTTCAAGCTCAATAACTTATCTGCCTCTACCGCAAACTCCATGGGTAGCTGATTGAAAACATCCTTGCAGAAACCGCTAATCATCATTGAAATTGCATCTTCTGGGGAAATGCCCCGTTGAGCAAAGTAGAATAGCTGATCTGCCCCAATCTTGGAGGTGGAAGCTTCATGCTCGACTTTCCCAGTCTGATTTTGGACTTGGATATAGGGGAAGGTGTTGGCTTGGGCGTTGTCCCCAATGAGCATGGAGTCGCACTGGGAGTAGTTTCTTGCGCCCTGAGCATTGGGGTTAATTTTCACTAGGCCCCGATAGCTATTAATAGACTTGCCGGCACAGATGCCTTTGGAAATGATGGTGCTGCGGGTGTTTTTGCCGATGTGAATCATCTTGGTGCCAGTGTCGGCTTGCTGCATATTATTTGTCAGTGCCACTGAGTAGAATTCACCGACGGAGTTATCCCCCACCAAGACGCAGCTGGGATATTTCCAGGTGATGGCAGAACCAGTTTCTACTTGGGTCCAGGAAATTTTGGCGTTGGTTCCCTGGCACAAACCGCGCTTGGTGACAAAGTTGTAAATCCCACCTTTGCCGTTGGCGTCCCCAGCGTACCAGTTTTGCACAGTGGAATATTTAATTTCGGCGTTGTCCAGTGCAACCAATTCCACGACGGCGGCGTGGAGTTGGTTGCTGTCGTACATGGGGGCTGTGCAACCTTCCAAATAGGAAACATAACTATCGGCTTCGGCGACAATCAATGTCCGCTCAAATTGTCCTGTATCACCGGAGTTAATGCGGAAATAGGTGGATAGTTCCATGGGGCATTTGACGCCTTTGGGGATATAGACGAAGGAACCATCGCTGAAGACAGCGGCATTCAGGGCCGCAAAGTAATTATCTGCTGCGGGAACGACACTACCTAAATATTTTTTGACTAGTTCTGGGTGCTCTTGCAGGGCTTCGGAAATTGAGCAGAAGATCACACCATCCTTGGCTAACTTTTCTTTAAAGGTGGTGGCGATGGAAACGCTATCGAAAATCGCATCGACGGCAACGTTTGCTAGTCGCTTTTGTTCGGAGAGGGAAATACCTAGCTTTTCAAAGGTTTCAATTAGGGTGGGGTCTACTTCTTCTAAGCTGTTGAGCTTCTGCTTTTTTTGTTTTGGTGCTGAATAGTAGATAATATTTTGGTAGTCAATTGGTGGGTACTTGACGCTGGGCCAAGTTGGTTCCGTCATTTTTTGCCACTGGCGGTAGGCACGGAGGCGAAAATCTAGCATGAATTCCGGCTCGTGCTTTTTCTGGGAGATCAAGCGAATTACATCCTCGTTTAGTCCACGGGGAATGGTGTCGGCTTCAATGTCGGTGACAAAGCCGTACTTGTAGGGTTGGTTGACTAAGGTTTTGACGGTGGCAGTCATCGGTGTTAATCTCTCGTGTTCAGAAAAAGATGGGCAACGGGATGTAGCTAGCTGATTCCCCTTTGTGTGGCTTTGCTAGAATGACGGTGGAGAGTAAAACAACATCCTAGTTGTTTAACGTATCTTCATTTTACGCTAAATTAACAACAACAATGTTGTTTAAGTCAAATTTTCAAAAAAAATTTTGGGACTCAGATGGCGACTACCCACCAGTCCTCTACGAAGCAAGATATCCTGAAATATCTGCTGAAACACTCACAAGCAACGGCTTTTGAGTTAGCTACAGAACTAGATGTCAGCCCCCAGGCGATTCGTCGTCATCTGAAGGATTTGGATGCCGAGGAGCTAGTGCTGTTCTCGACCATAGAACAGGGAGGAATGGGACGACCGCAGCATCTATATCACCTCAGTCGTCAAGGACGGGACTACCTGCAAAGGGGGATGGGGGACCACTACGGTGAGTTTGCTGTTTCCTTGCTGGACACATTGGCGGAAACCGTCGGTCGGGACCAAGTTAAGTCGATTTTACAAAAACAGTGGGAACGCAAAGCCCAAGAGTATCGCCAGCGTTTAGGTGATGGCTCCCTAGCCCAACGGGTAGCAAACTTGGTAGAGTTGAGAAAAGCAGAAGGCTTTATGGCAGAGTATTATCCTGTAGAGGTGAATAATTCTGTAGTGAATGATGGCGATCGCTTCATATTTATAGAGCATAACTGCGCGATTTCCAACGTGGCTGAATCTTTCCCTAGCATCTGTGGTCACGAATTAGAAATGTTTGCCGCAGTACTCCCTGATTGTACAGTCGAGCGCACCCACTGGATTATCAATGGTGAACATCGCTGTGGTTATTTGGTACAAGCGCACAAGTGAATGGAATTTATCGTACCTAACCCCTCGTCCTAAATTGGTGTATGTGGGGTGCATTAATTCTCAGTAACTCAGGATGTGGGATTGACAAGGGTAGTTACCTGGATAACCGAGGATTTATAAATAGTGTTTTCGGAAAGTCCTAAGCTCAACCGAATAGAGATATTGACAAACTAATATCTACACTGAAGGTTACAGATCAGATTTTGTGTAATTAATTCTGTCCAAGTACCTACCTATTTCAATTGTGAGAAATGCGGGTTTACGGATAGCTCCAATACGGATTTCAGCTTTTTCTTGAATAATTACGTCCTAAGATAGTTGTCACCAAGTCATCTATCTGTACTTACAGTAAATATTTTAACTAATATTCATTGAGGTGATATTTAACAAATTAATGCACGGGTATCATAACTAAAAGTGTATTCGTCTTGATCTAGTGTATTATCTTCACAGATAGACAAAATCCATGAACGAGTTATTTATGAGTAACCCATACTTAGGTCAAATCATTCTTTTCGCTGGTAACTTTGCACCTTCTGGGTGGGCTTTTTGTAATGGGCAGCTTTTAAGCATTTCTCAATACTCGGCTTTGTTCTCAATTATCGGAACTTTCTATGGAGGCAATGGGACAAGTACATTTGCACTACCAGATTTACGAAGTCGGGTCCCTATCGGTATGGGGCAAGGAACAGGTTTGAGTAGCTACACTATTGGTCAAGCTGGTGGCAGTGAGAAGCTAACTGCAGGACAGTTACCCGTCCATTCACATACACTAGTTGGTACTAATGAACCTGCTAGTTCAGGAGATCCCACAGATACATTACTAGCTGATTCACGGGGTTCTATCTATGGTACTAGTGTTTCTGCAAATAACTTAGTTAACTTAAATGCATCATCAATTACTGGTGGAGGTTCAGCCTCGCCTTCACCAACATTACCGCCCTATCTAGCGTTAAACTATATCATTGCTCTTCAAGGGATTTATCCTTCACAGAGCTGAGAAGTATAATGGATTGCACTTCTCTGAATAACCGTCCTGTTTGTCCTGAAGATGAAACCTTTATCTTCCATCTATTTGCTAGTAAATGGGTAGAACATTTAGCGAATTGGGATTGGAATCTAGAAAAAAAGGAAAAGTTTCTCAGACTTCAATTCCAAGCACAACAGCATTCTTACCAAACTCAATTTCCCAATAGAGAACACAGAATAGTTCTCAAAGCTAACAAGCCAATTGGCAGTATCTTGATTATCAATAACGCAGATCATATCTGTCTTGCTGATATTGATTTACTACCTTGCCATCGCAATCAAGGAATTGGAACTTTACTAATTCAGAACTTATTAACTGAAGCCGCAAATAGCAGAAAATCGGTTTATCTCCAGGTAGAAAAGTTAAATCCTGCGATTCAGTTATATAAACGTTTAGGATTTATGGAGACTGAAGACACAGGAACTCATTTCGTGATGGAATGGCGTTCCTGTGAGCTTTAAATTTGGCAACAAGTGTGTTTTTTCTCAGGATACATTTTATCTATGATGACAAATATTAACGCTAATTACTTACCCAAGATTCGGGGAAGCAAAATCAAACGGCGGAGTTTTCTGTTTTTGGGGTCAGCATTTTCAGCCAGTTTTATGTTACCCATAGCTCTGAAATCCACTGGCTTAATCACAGTTAACAACGCCAAAAACCAGCTTGTCGAAAGTTTGACTCTTGATTCTACCCCTGAAGTGGGATTTTGGCATTCAAATACAAGCATAGTTGCGAATAATCGCTTGGCTGCAAATCTTATCTCAGCCCAGGAATTGCCATCTGGAGATTTAACTTTTGCACAGTATGGAGCGAGAATCAAGATTCATGGGTTATATCTACCAGATAAGTCGAACTTGCAGTCATTGACAGTTTATGTACACCATCAACCCAGGGAACTCCAAAGAGAAGTTAAGGTTATTGCTTGGTCTTATACAAAAGAGCCGATCACCAATATTGCCGCACCTACAAATATCTTTTTTCCAGTTGAGCAATTGCGCGGCATAAAACTATCCTTGGAGTGGAAGAATGTACTAAATGCTAGTTCAGAATCTCAACAGTCGCAGGTTGAGAGTAACTTACTGGAATTATCTCTGGGAAATGAGGAAAGTACCCCCAAATTGCAGCGCGGTACTTACTTGATTACCAGGCATAATCAATCTGTTAGAAAGCTATCTTTAGGGAAAGATTATCAGATTAGGTCAAATAAACCAGATGATGAAGCTTTACCATATCAGATGTTCCAATTTGACCAAAACCATCGTAAATTAGTAGCAGTAGATTTTCCTTACCTGCTCATTTCTATTGACTACGACCAGTCAGAAACTCCACACCCCATGTCTTATCTTAACTGACTACGTTTAATGCATAGGGTTCAAGACCTAACAGAGTATACTCTGCACGGTTTGGCGCTTGACTTTTAAAATCGCGCTTGAGGTTACAGGCAAAGTTTTTTTGCCCAGGCAAAAGTCCAGAAATCAGCTGTTTTTAGTATATGCTCCTAGGTAAGATTCGTTTACCAAAAATAAGCTGAAGAAAAAATAGAGAAGGGGACACACACAGGAGATTTTAGATTAGGAGTGATCTATTCTCCCCTGTTAAAAGTCCAAAGTCGAATTATATAAGATACTTAGGCGATCACTACCCACATAGATGTGATTCTATTCACCTGTTTTTTTCAATCTTATGATTATGCATAGAGCCACATTTAGGAAATTGTCTAGGAATCGCCTCTTTTATTTCAGCTAAAATTGTCTGCGCTGACGTTTCCGTAAAACTAAGGCACCAGAGATCAAGAGTAAGGTCGCTGGAAATGTTGTGGGTTCTGGAACAACTGTAGCAGGTGGTAACGTGCCAAGAATAATGTCATTAGGACTCGAAATAAAGGTTTCAGAAATGGTGTTATTGAAAGTGCCATAACCATCATCAGGGTCATATACAGTAGTCACAAAAAAGTATTGGGTATTAGAAATTAAGTTAATACCATTAAACCCTGATGAGATTGATGGGGAATTGCTAAGAGAATAATTAGCGGCAATTACTGCATTATTGAGCGGATTTGCTGGATCAAAACTGTTACTGTAAAGTATGGTAACGTTATACCAGTTAGTAGGTCCATTAGGTACAGAAGTTTCAGGTGGAGTAGTAAATCCAGTAGTTTGACTCAAGAAATCATACGAGCCAGAATTGGTGACAAAAAAGGGTTCACTAACATAAGGAAATATATCACCCAAACCAACAGTACTATTAGGTGGAGTACCTGCAACAGGAGAATCAAATGAGGGTGCTCCCGTGAGATCTCCTGTAAAGGAAACACTAGCTGCCATGGCAGGTAATGAAAATGTCAAGAATGGTAGAATTGTGGACCCTAGGCAGATAAGCTTCATAAATTACCCTAAGAATTTATTAAAAAACCTAATTCATTGCTAATAATAACTTGTTTTGACCAAAATTTTACTCTTGTTCATCCTTAGAGTGTGACAAGGCAACTCTAAGCTATACAGGACAAAACTTTGAGAAGATAGAGAAGACAAAAAATAGGAAGCATTGTTGTGGCTCCCCTTTAATAAATATGTTAAATAAGTAATCGTACAAAATTATTTACACAGGACTTTTCAGTCTGGATAAGAGTTTGATGCCTAAATTTTGTGCAATTAATTTTGCATAGGTACTTATGTTCCCTCTATCTTACCAAAAAACCCTACGTGCCCATCTCAATGAGAGCCAGTATCTAACGTTGCAGCTTCTGTTGTTATTACTACAGGTTCATCGTCAGGTCAAACAATTTTGGATTTTGGATTGCGAAAGAAAAAGAGGAGATTATGCAGAAGGGAGCTAGTGGCAGGAGGAGAAATGATGAAACGATTAATCCCTCTTCCAATCTAAAATGTAAAATTGGCTCGGGCAAAAAAGTAGACGGATAAATGTATTAGGAATAATGAATGAAAATCAAGAATTATTGGCTTATACATTTACAAATACAATTACAAGTGAAGTAGTAACCGCTTGTTTAGATGAATTGGCAAAATTACTGAAATTACCAACGGTAGTGATGATGGATAAGGCATCATTCCATATCAGCAATATTGTGAAAGCAAAGCTAGATGAATAGCGAGAGAACAATTTAGAATTTTTGGGTTACCTCCCTATTCTCATCCATTAAATTTAATAGAAATATGGTGGCGATTTATGAAATATGAATGGATAGAAATAAGTACCTGTGCAAAATTAATTGCCTATTTTAAAAATCTGTATCCTTGGCTGGACAAGGAATATAGACAAATAAGATGTGCAATTTATTTTCCATTACTACTTAGGTGCCTATGAAAGTTGGAATAATTTGGTCAACTACGTTGAAAAAGTCATTCAACAATTTGGTGAAGAATATGTAATTAATTTTGCGTAAGTACTTATATAGCATTGTCGCCCCTTGATCATGATCTTGTGGCGATGGACGCTACTTTTCGGTATCCCTGTAGCAGCAGCAATGCTACGTAGACCATGTTAGGTTTTCTGGCACAAACACTGCAATACTTTTTGGCTTCTTTCCTGTATATTAAGTGGCATCGTTACCTAATTTCATTCATTAGACATCTCCGACAATTAATATCTGCGTCTTGCTGCATCAGGGTTTCAGGCTCATTTTCGGAGATGTCTATTCAGTTACGATACTCTATCTATAGAACGTAAATTGGCCATGAGTAATCAAACCCCAGACTACAACCCCAGTAGCATCGGTGAAATCAACGGTAACATCTTTGGTCTACCTAATGATTATCAGTCGGCAAACCTGATTATCTTTGGTGTGCCTTGGGAGGTTACAGTTTCCTACGGTGCGGGGACTGCTAACGGACCGCAGCGGATTCTAGATGCTTCTACCCAAGTGGATTTATTCGATTTCGATCATCCTGATGGCTGGAAGCAGGGGATATTTATGGTAGAGATCTCCCCAGATATCTTAGAAAAAAATAAATATTACCGTCAAGAAGCAGCAAAAATTATTGCCCGACTGATGGAAGGTAAACCACTGACAGATACACCAGATTTAATGCCTGTACTCATGGAAATTAACCAAGCTGGTCTCCAAGTGAATCAATGGCTGTTTACCCAGTGTCAGGAGGCTATGAATCAGGGTAAATGGGTTGCAGTGGTTGGGGGTGATCACAGTTCTCCCCTAGGTTATTTCCAGGCCTTGGCAGATAAATATCCTCATTTTGGGATTTTGCACATTGATGCCCATGCAGATTTACGGGATGGATATGAAGGATTTGAATTTTCCCATGCTTCTATTATGTTTAATGCCATGAAAATCCCCCAAATATCTCAGCTAGTCCAGGTGGGGTTACGGGATGTTTGCCATGAAGAGGTGGAAATAATTAATCAATCCCAGGGTAGGATTGTGGCTTATTACGACCCTGAGATTAAGCGCAACCTTTACTCTGGTAAGACTTGGATGGAGCTATGTCAAGAAATTATCAGTCATCTACCTGAGTTGGTTCACATAAGTTTTGATGTGGATGGTTTAGATCCTAAACTCTGTCCCCACACAGGCACCCCTGTACCTGGTGGACTGGAGTTAGAGCAGACTTTTTATCTGTTCCACGAATTGGTAAATAGTGGGAGGAAAATAATTGGCTTTGATATCTGCGAAGTGGGTGATGGGGAGTGGGATGGGAATGTGGGAGCGAGGATTGTTTATAAGTTGGGTAATTTACTGGATTTGTCTCACCGGGGAGAATTTTAGACTTGGACTTGGTTTATAGAATGGAGTTGGGCTACCTATTCTAATAAGTCATCGGACAAAATTAATTACACAAAAATCTGGGCTAAAATCCTTGATTAGCAAAGGATTAGTCAAGATCCACTTTGACAGTACCAGTAAACTACCCAGGATTTTGAATGCGCTTGCCAACCAGATGCTCTGCCATTAACTATATTGTCTAAGGGACTTCCAACTAAAAAAATATCGAATTCCCAGGGGAGCAGAGGGAGTAACAGTCGTGTTGAGTCCATAAATTGGGATAATTTAATTTCTGGAAGTCCCTAATAATCTTCCCTACTTTCCTCCCTCCCTATCCTTCAAAAAGCTCCCCCAATCCATCCTCTACCTCCTGCAAGAACTGCCTCTGGTGGTGTGTAAGGTTTCGGACCTAACGGGAAAAGTTAGGGTTGAGTCCCCGGCAAACTTGCTCGTAACGTTGACCGGCAATGTCCCAAGTAAATTCTGATTCAACTAGTTGTCTGCTGTTGATCGATAGTTCCCGGCGGAGTTGGGGGTTTTCAAATACATGCGTAATTGCTGCTACATATTCCTGGGGTTGATTGGCTCGCAGGGCCCGGAGCGGGGTATCTATATCCAACCCTTCTAAACCGCGATCGCTAGCGACGATGGGGACACCAGCTGCCATAGCCTCGAGGGTTTTATTTTTAATCCCGAACCCAGTCCGCATGGGGACAACACAAATAGTGGCTCTGTGGAGGTACTCTACCATTACCGGCACAGCCCCAGTCACATTCACTCCCTGCCTTTGTTGCAGTGCTAAAACTGTATCAGTGGGACGAGCACCAACAATATCGAAACTTGTATCAGGATAAAGTTTTTGGATTTCTGGCAAAACTTCATGGCAGAAAAAACAGACAGCATCAATATTGGCGAGATTATCCATTGCCCCTAGAAAAATTAGGCGATGTCCCCCTGGATCAGTGGGACGGTGGGGAAAGGAACTTAAATCTACCCCATTGGGAATGACTGTGATTTTACTGTGGGGATTAAATTTTTGTAGTTGCAGTTTATCTTCTGGAGTTGTCACCACAATTTCACTAAATTTAGTACAGTAACTTTGCTCATAACGCCGGAGAAGGGGTAGGTTAATTGTGTCTCTCAGTCGATTGTCGGTGATTCCTGTGGCTAACTGGTTACGGCAGGTACCGTAGACTGAGCTATGGATATTAACTATGGTTTTTTGCTGCGTTTGGAAGTGCGATCGCACGTAAATTTCATTCACACTATGTTCACAGGTAATCACATCACATTTCCCTGTGTGGACAAAGTCATCAACCCATGCTTGCATCGCCGTTGAGTAACGATTAAGTACGTTTGGGGGTGTCCCCTGTTGGAGAAATTGGCGAAGGCGTGTGATCTTTTTCCACAACCCTGGAGTGTTTTCGGAACTCCGGGGATGATCAAATACAACTAGATCATCTACACAACCCTGCAACTGGGCAATTTCACTTTCACTGGTGCGGTAGTCCCGCTGAGTCACAAGGGTAATCTGATGGTGCTGCTGGAGATACTTGAGTAAATTAAATGTCCTCACCTGGGTTCCCCCCGCTGTTGGGGGGTAGGGGAAGGTGGCAGATAGCATGAGAATTTTCATATCGGTAGGGGGTTAGGGGTAGGAGGTGTATAATAGTATCCGATTTCTCCCGACTTCTTACTTCAAGTCAGGAGGCTTGCAACTACCAGAACATCTAAGGTCAACCGCGACGCATTATACACCTCGTGCCTCCTTAGTTCCTACTTCAAACTTTTAAACCATGAGCTATGGAGGACAATTTACTCCTGTTTTAGAAGAAGTTGATAGCTTTCAAGGAGGTTTAGTGCCCCTAGCTATATAATTGGTATTGTTTGGAGGTAAACTGAAAAAACATCTACCAGTAGGCATTCCTCCGTGATAGTAAAGTTACCTCGCCACCGCCCACAAAGACGGTTCCCGGATGCCAAACGAATAATTATAAAATGTGAGCTAAATTCGTGTATACATTGCGACACGAAATTAGTTAGTCTTCCATCATGGCATATGCGGAAAACGATCCAAACGCTAAACGGAGCAATGTTTGTGGCAGGCAAGGGGAAAGAATGTGCCAACGCTGAATGTGAATATTTTGGTCAACACTACTTAGCGTGTGGTGTACTAAAATATAGTTTACCTCAAAGCACTTACGGGCTAGATGTGCTGGCATTTATCGGTTGGCAACATGAGCATGAGCATCAACAGTTGGTAGAAATTCAACGCTCATTAAACGAGCGTGGTGTGGAAATTAATGAGAGTCAATCAATTTTGGATTTTGGATTTTAGATTTTAGATTAGAAGGAACTCTAAACAAACACCTAACCCCTGCGCCGAACTAACTCATCACCAATCCAAAATCTAAAATCTAAAATCTAAAATTGGTACAGAAACTGTGGGATAAATACGGAACTAACTTATTGCACTGCTATGATATCCCTGGCTTGCCAGCAGATAACCTTCAAATTGAGTCTTTGTTTAGTAATTTGCGCCGCCACCAACGGCGAATCAGTGGGCGTAAATCCACCGCCGAATTGCGTGAGCTTGGACAATTTCAAGTTCTCTTTATAGCTGAAACTGAAAAACAATTACTTGAACAAATTCAGCAAGTACCTATAGCTGAGTATAAAAATCAACGTCGTAAATTAGCTTTGGCGGAAGCTCCTCGCCACCGCAAACACTGTCTTCACCATGATCCAATTACCGCAATACAAGGTTTGGTCAATCAACATACAGAAATTCTTTCTATGCTTGAGTCTCAAGCCCTACAATACCAATTAGATAGCTAGGGATCTTGTATCACTTCAAAATGCTCAGCTATTGCAATTTTTGGCTTCAGTTTCATGATTATTTAATATCCATTATCTATGACACCACACCATGATTGCAGCTTCAGGGTATCACAGTCTACCATCCTCGTCATCGGACTTTTCATCCCTTGACGATACTCCAGTTTTTTTCCTTCTCTACCTCCTAAACTGCT